>Ga0111538_10002694_pt1 | contig 24914 bp, 17 predicted proteins | sample SoiMethybrSBSTD1_FD_79669 | JGI IMG/M metagenome (GOLD analysis project Ga0111538, IMG submission 79669) | Bulk soil microbial communities from a Populus tree surrounding site in Tennessee, USA - Soil MetaG P. TD hybrid SBSTD1 (version 2)... | ecosystem: Environmental > Terrestrial > Soil >...
CATTTTTGGTGGCTCCTTTTGAAAGTGATCCATTTTGACCAGACTTTTCGAGGGATAGATGCTGAATATGCCCCATCATCGACTCGGCCCTATGCCAGGCGTCGGTGGCTGAGAGCCCGGTTAAGCGCTCCCGCTTGAGACAGGAAGGAGGAGCGCACTGCCCCGTCCACATCGCTCCAATCCATCGTCCTGCTTGCGCAGTCGGAGCGCGGCGATGCCAATCTTCACCTATTTTGCGGTGGTCGGTTCGGTGCTGATTGCATTGCTGTTCGTTGCGGACGCAACGCTGGAGAAAGGTACGCCTGCGGTGGTCACCAGCCAATATGGTCTGCCAAAGCCCTGGCGCCCGGTGGTCACCAGCGACCATTACGTTCTGGAGAAGCCCTGGCGTCCTAAGACCCAAAAACAAATCCTCGCCGCCGTGCCCGCACCCGCGCCTGACATGACGTCGCCACTCGTGCTCGCTGCTCAGCCCACATCGGCGTTTGAAGCTGTGACGCCCGCAGCACGTGAGGCGCGGGCCGAAGCGCCACCCAAAAAAGTACGGGTCGAAGTGTCAGCCAAAAAGGCGCGGGCCAAAGCGCCACCCCAAAATCAGCGTACGCAGCCTAGCCACTACCAACAAACTCGTTTGTACGATCGATTTTCTATCAGGAGCTATTAAGGCCGGGCTTGCGCACCCTGGCCCAGTGGTGGCTTCCATCGGGTCAGGACGGAAGCGTTGTCTCGTCTTTCGCGTGATCGCAAGTAGAACACTCAAACGTGCGCTGCATCATGTGCGGCACCAAAGGCGTGAGACGTACAACCGTCATTGGCCTGCCGCATTGAAGGCAGTGTGGCCGGTTGACCAGTAACACGCTCGCTGAAGCTAAAACGATGTCAAAATGGGCCATGGTCAAACAACCGCTTGTCCCCGCAACTAAGCGCTTCCGCGACGCGGCTGTCGTCATGTTTGATTCGGCAAGCTGAAGGATCAGTTATGCGAAAGCAGACATCGCATCGCTATGGGTGATTTATTTTGTAGAATTGTCCAAAAGCCGACCATAATCTTCGTTTGACGTTTCATAAACACCGGTTTTCGAAGCGTATTGGCGTAGGACTGATTTTCACATGGCGAACGCACCAGCGGCCACGGCTAGAGCACTTGAAATCTCGCTTGGCCAGCGCGTATGCGGTCGGCTCCGATATGCACAGGCAAATTGCCGTCGTGTCGATAACGAGCGTGTCCAAGTCAAAGTCGAGCACATGATTGCCAACGCTGCCCGTCATCACTCACCGAAAAACGCGCCTTTTCGTGTGGTCGTTTTTGTTCATTAAGAAAATATTAACAATACAGCACAAAAATGAATGGATCGGGGGAGTGGATCTCGATTGGAGAATCACATGCCGATATTGATCTCGTCGTACCCCTCACCAACTGCAATCATTTCACGCTGCCCGGAATGTCGCGCAGTCGCGAACATCAGCCTGAGCGAACCCGATCTCGAGCCCCTGAAGGAACGGCACACCTTTGCGTGCGAAGAATGTGGGTCATCGTATATCCATTTAATTGATCGGACATAAGCGCCAGATTTGGCGAGCACGCCGGATGAATTCCCCGCGCGGAAACTCCCGCGCGGACCGCCGGACGAGCAACCCGCGCGGGCCGTCGACGCGTCGACCAGAGGAGAGATCGGCCACGTCTCCACTAAATAATCGCGCGCCGAACGTTGCCGTTCACTTCAACCGTCGTGCGGGGGATCCGATCTTGTTCGAGCCGATGCGCGGCTAAGCGATGCCTTCCCGCCAGCACGCTCTGATGATGCGGCGCGAGACGCTGACCCTTTTTTTCAGCCACACCGATGATATTGAGCACCGCAGCGAGCGCATCCTGATCCAACTCGGTGACCGACAAGATCAGCATCGCGCAGCGCTCATCCGCTGGCAAACGCCAAAGTTCGGTGCGCAAGTCCTCAAGTGACACCGCGATTGCTCCGTGTGATGCCAACGCTTTGCGATCGGATCATGACGCGCAACACTTCAACATCGCTGCGCAGCTTTGCATTCTTCTCGCGTTCACTCACCAGCTCTTTCCGCAGATCGCCCAGCGCTAAATTTGTTTCATCTAGCGCATCCAAGATCTGCCCAGAATAGAGGCTAACGAAAGCGCTCTGCTTGGCCAGGAACGGGATTGGGAGCCGCACATGAAATTCTTTCTACCCGTACAAGAAACCAAAATCGCTGAAGAGAGCTACCAGGCCATCAAGAAGTTTATTGAAAAGCAGACCAGCTGGCCGATATCGGACAGGCGCTATTACGAGATCTATTACCGCCAGAATGACCGAGACTTGAGCGCTCGCGTCGGAGGACTTGATCCGCTGAACGGCGAGAAAGTGTTCGCCATATTCAAACCTAAAAACCCGATCAGCCCGTTTCTGGTGTGCACTTACTGTCGGGGTGTTGTGCAAGGCCAACCAATTCTGGCCAGCCATGATGCGCAGGCCGTCGAGTTTGAGCCAGAAAACAGACTCCACTGACAAAAAAACCCGGCGCGAAGGCCGGGGCGAGTTTACCGCCGCATGGGGTATTGGACCGGTGCGCGGTCAGTACGATGTAACACTATTCCGCCGCTTCGACGTGAACTAGGTCGTAAAGGCACGGCTCAATCTCGTCGGCAATTTTTCCGAATTGCGGCCACTTCTTGCGGAACTCCGGCGAGTGGTGTGCGGCTGCGAGCGACTCTGCATCGCGCCATTGCACGTAGTTGACCACATGGCTTCCGTCCTTGCTTCGATGCAGGGCAATGGAAACGAAACCAGGCTGCGTCGCCATGAAGCGTGCGCGTTCGATCATGAGATTGATCACCTCATCCTGCTTGTCGGGCGTCAATTTCACGGTGGTGATTTGAGTGACGACGCGACTGCCTTCCAGAATTTCAGCCATGGCAAAATCTCCGCAGCGAGAACGCGAAACTGGGGAGCGTTCGTCGTGCAAGCTGATGTATACGATACGCCTAGCGCGATATGAATGCTCGCGCAAACAAGGGGCCGCCGCAGATGGTGAGAGCAACCGACCCTAGCCACCGCCTCTATCGACTGGGGGAGGATTAGAAGCGGCAGCCATTCAGTCAACCAAGACCGCCAACGCGCCGTTCCTGGACGCGGAAAATGCTGATGACGAAGCCTATGTATTATTTAATAGCAACTATGCCCTGCTTGATAGTTGTGGTCGCGTAGTAGCCTGTTCTCGATTGCGTCAGGCAGGTTGCTGCATAGGGGCCGTGGGGTGAACCTCCAGCGGTCCCCTATCTTGTTTGGACTGAAAGACTGCGGGGATTAAAAGGGCCGCCGCGAAGGATCAACACGGCGACCCCCCGCTACCGAACTCTGCAACCGGGGGCAAACAGGGGGCGGCGGGCACGGGTATAGCTGATATTGGTGTAGAGCCGCATGTCATCGAAGCGGTGTTGAATCACCAGTGGGGGGCTGCTTGGCGACGGTTGGCTGACACGGATGGACGAAGGCGGCAGGCGCGTTTAATGGCCGACCGCGAGAACTACCCCACAACATGCCGCGGACATTAAATCGAACCAAAAAGTTTTTCCAGGGTGGTGAAACCACCAGAAGGCCTTCTAGCTTAAACCTATCATCGCACGCCGCTACTCGACTCCTCGGGAAGCGTGTGATGAGGGCCCTGTCGTTGAGGCAATCGGCGCGGCCTCCTTTGGCAGTAACGCAAAAGAATATGTCAAATGACACAGCAAAGATGCTCACCCGAGCTAACTCGCATCAACGCCCATGAGGACTACGAACTCCGGTACTGGTCCGAAAGATTCGACGTGCCAAAAGATGAAATCGAAGCGGCCGTCAAAAAAGTCGGCAACCGGGTCGAGGACGTCGCCCGAGAACTCAGCCGCCACGAGTACGCCTAGTTCAAAATAGCGTCGCGATTTGTATCAGAAATGACGAGCGACCGAGGAGTTGGCTATGGCGGAGATCGGAGAGCCGATGCGCAGACATCATGTGATTCCGCACCTTTTGCCTTAAACCCATATCGCACGTTGCTCCTTAACTCCGTGGGAGCGTGTGATGAGGGCCGCGTCGGTCGCGGCAAACATGGCGCGGCTTCTTTCCTGAACTGCCGGGTAAATGACACAGCTTGTGGGGTCGTCCTCATGCCACAAACTGACCAAGCTGACCCCTTGGAACACCTTAGTCGGCCACTCTGCCTGAGGTGTCGCGCAGCACGAATGTCGCTCACGCACACCGAGGAAGAATATCCCGGTTACACAAGGCGAATGTTTGAGTGCCCTATATGCGGTGAGACCATGACGCAGTGGGCGGGTATCGAAATTAGAGACCAGCCCTGAGCCTATAATTAAAAGACTGGGGCAACTCGGTAGTTTACCGGACAACCAACTTCATTCGGCGTAATCGAACACGATACCCGCACCGAACAAAACGATAAGAACAACCAAAGCGATTAAAATTACGCGGAAGTCTGGATTCATTACTGGGGAAACTTAAACGCACACGAGACGTGTCGCTATTGCATTTGACACGCGGACCTTGTTTTCCGAGCAGTTAGTCTCCCCCCGTCATGTTCCGATTGAGTTTACCGAATATATGTAATCGCGAGGATTACGAGGCACGCCAGAATGATAACAACTAAAGCGAGCATCACGCTGTATGCGTGTCCATTGTCATTCCGTTCCAGCCAAGACAAGGGAAGGTTAGGCGGTCTCGCAGACCTTGAAGCTTGGACCTTGGTCCAACGACTTCTTCGCACTCTTCGCCTGGACCTATACGATTTAAACAGGCTTTCCCGCCCACGGCGCGGCAGACGCATGACGCCTGCATGATACATTGACTTGCTACCTCAAGTTGGTTTGGACTGAGCTTGATTTGTGAAAGCCTTCTTGCAGGGGCACTTGCGTAATAAACTGATGGAGGAAAAAGTGCACAAAGTTTTTTCTATTGGTGCAGCACTCGCTATCAGCCTCATTTGCGTTGCCGCCGCCCAATCCATGCCACTCGCGCCGCTTGAACAGGCGCAGACTAGCCTGACAATCCCGGTCGCTGGTGGGTGTGGACCGGGCTTTCACCGTGGCCCATATGGCGGTTGCCGTCGCAACGCTTATGTCGGCGCGCCAGGCGTGGCTGTAGCCCCAGGCGTCGCGGTAACGGCGCCAGGCGTGGTGGTAGCTCCGCGGCGTTCGTGCCGTCGCTGCAACGCGTACCGATGCTGGTATGTTTGTTAAAGCCAGCGACGGTCAACGTGATCCATCGAGAAAGCCAGCGGCCGACTGTCGGTTCGCAGACAGTCGACCGCCACTCCCCATCCCGTCGCCCTGCGGTGCATGTCCTAGAAGGTAGGGTGAGCGGATAGAGAGTAGAATTTTAGGTCTGGTCGTTATTCGAGATGTGCTGCGCGTGGCATGTGACAGTTGTAATCGCGCAGGTTCCTACCGCAATGTCGATTGGCTCGATATGATCACCGCCGACTGCCCGAAGAAGTCTAATATGAATGATCAATGCGGGGCGCGGTGCCCGGAGGCCGCCAAAAACGGCTGAGAGAGTGCGGAGGCCGATTTGGAATCGCAATCAGCCTCGGGCGGACGATGAGGCATTGCGTGCAGCGATCAATAGCCAATAGTGTTTTTAAACAAATAGCCATACTTCTCGCCATAGTACTCGCGGTCGGCATCGGTTTCGGCATTTTGCTGCTGGTAAAAAGCAGCGAAATAAAGCCGCCCACATCCGCGCAACATTCACAAAAGCCGCCGACAAATTCTGAGCCTCTCAATGACGCCCAGCGCGAGGCTCAGGCAACGGCTGCTGTCTCAGCCTCGGCACCGCCGCCACGGGATTTCAGAGGAGTTAAATGGGGGTCAAGGCCAGCACTGTGGATGCAAAAGATTGACGGGCCATCTGGCGAGGATAAAATTTCCACTTGGAAAAATTCCAAAAAATTATCGCCTTTTATGAATGTGCCAGTTGCAGAAGAAACCTACCTTTTTGAAAATTACAAGCTTTACGCTGGAGAGATGTTCTTTGACGGCGAAGATAATTTTAACACATTAAAGACCGCCCTCATAAATGCCCTCGGCACACCAATATCGTCCAATGACAGATTGCAGACTTACAAATGGCAATGGCGCGATCCATCATTTTTCTTAAGTTTGCACTACCAATCTAAATTTAGCCGAGCAACCGTTCACATCGAGAACGAGGCACCGCTTTGGAGGGAAATTAAGCCTCCACCACAGCCCAAGGCGCCCAGCATCGACAAATCGCCAAAGACGCAGCAGGGACGCCCCAGCTCATCGAAAAGCTGATCCGCGAGCAGACGCATGATTACCAAGTAACGAAGTAACGGTGCCAGACTCCCGCGTGATGTCCGCTTTGGGCAAAGGCAGACATTTGCACTGCACTAGCCCATGTCCGCTTTAACCCTGAAAGTGGGTATTAAGTGCTGTCGTGCTGATGGCCGCTAAGGGCCAAAAGCGCATCACGCCGTGTGTCTGCCACCAGCGTCGCAGGCGTCCCGGAGCGTTTCTCTGTACCATGGCGATATTCTGCGGAGGGTATGCTTCCATACGCTCCTCGATGAGGCTGTAGACGCAGCAGAGAAATACTTTCGCGTCCAGGCGGCCTTGAGATTTATAACGAATTTAAACTTTTCGGGTTGCTGGACTGTTCGGCAGGCTCGGCCCTCGAAAATCTTATCCACGGAGATCGCGGCGCGCAGTTACTTTCTGAGTTCAGCCGGACGTGCCAACGCGGCTTTCGAGCGCTCGGTCGAACCATCGATAATGCGGGCCGTCCGTCCGCGGGGCGCATGAATGTAGAGTGCAGGTCTCGCTATCGGAGCATTCGGCTCGGCTCTGGTTGGCAACTCGTAACGAACCGGCCGCGCATGGTCTGCCAACATCTTTTCGACATTGTAAACCCTTTTGTAGTTCATGATCCCACGAATGAAATTGATTTGGCCTCGGCGTATATTATGCGCCAGCACGCGAGCGAGCGTTGGCGTTGTCCGCCAGTTCATGTGCTTCCGGTAGAGCACCGAAATTCCCTACTCAACAGAACAGGGAAATTTTTGCGAAGAACAGGGAATTTGTACGTGAGAACAGGGAATTTGAACCAGCTAAGAGCCCCCCGATTTGTTTGGCAATGAGGCAGCGATCGTTGGAGTGTAGTTTTGCCGGCCTTAATTCGAGCGCGCGCGGATTACCGACATGGTCGCCGACGCGGGCTTTCCCTTCATGCGTTCGACGTCAGCGATCGCGGCGTTGATAGCGTTCTTGAACTCTCGCGACCCCCGCTTGCGGAGATGGAGCATTAGACGCGTGGCTCGCTGAGCGGTCTCATCGTCCAGGGCCCTGTCCCTCCGTTTCCACCACTTACGGAAGTCTTTCAGGACTTCGGAAACGTCTCGAGCGACGGCCGAGTCCAGGAGGCGCAGCATGATTTCTCCTCCTAGAACTTCAAACCACTCGACATACCGTCGACCCGCAGAGGATTTCTGCAACTTTTCACGTATCGAGCGAAGCTCATCCGCCATGCTCCCTGCTACCGCCGCGGACGAAAGCACTGCATCGCCGGCGCACATCATGGCTAAACAGAACTCGACGATTAGAACCGCACCCTCATTGCGTACCATCTTGGCCGCAGCTCCCTTCGGCCAAAACTCGCCGTCTGTTGCAAAGCCTATTTCCACAGCCATGCTCATGATTTTTGGCCGCGCAGTATTCGTCAGATGCAGGGAATAAGGGTAGTCCACGAGGCTGGCAGAGATGCCCGTTCCATACACGTCGACTGCTTGCTGCGCTATGTACGTTCGTCCGGCCACTTCCTTGACCCGATCACGCATCCGGGTGGCTGTCTGTTCATACCAACGCCAGTCTTTGCTGACGATGTATTCTTTGTAGCTATCGTTCTTAATTCCACGCTGACCATCGAACGCGGGATCCATGAAATTCACGCTCGGGTCATTCGATTGATTCTGATCGTCGCCCCAGGGATAAACAATCAGTCCACGAAAAGAATGCACATCGAGGATGCCACGAATGTTGGGACGACTATCGATGAGATCGCGTATGGCTCTCACTTCCGGTTCGGAGTTCGCGCTAGGTCCGCGATAGATTTGATAATCGCATGGACTGGTACTCGTGTTGAGGCCGCTCGTGAACAGGAAGTCGTAGTTGCGATTTATATCGACGCCTCTGCATGTGACACCAGGGCGCCGATTCTTGCGCCAATTCTGATCGGTGGTCTCGACCCACTCGCGTCCATCCGGGTTGAGCATTGGAACGACGATCAGTTCCAGCGCTTCAACTAGCCATGTTGCAATGCCTGCCGGATATGTCTTGTTGCCAAACGAAAAGTCGTTTCCGTTGACATACGACTTGCACACTTTCCATGCGAAAAGGAGGACCGCCTCAGGTGGTATCATCTCGCGTGCGTGCGCTCCACCAACGATGAGTACCGCGCGGGGCGACTTTGCACGGCCCCGATGGATGCGAAGACCGTAGATGGGCTTCCGCTCGTGCGTGGTCCCGACGTTGAACGTCCAGCAGAAGGGTTGACCGTTCACTCTCAGCGCGGCCAGCATACCGAGAGCGGCCCCATAATTACTGTGGTTGAGATAGCTCATCCCAACTTCTCGATCTGCCTAAACCATTTAGCTGCATCTGCGATCAGTTCTTTTGCCGGCACGGGAGCTACCGGTATACGCTCGGTCACAAGAACCGGGACGCCTTTCTCGACGATGTCGCCAACCGTTCGGATCTCAAGGTCCGCCTCGACCTCCACGAAGGTCTTTCTCTTTCTGACCACGGGGCCCCCACAGTCGAACGCGATGCCCAGACGGGGCAGCAGCGCATCCGCCTTGTCTCGGGGGATACGCAGCCGACAGTGAACAAGAATCGGCTCGGGCTCGGGTGACACTTTTGTTTTGAGACTCGCCTTGCGCTTTGCTTTTTTGACCATGCTCGCCTCGGCGTTTGAGAAAACAACCTACCCACGCGAGAATAGCATTTTGCCCCACGAATGCTATTTGCCAGCCTCAGCGATATGCCATCCGAGATTCGAATTAGGCTAGACGCCATCTGGCTGACCCAGCAGCCTATGAAGTCCCAAAATTGGCTTGCCGTCAGTCGTGTGGAGAACGATGACGCTAAGAATTTCCATGTGTCCCGCGCAAGGCGTCGCGACCTTTCAACACTACTAATGGCGACTATTCCGTTGGCGAAACCTTTGGTCCAAGATAGCAGCAGCTTTCGAAAACGTTTTGTATCTCGATAATTTCACGCGTTTGGGGTCTCTGATACAGGGTAAATCTGATCAAAGCGGAGGCCGCTGCTGCCGCCGCCGCGGCCGGTTTCACGCGCGCGGCCGAGCCAGAGATAAGTGCGGCCCTCATACCAACGCGTGCGCTGAAACCGGCGCGAAACAATAGTGCCCGCTGCCAAGATCTCGGCTTCGGCGATGTAAAAAGGCGAGTCGACCTCTTTTAGGAGAACACCGCGAGGTCGCACAACGTCGACGGGCGGGCTGCCGAGTTTGGGCATCGCCGCCCGCTGGAAACGGATGTCCTGGACGCTGCCCGGCAAATGCACGGGGAGGAATGGGATCCAGTTTTCCGGCACAGTCGTGCCCAAGACGTAGCGGATCGACGCGATCGAGGGCGCCGGCAGCGGCGGTAGACCAGCGGTCTGGGCAACCAGGCGGGCCTCCATGCCCTTGCCAGTGGCATCGGGGATCGTCTCTTCGACCGCCCAGGCGAGGTTGGCCATCTCGTCCCGGACGAAACTCACTTCCTCGATGGAGTCGCTTTCGTGGGTCTGAGTGATGCTGGCGGGAAGAAAGAAGTAGCGGCCCTGCCAAGCGTCGCCGTCCTGACCGGAGACGTTGAACATGCTCCAGCGCTGCCATTGGCTGTCCGGCGCATCATTGGCAGCACGGATCAATGTTCGGTCGCCGAAAACATCAGTGACAACCAAGCCTCGGATTTCGCAGAGGCTATTCACCGGCAGTTCGAAGGGAATAACGAACCAATCATTACCGAAGACCAAGCCCATCTCGGCGAATGTGAGAAGCAAATGGTCGGTGGTCTTAGCGTTGATGGTTCCGAAATTGACCTGACGATCCTCCATTTCCCAGAAGCGCGGACTCGGCATGCCCGGAAAGTCGGCCGCTGTGGGTAGGAAGGAAATGACGTTTGTGGTGACACTCGCCGGCATAACTTCTGCGGGATCAGGCATCTGGGTTGTTGCGGGGCTCGCGTCGAAGGCATACCAGTCAAGGCGACCTTCACTGTAGTGCGGGGCATCGAGCACGGCTTGCTCAGTCCCTGAGATTGGGCTCGCAATCGCGATGCGATATGCCATTTTTCCCGGCTCCCAGGCCTTGGGCGAAGCCTTATTAGGCTCGCTGTAGAGACGGGCGAGAGAGTCGAGGAGTTGATCGGTGACAGTCTTGATCGCGGACCACTCGTTGTCGTCGGTGATGCCGATCGTTGCTCGAAAGGTGTGATCGTTGATTGCGGCTATGAGCTTCTCGCCGTCAATGGCCCGTTTCAGGGTCGCAGCATAGAGGCCGAGCGAATCCGGCTGGCGGGCGAACTCGGCCTCAAGGCCCGAATCGATCGGATAGTGATTGCGGTAGGCGTGGGCATACTTTGTTCGAAGTGCTAGACCATGCAAACGTAAGAAGCGCTGGCCGAACTCAACCTTAAGGCTCAGCGACCAAGGTATCATTTCACGCTCGACGACGACCTCCAGCGGGATGGTGTCATCATAGGCGCGAGACGTGTCATCAAGCACGGCGAAGCGGTCAATCGGCGCCCGCCGCGTCATGAGGCGCGCGTCGATGGGTGAGCCCGCATCCTCGGCTTCGATCTCGCCAAGTTGCCATTGCCGGGTGATGAACCAGAGCGCGTCGCGCACCTCGGCCTTGAGGCTGCGCGAAAAATCCTCGCTGCGCGGCCGCGGCTCCAGCCGGTTATACGCGGTGATCGCGGGGTCCCGGAAGATCTCCTTAAGGACGTCCTTCCCGAGCGTCGTGGCGCTAATCATGATGTCGGAAAGCTCGGGCATGGCATTATTTCGCTATGAGAGTGGTGGCGAAACCGCGGGCTATTGCTTGGTCGATGACGTATTTAACGTTCAAGGAATAATCGAGAGAGATCGCACCTTCGGTTGTGTTGAACTCCGCCATGGTGGCAGGCAGTAGCGAGGTCAGGCCCTCGACTTTATCGATCATGTCGGGCTCGACGGCGCGGAGTTTCGCGCTTTCGATCGTATCTCTGATGATGCGAACGAGATCGTCCCAAGTCCAATGACGGCGACCAGCCGGCGGTATGGCGAGCAGCAGCGATTGCAGCGGCATGCTATTAGGCTGATCATAATGAAAACTGATGCCCGTCATTTCCCTGCGCTTGGGAAAGCTTTCAATCCATTCGTCGATGCGCAAGCCGCATTGAGCGCTGCCGGGTGAGAAACCCTGGGGCAAACATTGGATCAATGACAGGGTGTCATGGAAGATACTGGTGCCGACCTTGAATTCGGTGCCGAGCCAAGTGTCGTTGGCGCGGTACGGGAGCTGAATGACCGAGAGGGGAAGTGCAACCTCGGACACGGTCTCCTGGAGCAGGGAAAGCATGCGGAAGCGGTGCATCGGAGGGCGCACATGCCCCAGGCTGTGGACGACTTCGCCTACCGGGTCGGGAATATTTTTCGTCGTTTTAGCGTAAGTGAGGAGAGCGTCGCGTGTTGCATAGGCAGCTGATACCTCGGCAAGATTGGGGAAGGTGAAGCGCGGCAGCAGGCGGAAATCGGGCCCGTAGAAGGATTGGGCCATCGCGGTCAGAAATTCCAGCTTCTGTGCCGACTTGACAGCAGGGTCGGACAGTTTCGAGAGAGCGTCGTCATAGTCTTTGGTCATAGCGGTGAAGCGGGTCACCAACCATTGGGCCTGAGCGGTCAGGATGCTGCGGGCGGGCTGGGCGTCACCAAAGCCTGATTGCGGGAAGGCGCGCTCGATGCCGGCATTTGAGACTGTCGTAAGCGCGTCTCGAAGTCCATCGATATCGGCTGCGGTGGATCCGGCAGCAGTCGCGGCAGTAAGTTTGATCGCGAGGTCGCTGAAGGCATTGTCGAGAGCGGTACGCAACGTCGCGAGCCTCGATTGGAGTTCAACCAAATCGACCAGATCAAGATCGTCAGTTTTCGAGGGCTTCGATGTCGTGAGGCTGTCGCGGCCAGTCATCGGCTTGGCTTCGACGATGATGCGCCTTGCCGCCTCGAGCAGCTGTAGGATTTCGGCGAATGAGCGGATGCTCAGGCTGGGGGAGCCGCTATCGGCGAAACTGATCCGGACAAGGATATTGTCGGCGAGCATTCGCGGACCGGCAAAGGCCGCGCGAACGCGGCTTTCGAGTTCGGAAAAGCTTTGCGGCTCGGGTGACCCGCGGAGAATTGCGATGAGATCGAGCGGCTGGAGCACCAGGTCGGCGAGCGAGACCACGCCCTCGATCGGATTTCCGCCAGTGTCGAGGAGAACATTGCCCTGCTTATCGAGGGCAGCAAGAGAACAACGAATTTTTTCGGGGTCGCCGACCATTCCGCCGATCCAGTGGTTCAGCGGGGCTTCCAACTTGGCACGGGGTGTCATTGCTATGGACGGCCACGGATTGGCCGTTTGGGTCGCATCGAATTGGATGACAAAGCGCTGAATGAAGGCGATATCGGTGCCGCGCGAGGAACGCGTGATCTCGATCTCGGGGGGCAGATAGGCACCGGAGACCGCCTGGACGATTGCTGCGGCGCGATCAAAGTTACCAAGGGCGAGCTGGTAGGCGCTTTCGGCAGTCACCGTGTCCTTGAGGCCGTCCAGTGCATCCTTGACGGCAAGTCGCTCAGCCTTCAATGCGTCGACCTGCTGCGGCGACAGGGCGGGAAGATCCGCTACGCCGGTCGGGAAAGTGTCGGCCGAATTGGCGATGTCGACGCCGTTTATCACAGAGTAGTCCGGCACGATCTCGGGTTCGGCGCCCTCGATCCCCGCGTGCGGGATGCGCGAGCGTTTGATCGGGAAAGCTTTGCGCAGTACCGGTTTCAGCTGGTTGAGTGTCACGGCGCCGGTCGGCTTGGTCGTCCATTCGTGCAAGCCGCGCTCAAACTGGATGCCGAGGAGCACTTCGAGCGACTGGCCGTTGCGGATGCCGTCGAGCAATTGTTTGGCGCGGCGGACGCGGCGCGATGAGAGATTGACGGCGAGCAGGTCGGGTTCATCCGGAGTAGCGTGGGTTAGGTAACCGTTGCGCAGGATTGCGGCCGCGGCCGCATGGTTAAGTGAAGGTGCGTGCACATATCCGCCGCCCTTCGGCGTGGCGAAGAGATTGTCGCGCCCCTCGCGAAGCTCCGCGGGCAGGAATTCCGTTTCGTTAAGCTTGATCCGGCGGTCCTTGCTGGGGCGCACGTTCTCAAGATAACCCACGGCGCCGAGATAAATCCCCCGCTGCGGCTGCTGCTGTTGTGAGCCTGAGCGAAGGTTTCGCAGGCGTTGGTCGAAGATGCCAGTCTGCCAGGCATCGAGGCGGAAACTCAGGGTGTCGAGATGCTCGGCCAGCAGTCGCTCAAGGCGGGCGGTCGGCAAGGTGCGAAGAACATCAAGACTGTCGATGACGTCCTGCAGCGGGGCGCCGATGTGAGCGACATCGCCCACCAGAAATTGCGGGCGACGAACATAAGTCAGCAGGGGGGCATCGTCGGCGATGCCGGTCAGGATGCTGCTGACAGGTGCTGCCATGACCTCCCAAGGCGAGATGTCGATGGTCGAGGTGATCCCGAGGAATTTTCGGCTGGAGACCAGTTCGCGCGCCTGTATATCCTGCGAAGACAGCAGCTTGAAGAGGCTGTTGCTGGCCTCGATCAGCAGCGAGTGGCGCAGCATCATATAGAGCAGCGACGTCGGGCGCGGCGCCCCAGCGAAATCTTGCGCGCGCAGCTTTTCGGCGTCGCCGGCATTGGTCCGCAGCCAATCGATGTAATTGAGGCCCGCAGCCGGATGATAAGGTTTGATCCCGGTTTCCTCTGACCAGGGCTCACCATCGATGAGGTTCTTGGCGTCAAGCCGGGTTTGATATTCCCGGTAAATCAGCTGGAACAACAGCGGATAGGGTTTTTGCGTGCCGTCGGCGCGTCGGATCTGGTAGCCGAGTTGGCTGAGAAAGCGGTCGGCGGCGAAGCCTTCGAAGATCATGGCAAAGACGTTGTCCATGTTGGCGCCGCCGGACTGGAAGGACGCGAGGTTGCGTAATGAATCGTAGCTATAAGCGACGCGCTGGAAAAATTCCGCTGAAGTTGGCTGCAGGCCGAGGACACCCATTAGCTCGGCGCTCGCATCCGTGGTACGGCCGACGAAAGGGATCGTGTTGAGGAAGCCGCGCCAGATCTTGCGCAAGGTCGCGATGCAATGCTCGGTGCCGGCTATGAAGTCCGGTTCTTCGCGGCGCGCCATCGTTTCCTCGCGCATCAGGCAGGTGCTGGCGAGCACAATGCCATAGGGCTGGCGACCGACCTTCACTGCGGCTAGCGGGCCGCGGCCGCTGACGAAGCGAATGAAGAAGTCGCGAATGCGCTCGAGAGTGGGCTCGCTCACCGCCTCGGGGATCAGCGTGCGGAGAAAGTAACCAATCGTCCCTGGGAATAAAGCTGCGTTCATGGCCACCGCTTCACGGTGGTCAAATCGTCCCGCGTTGGGAACGTTGTAAAGGATGGAGGGTTCAATTCCGAGATAGACGGCGAGGCGTTGCCCGTCTGCGGCTTTATCGAGATCTGTGACTTCGTCAAAGAGCGGCTTTCCAGCGCTGACGAGATAGCTCGCGTCGCTGAACCAGTCGCGCCCGTCGAAACCTGAATCCGTCCGGCTGGTATTGCTGGTCGGCGTGCCCTGCGGCACGAGCGCGAAGCCGTTCTTGGAATAATGCTGGGCGTCGATCAACTGCTCCAGCAAGTCCTTGCCATCGCTCGCATCGGCAGAATGCTTGAGGCCGACGATTACCAACTCGTCGTAACCGCCTGAATCGGCAGGGCCAAGGGGGACGCGGAAGGCCAGTCCTTTACTCAACGCCTCGTTGAAATCGGCGAGCCAACGAAAAGCTGAATCGAATGTGACGCGGTTGTTGGCATCGTGCGAGAGAAGCTTGTCGCCAGGCTCGACCAATGGCGCAGGACCCGCGGCCAGCAGGTCTTCGATCTGGTTGCCGACGGCAGTATGAACAACGGCGCCCCCGCGGAACAGCATCAGTACCAGCCTGTCGGGCAGGACACGGACATGGGGCGCTTCGCTCCAGCTGTCCGGCTTCGTCTGCGCCGGAGGCACGAAAGTCAGGCCATCAACACCGACTGTTGCCAGATCATCCCAGTTGGCTGGTTTGGTCGCGAGGGCGATCCAGGCAGCTCGGTCGGTTCCGAATGCGTCGGTGAGCTTACGCCATGTGACCTTGCGGAGTTCTTCGCTAGCTGCGTTCGCCAGGGCAGTCCAGTAGGCGACGCCGTCCGGATATTCCCGATCGGTCAGCATCGCCTCGTGAGTTTGCACCGCGATGTCGTCGGGGAAAATTCGCACCAAGAGCTCGGTCTCGCGAAAGCGGGTCTCGACGCGCAAGGGCAGAAGAAGGATCGGGTGATTGGCCGGCCAGGCCTCGATCAGGGAATGTGGATCGCGGTCGGCGAAAAGCTCGCCGATGAGGCCGGCGAGATCGTCTCGAGCGGTTGCGAACTTCTGTCCTGCCTCCCTCTTGCGGCCATTGACTCTCTCACGTTCGTCATCGTGGCGGCCGGGTCGCGGCGGGCGATCATTGCCGCCGTTTTGATCGGCGCGATCGATGTCGCCGCGCTCCGCTCGGGCGATACGGCGATCGAGGACAAGACCTTGAATAAGACTCGCATGCAACTCGGTACGGGCATCGTCACGGGTTTTGCGAGCCGTGCGGATCTTAGCGATGGCTTCTTGATAATCAGCCATCGAGCTTCCCCAGCATTTCGCGGGCATGGACGGCTATCATTACCGGCTTCTGGAACAGGATCGATGCCATGTCTGCCGAATGTCGGCCCCATTGGTCACGCTGGGAATCCGTTAACTGATTGCCAAAGGCGGGCTTAGGCGGCTGGGCCGTGTTAACGAAGTGAAGCTCAGGCTCGAAGCTGTCCCAACCGAGGTCATCCCAAGTAATCGGCGTTGTGGCGCTATCATCGGGGCTGAAGGTCACATCCATACCGAAGCGCGGCTCGCCTGGAATCTCCTGGATGATGAAGAACCAGCCCCAATCGGATGACGCAGTCGTCGGTTTGTCATCACCGTAAGCGGTCTCCTTGGTCATGTCGAAACCAAAGAAGCGGATGTCGGGAGCTATCTCGGCGAGGAAGATGGGAAATTTGAGCTCGTCTTTCATCTGCTGTTCGGTAGTAACCTCCTGGATGACGGGCTCCCTGTCCGGCATGGGCTTGCCATTTTTGTCGCGCGCGATGTGAGCTTTTTGGGCGTAGATCAGTGTGTTCGGGTATTTCTTGAGGACTTCGCCACGGATGGTCAGGACGAGACTCTTCTTAACGGGGCGCTTGGGGTGGCGATGATCACCCAGCTCCGACGCGGAGGTCCAGGTATCGATGGGGGTGATATCGCGATAGATGTTTTTCTGCTCTTCGGAAGGAGCCGCCGCTCCGCCCTCCGGCACAATCAATCCGCGCACGCTCCAGAATTGGCGAAAATAGCTGCCGCGCTGATCGGTCGGATACTCGCGCCAGAGGAGTTCGCGGCCGAATTCATGATTGAGACCGACCATATAGGCTTCGATGAAAGGCGGGTTGGTCTCGAGCAGCGAGATGGTGTCAGGCGGAATCAGGTTCGCGTTGGGTAGGAAAAGCTCGGTCGAGATGTCCCTGAGCTTTTCGTACATGGCGTCGTCGAAGTCCGGATAGCTCATGGCCGGAACGAGATGCTCAGGCGCCAAAAACCAGCTAGGTGAGATCGGAAAGTCGATCTGCGAAGCTATGACCGGTGGCCACGCGCGGTTCGGATCGAGCGCTGCGACGAGCTTCTCGTGCGCAATCGTCAGATTGATCGGACGGCGGTGTACGATTGGCGCTTCAATCGCGAGCCGGCTGAAGAGAGACGAGGCCGCTTTGCGAAAGTTGTTGGCCTCCAGGCTGTTGCCGCCAACGCCCGCCGCGGTGAAGTAATCCGTCTGTGTGGCGGTGATGCCCGCCGGCAGGGCAACTGATGCGCCCGTGGTGGCAGTCACAGTGCTGCCGCCAGGAATGGTGGGGCGATAGGCCGCATCAGTTTCAACGAAGTGGAAATTGGGGCGCGCTGGGGTCGCTGATACTGCTTCGGCAGCAGCCCCTGGGTTGGTCAATATCTCCTTGAGATCGAGCCTGCCGCGATAGCGCCGCACCACGTAGACAAGGCCAACAAGCGCTAGACCGAGAGTAATCGCGATCGCCCAAAGCCCGAAAAAGAGCGCGATCAGGATCAACACCAGCAGAATGATGGCGATGAGCCAGGAATTGGCCAACAGAGCAGCGATTGCCGGAGGGACGGTGCTGCCGAGCGCCGCGGCCAGGCCGGAATCCGTTGGCAAGCCTGTCGGAGGAGTTTTCGGCGGGGCGGCGGAAACCCGTCCACTATTGATGTCGGTGATCAGTTGGCCCTGGTCAAAGTTGGGGGTCGTTGCAGCAAGCCGGCGCGCCAGTGGACCGCGGGGGCGCAGCAGGCGGCGCGCGGCCGCGTCAGTTGCCGCGAGCGTCAGCGTGCTGTCGTCCATTTGCTTGTGGACAGTAACTGGGGAGCCAAGGACCTTGCTGGTGACTGGGCGGACGATGGCCAAGAGCGTCGCTGGCGACAGCTTGGTCAGGACGCTCGCATGCAGGACCTTGGCGGTTGCCATCGTGTAGGCGATGAATTTGATGCGACGGTTGAAATCGAGGACCTTACGGATCTGGGCCCAGGCGCGGGCGACGTAGTCCTCCTGATAGGTCTGGATGACGCGGGTGCCGAAGCCTGCGGGCACCCGTAAACGCGGATCGCGGTTCAAAACATTCAGCCACCCGGCCAGCGTGAAATCGATCCGATCGCGGAGCGCGTGGCGGCCGCCATAAATGGGTGGGGCAATCACTGGGTCTTTAGGAGCGCCGGCGGCAGCCTTCCATTCGTAAGGGATGTTTAGGATGTACTGAAGCACTGCGAAGAACGGCTTTGTGGGGGTCAGGCTCTCCGGTCGCGAGACCATGCTGGGAGCCCGGAGCGCGCCCTCAAGACCGATAGTCGCCGGCGGCTTCTCGGCAGGCAGTGTTCCTATGTCGGTGCCAAAGTTCAGTCCGAAGCCGGGGGCGGCGCCGTCCATGTCGCGGATGCCGACGCTTGGGTCCATGATCCGCGGCTCAAGCGCCTCCACCAGCGACTCGAAATCAGCGTCATCGCCGGTGCGAAAGGACCATTCATAATACACTGGGAATTCCGGATCGGCCGCGCCTGGTCCCCAAGCAGCTTTTTGCGCATCGACAGCTGTTGGATCCTGCTCCAAGCCCGCCATCCGACCGGCCTCAAAGGCGGGCACAAGGAAAGCCCGGTACGCGGTGTCGGGTTTTAGTTTGCGCGGGCTCATCAGCCGACAGATGATTTTGTCGGCGTTGGACGTGTGCGGATCATGGAGGCTCATTAGAAACTTCTCGAATTCGCTTGTTGTGCTGTGACCTTCGTTGACGTGGACATGGGCCCAGCACCAGTGCTGGTCATGCGGTGGAAGGGCATCCCGCTTAAGCACCTTGATGCTGGGCAGCGGCCGGCGACGGTCGGTGCGCTCGAATTCCCTGGCGCCCGCAACGTCGGTGTCTTCGAGCACGAACAGAGCGAGCCACGGCCTGAGCCGGTCGCCGCTGGCTCGGGCGGGCGTATAGCGCCAGGCGAAATCCTCGTCGTAGAATTCGATGAAAACGAGGTAGTTCGGCTCAAAATTGGTGATCCAGGCGATCGGTTCGGTGCGGACCACCATCTGCGGGTTGACGCCAATAATGTCGCCCGGCCCGATCAACGCAAAGCTCTTGTTGATCGCGTCACCGTTGAGAGTAACGCCGATGGGGACGGTGGCGCGCTCGTTAGCACCGCCTGGTGCGCTTCCAAGGGTGTCCACCTCGTTGATACGCGCACCAATCCCGCGGCGCAGCCACGGCGCGAAGGTGTACGTGCCGACGGTGATAGTCATGCCAGCCCCTCACATGAGCTCGTGCGCGGCAACGACCTGGATCATGCCTTTGAGTGCCGGCTTCGATTTGATCAGGCTGTCATACATGGCTTGCGCTTCGGTGGCGGTCTTGGCGCTATAGTCCGCTCCAAAGGCGCTGAGGTCGGCTGTGTTGACGATCTTGAATGGCGGTTCGACCAGGTCGAATTTGGCTAGCGGTATGCCGGGGCTGCGGGCCGCTGCGGAGTAAATGTTCTTGCTGATGGCGCCGGCCATCGCAAAGGTGCTGAAGGCGTTAGAGTGGAGCTTGTAGAGCAGGCCGCGGAGAATCGACTTGCGGTGAACGTAGCTCAGTTCGTAGTTGACCTCCTTTTGAACCGGTGTGCCGGTCGAGGTCGCGTCACCGGTCGAGAAACGTAGGCCACTTCGGAGGCGGTCAAAGGAGTTCTGGGAGAGTTTGTCAGCATCGCTCATCTTCTTGAATTGGGCGATGGCGAATTCCTCGCGTTGCTCCTCGGTACCAGTCTCGACCGTGGCCATCTCGAAGTGATCGACATCGGGCTTCTTGTTACCGAATTTCTCGAGCGGATAGCCAAGCGGCACGATCTTCTGGCTAACCGCGAGGACACCGAAGGGATGTAGGACGATCTTCTCTGGCGGCAGCTTGAGCGCGCGCAACGAAACGGCGCTGCGAGAATTGGCGGGGAAGGTCGCGGTCCAGTTGCGGTCGTCATTCAACGCGGCCTTGACCAGGAGCGAGACGTTCTCGACCTCGACCGGATCCGGCGGTGCGTCATTGCCCCAGGTTACGTTGAAATCGACCGAGACCTTGACGAATAGAATTTTGAGCGAGGCTTCGCCGCGCGCATTCCAGGGAGCCGGACCGGAGAGTTGACCATGAAGCGAGATGCCGGCAATGACGTCGGTGCCCTCGCGCAGTGCCAGCCCCGCAGCGAAGTCGGCGATGAAATGCAGCGGGTTGAATTGAATCAGTAGGTCGTACCCGAGGAAGCCGTAGACGTTGAAGCCGCAAGCCTCGGCATAAAGCTCGACGCGGGCGCCGGATTGGACTGTGTTTGAGGTGACTGCGAAATAGGTCATCACCGCGAGACGGGGATTATCGCCCGACAGCAGCGCGATCGTGATCCGGCGCTTGTCGCGCAGGTCGTCGGGGACTTCCTTGAAGGCCGGGTGGAAGCCGCCGACGCTCAAGAGCATCATGGGGGTTGAGCCCCAGCAGACGCGGACCGCCATGTCGCCTTCCAGCGTGAACTGGACGAGGCGGCTGTCGAACAGTGACGCGTTGAACCAGAGCGCGCCCTGGTCGAAATCAATGCCCCCCACGAAGTTTACCTGCAACTTGATTAGGGGAGCCTCCTCGGCGGGAAGGAAGCAGCGCAGGACGCCGAGAAAGACAATCTGCGGCACTGGCATGTCGAGGATGACGCCGATTTCAAGGGAGACCAGCGTCGGCGTGCCCCAGCCGAGCTTGCCCATGGGGCCCAACAGAAAATGTCCGTCCTCGATAGGGAAGATCGCTTTTAAGTCGCTAACGATGCGGGTGATGTTGGCAACGACGTTCTGCGGAAACAAAACGCTGTTCATCGCGCCCGTCCGGACGCCAATCATCAGCGCTTTGGTATCAAGCGTCCGGTTGTGGCCGAGCAAGCCGCCGACGCCAATTAGGGTGAAGCCGAAACCGAGCTGGATTGGGATGAAGTCGGCGGTGATAAGCACGAGGAGGGCGAAGCCCTTACTGCCGTCGGGCATCTTAGTGTTGATGATGGCAACCGCCTTGAGGTCGATGATGTCCTGAAAGGTCAGCTCAAGGGCGCCGAAATATTCACCCTTGTCCTCATCGAAGCGTAGAAAGCCACCGCCTTTGATCAGGCCGGCATCGATCGACAGGCCGATTCCCTTGGGCGGCCGGAAGTCGAAATCGAGCTGCACCGGCCCGAGATTGCCGCGGCCGTCTGCCGGGAACGAGATTACCGCATTGAGGCCGATGTCCTGGACGATCGCGGTCATGGGCCCCAGGCTGCCCTTGATGTCGGCCCCGAGTCCGATCGGCAGGCCGCCATTTTTGAAACCCGCCGACAGCGTCACGCCTTCGACGGAGGCTGGCCCAAAGTCGGTGTGGGCGGGCAAGCGAATCTCGAGCGTGCTGCTGCCGCTGAAACGCAGGCCTGTGATAGGATTCCATCTCACCTTTATTGCAAAGTCGGCATCAATCTTCTGGATGGGCACGATCTTTGCGATAAAGCCGTCGCCGTCAGCGAGATTAATGGTGAGCTTGCCACCTGTTACGTCGCCGCTCAGGCCGAGTTCGGAGCTAGCCTGGCCCAAGCCCGCATCCCAGGCGAAATCTGTCGCGAGGACCAATTTGATTTCCTGAGCGGTAAGCCCGCCGATGTCGCCGAGACTGAGCACGGTCACACGTTCGCCGGGTAGTGCCTGTCGAGCCAGGGCGAAGTGCGCAGGTCCTTCGAGTTTGCCCTGCGGATTGGCTGTAATTTTCAAGTTTGGTTGCAGGGTGAAAGCGATGCCAGTGGGAAGTGAGGGGTCCAGCCCCAGTTCGGCGCGAATGCGGTCAGAAATCTGATAGGTAACCGACCAACCGCCAGGTACGTCTTCATGGAGGGTCGTGATGAGTCCTGCCGGAGACAGCCCCATCGTCGGGGTGAATCGAGTGCTGAAAAGCTCAAGCGATGGGGGGACTGTCGTGTCGTCGATGGAGGCCGCGATCGCCAGGCTGTCGAGCAAGTTTCTTAGGCGGATCAGAAGTTGGCGACCGTCGAAACTTGGGTCGTCCCAGCCGTAAAGCGAATTCAGCGTGGCCTGAGGCGCGGAGAACAATGCAGACAGTCGGTCGAGGCGGAGCGATCGGTCGAGATGGCCCGGACGGCCGGGGCCGCTGGGGCCGATCTCAACATGATCGATGAGACCGAAAAGACCTAGCGCCTGAAGGGCGACGGAGTGATAGCCTTCAAGATAACGGATGACGGCATAATCAAGGAGCTTCTTCCCGAACTGACTGGCCAGCGCGCTTGCCGCACCCGGATCGCCGCCGACAGCTGCGGCCGCCGTAGGAATTTGGCCTGATACCTGATTGATAGCATCGACCAGTGCTTGCACGGCCGCGATGAGGTTCGCTCCGTCAGCACCGATCGAAATGCCATCTGAGTCGATCGAGGCGCTGAGATTGGCGGTCAGTGCCGGGAGTTGACTGGCTTTGGTCACGACCGTTTGCAGGGCGTTAGCGAGACCGGCCTGCGCGGTAAAGCCCGCCGGCATCTGGAAGCCTAATTGGCCGATCAGGCTGTCGAGATTGCCGGCAGCCAGATCCTTTTCAAGGCCACTCAACGCGCGGCCAAGCTCCAGGACGATGAGTTCGATCGTGCCGGCTTTACCTGCCATTGGGCGCAGTCCCTGTTATGCGCGCCGCCACGATGGCTAACGGCTTGAGCAGACACTCGCGCACGAGAAAGCGGGCCCACACGTGATTTCGGATTGGACCTGATGTTAGCACGCTCGCTGCGCGATAGGCCCGATCGGTTATCCGCATCAGTGGCCTGGTGCGCGCGCCGGCCATCATGGCATCGCGCCAGCGCCGAATGACTTCGAGATAAGGCCCGTGTTGCGCGAGATCGTCGGCAGCGGAAGAAAAAAAAAGACATCTATCGCGCTCAGCAATGAGGGCATTCTCGATGCTAGCAGCGGTTGTACCAGGATTTGTCGAGGCAAATGAGCCAGCAACGAAATTGTGCTGGACGGCGATGTAACGAAGGAATGAAATCATGGCGGCGTGGATTTCTCGCTCGATCTTGGGAAACCCGTCAGGCTTGGTCGGGTCGGGGTGATGAGTGTCCGTGTCAAATCCGAACTCGGCTGCAAATGCGTGGATCTCGCGCACCTTGGGTGGCAGGAATTGCTGCGCGAAGATAAAGTCGGTCATTGATCCGACGGCGGTGCCGCCGATCTGTGAGATATTGTCGATTCTATAGGTTCGCCCTGTCGCCGATTTAATTGCATCACGCATGATCCCCGCGATGCGCTTGTGGCTGTCCAGCAAACGTTGAGGGGGACTGTTCGGAAAGAATTCGCGATAGACCGTACCTATATTTCCATCGCGTTTTTTATCGAAAGTTGGATTATGGAAATTTTGCGCTTCCTGCGCACTGAGTTCGGCAGCGCTCTGGCCCGGTTTCGAAATCGAGTTCTGCTCAATGCCCCAGGGAAACATGATGGCGCCCTTGTCGGCATGCATATCGAGGGAAAAATTGACTTCAAAGGTATCGAGAATGTGCTTGATGTTCTTGCTCTCGGCTTCCTGCAATGGGCTTCCCACCCCCTTGAATTCAAGATCGGCCGGGTTCTTCTGACGAGCGTTCGCGGTCGCAGCCGCCGCGTTGTAATAGGTATCCAAATCCCAAGCGATATCGAAATTCCGGTTGATGTCGACGCCAACTGTTTTGGGATTGGTCGGGTTGGTTAAAGCATGGATCGATCGATTCTTGCGCCAGTCTACATTCGCCTGCGCCGCCTGTACGAAGTTCCGTCCCACCGGATTGGCCAACGGAAGCACCAGAAGGATCATGTTCTCGAGGATCGCGCCGATGTCGTTGACCCGAACGGTGACGGGTCCGAAGGTTCTACCTGTGGAATCCCTGAAGGCATCGATGATGAATGGCGCCTTGTTCTTATAGGCTGTAAGAAGCTTGAGGCAGAACGAAATCGCCGCATCGGGTTGCGCTATCTCGTCCGCATGCATGCCCGCAACGATCAGAACGACACGAGACATAGCAACGGAATGCGTTCCGATGCGAAGGAAGGAATAATTTGTGTTCGTTGCGCCAGAAATCACTGCATTGGGCAATGGAATTTTCGTGCAAAGCTGGGGGAACGCCGCGACCAGACTGTCAAGGCTCGCCTCGATCGCCGCTGACGTCATGTAGGCCATGCCGCCTCAGTTGATGTCTATCGGCTTATTGCTAATGTTTTCGTAAACGTTACGGAGCAGCTCGTTTCGGTCCAGCGCGCTCTTGATTACAGTCACCTCGCAGCCAAGCGCCTTCACCTGGTCCTGCGCGACTGCATCGGCGAGGGCCTGGACGATCTTGATGTTCGCATCGACGGTCGGCATCAGCGGGCGCTGAAAAATGAGGTTCGGAATAGTCCTCAAACTGTCCAGCTGGCCAACATCGCAGCGGATTTTGACGATTGCTAAGGCTGATTCGTCGGGCATGGCGCGCTATCTTTGCGACAGTGCGCAGATGCCGACGGCTATACGACCCACGACTGCCCCCGCTTGGAGAAAAAGACGCCCTCGAGTCTCGATGGCGGAAGATCACCAATCAAAATTTCAAACCCAATAGATGCTCTTGTCAAGCGCTCGACCAAATTACGCGATCGCGTCCTTTCATGCGCGAGTGGAGAGGAGGCTTCGCCTAAGGACGTGTGCCAGTCTGTCGCTAAACTTCCCTGGATTATCAATTTTTTGGCCATACGGGGTTGATTGGGCATGGATGATTCTTGATTAAAGAAAAGTCGTCTATCCGATGGATAGGATTCATTCTTCAAGTGTTTTCAAGCCGCGACCGTACCAATTATGTCGTCCGGATTATTGCGATTGCGGCAACGCTCTAGGAAAAGTTCACTGGGTCGCTCTCCGGATTTTCTTTTTAACA
>Ga0111538_10002695_pt1 | contig 24913 bp, 22 predicted proteins | sample SoiMethybrSBSTD1_FD_79669 | JGI IMG/M metagenome (GOLD analysis project Ga0111538, IMG submission 79669) | Bulk soil microbial communities from a Populus tree surrounding site in Tennessee, USA - Soil MetaG P. TD hybrid SBSTD1 (version 2)... | ecosystem: Environmental > Terrestrial > Soil >...
AGGCCAAGTTCCTGGCGAATGCAACGCCGGTGATCGGGGCCGCCCGCGCCGGCCACGCGCGCGATCTGGTGTGGACACTGGAGCAGCAGACCGATCTGCGCGCGCTGATCGCACTGCTGGCTTAAGCTCAATCGAGCTTGCTGGTGCCGTCCCACTCGCTGAACTCGATGACGGTGCCGTCGGGATCGCGGATATAGAATTGGCGGCCCACGAACACGCCGTCCTTGCGATCCTCTTCTTCAAACACCTCGACCCCCTTGGACGCGAGGAAGCTCTTCGCGTCCTCGTATTTGTCCGCATCGACCTTGAAGGCGTGATGCGCCCGTCGGCTGTCTTTGGGGTTGCGCTGCAGCGGCGCGTCACTCCTGGCGAGGATGACGTGGTCGTTGCCGGCGCGCAGAAACACCATGCCGATCGCAGGCGCGTTCCGCACCAGGGTCAGGCCCAGAATGTCGGTGTAGAACTTGCGGCTCGCCTCGAGATCGCTGACCGCAATGCTGAAATGCACGACGCTTCGGGGCTCGATCATGCGACACGCTCCATGGTCAAATGCCGGCTTAAGCCTAGCAGACCACCGCCTTGCAGGTCCGCACCGAGCGGACCGCCTGCCGCAACGGCTCAAGCCCCGGATGGCCGAGGATCGCGACGCCCTGGATCACATAGGACGGCGTCGCCACCATCTTCAGCGCGCTGCCGAGCGTGGCGTGCGCCTTCAGCGTCTCGGTGGTGCGGTCCGCATTGGCGATCTCGATCACCTTGTTGCGGTTGAGCCCCATGCCGTCGGTGACGGCGAGTGCACGATTGCCGTCGATAATGCCGCGCCCAGCGTAGATCTTGCGCCGGAATTCCAGGAAACGCTGCGGCGCCAGTTCACGCAGCGCCAGCTCGATTCGGCCGCCCTCGGCGGACTGCACCGACAAGGTCGGATAGGGCACGAACAGCATGCGCAAGGCGCGATCGCCGCGGATCAACGCGTCGACGTCGGCCGCCGCCTCGCGACAGAACGGACAGTTGAGGTCGTAGAACTGAATCAGCGTGACATCGCCCTTCGGGTTGCCGGCAACGAACGCGCCCGCCAGCCGCTCGATCTGCGCCGCCTGCTCCAGCGTGACCCGATGGTTCGACATCAGCACGCCGTCGTCGGCCTTGATCGGGAACTCGGCCGGGCCGAATTGCTGGGCCGCCAGCGCGGCTGGCCATAACACCGCAACAAGAATGAAAACGACGCGTGCGGTCATGCCAACGGCGATCTATTGCGAGCCCGCCAGCCCAAGTGCGTTGATCAGCGCCGTGAACTTGGCGGTCTCCGACTTGATGTATCGGTCGGTGTCGTCCAGCGAGGGCGGGTCGATCGGCAGCAATCCCATGCTTGCGATGCGCCGCTGCATCTCGGGCGCGCCCATGATTCGTTTCATCTCGGCGTTCAGGCGTTCCAGAATAGGCTTCGGCGTACCGCTGCGCGCCACCAGCATGTGCCACGCCACCACCTCGTAGTCGGGACTGTTGGTGGCCTCGGCAAACGGCGTGATCGAAGGATGCGCCGGCAGCCGCTGCTTGGAGGAGACCGCCAGCGGCCGCAGCTTGCCGCTCTCGATCAAGGCCTGCGAGGCGCCGGCCTCGGCAAACGAAAACTGGATCTGGCCGGTCGACACCTCGAGGATCGCCTGCGGGCTGCTGCGATAGGGCACGTGGTTGAACTTCAGGCCGAAGCGGCGTGCCACTTCCTCGACCGCCATTCCGGGCACTCCGACGCCGGCCGGCGTGCCGTAGCTCAGCGGCGCCGGCTGCGCTTTGGCATATTCGATGAACTCCTTGGCCGAACGCACCGGCATCGACGGATTGACCACCAGGATGAATGGCGAGGTCAGATAGTGCGAGATTGGCACCAGGTCCTTTTCGGGATGATAGGGCAGTTGTTTGTAGAGAACGTGGTTGTAGGCGACGTTGGCCGGCGCTCCAACCAGCAGCGTGTGGCCGTCGGCCGGCGCCGAAATCACCGATTGCGTCGCCGCGATGAAGCCGCCGCCCGGCTTGTTCTCGACGACCACCGGTCTGCCGAGGCGCTGCGACAGTTGCTCGCCATAAAGCCGGGCGATGATGTCCATGCCAGTGCCGGGCGCCAGCCCGACGACGAGGGTGACGGTCTTGGTCGGATAGTCCTGGGCATGCAACGACGATAGCGGAGCGAGCGCAACAACCGCGAGAGCAACACCAAGGCTTTGTCCTGACCGCCCCATCACCCGACCTCCTCAAACATTCGGTCGCGATCCTATCAGTACCCGCGCTGGCGTTCGATCAGGTTAGCCATGGGCATACCGCGCTCGCAACGCTCGATCTGCGCGATCAATTCCCGAATGTAGGCGCGCGGCGAGATATCGCCGGCATTGTGCGGCGTAACCGTGACCTTGGAGTGCCACCACAATGGACTCGATGCCGGCAACGGCTCCTGCGGAAACACGTCGAGCGTCGCGCCGGCAAGGATGCCCTGATCGAGCGCCACAACGATGTCGGCGTCGACCTGCAAGCCGCCGCGTCCCGCATTGATCAGAAAAGCGCCGCCGGCGGCACCGTCACGCTTGAGCTTGCGGAACAAGGACAGGTTCAGCACGCCCTCAGTCTGCGGCGTCTGCACCAGCAGGCACACCAGGATTTCGGTGCGCGCCAGAAAGGCATCGAGCTGCCCCGGGCCGTGGAAAGTGTGAACGCCGGTGATCGACTTCGGGGTCCGGCTCCAGCCAGCCACCCGAAAGCCGAGCCGCGCCAGCGCCTGCGCGGCCGCGACGCCGATCGCACCGAGCCCCATCACACCAACCGCGACCTCGGCGGCGGCCGGCTGGTCATGGACCAGCCAGCGGCGCTCGCGCTGCTGCGCATCGTAGAGCCGCTGCCGCCGGTGATGTATCAGCGTGTGCAGCACGACATATTCGACCAGTTGTGAGGTCAAGTTGGGATGCACCACCCGCGCGATCGGCACCTCGGGCGTGGTGGGATCGTTCACCAGCGAATCGACGCCGGCGCCGAGATTGATGACCGCCTTGAGATTGGTGCAGTGCGCCAGCAGGCCAGCCGGCGGACGCCAGACGCAGGCGACGGCGATATCGGCGGGATCACCGACCGTGTCAGGCCAGATCCGGATATCGCGTCCGCCGGCATGCGCGCACAACTCGGCCGCCCATTCGGCAGCGTTAGGCCCATCGAAGGCCAACAGGATGGCGTTTGGCGCCATGGCGCTATTGCGAGACCACGCCTTCTGGCGCGGTCTCGAGCGAGAACGCGGCGGCGAACAGCGCGCGGGTGTAGTCGCTCTTGGGATTACGGAACACGTCGGCGGCGGCGCCGGCTTCGACCACCTTGCCGTCGCGCATCACGATCAGCCGGCTCGCCAGCGCCGCCACCACCTTGAGGTCGTGCGAGATGAACATGTAGGTCAGATCGCGGCGGCGCTGCAGATCACGCAGCAGATCGACGATCTGCGCTTGGATCAGCATGTCGAGCGCCGAGGTCGGCTCGTCGAGCACCACGAAGGTCGGCTCCAGCACGACGGCGCGCGCCACCGCGATGCGCTGGCGCTGGCCGCCCGAGAACTCGTGCGGATAGCGGAAGCGGGTCTCGGGATCGAGCCCAACATCGTTGAGCGCGCGAACCACGCGTTCGTCGCACTCGTGCCGCGTCATGCCGGGATGATGCACGCCGAGCCCCTCGCCGACGATGTCGGCAACCGACATGCGCGGCGAGAGCGAGCCGAACGGGTCCTGGAACACGATCTGCATCTCGCGCCGGTGCGGCCGCATCTGCTTGAAGCGCAGACCCTGCAGGGCATGGCCCAAGAACACGATCGGACCGTTGGACGAAACCAGCCGCAAGATCGCGAGGCCGAGCGTGGTCTTGCCGGAGCCGGATTCACCGACCACGCCCAGCGTCTCGCCGCGATGCAATTCGATCGAGACGCCGTCGACCGCCTTGATGTGGCCGACGGTCCGCCGCATCACGCCACGCTTGATCGGGAACCAGACCTTCAGATCGTCGGTCGAGACCACGACCGGCGCCGCCGGATTGAGCGCCGGGGGCTGGCCCTTCGGCTCGGCCGCGAGCAACTGGCGGGTGTAGGGATGTTCCGGCGCCGTGTAGACGTGCTCCACCGGCCCCTGCTCGACGATCTTGCCACGGCTCATCACGCAGACCCGGTCCGCAAGCTTACGCACGATGCCGAGGTCGTGGGTAATGAACAGCATCGCCATGCCGAGCTTGGTCTGCAGGTCCTTGAGCAATTTGAGGATCTGCGCCTGCACGGTGACGTCGAGCGCAGTGGTCGGCTCGTCAGCGATCAGGAGGTCCGGCTCGTTGGCGAGCGCCATCGCGATCATCACGCGCTGGCGCTGGCCGCCGGAAAGCTGATGCGGATAGCTTGCCAGCCGCGCGGCCGGATCGGGAATGCCGACCTGGGTCAGCAGTTCGAGCGTGCGGGCCCGCGCCGCGGTGCCGGTCAGGCCACGATGCAGCATCAGCACCTCGCCGATCTGCCGCTCGATGGTGTGCAGCGGATTGAGCGAGCTCATCGGCTCCTGAAAAATGATCGAAATGTCGTTGCCGCGGACATGGCGGATTTGGTGCTCTGCCAGCTGCAGCAGCTCCTGACCCTTGAACACGACGCGGCCGGAGGGATGGCTCGCCGCCGGGTAAGGCAGCAGCTTCATCACCGACAACGCGGTCACTGACTTACCGGAGCCCGACTCGCCGACCAGCGCGACGGTCTCGCCCTTCTTGATGTCGAACGAGATGCGGTCGACCGCGAGCAGTTCGCTGCTGGCGTGACGGAACGCCACCGAAAGCTCATCAACCGAAAGCAGCGTGGATGCGTTCGAATCGTTCATCGGAAGGTCTTTCGCGGATCGAACGCATCGCGCACCGCCTCGCCGATGAAGATCAGCAGCGAGAGCATGATCGCGACCGAGAAGAAGCCGGTGAGGCCGAGCCACGGCGCCTGGATGTTGGCCTTGCCCTGGGACAGCAGCTCGCCGAGCGACGGCGAGCCTGGCGGCAGACCGAAACCGAGGAAGTCGAGCGCGGTCAGCGTCATCACCGACGACGACAGGATGAACGGCAGGAAGGTCAGCGTCGCGACCATGGCGTTGGGCAAGAGATGCCGGAACATGATGACACGGTTCGACACGCCGAGCGCGCGCGCGGCCTGGATGTATTCGAAGTTGCGGCCACGCAGGAATTCGGCGCGCACCAAGCCGACCAGCGAGACCCATGAGAACAGCAGCAGAATCCCGAGCAGCACGAAGAAGCCCGGCACCAGCACGGAGGAGATGATCAGCAGGAGGTAGAGCGACGGCACGGAGGTCCAGATCTCGATGACGCGCTGGAACAGAAGGTCGGTCCAGCCGCCGAAATAGCCCTGCACGGCGCCGGCCGCCACCCCGATGATCGATGAGATAATGGTCAGAATCAGCCCGAACAACACCGAGACGCGGAAGCCGTAGATCAGCCTCGCCACCACGTCGCGGGTCTGGTCGTCGCTGCCGAGCCAGTTGTATTCGAGGTCGCGGCAGCTCTTGAGGCCTTTCCGCTCGACCACCGCCTTGCATTGCGCTTCGGTAAGCCGCCAGGTCGGCGGCGATGGCGCCGGCGTCGGCAGATCGAGATTGTGGGTGTCGTAGGAGTAGCGGATCAGCGGCCACCAGATTGAGCCGCCCTTGTCGGCGATCAGCTTTTGCAGATAGGGGTCGCGGTAGTCGGCCGCGGTCTCGAACTCGCCGCCGAACGCGGTTTCCGGATAGCTCACCACCGCCGGGAAGAACGGCTTGCCGTTGAGCGTGATCAGAAACGGCTTGTCATTGGCGATCACCTCGGCGAACAGCGAAATCACGAACAGCGTCAGGAAGATCCACAACGACCAAAAGCCGCGCCGGTTGCGCTTAAAATTCTGCCAGCGACGCCGGTTGATCGGCGACAGCACGACACGGCGGCGCTCGGGCGGCACCGCGAGCCCGGTCGGCGCGACCGCTGTGGTCTCGGGCGCGATTCCGCTGACGCGCGCGTCCACTCAGACCTCCCGCGTCTCGAAATCGATGCGCGGGTCGACCCAGGTGTAGGTCAGGTCCGAGATCAGATTCACGACCAATCCGATCAGTGCGAAGATATAGAGCGTCGCGAACACCACCGGATAGTCGCGGTTGAGAACGCTTTCGAAGCCGAGGTAACCCAGGCCGTCGAGCGAGAAAATATTCTCGATGAGCAGCGATCCTGAGAAGAACGCGTGCACAAAGGCACCTGGGAAGCCAGCAATGACGATCAGCATGGCGTTGCGGAAAATATGGCCGTAAAGCGTGCGGTACGAGGTGCATCCCTTGGCGCGCGCAGTCAGCACATATTGTTTGCGGATTTCGTCGAGGAAGGAGTTCTTGGTCAGCAGCGTCATCGACGCGAACGCAGCAAGGGCCATCGACACCAGCGGCAGCACCAGGTGCCACATGTAATCGACGATCCTTGCCGGCCATGACAATTGCGACCAGTTGTCCGAGGTCAGGCCGCGCAGCGGAAACCAGTCGAGATACGAGCCGCCCGCGAACAGCACGATCAGCAGGATCGCAAACAGGAAGCCTGGCACTGCGTAGCCGATGATGATGACCGTCGAGGTCCACACGTCGAAGCGCGAGCCGTCGGACACTGCCTTGCGCACACCGAGCGGGATCGCGATCAGATAGGTGATCAGCGTCATCCAGATGCCGAGCGACATCGACACCGGAAGCTTCTCCTTGATGAGCTGAAGCACGCTGGTGTCGCGGAAATAGCTCTTGCCGAAATCGAAAGTGAGGAAATTCCACAGCATCAGGAAAAAGCGTTCATGCGCCGGCTTGTCGAAGCCGAACTGCTTCTCCAGGCTCTTGATAAATTCAGGATCGAGACCTTGTGCGCCACGATATTTGGAATTCACCGCGTCCTGGGTGCCGGGCTGGATCTGCCCGCGACTGCCGAAATCGCCGGTCTGGCCGGCGCCCGGGATGCGCGAGGCCGCGCCGGTGTCGGCGCCGGAGAGTTGCGCGATGACCCGCTCGACCGGGCCGCCGGGCGCAAATTGGACCACGACAAACGACACCAGCATGATCCCGAACAGCGTCGGGATCATGAACAGCAGACGGCGAATGATATAGGCGCTCATCCTCGTTGCTCGAGCTTGGCCGCCTTGTCGCGATCATACCACCAGGTTTCCAAAACGCCGCGGGCGTACCGCGGTTTCTCCTTGGGGCGCGCGAACACGTCCCAATAGGCCAGCCAATGCGAGGCCTTGTACCAGTGTGGCACCCAGTAGCGATTGGCGCGAATGAGCCGGTCGAGTACACGGCACGCCGTGGTCATAGTGGCGCGGCTGTCAGCCGCGATGATGGTGTCGATGACGGCGTCGATCGCGGGCTCGGCGATGCCGGCGAGATTCTGCGAGCCCTTCAATGCAGCAGCTTGCGAGGAGAAATATGAACGCAGTGAATCCCCAGGGGTCGACGAGAAGCCAAGGCGCTGCACCACGATGTCGAAGTCGAAATCGTCGACTCGCTTGCGGAACTGCACGGCGTCGACCATGCGGATCGAGGCCTCGATACCGAGCGTCGCGAGGTTCTTGATGAATGGTGCGTGATGCGGCTGGAAGCTCGGCTCGTCGAGCAGGAATTCCATGGTCACGCGCTCGCCGGTCGGGGTCACCCGCTTGCCATCCTTAATGACGTAACCGGCCTCGTTCAGCAGCTGTGATCCTCGTCGGAGCAATGCGCGGTCTTGGCCGGAGCCGTTCGACACCGGCGGCACAAACGGCTCGTCGAACACCTCGTCGGGCACTTTGCCGCGGAATGGTTCCAGCAGCTTGAGCTCGTCCGCGCTCGGCTTGCCAGTCGCCATCATCTCGGAGTTCTGAAACACCGAATGGGTACGCTGATACGACCCCCACATGACGTTCTTGTTGGTCCATTCGAAGTCGAAGGCGTAGATCAGAGCCTCGCGCAATTTCGGATGCTTGAACTTGTCGCGCCGGGTGTTGATGAACCAGCCCTGTGCGCCGGACGGCGTGTCGTCGGGCAGCACGTCCTGCTTGACGCGGCCGTCCTTCAGCGCCGGGAAATCGTAGCGCGTGGCCCAAATGCGCGAAGTGAACTCCTCGCGGAACAGATAGGTCTTGGCAGTGAAACCCTCGAAGGCGACGTCGCGGTCGCGGTAATATTCGAACCGCAGCCGGTCGAAATTGTTCTGGCCGCGCCTGACCGGCAGATTGGCGCTCCACCAGTCTTCGACCCGCTCCAGTTCGATATAGCGGCCGGCTTCAAACCTCGCGACCCTATAGGATCCGCTGCCGAGCGGCGGCTCGAGCGTGGTCTCCTCGAACGGCTTGGTGGTGTAATAGGCCTTCGAGAAGATCGGCAGCGTGGCGGCGAACAGCGGCACGTCGCGGCCGCGCTTCTCGGCGAAGCGCAGGATCACGGTCGCGTCGTCCGTCGCCTCGGCGCCTCGGAAGTCCCGCAGCATCTGCGTGATGATCGGATGTCCCTTCTCTTTCAGAGTGCCGAGCGAGAACGCCACGTCGTGCGCGGTCAGTCTGGTGCCATCGTGGAACTTGGCTTCGGGGCGCAGCGTGAACCGATAGGTCAGGCCGTCGGCCGAAATCCGCACCGAACGCGCGGCAAGTCCATAGAGTGCGTCGGGCTCGTCGAGCGCACGGGCCATCAGAGTCGCGAACGTCAGATCCATGCCTTGCGCGCCATCGCCGCGCAGGATGTAGATGTTGAGCGAGTTGAAGGTGTTGAAGTTCTGGTTGAACGCCCGGTTGGGACCGATCTGCGAAAGCACGCCGCCTTTCGGCGCGTTCGGATCGACGTAGTCGAAATGCCGGAAGTCCGCCGGATATTTCAGGTCACCGAACGCCGACATGCCGTGGCGCTCGACCTCGTCGGCGGCCTCGACCGGCGCCGTCATGCCGACCGCCCCGGAAGCCGCCGCGCCGACGCCGATGACGAGAAGGTCGCGGCGTGAGAGGCCGTTCACGATCTCGATCCCGTCTTCGCCGCCTTCTCGGCGTCCGCCCACCAGATCGTCGGGAAGGCCGAATTGCCATATTTCGGCAGTTCGGCGGGCCGTCCGAAGCGGTCCCAGCGCGCAGTGCGCACCTTGCCGTAGGTCCACTGCGGCACGACGTAGTGGTTCCACAGCAGCACGCGGTCGAGCGCCTTGGTGGCGGCGATGAGCTCGTCGCGGCTCTTGGCGAAGATCACCTTTTCGATCAGGGCGTCAATGGTCGGGTTCTTGATGCCAACGAGGTTGCGTGAGCCCGGTCGATCGGCCGCCTGCGAACCCCACAAGTCGCGCTGCTCGTTGCCGGGCGAGAGCGACTGGCCCCAGGACGCGACGATGATGTCGAAGTCCCATTGCCGCAGCCGGTTCTCGTATTGCGCGTCGTCGACGATGCGCACCGTCATGGCAATGCCGAGCCGCTCCAGACTCGGCCGATACGGCAGCACGATGCGCTCCCAATCCGGCCGGTCGATCAGCACCTCGACCGTCATCGGCTCGTTGGTCTTGGTGTTGACCAGCCGGCGATCGCGGACTTCGTAGCCTGCCTCCCGCAGCAGCCGGGTCGCTTCGCGCAGATTGTTGCGGATCGCTTCGGCGCCGCCGTTGACCGGGTTGGTGTAGGGAGTGGTGAAGACCTCGGGCGGGACCTTGTCGCGCACGGTTTCGAGGATCGCGAGCTCCGCGCCCTGTGGCAGGCCGGTCGCGGCCATCTCCAGGCCTTCGAAGTAGCTCGCCACGCGTTTGTACTGGCCGTAGAAAATCTGCTTGTTCAGGTCTTCGAAGTTGAGCGCGAAGTTGAAAGCCTGGCGCACCTTGGGATCGGCAAACTTGGCGCGCCGGATGTTGAACGCGAAGGCCTGCATGCCGCCCGAGGAGCGGATCGGAAATTCCTCCAGCACCACGCGCTTACTGGTGACGGCCGGGAAGTCGTAGGCGGTGGCCCAGTTCTTGGCGCTATTCTCGGTACGCCAGTCAATCTGGTCAGCCTTGAATGCCTCGATCGCGACGGTGGCGTCGCGGAAATATTCGAAACGCATCTCGCCGAAATTATCGCGGCCGATGTTGACGTTGAGGTCCTTACCCCAATAGTCGGTGACGCGCTCGTAGACCACGGTGCGTCCGGGCACAAACTCCTTGATTCGATAAGCGCCGCAGCCGAGTGGCGGCTCGAGCGTGGTTGAGCCGATGTCGCGCTTCTTGCCCAAGGCATCGGTGCCCTCCCACCAGTGCTTGGGCAGCACGTTGATCTGGCCCAGGATCTGCGGCAGCTCGCGATTGCCAGGCTGGTCGAACGTGAAGGTCAGCTCGCGATCGCCGGTCGCCTCGACTTTTACAACATGGCGGTAATAGGCCGAATAGAACGGGTGATGCTTCTTGAACGACTCCAGGGAGAACAGCACGTCGTCGATGGTCACCGGCTTGCCGTCATTCCACTTGGCGTTGGCGCGCAGCCGATAGGTGACCGAGGAATGGTCGTCTGGATGACTGACGGCCTCGGCGAGCAGCCCGTATTCGGTCGTCACCTCGTCGAGCGCCGAGACCATCAGCGTGTCGTTGAGCTCGCTGACGCCAGCCGCGATCGAGCCCTTCACGCCGGCGACCACCATATTGAAGTTATCAAAGGTGCCGAACGCGATCATGCGGACCACGCCGCCCTTCGGCGCGGTCGGATTAACGTAGTCGAAGTGCTTGAAGTGCGCCGGGTACTTCAGGTCGCCGAACAGCGATAGGCCGTGTCGCCAAACCCGCGGCGGCGCACCTTGGGCGCGCGCCTGCGTAGCGGCCAGGCTGTCAAGCCACTGCGTCGCCGACGGCACCAAAGCCAAGGCGCCTGTGCCAAGCAGCCTGCGTCGGGTCAAATGCATGGAAAATCCTCACGCGGCCTGCGAGAAGCCACGAATTTCAAGCGATTATGTCGGTTTTTGGAAAGACCGCCAGTCCGCGGGGCGGCCAATTCCACACCAAGCTTCACGTTTGCGTGCGCGTCGGCGGCTCTGCCGCCAACCGCTCACTGCAGCTTAGCCGCCGTGGTCTGCTGATTGTTCGGGCCGGCGTCGGCGGCCTTGGGCAGCGGCTGCGGATTGTCCGACTTGCCGTTGAGGAACAGGATCAAATCGGCCCGCTCGCTCGCCCGCGGAATTCCCGCGAAGGTCATGTTGGTGCCGGGCACCATGCCTTGCGGCGACTTGAGATACTTGTCGAGCTCCTCGAAGGTCCAGTTGCCCTGGTGCTTCCTCATCGCGGCCGAATAGTTGAAGCCTTGTACGGCGGCGGTCGGCCGGCCGACGATGCCCCAGAGATTTGGACCGACCAGGTTGCGGCCGCCTTTGTCGAAGGTGTGACAGGCGGCGCACTTCTTGGCCGAGGTCTCGCCGCGGCCGGTGTCGGCGCTGGCAAGACGCGTCGCAATTGGCGGCTCCTGCTCGGCCGGCGCCTGCGTGGCGCCCGGGCCCGGTTGCTCGGTGACGGCGATGTTGTAGCCCGGCTTGGCCGGCGGGTGCACCGAAAACACCGCGTTGGCTGTGATGTTCAGCGCCAGCAGCACCAGACAGGTGCCCAGAACGGCACCGAGAACCTTGTTGAGCTCGAAGGAATCCATCGCGCGAGGGCTCCGCTCAATGACGCGGTATCGGGGAGGCTGCGAGAGAGCCTCGCAGCGGCGGACAGATACCCGGTTTTCCTCGGTCCTGGCAACCCGTATAACGCCTGCGCAAATCCACAATCCCGATGATTTCCGGGGCGGCGATGGCCGACGATGTCCTAGTCCTGATCCCGGCCCGGATGGCTGCCAGCCGCCTGCCCGGCAAGCCGCTCGCCGATATCGCCGGCCTGCCGATGATCGTGCACGTGCTGCGGCGCGCCGAGGAGGCCGGCATCGGCCCGGTCGCGGTCGCGACCGATTCCGAGGCGATCGCGACAGCGGTCGAGAAGGCCGGCGGCCGCGCCATGATGACGCGGGCCGACCATGCCTCGGGATCCGACCGGATTTTCGAGGCGCTCGGCGCACTCGACCCGGAAGGCCGCACCAAGATCGTCGTCAACGTGCAGGGCGATCTGCCGACGCTGGCGCCCCAGGCGCTCAAGGCGGCGCTCGCCCCGCTGGCCGATGCCGCGGTCGACATCGCGACGCTCGCGGCCGAAATCGTCAAGCCCGACGAGCGCAGCAATCCCAACGTCGTCAAGGTGATCGGCAGCGAGGTCACGCCGGGCCGGCTGCGCGCGCTCTACTTCACCCGCGCCACCGCGCCGGCCGGCGACGGTCCGCTCTATCATCACATCGGGCTTTACGCCTATCGCCGCGCCGCGTTGAAGCGCTTCGTCGAATTGCCGCCCTCGCCGCTGGAACGCCGCGAGAAGCTGGAGCAGCTGCGCGCGTTGGAAGCCGGGATGCGGATCGACGTCGCAATCGTCGACACCGTGCCGCTCGGCGTCGACACGCCTGACGATCTTGAACGGGCGCGTAAGATCATCAAACGCAGCCGTTGACTCAGCCTTATCAACGCGCGAAACGAACCTCCATGGCGACCAAGAAAAAAATCGCATTCCAGGGTGAGCCCGGGGCCAATTCGCATCTCGCGATCCGCGAAGCCTATCCGGACGCCGAGGCCGTGCCCTGCGCGACCTTCGAGGACGCATTCACCGCCCTATCCACCAGCGAAGCCGATCTCGGCATGATCCCGGTCGAGAACTCGGTCGCAGGGCGAGTGGCCGACATCCATCATCTGATGCCGAACTCGAAGCTGCACATCGTCGCCGAGCATTTCATGCCGGTGCGACATCAGCTTCTGGGCGTCAAAGGCTCGACCATCAAGGACCTGACGACCGTCGAGAGCCACGTCCATGCGCTCGGCCAGTGCCGCAAGGTGATCCGCCAGCTCGGCATCAGGCCGGTGGTCGCCGCCGACACCGCCGGCTCGGCACGCGAGATCGCCGAAATCGGCGACAAGAGCCGCGGCGCCATCGCCTCGAGGCTCGCCGCCGAAATCTACGGCCTCGAAATCCTCCAGCAGGACATCGAGGACGAGACGCACAACACCACGCGCTTCATCGTGCTGTCGCGCGAGAAGAAATGGGCGCAGCGCGGCAAGGGCAAGGTCATCACAACCTTCGTGTTCCGGGTCAAGAACGTGCCGGCCGCGCTCTACAAGGCCCTCGGTGGCTTCGCCACCAACGGCATCAATATGACCAAGCTTGAAAGCTACATGATCGAGGGCAACTTCTTCGCCACCCAGTTCTACGCCGATGTCGAGGGCCATCCCGACGACCGCGGCCTGGTGTTCGCGCTGGAGGAGCTGTCGTTCTTCTCCAAGGAGCTGACGGTGCTGGGGGTCTACCCTGCTCATCCGTTCCGCGAGACCTTCGAGGAAGAGAAGAGCTAGGTCATGCGATTGAACCGCCGCGAATTTCTCGCCAGCGCCGCCGCCGTGACACTCGGCGCCGCGGCCAGCCACGCACAGCAGCGGCGGCTGTTCGACAGCCATTGCCACGTCATCGATCATCGCTTTCCGATCGTGCCAAACCAGGGCTACACGCCGCCGCACTTTCCGCTGGAGGACTATCTCGCGCAGGCGAAGCCGCTCGGCGTCGTGGCCGGCGCCGTGGTGTCCGGCTCGTTCCAGGCCAACGACCAGACCTACATGATCGATACGCTCGGCAAGCTCGGCGCCGGCTGGGTCGGCGTCACGCAGATCCCGAACGACCATCCCGACGCCGAAATCGCCAAGCTCGGGCAGATCGGCGTGCGCGCGGTGCGCTTCAATATTTTCCGCGGGCGCATCGAGAACATTGACGACATCGTGGCGCTGGCGACCCGCTGTCACGCGGTCGCCGGCTGGCACGCCGAGATCTACGCCGACGCTGCTGCGCTCAAGCCGCATGTCGACCGGCTCGTCAAGCTGCCGCAGATCGCGATCGACCATCTCGGCATGACCGAGGCCGGCGTGCCGGTGCTGCTTGATCTCGTCGCCGCCGGCTGCAAGGTGAAGGCCACCGGCTTCGGCCGCACCAAGGTCGACATCCCGAAGACGCTGGAGGCGGTCGCGCGGAGGAACCCCGGTGCGCTGGTGTTCGGCACCGACATCCCGTCGACCCGGGCGCAGCGGCCGTTTCTGGCCTCTGACATCGACCTGATCGAACAGGTGCTCGGAGCCGAGCTGGCGCGGCGGACGTTCTGGGACAATCCGCTCGCGCTCTATCGGGTCAAGCCGCCGGTGGCGGGCTGAAGACGCGCGTCAAGCGGCAGCTTTTGCGATCGCGTCACGCTGCGCGCGCCGCATGATGCCGGACAGCACGCCGTAGACTTCGGTCCAGGCCGCCGCAACCTGCGGATTCCAAGCATCGCCGAGGCCCTGCTCCAGGGTCCACAGCAGCGCCGCGCCGACCGAGTCGTAATGGCTGTCCTGCACGCCATAGCCGGCGTGGCGGCGGCCGAGCTCCTCGACCGTGCACACCAGGCTGCCGAGCCGATCTAGCCCCGCGACCGCGACGCCGATCACGTTCATCAGCATCTGGCGCTGCTTCACCATGTCGGTCGAGCGGAACAGCTCGCGCGTGGACGGGTCGATCTCGAACAGCCGGCCGTAGAACAATTGCGCCGCGGTGTCGGCAATCGGCACGACCTGCTTCCAGGTCGATTGAACAAGGTCTTTCTGTGCGGGGGTCATGTCACGTCGCTCCGACTTGCGGGAAAGGTTTGATGGAATGCGTGGCGACGTCATACCGCCCGACCGAATTGCCGGTATGTCGCGCCGCTTGAAAATTGTATCGGCTGTATCGTCGCGCTGAGCTGCGCCGCGATATCGCAAATGGAGCGTTAACGCCGGGTCTAGATCGTCTGGTTGTAGGCGCCGACCTCGGGATGCGTGCGCAACACGGCGTCCACGGCTTTGAACATCTCGCGCATACGTGCCTCGGTGACCGGACTTTCGACCACCACCACCAATTCCGGCTTGTTCGACGAGGCACGCACCAGGCCCCAGGTGCCATCCTCGACCGTGACGCGCACGCCGTTGACGGTGACGACATCGCGGATCGGCTGGTCGAGCAGCTTCTCGCCGTTCTTCTTCATCGCCTCAAAATGTTTGACCACCTTGTCGACCACGGCATATTTCTTCTCGTCATCGCAATGCGGCGCCATGGTCGGCGACGACCAAGTCTTGGGCAGCGCGCTCTTGAGCTCGGCCATGCTCCTTGACGGATTTCGGTCCAGCATGTCGCAGACCGCCAGTGCGAAGATCAGACCGTCGTCATAGCCGCGGCCGATCGGCTTGTTGAAAAAGAAATGGCCGGATTTCTCGAAGCCCGCGAGCGCGCCCAGCTCATTGACGCGGCGCTTGATGTAGGAATGGCCGGTCTTCCAGTAGTCGGTCTTGGCGCCCTGCCTGAGCAGCACCGGATCGGTCGCGAACAGGCCGGTGGATTTCACGTCGACCACGAAGATCGGACCCTTGTGCTGGGCGGACAAGTCGCGTGCCAGCATCACCCCGACCTTGTCGGCAAAAATCTCCTCGCCTTCGTTGTCGACCACGCCGCAACGGTCGCCGTCGCCGTCGAAGCCGAGCGCGAGATCGGCCTTCACGCGCAGCACCTCGTCGCGCATGGCGTGCAGCATTTTCAGGTCTTCGGTGTTCGGGTTGTATTTCGGGAACGTATAGTCAAGCTCGCAATCAAGCGGCACCACATCGCAGCCGATCGCACTCAGCACCTGCGGCGCGAAGGCACCGGCGGTCCCGTTGCCGCAGGCGCAGACCACCTTCAGCTTGCGCTTGAGCTTCGGCCGGCTGGTCAGGTCTTCGATGTAGCGCGCCGCGAAGTTCTCAACGAACGTATAGCTGCCGCCAGCGGCAGGCTTGGATTTCGCCTCGAGCACGATGTCCCGCAGGCGACCCATCTCGTCGGGGCCGAAGGTGAGCGGGCGGTTGGCGCCCATCTTCACGCCAGTCCAGCCGTTGTCGTTGTGCGACGCGGTGACCATTGCAACGCAGGGCACGTCAATCGCGAATTGCGCGAAATACGCCATCGGCGTCATGGCCAGGCCGATGTCATGCACCCGACACCCGGCCGCCATCAGCCCGGACACCAGCGCGAGCTTCACCGAAGCCGAATAACTCCGGAAATCGTGCCCGGTGACCACCTCAGGCTTAACACCGAGTTCGCGGATCAGCGTGCCGAGGCCAAGCCCCAGCGCCTGCACGCCCATCAGGTTGATTTCCTTGCCGAGCAGCCAGCGCGCGTCGTACTCGCGAAAGCCGGTGGGCTTCACCAGTGGCTCGGATTCGTAGGCAGGCGTGTTCGGCGTCAGCGACGACTTCGGCTTGGGAAACATCGGATCTCCGGCGATGTCGCCAGAGCAATAGCGCAAAGCGGCCGGGACGGAAATGGCCGGGTCTACTGCTCCAGGATGAGCCGGCCGCGGTCGTGCGACCACTTCACCCGCGACAGGAACGTCATGCCGAGCAGGTTCTCGTGCAGGGCGTCGTCCGCCATCACCGCAGCTTCGACGTCGCGCACCACGATGCCATTGACATCGACGCTGGCCAGCCGCACCGGCGCGAACTTGGCGACCCCATTCGCGGTCTGGGCACGGCCGATGTATTCGCTGGCGCGCGGGAAGATGCCGAGCCGAGCCGCCGAGGTTTCGCGCAGCACGATCTTCGACGCGCCGGTGTCGACCACCAGCCCGATCGGACGACCATCGATCCGCGCCTCGACCGAGAAATGGCCGCGACGATCGCTGTTGAGCGTCACGGTGCGATAGCCGGTCTGCGACGGCCGGACAGTCTGCAATTCGGTCGCGACATTAACGGACGGCTGGCCTGGCTTGCTGAAGATCTGCGTCAAATACTTCGGCGCGGTCATACCAACCACGACGACGAGCGCGACCAACCCCAGCACTGCGCGAAGCATATTCCGACCTTTGTCCGAGCCCGGCATCTGAACATGCCCGACGCCAACAGGCCGCTAACACGCCGCAGCGCCGCCACCCTATCGCGGCTCATGGTGATCGCGCCGCGAACCGGATCGCTAAAATTGTACGTATCTTTGCTGGTGTGTATGCCCGTCGCAACCGCAGATCAAAACGAAATGACGGTGCGTTAGTTCAGCGCGTTCTGCACGCTGGTGAAGGTGGTGTTGAGCTTGGAGCCGAGCCCCTGCACCACCGCGATGATGGCGACCGAAATGCCGGCAGCGATCAGGCCATATTCAATGGCGGTCGCACCAGACTCGTCCTTGATAAAACGTCCGAACAAAACCTTCATGACAGCCGTCCCTTCTGGGTTACTGAGGATTTCCGATCGCGAGTGTCGCACGACCAGCCTGCGATCTCGTTAATGTGAATGCAAAATGACACAGTAAATAATTCACTTCACGTACCGCGCGGCTTGGCGCGTCGGGTGGCCGGAGCGCTGTGCGGATCGTCCGGCCACGGATGGCGCGGGTAGCGGCCGCGCATCTCGGTTTTCACCGCGGCGTAGCTGCCGCGCCAAAAGCCGGGCAGATCCCGGGTGACCTGCACGGGCCGGTGCGCCGGTGAAAGCAACTCGATCACCAACGGCACCCGGCCGCCCGCGATCGAAGGATGCCGGTCGAGGCCGAACAATTCCTGTACCCGGATTGCGAGCTTCGGTCCCTCTTCGGCCTCGTAGTCGATCGGCATCGAGGAGCCGGACGGCGCAGCAAAATGCGTCGGCGCCTCGGCCTCGAGTCGGCGTTTGAGCTCCCAGGGCAACAATGCATGGACGGCGTCGCTCAGCTCGTCGGCGCCGACCGCATGGAGCGTGGTCTTGTTGGCGAGAAGCGGCACCAGCCAATCGTCGGTCCGCGTCAGCAGCGCCGCGTCGGATAGGTCAGGCCATTCTTCGCCTTCGGCGCGACGCAGGAACTGAACGCGATCGCGCCATTGCTTGAGCGGCTTGGACCAGGGCAGCCGGTCAATGCCGAGCCGGACGATGCCTTCGGCGAACTTACGCGCTGTGTCCGGGCCCGGCTCCACCGGCACCGGGTGTTCGGACAGCATCAGCGCGTGCAGCCGCCGGCTGCGACGCGCGCGGAGGCTGCCGCTAGCCGGATCGAACGCCACCTCTTCGCGATTTTCGATGTGATCGGCGAAGCGGGCTTCGATCTCATCGAGCGTGATCGGCGCGGCGAGCAGAATACGACCCTGCGCGGCGGTCCCAGACAATTCAGCCACCGCGAGGAACGGCTGGCGCGACAACGATGACGCCGGATCGAGGTTGGCGCCGCGCCCATTGGCCAGGAGGAATGCTCCGCCGGCGCCGCGGCTTTTTGCAACGCGATCCGGGTAGGCCAGCGCCAGGATAAGCCCGGTGGACAGCTCGGACGCCGCCGCACCACCGCCGGCCTGGTCGGCCCAGCGTTTCGCCATCCGCCGCGCGTCCTCGCCGCGGCGCGAGCGGTCGCGGCGCAATTGATCGAGCCGATGGCCGAGGTCGACATCGTCGCCGCCGAGGCCGCGCTCCGACAGAATCGCGGCGATTTCGGCGCCGCGCTGGCCCGCACCTTCGACCGCAGCGTCCACCACCATGCGGGCAAGTCGCGGCGGCAGCGGCAGCTGGCGTAGCCTTCGCCCCTCTTCGGTAATGCGGCCTTGCGGATCAATCGCGCCCAACTCGGTGAGCAGGTCCTTCGCCTCGGCCAGCGCACCGGACGGCAACGGATCGAGAAACGCGAGCTTTGCAGGATCGCTAACGCCCCATTGCGCCAGGTCGAGCATCAGACCCGAAAGATCGGCCGCCAGGACTTCCGGCCGTGCATAGGGTTCGAATGACGCGGTCTGCGGCTCGTCCCACAGCCGATAGCAGACGCCGGGCTCGGTGCGCCCAGCGCGGCCACGGCGCTGATCCGCGGCGGCGCGGCTGACCCGCACCGTTTCCAGACGCGTCAGGCCGACGTCGGGCTCGTAGCGCGGCACACGGGCCAGGCCGGAGTCGACCACTATGCGAACGCCCTCGATGGTCAGCGAAGTCTCCGCGATCGAGGTGGCGAGTACCACTTTGCGCCTGCCTTTGGGCGCCGGCGCGATCGCGCGGTCCTGGGTCTGCGCGTCGAGCGCGCCATAGAGCGTCACCACATCGACCGTGGCATCGCTGATACGCTCCTTGAGCAGCGTTTCGGTGCGCCGGATCTCGGCCGCTCCCGGCAGGAACACCAGCGCCGATCCCGGATCGGCACGTAGCGCGCGCGCCGTGGCGTCGGCGACCTGGGGCTCGATATGCGCGCGCGGGTCGCGCCCGAGATAGCGGGTCTCGACCTCGAATGCCCGGCCCTCGCTCTGGATCACCGGCGCCTCACCCAGCAGTTTCGCCACCCGGGCGCCGTCAAGCGTCGCCGACATCACCAGAAGCTTCAGGTCTTCGCGCAGGCCCTGTTGCGCGTCACGCGCCAGCGCCAAGCCGAGATCGGCGTCGAGCGAGCGCTCGTGGAATTCGTCGAACAGCACCGCCGCGACGCCATCGAGCGACGGGTCATCCAGAATGAGCCGCGTGAACACACCTTCGGTGACGACCTCGATACGGGTCTTGCGCGTGACCTTGGATGCGAACCGCACCCGCAACCCGACGGTATCGCCGACCTGCTCGCCCAGGGTCCTCGCCATCCGCTCGGCGGCGGCCCGCGCCGCCAGCCGCCGCGGCTCGAGAACCAGGATTTTGCGGCCCGCTGCCCAGGCCTCATCGAGCAGTACCAGGGGCACGCGCGTGGTCTTGCCGGCGCCCGGCGGGGCCACCAGCACGGCGACGTTGTGCGAGCGCAGCGCGCCGGTCAGCGGCGGCAGCGCCTCGTCGATCGGCAGCGGTTCGGAATATTCGCGCATGGCAAGCTTGCGTCGTCGGCATCTATACCTGAACGCTCGGAATGCGGCATCCTAGGCGCAGCCCAGCATCAGGAACGACATCATGAACGGGACGCCCTTCAAGCTTGGTACCTTTGCGAAGTCCGGCGGCAAGCCATTTGCGGCAATCGTGCTCGGCGACGATGCGATTGAACTGGGCCAGGCCCAGAAGGCCTATTCGGCGTCCGGCCGGCGCAGCCTGAGCGCGATCGATAGCCTGCAGAGCCTGCTCGACGAGTGGGATGCGAACTTCGCCACGCTGCAGGAGATCGCGGCCTTCCTCGGCAAGGAAGGCAAGCCCGGCGCCGCAAAGGTGTCGAGCCTGCGCCCGCTGCCGCCGGTCGGCCGGCCCGGCAAGATGTTCTACGCGGCGCAGAACTTCCAGGAGCATGTCGACGAGATGATACGTGCCGGCATGTCGCCCAAGGACGATCAGTGGAAGGGCGAGAAGGCCAAGACCAAGCCCTATCTGTTCCTCAAGGCGCCGAGTTGCCTCGCCGGCGCCAACGACGACATCGCGATCCCGCGCGAACTCAACAAAATCGACTGGGAGGCCGAGATCGGCTGCGTAATCGGCAAGCCCGGCAAGCACATCAAGGCCGAACGCGCGCTCGACCACATTGCCGGCTGGATGACCACGAACGACGTCTCGGCCCGTGACCTGCAAATCCGCTCCGACCGCCCTGCCCTGCGCTCGGACTGGCTCAACGGTAAGAGCCACGACAACTTCGCGCCGACCGGGCCCTATCTCGTCCCCCGCGCGTTCGTCCCTGATCACATGAAGCTGTTCATCCGGCTCACCGTGAACGGCGAGGTCAAGCAGAATGGCAACACCTCGCAATTCATTTTCACGCCCGAGGAGCAGATCGAATACGCCTCGAACATCCTCTCGCTCCAAAGCGGCGACTTCTTCAGCTGCGGCACCTGCGGCGGGGTCGGTCAGGGCACCAACACGTTTCTCAAGGTGGGCGACGTCATGGAGACCGAGATCGAGCTGCTTGGGAAGATGCGGAACCGGATGGTCGCCGAGACCTGATCGCAGCCACCACGCATTCGATGGCGAAAACCAGACCAAAGGTCGCGATTGTCGGCGGCGGGATTGGCGGCCTGTTCGCCGCCAAGGCGCTGCTGGCCCACGGCATCGAAGTGATGGTCTATGAGCAGGCGCCAGCGCTCGGCGAGGTTGGCGCGGGCGTCTACATGACGCCGAACAGCGTGCGTCACCTGCAGCGAGTAGGCCTCGAGCCCGCGGTAGACAAGTTCGGCGCCCGGGTTGGGCCGGCTTCGCGCTACTATCGCGAGGATGGCACGCCGGTCGCGCCGGTCCAGGTCACGGATTCATCGGGCTGGAACGCGACCTACGGCATGCACCGCGCCGACCTCATCGGTATCCTCGCTGACGCCTTACCGGAAGGCATCGTGCATACCGGGCACCGCTGCATCGGCTTCGAGCAGGACGACAGGCACGCGCGCGTGACGTTCGCCAATGGCGCGACTGTCGAGGCCGACATCGTCATCGGCGCCGACGGCATCCATTCCGAGCTCCGACCTCATGTCTACCCGCCATCGAAACCGGTGTTTTCGGACTCCGTCGCCTATCGCGGCATGGTGCCACGCGCCAGCGCTCCGGACTGGCCAGCCGGCCGCTGGGAAATGTGGATGGGCCCTGCCAAGCATTTCCTGGTCTATCCGGTGCGCGCCGGCGAACTGATCAACTATGTCGGCTTCGTACCGGCCGACGAGGAGATGAGGGAGTCGTGGTCGGCACCCGGCGATCCGGATGCACTCCGGCGCGAGTTCGCCGGCTGGGATGCCCGCGTCGGATCGCTGCTGCGGCAGGTGCAATCGACATTCCGCTCGGCGCTCTATGACCGTGAACCATTGCCGACCTGGACCAAGGGTCGCCTCAGCCTGCTCGGTGATGCCGCGCATCCGATGCTGCCGCACCTGGGCCAGGGCGCCAACCAGTCGATCGAGGACGGCATGGCCTTGGCGACGATTCTGGCCAGCGCCGACACGACAACGGCATCGACCGCCTTGCTCGCCTATGAGCGGCTGCGCCGCGAACGGGTTGCCCAGGTGCAACGCGGCGCGCGCGAGAACGGTATGCGCTACGATTCCGCCTACGCCGACCTGGGTACGCGCGATGCCGAGCTCAATGCCCACGCCGCGTTCCGCAGGCAGCTTTATGACCACGACGTGGTGCCGGCGGCACAAGCTGCCGCAGCGGCGTTGAACTGATTGTCGCTATGATGTCGTCGTCTTCGGCCGGCCGACGCTGACATAGTCGAAGCCGCGGCGCGCCATTTCGTCGGGCCGGTAGACGTTGCGCAGATCGACCACCACCGGCCGCGCCATGGTCATTTTCAGCCGATCGAAATCCAGTGCGCGGAACTCCTCCCATTCGGTGACCAGCACCAGTACATCGGCATTCTCGGCGCAGACGTAGGGATTCTCGCAATAAGTGACATCGGCGAGCACCGCCTTGGCCTGCGCCATGCCGGCCGGATCATAGGCCCGCACCTTGGCGCCCATGTCCTGCAGCGCCGTGATCAGCGGGATCGAGGGCGCCTCGCGCATGTCGTCGGTGTTCGGCTTGAAGGTCAGGCCCAGCACCGAGATGGTCCGTCCGCGCACCTCGCCGCCGAGCGCGCTCGCCACCTTGCGCGCCATCGCGCGCTTGCGGGCATTGTTGACAGTGATCGTGGTCTCGACGAGGCGCAGCGGCGCGTCGTAGTCCTGCGCGGTCTTCGCCAGCGCCACGGTATCCTTCGGGAAGCACGAACCGCCGAAACCCGGGCCGGCGTGCAGGAACTTGCCACCGATACGGTTGTCGAGGCCGATGCCCCGGGCGACGTGCTGGACGTCGGCGCCGACCCGCTCGGCCAACTCCGCGATCTCGTTGATGAAGGTGATCTTGGTCGCAAGAAACGCGTTGGCGGCGTATTTGATGAGCTCGGCGGTGCGCCGCGAGGTGACGATGATCGGCGCCTGGTTCAGATAAAGGGGGCGGTAGAGTTCGTTCATCACGTCGCGACCGCGCTCGTCGTCGGTGCCGACCACGATGCGATCGGGATGCTTGAAGTCCTGGATCGCCGCGCCCTCGCGCAGGAATTCGGGGTTCGACACCACGGCGACGTCGGCGTCCGGCCTGACCTGACGCAGGATGCGCTCGACCTCGTCGCCAGTGCCGACCGGCACCGTCGACTTGGTGATCACCACGGTGAAGCCCGAAAGCGCCGCAGCGATCTCGCGCGCCGCGTCATAGACGAACGACAGGTCGGCGTGGCCGTCGCCGCGCCGCGACGGCGTGCCAACGGCGATGAACACCGCTTCGGCCTCGGCGACCGGGCCTTTGAGATCGGTGGTGAAGGTGAGCCGGCCGGCGCGTGCATTGGCGGCAACCAGATCGGCCAGGCCCGGCTCGTAGATCGGCATCTCGCCGCGCTTGAGCGCGGCGATCTTCGCGGCGTCCTTGTCGACGCAAACGACGTGATGGCCAAAATCGGCAAAGCAGACCCCGGAGACGAGGCCGACGTAACCGGTGCCGATCATCGCGACGTGCATCGAAACCGAAGGAATATGGTTAACGAATTGCCGGCCCCCGGCCGACGCGGCCTCTTAGCAGACGCTTTCCGCACTGGCGAGGCGGTTTCTCTGCCGCCGTAAACGCCGCCGAAACCATGGCCGCCCGACAATAGCGGCTTGGAGCACGCGATGGGGACACCGCACACCGGGCGGGTCGACTGGGTCGACACCGCCAAGGGCTTTTGCATCATCATGGTGGTGATGATGCACTCGACGCTCGGCGTCGAGGCCGCGGTCGGCCGCGACGGCTGGATGCATTACGCCGTCGCCTTCGCCAAGCCGTTCCGCATGCCGGACTTCTTCTTGATCTCCGGGCTGTTCCTGGCCCGCGTCATCGACCGCGACTGGCGCGACTATCTCGACCGCAAGGTCGTGCACTTCGCGTACTTCTACGCGCTATGGGTGACGATCCAGTTCGCCTTCAAGGCGCCGGCCATGGCTTATGAACAAGGTCTCGGCGTCGCGGCCTTCTCCTATCTCCAGGCTTTTTGGGAGCCGTTCGGCACGCTGTGGTTCATCTACCTGCTGCCGATCTTCTTTGTCGTCACCAAGCTGGCGCGGCGCGTGCCGCCGGTCGCGATTTGGGCCGTGGCCGCCCTGCTCGAGATCGCGCCGATCAACACCGGGTCGACGGTGATCGACGAGTTTGCCAGTCGCTTCGTCTATTTCTACACCGGCTACATCCTGGCGCCGCGCATCTTTGAGTTTGCCAGTGCGGTGCAGAAACGGCCGATGAGATCACTCGTTGGGCTTTCGCTATGGGCAGTCCTCAACGGTGCGCTGGTGTTCAAGGGCTACGATGACTTGCCGGTCATCGCGCTGGCGCTCGGCTTCATTGGCGCCGGCGCGGTGGTCGCGATGGCGGCGCTGCTCGCCCAGGCCGACGTGATGGCCTGGCTGCGCTACTGCGGCAAGAACTCGATCATCATCTACCTGGCCTTCTTCCTGCCGATGGCCGCGACCCGCTGGTTTCTGGTCAGGACCGGCATCATCCCGGACGTCGGCAGCATGGCGGCGCTGGTCACGCTGGCTGGTGTCGTCGGCGCATTGGCTTGGTACTGGGCGGTGCGCGGCACCCCGCTGCGCATCCTGTTCGAGCGGCCGACCTGGGCGCGGCTCGAACCGGCGCGCCGCCGCACGCTGCAGCCGGCGGAATGATTCACAGCGCCGCCTTCGCGCATTGATTCATCGCGGCAGACGGCCCACATTCGGGCCATGCCACCCGCAAAATCCAAGGCCCCGGCATCGAAGCCGGCCATCAATGCCCGTCCGCTCAAGAAGGGCGACCACGTCTTTCTGGTCGACGGCTCCGGCTACATTTTTCGCGCCTATCACGCGCTGCCGCCGCTCAATCGCAAGTCGGACGGCTTGCAAGTCAATGCCGTGCTCGGCTTCTGCAACATGCTGTGGAAGCTTCTG
>Ga0111538_10002696_pt1 | contig 24912 bp, 23 predicted proteins | sample SoiMethybrSBSTD1_FD_79669 | JGI IMG/M metagenome (GOLD analysis project Ga0111538, IMG submission 79669) | Bulk soil microbial communities from a Populus tree surrounding site in Tennessee, USA - Soil MetaG P. TD hybrid SBSTD1 (version 2)... | ecosystem: Environmental > Terrestrial > Soil >...
ATGGAAAGGAAACCAGCACAAAGCAAACAGAAGGCCCCACATCTGAAAATACCGCTTAAAGCCGCTGAAGAACTCCCATATGGAATACCACTGGATAAATGACACGAGTACCGCATAGATAAGAAAACACAGTGCAACCCAGACAAAGACGGGCGTATTGCGCCTTGTAGTCGCGGACGTTGCGGCTGTAAAGAATGCGATCATCATCAGTATGAACGCGAGGATCGATACACCCCAGGACATCTTGCTTACTACTCCATCCTCGCTAAAAAGAGGTAGGATGCCGGTTACGAGCAAGCCCAGGGATAACACCGACCAGACAATCCACGCCGGGCGAGCAATCAGAACCGCCCCAGCAAACAGTGCAACGGCAACACTAATGAGGATCGGGCTGGCCGTTACTGAAACCAAACCAAACAGGACGGCCAATACCCCGCCCGCCAGAATTATAAAAATCGATCCGGCTCGTTCGGCTGAGCTAACAGATGAATTCATTTTGTCGATCCTTTCCATAAAACCGATAGATTGTTATCGACCAGTTCAATATAAGGTCGAAGAGTTCGCCACGTGGGGGGCAATTAGTAGCTCACGAATAGCGCGCGAGGTAATCTTGATAGGCATTGGCCAGGCCCGCTTCTAGGGAAGTCTGAGCACGCCAGCCCAGCATGTTCAGACGGGAAACGTCCATCAGTTTTCTTGGCGTACCGTCTGGCTTTGACCGGTCATAGACGATGTCACTCCGGCAGCCGACTGCCTCTTTAACCGTCTTTGCCAACTCACCTATTGTCTGGTCTTCGCCCACTCCGATGTTGATCAATGGCGGCATGAAAACGCCCGTCGTCGCCTCATCACTTCCTAGCAAGGTATCGAATGTGCTGTCAGGAAGATTCATGAGGTAAACGCACGCGTCGGCCATATCCTCGCTATACAGAAACTCGCGGCGGGGTTTGCCGCTACCCCAAAGAGTAACCGGAGTATCCCCTGCCGCCTTTGCCTCGTGGAACTTTCGTATTAATGCAGGGATAACATGACTGTTGTTGAGATCGTAGTTATCGCCGGGACCAAAAAGATTAGTCGGCATAACGCCTAGATACTTCGTGCCGTATTGACGGTTGTAGCTCCAGCACATTTCTATACCAGCGATCTTTGCTATTGCATAAGGCCGATTAGTCGGTTCGAGCGGACCGGTGAGGAGATATTCTTCTTTCATGGGCTGCGGAGCCAGCTTGGGATAGATACAACTCGAACCCAAGAACATAAGTCTCGTTACTCCACTCCGGTACGCTTCGTGAATCACGTTGGTTTGGATAGCCAAGTTATCACCTATAAACTCGGCGGGATACGTGTTATTGGCGTAAATACCGCCGACCTTTGCGGCCGCGAGAAATACGTAAGAGGGTTTCTCCCGGAGAAAAAAATCGTTCACTTCCTCTTGCGCGGTCAGGTCAAGCTCACCGTGATTACAAGTGACGAGATTAGTGTACCCATCGGCTAAAAGTTTGCGTACGAGAGCTGAGCCTACAAGGCCGCGGTGCCCCGCTACGTAGATTTTGTCGCGTTTATCCATCCGGTTCTATTCGTGATAGTCATACGCGGAGAAGCCGTGTTTTTTCACGAGTTCGTCTCGCTCGGCACTTCTCAGATCCTCGCAAACCATTTCGCTTACCAACTCCCGGAAACTGGTTTTTGGAGTCCACCCGAGTTTCTCTCTTGCCTTCGTCGGGTCGCCAAGAAGACTTTCTACTTCCGTCGGGCGAAAGTACCGGGAATCTATGCGAATAATTATTTTGGGTTCGCCATTTTCCGCCGCTGAAGCTATCACCCCAACCTCATCGGCTCCCGTGCCCTTCCAGCTTATGCGCATGCCGAGCTCTTCTGCCGCTGCATTAACGAAATCGCGAACGCTGTATTGAATACCTGTCGCAATGACAAAATCTTCAGGATGCTCCTGTTGCAACATTAGCCACTGCATTTCAACATAATCGCGAGCATGTCCCCAATCGCGCAATGCATCTAGATTACCGAGGTAGAGGCAATCCTGGAGACCCAGTTTGATTCGGGCAAGTGCGCGAGTAATCTTACGAGTTACGAACGTTTCGCCCCGAACGGGGCTCTCATGATTGAAGAGGATGCCATTACAAGCATAGATCCCATAGGCTTCTCGGTAGTTGACCGTAATCCAGTAACCATAGAGCTTCGCTACGGCATACGGGCTGCGAGGATAAAACGGGGTCGTCTCCTTCTGCGGCACTTCTTGCACAAGCCCGTAAAGCTCCGATGTGCTGGCCTGATAAAATCGGGTTTTTGCCTCCAGCCCAAGAATACGAATCGCCTCCAGGAGGCGTAATGTACCGACACCATCCGCATTAGCGGTATATTCGGGGGTTTCGAAGCTGACCGCAACATGGCTCATGGCAGCGAGGTTGTAGATCTCATCTGGTTGAACCTGCTGAATGATACGAATCAGATTTGTGGAATCAGTCAGATCGCCGTAGTGAAGAACAAAATTACGCTGAGAAACATGAGGATCCTGGTAAAGATGGTCGATCCGGTCGGTATTGAACAATGAGGTGCGCCGTTTGACCCCATGGACGAGATAACCTTTGTTGAGCAGGAATTGCGCAAGATATGCACCATCTTGCCCAGTAATACCAGTAATCAGTGCGGTTTTTTTTTCAGAGTTGGTCGAACTAAAGATTGCCATTTAATTTCTGTCTGTATTGGGGTGCTAGCGCCTGCAGCATCTGGTCAGCAAATTGCTCCTGAATGGTAAACGCGTGAGGTGATTCGGAATCGATTGAGGAAATCCTGATTAACATTCCATCCGGGATTTTTCCGTTCAGGCCGTAACCTATCTCGACGAGTTTCTTCTGGATGCCCCCCTGGAATACTTGGTCGCCAACGATCGTCCAATACGTAACCGGTTCATCACGCCTGCCGAGATTTGTCAGGATTCGGGTAACTGGAATTGTTCCTTTATCGGTAGCTAACGTTCCCTTTTCTTTGCCCGTCAACGAAAAACCCTGTGCGGGATAGCAAACTTCAGGGTAATGGATCTGCATAGCATCTCTTTGATCATCTCCATAGGCTATAGCGAGCATGATTCGATAGCCGGAAGGGTTGACGTAAGTCCGGTTAAGCGTTTGCGTATAGATTTTGTCGATCAGTTCTTGCTGTTGCGGGTCTACCATTGCCACTCGATTTTCCGTCTCAGCGTGCCATTCTCCAAAGTTGCGTGGAATTATCGTTTCAAGGTTGATTTCTGGCCCATTCATGGCAATTTTATGTGTGGGACGTAGCGCCAAAGCGAGTCCCGACGCAGCCAGCATGAGGACTAGAAGAACAATGTTTCTAACCCAGATATTCATTATGTCAAGTACGAACTAAGGGATCACTCTTATGCCGCAGCCTTATACCAAGCTGCAGGAGTGAATCCACACCGATAATTAAAAGCAGGGCGCTGAGAAAAAGCACCATCCCCGCAAAGCCGTGGAGAAAGCCTTGCCCGGCCTCATCTCCAAAATGATACGTAATCAATGTCAATACAATCACACGGATGACATTAGCGGTAAAGGAGATGGGCACGATCAGGATCGCGAGAGTAATGTTACGCAACACGGAGTCATGTCGCACTATGTTGAGGTAGAGCAAGCCCAGCGCTTCCAGCGTGAAAAGCGTATGCAAGCCGGCACATGCATCGGCAACCAGGAGCTTGTACTGGCCGATTTGCAGGATAACCCCGGTTCGAGCGATGGGGTAATCAAACCAGAAAAGTATATTCTCAGCTACGTAAGAAACCGCCATCTTCATTGGCATCGTCAATAAATCGACCACCGAACTGGGTAGCGGAATCATGAAAAGCATGAAGAAAAGCGGAAACCACTGTGCTTTAAGAGCGCGCGGACCTCGGATGAGTAACAGTATTCCGCAGAACAGCCAAATGACCGAGCCAATCTCAAAGAGCAGAATATCCTGGGAACGGCCCATGACATAAAGTAGCAGCCCGAAGATAAAAATAGGCCAGCCCGCAATAGGCACGCCCGCCTGCCCGTCGCTCACGCGTATCATAACTGGCCAGTTTCGATAAATAAGCCAGCAGGCGATGCCCAGTACAATAGGACCATGGGCTTGCTGATCGGTACTCCAGACGCCCTGAAACAGATCGACCAAGCTTGGCACATAAAGGACGATCAGGCCTGCTATGATAGGGAGCCAGGTGAACAAGCGCTTCCGGCGCTCCACCGATGTGCCGGCTTGCCGATTGAGTGCGATCGGTGAATTAACGCTCATTTTAATCTTTCTGAATCAGACAGTTCACGGAGTGAGCCATAAAATCCCCAAGCTCTCATATTTTGATCTACATTCGCCACTTGGATTTGCCATTGATCGGCCTATTTTTTACTTAATAGTCATTCAACACCGAGCCCACCAGCGTCGTGCGGGTTTGTCCCAGGCTGCGGCCAAGAGTAGCGACATCCTCCATTGAGCTTTGGTTCTTACGGGCCAGGAGCAGGGCGGAGGAGACACCAACAGCTATAGTCAAAGCCTCGGCATGAATGCCGGCCGCTGGCGTATCCACAACAACAATGTCGAAATCCTGAATGAGCGATTGCAGCAGCTCAGCAAAAACGGGGCGTCCGATCAATTCCTGGGGGTTAGGTGGTACCGCCCCCGCGGGCAATACCCAGAGCCCGGGAAGTTGCGAAATTCGTGCAATTGCCTCAGTGCCGCTCCGACCTGCCAGCATGCCCGAGAGCCCCCCCCCTTGCCCCAGTTTGAACAATTTATGCTGTCGTGGGTTTCGCAAGTCAGCATCAATTAACAGTGTGCGCTCGCCAAGCTGCGAGAATACGACCGCCAGGTTTGCGGCGACAAAGCTGCGGCCTTCGTTCTCACCGGGGCTAACAACGGCTAGTGCGTTGCGACGCGTCTCGGCGTTGAACCAGCGTAACATCAGTTGACCGCGCAGCGCACGTAACTTCTCAACTACTGGGCTGAAGGGTTCGTAAGCGGCAACTAAATCATGGTTGAGGCTAGTATCACTTTGTGGAAGATAAAGATAGTCAAACTGCCGCGAAAGAGCAAAACGGATATCCTCTTCCGTGAGAACGCCCAGTTTGATTCCAACATCACCGAATCGCTTACCCTGCTCGATTTGTAACCGCAGAATACGCTCCGCGTTTTCCGCAGATAGGCGCCCGCTATCAACGAGAATAGTACCGATTGAGCTGTGACTGCCCGCACCCACGGTGGTTTTGGGATAAATGTGACCCTCACCTGAAGCCGTGGCCGGGTGGCGCCTTACACTTGAGAACGTACCTGTAACTGGTTTCATAATCGGATTCCGCTCAGTGTTCCGTGAGTTCCATGCCTATTGCCCGCCTTGGCGACCGAAGACCCAAGAGCCGACTTTTTTTGGTGCTTGAAGCAGGCCGCCGCGCTCTCCCCGTGGAAATGGCAGCCAACATCGGCGCCTCAATAATTTGGAGTAAATCTTCCTCCGAACGTACGCGCCGATTCAAAAATTCAAGCATTACAGCGATGCCGAGGGAGAGTAACGTGCCAAGAAATATGGAGACCAATACGTTGAGCAGAATCCGGGGCCTTGAGTGTTCAATTGGTATTGCAGCGGCATTCAGGATCGCAATATTTGTCTGAACCGCCAGACTCTCAAGCCGGGTATGAGCAGAACGCTGACTCACTGCCTCAAAATTACGCTGCGCGGCTTCTACGTCCCGCTGCAATACGCTAATCTGGTCGCGCTGCTTGTTCAGCTCGAGCACGCGCGCTTTTTGCCTTTCAATCGCTTCCAGTAATTCGTCTTCTTTGTGTTTACCCACCTCATACGAAGTACTAATGCTATTTCGGATTTGTTTTATCTCGCTGGCCAACCTGTTTCTAAGCGAGGCGAGCTCGGATGTTGTACGTTGCGTCTGAGGGTGGTTTCTGCCGAGATTGACGCTGCTTTCCTGAAGCTTGGCATCAAGGCGGGCAATGTCCGATTTCAGGCTGTTGACCAGCGGGTTCTGCATTACCTCAGCCAGCGTGTCGGGATTCTCGGCTGCTTTGCGCCTGCTGCTACTATCCGAGGTTAGACCCTGCGCCATGGTCAACTGCGTTGACAAATCGTGGAGCTTTGAGAGTTCATAGTCTAGGCGCTCTTCCGTGGCAATAATGCCGGTCTCCTGCTGATGGGAAGAAAGCGCCTGCCGGGCTTTTTCAAGCTTATCCCTAAGCGCCTTGGTTTGGTCATCAAACCAGTTCGCATGTTGACGCGCCGGGTCAACCTTGAGTTCGAGATTAATATCTATATAAGCCTGAGCAAAAGCATTTGCTACTACCGCCGCAAAGCTCGGATCTGCGCCACTGAACTCGATGTTGATGACATTGCTGTCACGAGAGGGTTTGACATTCAGTTTTTTCTTTAGCAAATCAGCCAGCCAAACTGTTAGATCTCCTTCGCCTTCCGTTGCTTCCATCCATTGCTCCCGGATAGCCGGGCTTTCATCCATTCGTAATAGCTTTACCACACGTTGCGCTACCCGGTCGCTAATGATGATATCAATCTGCGTCGCCATGTAGCCTGGAGTCAACGCGCCTGGCAATATCATTCCCATGACCGGATCCGGTGACTTTACGTCGATGACTATAGCTGTACTGGCCGAGTACTCCTTCGGCAAGATCAGACTGACGACAAGCGTCGTACTTATCACGAGTAGCAACGTAAGCAAAGCCACCTTGTAGCGCGCACGAAGGATCAACAGGAATTGTGAGAGGGTCATTAGCTTTGGCTATATTTGGTTAGAAAATACTTTCTCGCACATAAATGATGTCGTTGGCCTGTACTTCGTCCGCCATCTCGGGCGAAAGCTTCTCGACCACACCGTCCTTATTTTTGCGATGGAGACGCAATCGCCACTCGCTGCCGCGTACCGTGTGGCCGCCCCCTTGCGCCAAAGCCTGCATGACCGTCATCCCGCGTTCGATGCGATAGGCACCTGGCCGCTGGGCTTCACCGTAAATATAAAAAACGGGGGCACGATGTACGTAAATCACGTCCCCACCGGCAAGAATAATGTCGTGCTCCGACTGCTCGCCCAGATAGAGGGCGGGGATATCGATCACTTTGCGGAAGGGTTTGCCTTCCCGCGTTCCAAGGACGATAGCTGAATCGTCACCGCCCGGAGTGGTTCCACCCGCCATTGCCAGCATGGCGCTAACGCGACTCAATGTCTCTAGCGGAAACCGTCCCGGACGATTAACCTGACCAAGCACACTCACTTGGTTTCCCCGCATTTGGAGAACAATGATGTTGACCTGCGGTTGCCTGACGAAGCCACCACCCTTAAGCGCGCCCGCTACCTTCTTTTCCGCCTGGGCGATACTGAGGCCGCCTACTTCGACGTTGCCTATCAGCGGGAAAGTTATTACGCCTGTCTCCGAAACACGAGTTTCCGTGGTGAGGTCAGGATTCTGAAAAACCTGTATACGGAGGACATCGCCCGGTCCCAACGGATAGTCATGATTGCTTTCCGCCGCATAGGCGCTAGTTGCAAACAGGGTAAAGAAAAGAGCGAGAATTCTCATCAAAGCTTGATTCATGGAAGTCAACTTTCCTTTTATAAGTAGAATAAGTAGGCTAATGTTTCACTTTAATCCGGCCATTCCTCTCTCAACCGCAGCGCCGGTGCTAGAAGCGGGGGTAGCCACGCCTGTATCGGTCGCGCCGGGTCGTGGAGAAGCAGCCACAGCTTGCGGATCATCGGCCGCAAACTCGCCCATGTACGTGATCTTAGCGTTGGCCTTGAGCGTTTTTAATTCCTGTTTGGCAGCCTCAGCGGCGCGTTGATTGGAGAGAAACTGTTGAATACGGGGCAATGCAACCTCTTCTGATACCGGCGCCGACTGGGCGCCTGCTAGCCTCATTACTGTAATAGTCTGAGGTCCCTCCAATACCAGGCCCTGCCCCGTTTTGAGCGGGTGTATTTTTGGAAGCAGTTCAAGCGGGATCTGTTCAGCGGATCTCGAAGCGCTGCCTGCAGCGAACTTTATGCCCTTACCCTTCAGCCAATTCGCGATCTCCTCCATCGGCTTGCCGGTATCAATCATTCGGTCCAACTCAGCAGCAACACCGGCCATTGCAGGCAACACGATTTCCTGAAGGTTATAGATGCGGCGCTCTGCGAAAAGCGCGGGGTTTTCGGCGTAATATTTTTTCGCTTCTTCGGTAGTTGGCTTGGGTACCCCTGCAGTGATCTGCTCTACATAAGCTCGAGCAAGTATCTCACGTCGTGAATTTTCAAGTGCGAGCAGCACCTCTGGCGAGCGGTCAAGCTTTTTTTCTACAGCTTTCTCCACCGCAAGCTCCTGGTCAACCAGACGATCCAGAACTTCGCGGCGAATCTTGGGAGCCATCTCTGGGCTCGCGGCACCCGCCCCAGGAGTTCGGGTCAACACGTAGTTGAGCTGATGAACCGAAATTTCACCCGAATTGACCTTAGCGGCGATTTGGGTCGCGGGTTTTGGCTTTTCGGCGTCTTTGCCGCCGCAACCGGCAATCCCAACGGCCACGGAAGGAACCAGAAGCATAGAAATTAAATTGTGAGCAATATTTCGCATTTATGTCTTCTTATTAGATGTGAGAATAAATCATTGGCAATCCACTCCGGCAAAGCTCCCCCTCGCCGCCACGCAAAAAAAGATAAGTTATCCCGCGCCGTTCAGCTCGTCCTGCTGCCGGAACCTCGCTTTGCCGAGTAGCAGCGCGTTCGCGAAACAACAGACAGCATGAAAATGATATACACGAGATAACAAACATCGTCAATGAACCGATGGGGCGCTCTATCGTGATTAAAAAAGTACGCCGTTTTCGCGGCAGAGCTGACCGGCCAGGCTCAATATCAGCTTTAAAGTCATGATCTTTCATCTTCTTTGCTCATCCATTCTCGTTCCTGGCTAAAAGTTAAGCCTTGCGGAAATGCTGGCCGACGAGGCGTCGAAATCGAAGCCTGTATGGTTCGAGCGACGGCGATCTCTCTGCAGCGCACCGCTAAGAAAAAGGAAGCGCATTGGCTGCCAGTCCAACGCTATCAAGCCCGTGTGCTGTGTATCGGTACGGTTTCCACCCGGTAAGGATTCGACTGCCCCCAAATAATCCCGCAGGGTGTAGTCGTAGCGCAGTCGCAGTGCAATCTTTTCCGTAACCTGCCAGACCGGGGCAACGAAAGCCCGGTTGGTTGCAGTAAAACTGGCGGAAAACGGCTCGAAATAAGGCGAAGTCTGAAAACTGCCCGGCGCGAGCTGCATGTTACCGAGATCCCGCGCCCAACCAAGGAGAACGCGTGTCTTGGAAGTGACAGCCCAGTTAAGGTTGAAGTTTCCCACAAAGCCGTCGAAATCCCGCTGAGGAATATGAGTGTGCTCACGCGAGTAATGACCCGCGCGCGCATCAATCGAAGCTTTGCCGGTAACGAGCCAAATGAGCCGTAGCTCATGCTCCAGCTCATTGAAGGTAGTGTCGAAAAGTGTAGTGTAATTCGGCTGCTCTCTCTTAAAAAAATCCCCATTCCCGGCCCTCGTCTTATAGGTAAGGGAACTCCCGGAAGGAAAGGCATAACGCACGCCGCCTTCAACGGAGGCCACGCGGTTGTCAAAATCCTGGATGAGCAGCCGGCTGTTCGTCCGCACGTCATAAGCGAGAGCGCCGATAAGCCGCCACGCACCGTCAAGCTCCAATACTGCGTCGAAACGGGCATTATTATCGGTACGGATATTCTTGGTGGTGGAGTTCAGGAAGCCTGTAATATCAGCAAAGTTCTGCAGCGCCTCCCTGTGGTTCCCCGTCAACCTACCATAGAGATAGGGTGTAGCCGACCAATGCCAGGTAGCCGTACCGTTTTTTCCAAGAAAATCGAGGTAGTCAAAATTATTGTAGAGGTTGTCAACAAGGCTTGCATTAACCTCGAAGCGCTGTAACGAATACAGCTTGTTCACGTTTAACGTGGCGGTTGTAGTGATGATGTGATCTGACTTCGTATTTTTCCCGGTAAAAAGGAATGGATCAACGATATCCGACAAGCGAAAGACATTACTATCGTAGAGAAAAGTCGAGCCAGCCGTGACGCTGAAGGTATCGCCCGGCTGGACCACCGGGCCCGCCTGGGCCGCCGCATATTGCGTGATCAGCGACAGGCATAGGAGAGCGGGAATCCTGAGCCAGCGGCCACTACGATGGGAGCGGTTCGGAAGCAATATTATTTTCATTATGTATTTTCAGTTCCCGCACGCCCGTACCACAACGGTATCACCTCGTAACCTTTTTGAACAATAGTTCTTAAGGGCCATCGCGACAAATCGAGTCGCCAAGCCACCTCGTTCGACCTTTAGTCCCGCTGCTCTCGCATCCACTGACTCGGCACGTTTTATCGGAACCCAGATTGTAGCCTGCGTCCCCCATCTTTTACACGAATTTACCAAACAGCACGTCATACTCATTCGCGGTTCAATAATCGCTGCGTCCGCCGCGCAATATACTCATTCACCTTGGGATATACTTCCAACTAACGCTTTTGCAAGGCATCAATAAGCCGCCCTATCCCGCAACACGATCAGGATGGTTTTTACGATAATATGTAAATCGAGGCGCAATGACCAGTTGCGCAAATAATCGAGGTCATGATCGATACGCGCCTGCATTTTGTCCAAGGTGCGCGTTTCTCCCCGGTAGCCATTGACCTGGGCCCAGCCGGTTATTCCAGGCTTGACCTTGTGGCGAATCATGTAGCCCTTTATCAGATTACGATAGATCTCATTGTGGGCCACCGCATGAGGCCTTGGCCCGACGATACTCATGCGCCCCTGAAGAACATTGACAAACTGGGGCAATTCATCCAGTGAATTTTTTCGCAGGAAAGCGCCGATTCGCGTTACCCGATTGTCATCCTTCTGGGCTTGCGGGATGGTATCGCCATCCTCGCATACGCGCATCGAACGAAACTTGTAGACAAGAATCTCTTCTCCATCGAGGCCGTAGCGACGCTGCTTGAAAATAACAGGCCCTGGCGAATCGAATTTTACGGCGACCGCGATGAGAAGCAGAAGAGGTGAGATGACAGTCAGGATGAGCAGTGATAAAACAATATCGCTGGCGCGCTTGATGATGCCGTTTGAACCAGTAAAAGGCGATTCGCAAACGGAAATGACGGGGGTGCCGCAAACCGTTCCGCTCCGGCCCTGAATAAGGTCAGTAATGAACATGTCAGGTACAAAATAGATCGAGGCCGTCGTGTCTTTCAGTTCATCAAGCACATGGAGAATGCGTGGCTGGGAAGCCATAGGCAATGACAAGTAAATGTACTGTATACGGTTTTCCTTTACGAAATAGGGAAGTTCGCGCAATCGCCCCAACAATTGCCCATTAGCCGTCTCATATAATCTGCCTGGATTCCGATCGTCGAAATAGCCCGATAGCTCAATCTTGGAATAGCGTGTCTCCCGTATGCGGCTTGCGAGCGCGACCCCCTGTTCATTCATACCCACTATTATGGCGCGCTGTGGCGGGCCCTGGAGCATCAGCAGAAAAGGCGCAGCGGTGCGTAATGCCAAGTGGGCGCCGATTTGGGTCAACGGCGCGACCCAAAGCCATGTAATTAAGGTTTCGCTGGAAAATTCTGCAATATAACCGGTCGCAAAACCAAGAAATAGCAGTAGCAATACGACCCAAAACCAACTGTACACGACGTCGAAGATTACCCCCCTGATGCTGGATTGCAGACGCGAGGTGCCGGGAAAAGTAATCGAGAACACGATAACGGCCAGGATCAGGTAGGGTGGAAGCAGTTCTCCTTCAATGCTCGCGCTGACCGCCCATAGCGACAGCGTAAGAGCGGCAGGATCGAGGATAGCCTCGACTGCGCTTAACATATTGTTGCCAAGCGGCGCTTTCGAATGGCCAGAGGGAACGGTGGAAGCGGAAAACGTCGGATTTGCTTCAGCCATGACTCGGGCTCCGCTCTATCTTAGAAACAGCTTGCATCCGGTTATACACGTCCAGCTTCCTGAAAATTTGATGCAGGTGATTTTTCACAGTATATGAGCTGATGCACAGAATGCTTCCGATTTCAGCGTTGGTTTTTCCCTTCCTTACCCAATCCATGATTTCCGCTTCACGCTCGCTCAGTCTATAGTCTTCGCAGCCCCGGGAACTTGGCAGATATGGCACCTGAAACGAAGAACTCGGGAGAGGCGCAACCCGGCGCAAGGCAGAATCAAGATATGGCAGCAGAATCTCTATTGTATTGAGTGTAGAGTCGTTTAGTTTATCTTGAGAGCTGAACATTACATAAAGGCATTCATCACGCCCCCGTTTATCGCTGATCCCGTGCAAGCCGAACGAACGCATGCCATGCAAGGCCTTGCCGAATGAACATTGCAGGCCATTATACTCAGGAAGAATGCCAACTTCATCCACACTCGATATTAACGGCGTTCTTCCTACGTCGACCCACCGATTATAGAGCCCGCGAACCAATGGCGAAAGACCAGCAGGCTTGGAATGCGCTGTTCTGACTCCCGGCAGTGCAGAGACAATATCGTATCGTATGGCTTCGGAACTGAAGTCCCCCCAAGCGACCAGCATGATTTCATGCGGAAGATAGTGCTGCATCTCTCCCTGAAGCCATTTCAACAGGTCAAAATGCCGGCGCACGGCTACTCCTTCCTGAATGATACGGAAGTAGCGCTGAAGGTGATCAGAGGAAAGTGATGAGAACGGGCCCATGGTGATTCAGATGCTCGCTAAAAGACAGCTCGAACAGTAAATTGGTAGTCGCCTGCATCAGGCCCCGGAGTTCCAAACGTTACCGGGCGCCATTATGCGCTCCAACGCAGGAACTTGCGCTCCACGACGGGAAAGCCAGCACAGTTAACAACTGTTCACTCACGCTCCAGATATATAGGGGCATAGGTCGAGATCCTCCGTCGACACCAGAAGTTAACCTGTCGAATCTTAATTTGAGTAAATTCGCCGAACCCTTCGATGATTCTAAAGCAGCAACACTTCTTGCTCTACCAGATACAGCGGGTATGTGTAGGTAAAATGGGAATTCGCTACGTACGGCGGCTGTGCTGATATTGGACTTATAGTAACGTATCATATGCTTGATTACCGATGTGCTAACGTATCACGAGGTTGTTACAACTTAATTTCATATCCTGAATGGCGAGCACCGATTAATCACCGATAACTCTCCAACTCCTGCAATTCTTCTAGTAGGGGGGAATTCAGCGTGGTCGTGGTTGTACCGAGTTTTTTATTTTTATTCTTATTTTCTTTTTCTAGGTTGGTAGGAGTATTGGCTTCCCGTAACCGGTATGTCTGTACGTTATCTAACACAATTGCGAAAATTTGAATTGTGAATTGGAAGTACCCGTTAGCTCTGGAAAAGCCCGGCAGGTGCGCTTAACCTGCTTGCAGAGGATTAGCGGAATCTAAAGACGACAAGAAGAGATCGCGGACGAAATTTGAACGGTAGTCGTTCAACCCTATTCCCGAGGATGGATAGTATCTGCCGCAACTCCGCGTCCTGGAGAATGGCAGAAGATGGGGCCGGGGCGGGAAGGAGGGAAAGCGTTCGACTACTTCGACACCCCGTTCCACGTTACGAACGTGGGGAGCGCGGGAAGTTGGAGGTGACGCATACCAGTCCAAGGAGGGGCCGGTAAACGGCGTTACCAAGGCAGTACGTGACGAACGGCTGTCAGCTGGGGTGACACAACCTGTAAACGGAGGATAACAAGTACTTGGGGTGGCTGATGGGGATCGAACCCACGACAACCGGAATCACAATCCGGGACTCTACCACTGAGCTACAGCCACCGTATGAAAAGATAAACCAGAGCGAAAAGTTCCGGCACCATCAGCAAAACCGTATGGCGTGCCCGACAGGAATCGAACCTGTAACCCCCAGCTTAGAAGGCTGGTGCTCTATCCGGTTGAGCTACGGGCACCACTCAAGTCGGATTTCGCCCACCAGATCAGCATGAATGGTCGGGGTGGAGAGATTTGAACTCCCGACATCCTGGTCCCAAACCAGGCGCGCTACCAGGCTACGCTACACCCCGGAAGGCGGATGATACCTTTACCCCTATAAAAGGTCAATTTGCCCCCCCCTGGGACGGGTCTGTACATAGCATGGACTTGCGTCGGGCCGAGAAACAAGGGGCTGAAGAAGCAGCGCTACTCACGTGTTCTGAAACTTATTCCGCTCGATCAGTGCGTAGGCGGAATGATTATGGATGGACTCGAAGTTTTCGGACTCCACCACGTAGGCATCTACCCGCACGTCTCGATTCAGTAGTTCAGCAACATCGCGCACAACGTCCTCTGCAAACTTTGGATTGTCGTAGGCTTTTTCAGTAACATACTTCTCGTCTGTACGCTTTAGCAGCCCATAGACTTCACAAGAAGCCTGATTCTCGGCCATTTGAATTAAGTCTTCGATCCATATAGAACTACTGGGACGAACAGATATGGACATATGAGAGCGCTGATTATGCGCACCATATGCGGATACCTGTTTAGAGCAGGGGCACAAGCTCGTTACTGGGACTACCACCTTTAGGACGAAGTGGTAGGCTCCTTCATGAATTGTGCCGGCGAAAGTTACCTGATAATCCATCAGGCTGCTTATGCCGGTAATAGGAGCGGTCTTGCTCATGAAATAAGGGAAGGTCATTTCGACCCCGCCGGATTCTGTTTCCAGCTTCCGTACCACTGCACTTACGAGACTCTCGAACGATTTCACAGAGATGATGCGAGTACTGCTATTTAATATCTCAACAAAACGGGACATGTGCACGCCCTTAAGTTGATGAGATAAGCTGGCATGCATATCGAATGTGGCAATGACATGCTGCGCCCGCCGTCCCTTGTCGATAATTTTGACAGGATGGCGAATAGATTTAATGCCTGCCTTATTAATAGCAATGCAGCGACTATCGAGCGCGCCTTGTACGTCCGCTATCGGAACATTGGCTTCATTCATGCAGTGATCTGGTAATGCGGCTGGCAAGCATTCGATGCCATGCCGCAAACGTTGAGTTAATTTTTGATGAACCGGGCCTTCACCGCTCTGGCAATGGACGTTTTATCCAATCCGCAGTCGGCCAGCATTTGAGTGGGGTCACCCTGATCAATAAATGTATCCGGCAAGCCCAATTGCAACACCGGAATTTTGACGCCTGCGCCTGCGAGTGATTCCATTACTGCGCTGCCCGCGCCCCCCATGATTGTATTCTCCTCAACCGTCACTAATACTTCGTGGCGCAACGCTAGAGAGGCTATGAGGTCATCGTCCAGCGGTTTAACGAAGCGCATATTTACAACCGTAGCGTTCAATTCGTCGGCCGCTTCAAGGCACGGCTTGAGCATACTGCCGAACGCTAACAGAGCAATTTTTTCTCCCTCGCGCCGAATCTCGCCACGGCCAATGGGCAGCATTCGCATTTGCTTTTGGGGGGTTACGCCTGTTCCCACTCCCCGGGGATAACGCACCGCAGTGGGCGTGTCCATGTGAAAGGCGGTGTAGAGCATTTGTCTGCATTCATCTTCATCCGCGGGCGCCATGACTGTCATATTTGGAATACATCGCAGATAGGTCAAATCAAAACTCCCGGCATGAGTAGGCCCGTCTGCCCCAACCAGTCCGGCCCGGTCGATGGCAAACACCACGGGGAGATTCTGGATAGCCACGTCGTGGATCAACTGATCGTACGCCCTTTGCAAGAAGGTCGAATAAATGGCCACCACAGGCTTCATTCCGTCGCATGCCAGGCCCGCTGCGAACGTTACCGCATGTTGCTCGGCGATTCCAACGTCAAAATAACGCCCCGGATATTCCTGTGAGAACCTTACTAAACCCGAACCTTCACGCATTGCTGGAGTAATCCCAACCAGGCGCTGATCCAGTGCCGCCATGTCGCACAGCCAGTCGCCGAAAATCTGAGTGTAGGAAGGTTTGGTAGCAGCTTTGGGAATGATGCCCGCTTCGGGATTAAATTTGGTAACGCCGTGATAAAGAATGGGATCCTCTTCCGCCGCCTGGTAGCCTGCGCCTTTCCGGGTTACGATGTGAAGGAACTGTGGACCTTCCAAGTGCTTGAGGTTGTTCAGGGTGCTCACAAGGACATCCAGATCATGCCCATCGATAGGACCGATATAGTTGAAACCGAACTCTTCAAACAAGGTGCTGGGCGTCACCATGCCTTTGACATGCTCTTCGGCGCGCTTGGCGAGTTCGAGCACAGGTGGAACCACACCCAACATCTTTTCACCCGCACGACGGGCGTTGGCATAAAACTGCCCTGACATCAGCTTTGCGAGATAATTGTTGAGTGCTCCTACAGGGGGTGAAATAGACATGTCGTTGTCGTTCAGAATTACCAGCAGATTTGTATTCATGGCGCCGGCATTATTCAAGGCTTCGAATGCCATTCCAGCACTCATCGCGCCGTCGCCGATTACCGCAACCACGCATCGATCCTTCCCCTCTTGCTGTGATGCAACCGCCATTCCCAAGGCGGCACTGATCGACGTGCTGGAGTGAGCCGTGCCAAATGCATCGTACTCACTTTCATCCCGCCGGGGGAAACCGGCAATACCGCCATGCATACGCAACCTGCTCATGCCCTCGCGGCGGCCCGTCAGGATCTTGTGTGCGTAAGTCTGATGGCCGACATCCCACACCAGGCGGTCGAATGGCGTATTGAATACATAATGCAGGGCTATGGTCAACTCAACCGTGCCAAGATTGGACGACAAGTGTCCACCGGTTTTGGCTACGGACTCAACCAGGAATTGCCGCAGCTCGTCTGCGAGCTGCGGCAATAGCTTGCGTTCCAGCAAACGCAACTTGGAAGGGTCAGTGACGCTATCGAGCAATGGGTACATTTAAACCTTGGAGAATGGAAATATTCTTTGCCTCGGAAAGGCCATCTTAAAACTCGCGCTGGATAATGAAGTCCGTAACCTGCCGCAACCGGTCTGCCTTTTCGCCAAAACCTTCCAATGACTGATACGCATCTCGTCGTAGGCCTTCTGCCAGATCACGTGCCTGGGCGCGCCCGAGAATACTCACATATGTCGGTTTATTATTTTCGGCGTCCTTGCCCGCAGTTTTGCCTAAAGTCGCTGTGCTCGCTTCTGCATCAAGCACATCATCGACTACCTGAAAGGCCAGTCCGATACGCTTGGCGAAGTGGTCAAGGCTCATTAACTCACTCTCTTTCAAGTCGCTCCCGCAATACGCGCCCAGCATGACTGCAGCACGAATAAGCGCTCCGGTCTTATGAATATGCATAAATTCGAGCTCCGGCAGGCTCAACGTTGCCCCCACACTGGCAAGGTCGACAGCTTGACCACCAGCCATGCCGCGTGAGCCTGCCGCTTGTGCCAAGTGTTTTATCATTTCCAGCTGAATTTGCGGAACATCGGCGACGGTATGCTCGGCCAGCAACTGAAAAGCCAGGCTCTGCAAACTGTCCCCGGCGAGCAACGCGATGGCTTCGCCGTATTCGATATGGCACGTCGGCTTCCCGCGTCGCAGCACGTCGTTATCCATACACGGCAAATCGTCGTGAACTAACGAATAGGCATGAATCAGTTCCACGGCCGCCGCGGCGATCGTTACTCGCTCTTCAGACGCATTGCTCAGTTCTCCTGCAGCAAAAGCGAGCAAGGGACGTACCCGCTTCCCACCGCCTAAAACAGTGTAGCGCATGGCGTCGTGCAAACGCTCGGGGGGGATATTCGACGCGGGGAGCAGGAGCTGTAAGGAAGCTTCGATGCGGTCCTGACGGCTTCTCGCCCAATCCTGGAAATCAGCGGTCATCAATACCGGACGGGGAGAAGTTTTTCAATGTCAATGTATCAGCGTCGAGAAGCCGCACCTGTTGTTGCGCATCCTGAAGCTTGGATTGACAATATTGTAGCAGTTCCATGCCTCGTTTATGTGCCACGAGCGAATCTTCCAGTGACAATTGCCCTGCTTCCATTTCGCTCACGATGCTTTCAAGTTCCGCCATGGCGGTTTCAAAGCTCACCGGAGGTAAAAATTTGACGGGGTTGGAGGGGTTTGTCATGATAAGCATGGTGTTACGAACGACGCGAAATGCCAGGAAACTGCAAAAATAACGCAATTAGCTGGTATTGGTCAATTAAATCCATGAAACTTTCGCCTGACTGCGTCCTCTTGGTGCGGATTATAGGCTTTCTAGAATAGAGACCGCGCTGTTTCTGTTAAGCTTATTTCACTTCTTGAGGCTTTTCGTATGCCAACCGTCTTTTTCGCTCCCCGAAAGGTGTAACGAACCGACATGTCCCACTTAGTTGATGTTTCCCAGCTCACACCAACGCAACTCCCCATTGCGTGGTATCTCGATCCCGATATTCTCGATTTAGAAAAGCGCGTCATATTTAGCGCCGGTCCCGGCTATGCCGGCCATGAGATTATGGTTCCCAACATCGGCGATTATTATGTGCCTGAATGGACGAGTAATGCCAAGTTGCTCGTCCGTAACCATGTCGGTATCGAACTATTGTCTAATGTTTGCCGCCATCGGCAATCTTTGCTGCTAAAGGGGCGCGGCAATACTAGAAATATCGTTTGCCCGGTCCATCGTTGGACCTATGATTTAACGGGAAAACTGCTGGGTGCTCCTCACTTTGCCGAAAATCCCTGCCTTAATCTCGCCAGCACCCGATTGCAGAACTGGAACGGGCTCCTGTTCGGCGGAAAGCGGAACGTGGCGAGCGATCTAGCAGAGTTAGGCGTTCTTAAGGATTTGGATTTTTCAGGTCACGTACTTGAACGAGTACAGGTCGAAAAATATGCTTGTAATTGGAAAACCTTTATTGAAGTGTATTTGGAAGATTATCACGTCGAACCATACCACCCGGGGTTGGGCAACTTTGTAAATACCGCTGAACTGCGATGGGAGTTTGGCGATTGGTACAACGTCCAGACGGTAGGAGTTAATAGCGGCCTTGCCCGCCCTGGCACATCCGTCTATGCGAAGTGGCACGAACAACTTTTGCGCCAAACCTCGGGATCCGTGCCGCAGCAGGGCGCGATATGGATGCTTTATTATCCCAACGTAATGCTGGAATGGTATCCTCATGTGCTGATTATCAGCACGCTTTATCCTACCGAGCCGGAGCAGTGCGTTAATGTAGTGGAATTTTATTATCCTGAAGAGATTGCGTTGTTTGAACGGGAATTTATTGAGGCGGAACAGGCCGCCTACCATGAAACAGCGGTTGAAGATGACGAAATCTGCACTCTAATAAGCGAGGGACGCCGCGCTCTGTATGAGCAGGGGGTGAATGAAACGGGTCCGTATCAGTCACCGCTGGAAGATGGCATGGTACACTTTCATAAATTTCTGCGCCGTGAAATTGGCCCCTATCTCCGGTAATGGTAATAACCTATTTAACCGGCGCAGATACCCTCGTTGAGATTGATCCATGATTACCATTCAAGAAGCCGACAATCTGATTAGCGTCGCTGTTTTTGGTGAATTTACCTTAGCCGATTTCAAGGAATTTGAAGAGCAGGTACTCTACAAATCCCGAGACGAGAGCAAGGTGGATGTGCTTTTTGATTGGCGCGACATGCTGGACTATACGGTGGACGTCGCATGGGAGGATATCAAATTTATTCGTGAGCACGGCAATGATTTCAGCCGTATCGCGATTATCACCGATAATCAGTGGCGAGCTTGGGCAGCATGGGTCTTCAATCTGTTCATCGCGGCCGACATCCGAGTCTTCAGCAATTACGCAGATGCGAAGGCATGGTTAGAAGGTTAAGGAACCTCTTCGTAAGCAGCGACAGCAGCGCATATGCGCCGACCCTTGTAACCTCTTCCAGAAATATTAAAATCTCCATCGTCAACGGTACTAACGTGAGCGGTACTAACGTGAGCGTACTGGGAATTTTTCTATGCTCCAACCAATGCCTGAGTAAACGAAGGAACATCAATAGCGCGTTCTCTTCCTAAAGCCAGCGGAGACAGAAATTGATGGGTTCGCGAAGCTGGAATTCAATCCCGACGACTTGACCGCACAAGCCATAAATAGGGGGAATGAGTTAGGACTTGTAACTGTTGCAAAAAAGCTACACTTTTTTGGCTCGTTCTCCAAAATTTCTTTATATTGATCGATAACTCGTACAGAATGGAACCTGTCGCCCGTGCAAGCCATAAGGAAGAGTTCCGAGTATTACTTTTTTGTCATTTCCATCAGGCAAAACCAAGTATCTTCCGTTACTTATAGGCAACCTTGACTTGTGCATAGCGTTGTGTTGCCAGCATGCGATCTAATATAATATTTAGCTCAATAATCAGTTAAATTATTACTTGTTTAATGTTTTCCGAGTCCGGCTTTCTCGATCCAGGTATTTGAGCCAAGCGGTAATAATTGTGACCAGAGTTGACGTTGGTTTGACCGGAATCCTTTACATTATAAAAAGATGACTAGTACCATTAATTTGGAGGGGAAGACCTTGAGTTCAACAATAGCGAAGTTGAGCGCTCCGCTACCGCAAGCGTTTAACCCTCGATTATCAAGCGAATTAGACTTATCAATAACGCCAACGCCAACATACAACACTCAAGCTCAGAGGTTAGCTGATTTTGAAACCTTGATCGCTGCGTTGGAATATGCAGCGTCTGGAACCGCCGGTTATAATTTTTACGACGCCAAAGGTAACCTGCGTTCGGTCCTCTCATATCAGGCTTTATGTCAAAATGCTCGTGTTTCCGCGCAGCGTCTTGCTGGACTTGGACTGGCACGCGGTGAACGCGTTGCCATTATTGCCGATACCAGCCCCGAATTTGTCGAGTTATTTTTTGCCTGCCGTTATGCCGGTTTGATTCCTTATGCAATGCCAGTGCCGGTTAACCTTGGCAGTCATGCCGTATATGTTCAACAACTTCGCGGGATGCTGGAGGCGGGCCAGGCAAGCGCTGCCGTAGCGAACACAGATTATGTTGGCTTTCTGCAAGAGGCAGCCGAAGGATCGCAATTATTGCGATGGTTCGGTACTCCGGAACAGCTCGAGGATGTTTCGGTTGCCGATATGGCGCTGCAGGCAAATGACCCTGACGAAATCGCATATTTGCAATTCACGTCTGGAAGCACGCGTCTTCCGCGGGGAGTGGTTATTACAGAGCGCGCCCTGATGAGTAATCTCCAAGGGATTGTTCGTCATGGATTGGAGATACATTCTGGGGACCGGTGTGCGTCGTGGTTACCCTTTTACCATGATATGGGACTGGTTGGCATGGTGATGGCGCCAATGGTCGCTCAAGTCTCCGTTGACTATCTGGCCACCCGGGATTTTGCAATTAGGCCGCTGCAATGGCTGCGGTTGATTAGCCGAAATCGGGCAACGGTCGCGTTTAGCCAGCCGTTTGGTCTCAAGCTTTGCACCCTGCGCGTCCGTGATTCCGATTTGGAAGATCTTGATCTGAGCAGCTGGCGTGCGGCAGGGGTCGGCGCAGAAATGATTCGCCCTGATACTTTGCGAAACTTTGCAGAAAAATTTGCTCCTGCCGGCTTCGATGCACGTGCTTTTCTTCCGTGCTACGGGTTGGCGGAATCAACGCTCGCAGTAACTTTTTCTCAGATCGGGGAGGGCTTTGACAGCCTGCGTGTTGATGCGGGGACGCTGGTTGACAAAAAAATGGCGGTTCGGCTACAGGCGGAGGGAAGAAAATTTAGTGAGTTTGTGAACTGTGGGCGTCCGTTGCCTGGTCACACGGTAAAGGTTGTTGATGATGCTGGACTGGAGCTGCCGGATCTGAGGGTAGGAAGCGTGCTGGTGAAAGGCAGTAGTATCATGACTGGTTACTATAATAACCCCGAAGATACTGAAAAGACGCTGAGACCCGGTAATTGGTTAGATACGGGCGATCTCGGTTTCGTTTTTGAGGGCGATCTATACGTTACCGGACGCAGAACAGATGTTATTATTGTTAACGGACGCAATATTCGTGCGCAAGACATCGAGGAGCTCGCTGAACAGCAGCCCGAGGTTAGAACCCGGGAAGCTTCCGCCTTTGGTATAACCGACGCGAATGATATTACAACGATTGTTTTGGTCATAGAGTGCCGCCTAACATCTGTAACAGATAGACAATCACTTACGGGCCGGCTGCAGCGCCTGGTCTATATGGCATTCGGAGTGAATTGCCTGGTTGAATTAGTGCCTCCGCACACGTTACCCAGGACTTCATCTGGAAAGCTATCCCGTTTTGCAGCACGCCAGGGTTTCATACAGCGCACCAGTTTGGCAGACCCGCTATCAGCCGAGTCTGGGGACAAATAACGAGGCTATGTCGGAATCATGGGTGGCACTAACTGGTGCCACCGGGTTTATTGGTCGAGCGCTGTTACAGTCCTTGATCGAGCAAGGATGGAAAATCAAGGCCCTGACCAGATATCCACGCGCGAATGATGAGTCCACGCAATGGATAGAAGGAGATCTAGATAATCCCGATGCGCTGGGAAGATTGGTCAAGGATGCGTCTGCTGTTGTACATTGCGCTGGCCAAGTTAGGGGAAGTTCTCTTGAGGACTTTGTCCATACAAATGTTGAAGGCACAAGTAATCTGTTGCACGCCGTGGCCCAGCAAACCACCCCGCCCCGCTTTCTACTTATCTCGTCCCTAGCCGCCCGACATCCAGAACTCTCTTGGTATGCGACAAGCAAGCGCATGGCTGAGCTATTGGTCCTCAACCGCTCGCCGGAAATGCCAGGTACGATTTTTCGTCCCACCGCAGTCTATGGTCCGGGTGATAAAGAAATGAAGCCTTTGTTCAAGGCGACGCGTCGGGGAGTGTTGCCAATGGTCGGAAGGCGGACTATGCGTTTTGGCTTATTGCATGTAAGTGACCTGGTCGCCGCTGTCTTGTGCTGGCTTTCGACACCCCTTCCTGTCCACGGCCTTTACGAACTTGACGACGGAATGCCAGGAGGCTATGACAGTGAGTCCGTTGCCGCCATTGCCCAAGAGGTTTGGGGCCGCCCCGTACACTGTATCTTTCTGCCTGGGTCACTCGTCTCGCTAGTGGCAACCATCAATCTATGGTCAGCACGTTTGCTTCATTACTCCCCCATGCTAACCCCTGGAAAAGTGAGAGAGCTACAACATCCCGACTGGGTATGCGATATTACTCCCCTAACGCGGGCACTTCCTGACTGGCAACCTTGCGTCCACCTGCGCGACGCCCTGCCTGGGTCGATATAGTTTTAAAACTAAAGTTGAGATTCAGTCATGGCAAGCAATTACGACGACATCCTGCAGAAGCTTCGTGAGCATCTGAAGCAATTCTGTCCACCCGATATAGAAATAACACCTGACACGGATCTTATTAATCAGCTTGCCATCGATTCGGTCAAACTCTTAAACCTGGTAATGGAAATAGAAGATGAGTTCGATATTTCCGTTCCGCTGAATGCTCTTGCGGACGTTCAAACTGTCCACGAACTTGCACACCTGATTCACCAGATAAAGTCCGCACAATAATGAGTCTGCTAGATAAGCTTGATGCTGTCGCTGCCGCAAGAAAGGCTCTCCTGCCAGAAGGGGTCGAGGTTTTTGGAACCCCTATAGAAGAGATCTATTCGGCGACAGCAGCAAAAATTGGTGATCGCCGCATATTATTTCTGGGTACGAACAATTATCTCGGACTCACTTTTGCCCCAGAATGCTTAGAAGCGGCGCATAAGGCAATTGATAGCGAAGGCACGGGTACTACCGGTTCTCGCATGGCAAACGGCAGCTATTCCGGGCACCGCTTGCTCGAGCGCGAGTTTGCGGAGTTTTATCGTTGCCACTCATGCATCGTCTTTACCACCGGTTACCAAGCTAATCTGGCCACGATCTCTGGTCTGGCCGGGGCGGGAGATGTCATCCTGATAGATAGCGACTCCCATGCGAGTATTTATGATGGATGCCGCTTGAGTGGCGCTGAGATTATCAGGTTTCGGCATAATGATGCGCAGGATTTGGAGAAGCGCCTTCGCCGCTTGGGGGATCGTTCGCGCTCGTCCCTCGTTATCGTAGAGGGCATATACAGCATGCTGGGGGACCGAACGCCACTGGCCGAGATTGTGAGGGTCAAAACCGCCTATCACAGTACGCTTCTCTTGGATGAGGCGCACTCCCTCGGGGTACTGGGCCAAACGGGGCAGGGCCTTGTGGAAGAAACGGGCCTCCTTGACCAAGTTGACTTCATCACCGGTACCTTCAGTAAAAGTCTCGGCAATATTGGTGGATATTGCGTCAGCAACCATCCTCAACTTGATCAATTGCGCTATGTAAGCCGTCCTTACATATTCACTGCCTCACCAACGCCCGCAACTATAGCCTCGACCCGCGCAGCACTTAGGTTGTTGCGCGAAGGCGTAGAGTTGCGGCGACAGCTCTGGAGTAACGCTCGCAACCTTTACGCGCGGCTAAAAGAGCTCGGCTATCAGCTCGGCCCGGAACCCAGTCCGATCATCGCCACCATCCTGGATACGCCCCAGGAAGCCATGGCGCTGTGGGCAGCCCTGCTCGAACACGGTATTTACGTCAATCTGATGTTACCGCCTGCTGCACCTGAAGGAAAATCACTCGTGCGATGCAGTGTAAGCGCCGCTCACAGCAGTGAGCAGATTGATTTTATAGGTGAAGCTTTCGACAAGTTGCGTAAGACTGTTTTTCATCAACATTAACCGTCCGCCCATACGACACAATTGATCCGTTCATCGTTGCTGATTAGGGAACGGACGGAACCGACTTTTTACTCCACTACAATCTCTGCGTTGGACTACCGCTAGCTTAAACTATCGCAATTGATCGCTG
>Ga0111538_10002699_pt1 | contig 24902 bp, 21 predicted proteins | sample SoiMethybrSBSTD1_FD_79669 | JGI IMG/M metagenome (GOLD analysis project Ga0111538, IMG submission 79669) | Bulk soil microbial communities from a Populus tree surrounding site in Tennessee, USA - Soil MetaG P. TD hybrid SBSTD1 (version 2)... | ecosystem: Environmental > Terrestrial > Soil >...
CCTTGCTCGCCGTGGACTTCCTCTTGCCCTTCTGCACCGTGATCGAGCTCGCCATCTGCCGACCTTCCTCCATCGCGAGCTCGGCGACGACGTGGCGGAGCACCAGGAGCCAGACGTGCGCGTCGTGCAGGTCGCCTAACGAATCCTGCAGGCTGCGCAGCTGCGCGAGGAGCGCCGGGCCGGCCACCACGTGCGGCGCGATGGGCTCCAGCAGGTACCGGAGGCGCTTGCCCGTGATGCGCGCCTGGTGCGCTTCATTGACATCGTCCACGATCTTCACGCGCTTGAGCCGCCGCCGAAGGTCCTCGCCGAGCTCGCGCAGGAGACCGGCGACGACGGCGCTGAACAGGGGCTCGCGCACCCCGGCGTGCACGTGCGCCGCGACCTGGTACATCGACAGCCGCTCGTCCAGGCGCTCGCGCGTGCGCTGGAAGTCGCGCTTGAGTCGCGACTCGAGCTCCGACTCGGCCTCGCGCTCCTGGCGCTCGAATCGCTCGATCAGCCACTTGACCGCGGGTCGATCCCTGACGGAGAGCTGGCCCTCCGTGGTGACGAGCCAGCCGAGGAAGACTTCCGCGTCCCGGCCGGCGTTCGACTCGCGAGCCATCCGACGAAGCCGGCGTACGCACGCCCTCGGCACGCTCCCCTCCAGCGAAGGCCCGAGCGCGCGCAGCCAGCTCCTCAGCCGGCGCAACCCGACGCGGAAGTCGTGGAGCGTCTCGCTGCCCTTCTGCGCCGCGAGTTGCTCTCGCTCGAGCGCGAGATCCTCGATCAGGGAGAGGGCAACGAGGCGTGCGGCACGAGGAGCCGTGTCGTCGAGGATCGACGCGTCGAATGTCATCCGGTGGTCAGTCTGCAAGCGCGCGTAGCTGTGAGGGCGTCAGGTGCCACTGCAGCATGGCGGTTGCGGCGTCCACGCGGTCATCGATCCTGAGCAGGCATGCTCCGCCCTTCTTGAACTCGATGTTCTGACCGGGCGTCCCTCCGATGAGCCACGTGACCAGCTCCCCGAGATGCGGCTCGTGCCCAACGACGGCGATGGTGGACAGGTCGGTGCGATCGTTCAACCAGTCGGCCAGGTCGCTCGGGTGATGATCCGGCAGCATCGCATCGACGGTCTCGAGCCGCTCCAGGCCTAACGTTTCGGCCACTACGCGCGCGGTGTCGGCCGCGCGAAGCCAAGGACTGGTGCCGATCAGGTCGGGATGTGGGGAAACCCGCTGCAGGCCCCGCGCGTTCTTGCGCATACGGCGGCGGCCGGTGTCGGTCAGCGGTCGGTCGGAGTCAGGCCGGCCCGTCTTGGCCCATTCCTCGCGCTCCATCGCGATGGCATGTCGAATGACCAGCAGTTGCATGCGGAAATCCCCGTCGGCTGAACTGCCATGAACATCAGACGTCACAATTTACGACCCGGATGTACCCATGGAGGAGTACACCCTGCCCCCTGAGGTCTCTGTCGCAGGGCCGGGCGCGAGTGCTACCGTTGCTCGTGCCCTTCTCGCGCCGCCTAAAAGAGACCGCCACCCACGCCGTACGCCGCGCCGAGCAGGAGCTCAAGCACCCGGTGGCGCGGGCGATCGCCGCGGGAGTGCTCCTCCTGATCGGCGCGGCTGCGCTCTATGTATTTCGCACCCTCACTAACCCGCTCGGCATCGACGCGCCGGCGCCGGCCATAGGGGCCGATCTTCCGGATTCGATCCCACCGCTGGGAGCGTCCGTGGTCGAGGCGCCCATCACGTACGACATGTCCGGGGCAATGGACTCGCTGGAACGCGCCATTCCGCGGACCTACGGGGACATCACCCAGCGCATGCAGGCCGGAACCAACCGGCGCGCGCATTTCGCGTTTGCCGTGGCGAGGGAGCCGTTCAGCTTCCACGTCGACGGCCGCACGGTTTCGCTTTCGACGGTCGTCGAGTTCGAAGGGCGTGGGTGGTACCTCCCGCTCATCGGACCGGAAATCAGCGCCGCGTGCGGCACCGGTGGCGTGCCGCGCCCGCGCATCGCGGCGACGCTCGTATCGAGCGCGGAGATCACACCGGACTGGCGCCTGCGCACGCGCACGCGCATCGGCAAGCTGGAGCCGGTCACCGACAGCGCGCGCGATCGGTGTCGCGTGTCGATCTTTCGCATCGACGTGACCGACCGGGTGGTGGAGGCGACGAGGAAACTCCTCGAAATGGGCCTGTCGAAGATCGACGAAGGCGTGGCGGGCTGGGATTCGCGCTCCCGGTTCGAGCAGCTCTGGAGAAACCTCCAGAAGCCCGTCCGCTTCACCGACAGCGTCTACATGATCATGCGGCCGTACAGCGCGCAGCTCGGCCAGATCACGGCCAGGAACAACACGGTCGTCGCGCGGCTGCGTCTCGTCGCGTCGCCGAGCGTGATCACGGGGCCGTACCCTAACGAGTTCGACCTCATGAAACCGCTGCCGCGGCTCGGGCCCGTGACGCGCGTCGGCGAGGGAGCGCACGTCCTGCTCGAGGGGTCGCTGTCGTACCCGGTGGCGAAGGCGCTGATCGGTCGCGTGCTGGTGGGTCGCGAGTTCGAGCAATCGGGCAAGAAGCTGAAAATCACAGGGGTCGAGGTGATGGGCATCGGCGGTGGACGCGTGGCGCTCGGCATCACGCTCAAGGGCGCGGTGCACGGCCGCATCTGGTTCACGGGCACGCCTGCACTCGATCGCGAAAGGCGCGAGCTCTACGTTCCTGACCTCGACGTGGACGTCGGTACAGCGAACCTTCTCGTCCGCGGGTTCGAATGGCTCAAGGGCGAAGAGATGCGAAACTTCCTTCGCGCACGCGCGCGTGTCTCCGAAGCAGAACTCATCGGGCGCTTGAGCGAACTGGCCGAGAAGGGGATCAACCGGACGCTCACGGAAGGCATTGTGCTATCCGGCCAGGTCAATCGCGCAGAGGCGACGTCCGTCCGCGCGTCCGTTGCGGACCTGCGTGTTCGAGCGCTGGCCGAGGCGAACATCCGCCTCTCGATCGACAAGGCGCCCAGCCTGCCCAGGCCACCGGCGCCGCCCAAACCTGTGGCCGACACCCTGAAGGGGAAGCCGAGGGATTAACGACGCCCGTCCCGTGGCGTCGAATGGGTAGACGGAAAGCAAATGCAGAATGCAGGACTACTCGTGCACTCTCACGAACTGCGTTCTGACCTCACGGGAGAACACCAGCATGATCAATAGCCACACTCGCGCCGTGCTCGTCGCGCTCGTCATGACGCTGCCGGCTGCGCTGCCCGCCCAGCGGGGAAGGGTCGGTGGAGGGGGAGGAGGCGGCGGACGGGGAATGGGACCGGGCACCGGAATGAATTCGATTGGACCGATCATCGACATGCGTCGCGAATTGAACCTCACATCGCGACAACTCGTCAGGCTTGATTCGCTCGAACGGACACTGCTCGATCGCAACGATGGGCTTCGCAACCGGATTCGCGTCCGACTCGACTCGCTGAGGCCACAGGGAAACCTGAGTGGTGAAGAGCAGATCCAGTGGCGCCGCGCGGAAGCCGACTCACTGCGCGCAATCCGGAACTTGATGGTCCGGAACGATTCGGTTGCACGTGGCGCGGCGATGGCAGTCCTCACGGATTCGCAGCGCGTGCAGGTTCGTGAGCGGATCGCTGAGCGCCGTGGTTTCATGGCGGGCAGTCGGATGGGCGGTGGCCGCGGTGGCCGCGGGATGCGGCGCCCACCCGGGTTCGATGACACCATGCCCCAGGGCGGGCGAGGCCGGATGGGGATGGACGGTCCACGTGGCATGCGTGGTCCCAATCAGTTCGGCCCGGGCTTCTACGGTCGTCGCGGCGGCGTGCCCGACGACGTCGGTCGGCCCATGTTTCGCCGGCGCGGGGGACCGCCACCGGACTCGGTCGTGACTCGTGACTGGTGACTCGTGACTCGGCCGTACGACCTCAGCATCTAGCCGCCCCGGACACCCGGGGCGGTTTTTTTTGAGGTGGGGCTTTCGAAGCGCTATGCGCGACAGGCTCAGCTTCTAGATTTGTTAGAAGGCTTAAGTGAAGGAGACGATCCATGATCAAACTGATTGCCGTCCTGGGAGCGCTGGCGATTTCGGCGCGAGCCGGTGAGGTCTTTGGCGACCTGCGCGTCGGCGACGACTACGTGAAGGAAGCGGCTGTCGAGTTGAAGTGCGGCACCGAAGTGGTAAAGGGAAAGACGGACGCCAGCGGGTCGTACCGCCTGGCTGCGAAGGGCAGCGGCAAATGCACGATCAGCGTCACGCACGAGGGGCAGACGGCGACGGTCGAAGTCGTGGTGTTTGATCAGCCCTCGCGCTACCGCCTGATGCTCGAGAAGAAGGGCGAGACCTGGACCCTCAAGCGCGTCTAGCGTGACGAACGGGTCGAACCAGAAGGATTTCTGGGATCGTCTCCAGATCATCCTCTCACCCATCGGCGGCCTGCTCACCGCGATCGCAGTGGCAATGCTGGGCTTCATGGGATCGCGTACGTTGGAACGGCAGCAGAGCAGCGAGGCGAAGCTCCGGCTCTATTCGGAGCTCATGACGCGGCGCGAGGAATCCGAGGCGACGCTGCGGAAGGAGATGTTCCAGTCGATCATCGGGTCGTTCTTCGATCCGGCGTCGTCATCGCTCGAGACTCGGCTGCTCAAGATGGAGTTGCTGGCGCAGAACTTTCACGAGGCGCTCAACCTCGTGCCGCTCTTCGAGCACATCCAGCGCGAGATCGACGACTCCAAGGTCAGTCGCGATGAAAAACGCCTCTACAGCTCACGGCTCCACGAGCTGGCCCGCGAGGTCACGCGCAAGCAGATGATCGTGCTCGAGGCCAGCGGACGGCGTCATGACTGGACGGTGATGATCAGCGATACGCTGGCGAATGGATCCGGTTCCGAGCAGCTCGATGACGTGGATGCGACCCTGGACGGGATCCGGCGCCGCTTCCGTGTCACGCTCCAGCGCGCCGATACCGCCCATCGCGTGCTGCGAATCGGCCTCGAGATCGAAACGCCGGCGCAGCCGGGCGTCCCATCGAACGCCGTGGGTCGTTATGCGGTGGATTTCGACCTGGGGTTCTTCAGCACGCCGATGATCGACAACACGCGGCTGTCGAACGACCAGCGCGTGGCGCTGGTGTTGTCGGACATGAACCAGTACGGCGCGACCCTCAGCCTCGTGTACTTCCCCGGCTCACGCGCGAGCCTGCGCGAGAAGCCGTATTACGAGGAGATCATTCGGAAGTTGGCGGATACGCTGCCCTAGACTACAGACGGCAGACTACAGACTTCAGGGCAGGTGTCAGCCTGAGGTTCAAGGTCTCAGGGTACTACCCCTTGTCCCTGAAGTCTTTGCCCTGCCCTGAAGTCTGCAGTTCGAAGTCTGACGTCTCGACGATTCACCTCGTCCAGATTCTCACGGTGGGGAGGACGGCGAGGTCCACCACGGCCCCCGCCATCATCACCAGGTCCAGCCTCCGGATGTTATGGATGTCGGCCAGCGGGTCCGCGCCTAACAAGAGCAGGTCGGCGGACTTCCCTGCTTCGATCGTCCCGTAGCTCTTCAACGCCTTGCTCGCCAGCGCGCCGTTCTTCGTGGCGGCCGTGATGGCCTGCAGCGGCGTCATGCCCAGCTCCACGAGCCCTTCGATGGCCGCGAGCGATCCGAGTCCCGGCTCCTGCCAGTCCGGTTTGGGATCGCGCCGGAATTCCGGAGCCAGGCCGAGGTAGTTGTCGGTCGCGATCGCCGTTATGCAGCCGCCGGCGATGAGCTTCTTCGCGTTGTCCCGCCGGATCCCCAGGCCGACCTCACCGCGATCCCGTCTCAGCTCGGCCTCCGTGCGCTGGCGCCCGCCGCCCTGTGTTCTTGCGCTGTCTGCGCGTGCGATTCGCGCCGAATCTTCGCGCGTGCGACGCTTGCTGTACTCCAGCCACGGCTTGCCGGTGATCGTGTTGGCGAGCATGCCGCACACGACGCCGCGCTCGACGAACAGCTTCACGAGTTCGTCGGAGATGGGGACGTCGAGCACTTCGGGGTGCTGGACCAGGTCAACGCCGGCCAGCAGCGAAACCCGCAAGCCTTCGGGCGTGGTCGAATGCGTTTCGGCCACGAGCCCACGAGCGTGGACGGCATCGACGATCACCTTCTGCGCGCGCTCCGAGAAGCCGATGAAGACGGGATACCCGAAATGCGAGGTGCCACCGTACTTGAGGAAGTCGACGCCGTTGTCGAGGTAACGGTTGATGGCGACCCTGAGTGAATCGGGCTCCATGTTCACCAGTTCCTCGCCACCGCCTCGCGTGATCGCGTCATTCATCTGCTCCTGCAGGAGCCCGAGGTTCTCCGGCGGCCGTCCGGTGAACGAGAACGACCACGGTCCTCCCCAGCCAACGATGTTGCCCGCGAAGAGAAGTCGCGGACCCACCGCCTTGCCCGTGCGAAATGCCTCACGCGCAGCGCTGAGCGGCGCGATCATGCCGTACGAGTCGCGGATCGTCGTGACGCCCGCCTTGAGGTGGCGCTGCGCAGCTTCGATCGCGACGTCGGTGAAGCGGTCCTGGTATCGCGCGAAGTTTTCGAGTCCGCTGTAGATCGAGACGTGGACGTTCGCGTCGATGAATCCCGGCGTGATGTACTTGCCACGCCCGTCGATGACGCGCGCTCCTTTCGGGGTGGCGACGTTTTCCGAGCTTCCGACCGCGGCGATCCGTCCACCACGGACGACGACGGTCGCGTTGGGAAGCGGCGCGCCGCCGTTGCCGTCGATCAGTGTACCGCCGACGATGGCAATGACGCTGTCCCCGCGCTGCGCCGGAACCAGGGCCGGCACGAGCGATGCAATGAGTACGAGAAGAAGTTTGTGCATTCGGCGCGATGTGAAGGCGCGCCTATTATGCCCGAGGTTCTGTCGCTTGAACAGACTTCAGACGGCAGACTTCAGACTCCAGGGCAGGCAAGAGATTTCAGCCTTGAGGGCTGAGAACTAACAACTGCCCTGAAGTCTGAAGTCCGCAGTCTGTCGTCTAGGGGTCGGTCACTCTTCGGTCGAGACGATCCCGAGCCTGATCGCGAGACGTACCAGCTCAGGCACGTGTCGCGCACCAAGCCTCGCCATCACCTGCGCCCGGTGCGTCTCGACGGTCTTTCGTGAGAGGCCAAGCCGGCTCGCGATGTCGCGCATGGTCACGCCGCTCGCGAGAAGCCGGAACACTTCCCTCTGCCGGCGCGAGAGCCGACGCAGCGGCGCGCGTTGCGCAAGCGCGGTGTCCACCGCCGCCGGCAGCTTCTCGAGTTCCTGCGTCGTGACAAAGTCCGCTGCCCCCGCCCGCAGCGATTCAACGACTGAGCGGTCGAGCGTTTCCGTCACCAGCAGGAACGGCACTTCTGGGTGCCGTTGCCGCGACATGTGCAGCGCTTCGCGTGAGTTCAGTCCAGCGACGGACCCTGACACCACGACGTCAGGCTCGAAACTCTCGAGCGCTTCCGCGAATGCCGGTGCCGTATCCACGCGCAGGACTTCGTCCGAGGCGTGTGCATTCCCATGCAGCGCCTGCGTTACCACATCCGCCTCATGCGGATCACCTTCGAGGAGAAGGATCCGCTGGTGCGGCTCTGACCCGTTGGTTTTCCGTTGGCTCGCCATGACTCCTCGTGCGTTTCGCGTATCGACCGCCATACGTGAAGGCGCGAAGGCTTCAGTTGAAATCCTGATGGAGGAACTGCTGACGTGTTCGCCGGCTCCTGAAGTCCTCGGATGAAAGGGTGCTTCCCTAATATGACTGCGCAGCGCCGGGAGTTGCGGGCGAGCACAAGCGTTATGCAGTCGCTGAGTGCGCTTCGATGGTGGCCTTTGGAAACGCTTTACACGTGCGCCGAACAGCGTTACCGCGGTGTGCGACTGCTCGCGTGATTCGGCCTTCAGGGTTTCGCGCGTGATGGTCATCACCAATCGAGATGATGGCTTCGCGTCAGGCATCGACTGACAGGAGTCGTCCTTCCCCCTCACGGCATGTGCCGCAGATACGGCTAACGTTCGGGCACGAGAGGAGGAAGCCCATGAAACCGGCGTTCATCACTACACTGGCGCTCCTGTGCGCCTGCGCGTCGAACCCGTCGCCAGTCCCCGTCACCGGCGCACAAGCGGACGTCCAGGCGCTCGTCGGCAAGTGGACCGGGGAATACCGCGGCGTGGAATCCGGCCGGACGGGAAGCATCGTCTTCAACCTCTCGCCCGGAAGCGACACGGCTCGTGGCGACGTGGTCATGGTGGCCCGTGAGCCGGGCATGTCCCACAATGACGCGGTGAACATCGCGCTGACTCGTCAGGCGGCGAGCCAGGTGCTGACGATCCGGTTCGTACGGGTGAGCGGCAACGAGGTCTCGGGGTCGATCGACCCGTATCCATCACCCGACTGCTCGTGCCAGCTGGTCACGGTGTTCCGTGGCGAGTTGAAGGGAGATCGGATGGAGGGAACGTTCCGAACGCTGCACAGCGGCGACCAGACGCCGACACAGCAGGGAACGTGGTATGCGACGAGGCAGAAATGACCCTTGGAGCGACTCTTTACCACCCCGGCATGAGCGAGAATCCCCACACGCCACCCCGTTGCATCCGCTGGAATGGCCTCGCGTAGAACACCTCGATCACCGCAAACCCGAACACGTTCATCCGCCCGGCGACGCCGCCCGACACCACCGGCGTGCGCTCCGTCGAGGTTCTCGAGAGATCCCAGACGGGAGCGCTGGTTGACGTCCATGCCACACCGGCGTCGAGGAACGGCGTGATCTCGATCGGCGGGAAGACCATGGTATTGATCAAGCCGAGGCCCCGCGCGCCGAACAGCGGGATCCTGAACTCCAGGTTGGCCACCGCCACTTTGCTGCCTAACAACCGGTCGAACTGTGCGCACGAGCTGTTCCCGAGCGAGCCGCCGGTGCTCGGCGTGCACTCCGCCGGTACGAACGTGTCGAACCCATAACCACGGATCAGGCTCGGGTCGCCCACAAAGATCGATCCGATCCGGTCGCTTTCGGCATCACGGCCGTACCGCCCGATGTGGATGCCCCGGAACGCGAGCGTGAAGGGCCTCATCCAGATGTACTCGCGGAAATCCGCCAGGTAGTTCTGGAAGTTCAACGTCCCCAGCGTCGGCGTCGCCTCGAAGCGGAAGCGCGTCCCGGCGATCGGCGACGTGTACCCGTTCACCGCGTCATCGCCCACCCACGCCAGTGACGCGTGGCTCAGGCTGAGCGGCGTCGGCGACTCGAGCGGCGTGCCCTGGGACCCGTCGATGTTCCTGGCCTCGTTGAAATACGAGTAGTACTGGTGCCCGAGGCTCAGCTCGAACCGCTGCGTAGGATTGCGAGCGTATTGCGTCAGCACCGATCCGCCGGTGACCGACACGTGCGAGATCACGTACTCGAGCCCCGTCTGCGTCGCCGTGCCATAGCCATAGACGTACGGCGTGCGCTCGGCGGTCAGGCCCCAGGTGATCCGGCGCTCGGAGTTGATGTAGATCACCTGGCCGCCGATGTCGCGCACCGTGCCTGACGCGGTCGCGGCGACGCCGAGGAAGTGGTTGCCGAGGAGATCGGTAAAGTACGCCGACGCGCCGCCCTGCACCGTCGTGCCCAGTGGCCCGCCTGACGATACGGCGAGCGACGGCGGTCCGATGTACGCCAGCCGCAGGTTCGGACGATATGATCGCGGCTCGATGTCGGTTTCAGGCGGCAACCCGTCGCTGTAGTCGGTGACGTAGCTCGACACGGTGTGGCCCGAGCCGACACCGCCGCCCGGCAGGATGGCCGCCGTGGCTGGAATCCCGTTAGGCGCCGGCAGCCGCTCGCCGCTGAGCTCGTCCGGGGTGAGCGTGGCGATCATCATCCCGCCTTCTTCGAAGACGGAAAACGCCACCGCCCCGGTTTCTATGGAGACGCTCAGCGCCGGCGAGAACTCGGAGATGCCGCTCACGCCCGTCGCCGCTTTCGTCACCTGGAACAGCGCGCCCGATTCGATCTCGAGGCGGTAGATGTCGCTGAATCCGCCCCGATCCGACACGAACAGGATCGACTTGCCGTCCGCCGTGAATTGCGGACTGACGTGCTTGGCCGCGGCGATCGCCGGCAGCACCCGCAGGCGCCCCGTGTTCGCGTCGATCACAGCAAGGCGCAGCGGCGCATGCGTCAGCTTGTGGAAATCGGCGCCGGCTTCCGTGCCTTCCGGCTGCGGCCCATCGCGATCGGTGATGAACGCGATGCTCTGCCCGTCCGGCGACCAGGCCGGCTGCAGGTCCGCGTTCAGGTCATTCGTCAGGCGACGCGTCATATGCGACGCGAAGTCGTACAGGTACAGGTCGCTCACCCCGCCCGTCATACCGGAGAACGCAAGCCGCGTCCCGTCCGGCGACCAGGCTACGGTGCTGATCGCACCGATCCCCTCAGGCTTGATCTTCTGGGCGAGCTTCCGCTGCTCGACGTTCACGACTTCGATCTCGTTGTCGCCGTCCGCGTAAGAAACGAACGCGAGCTTCTTCCCGTCTGGCGACCAGCTTCCCGCGGAATACAGGAAGCTCAGCGCGTCGAAGCGCGTCGAGAGGCCTGGTGCGGCGACCGTGCCGCGACTCTCACCCGTCGCGGCATCGGCAAGCCTCAACTCCACACCACGAAAACCGCTGTAGAAGTAGGCGACCGTTTTTCCGTCGGGACTGATCGCCGGTCCGACAAAGTAGTCGGGTTGTCCGGGCTTTCCCGCGACCAACGTGTGCCCCGTGGCGCGCGGCTCACTGCGCCCATTGAGGTACGGCGCGTACGTCTTCCGGATTGCGTCGTGCCACCGCTGCGAGAGCGTGTCGGCGCGCATGCCGAGCGAGCGGAGGATTCCCTGCTCGACGCCGAACGACAGCATGGACTTGAAGGTTTCCACGACCTTCTCGTCTCCCCATGTTCCGCCGATGAACGCCCACAGCGCCTCGCCATAACGATAGGGGAAGTATTTGCCGCTGTTGGTCAGCGCGTCGATCGTTGGAAGGTCGTTGCGCTGCAGCGCATCACGCAGCCACATCGCCGTGTGTGCGTCCTCCGGACCGACCGACAGATACTCCGCCATTCCCTCGACCGCCCACAACGGCATCCGCTCGAAGTAGACGCTCTTCTGCATCTTGTCCGCGATGTCGTACTGGAACACGTGCACACCCTCGTGACCAAGCACGTGGTCCGTCTCGGCGTAATAGCCGGTCATCGGCAGCGTCATGCGGTCCATCAATGATTCGGTGACGCCGCCCGTGCCTTCGCCGATCATGCCGCTGACGACGTTCGTCTGCTGGAAGTCCGGATGGTCGGCATAGAGGATCACCGGCTTCCGTTTGCTGAGCGTGTGATCCATGACGCCCGAGAGGCGCGTGTTCCAGCGCTCGAGCATTCGTGCCGCGTCACGGGCTGCCTGCTCCTCCTCCTTGTAGTAGTGCACGTCCCAGTGCGGCGTCTTCAGCACATTGAAATGGAAGCGGTCGTAGGGGACCTTGTTCTGCCCGAAGTACTGCGCCTGGCCAGTGGCCGGGACCATGATCGCGAGCGCGATCATCAAGGTCGAGAAGAGCGACCGCGAGTTTCTCAGCGGCCGGCGAACCGTATCTGTCATGGGGAGTTCTCCTTCCGTTCGCGACACGGGGGCGTGTTTCGATCCACCGAGTCGTGCCGAAAGTTCCAAAGGGGATCTGTGTCGCATGTCACGTTCATTGGTGCATCGAGCGGTACGAGAAACCAGGTTGCACCAACGACACGCATCAGTCAGACACCACCTACACATGCACGTTAACGCAGAGGCCCTTCGTGAGGTGTAGGGGCCAGGCGTGGCACGCTGTAGGACGAAGGGTGCGCCGTCTGTAGGAACAAAGCGTGCTCTTGAGTGTTACATCCGAGCTACTGGCTCGGAGCTTCGGGGGTTTCCTCCTGAAGTCGCCAGCCCCAGCAGCCGGCTGGAAGCCGGGCCGCCCGTTAGGCAGCCGCAGCCCGCCTGACGTGCCTCAAGCTGACCGCGACGAACACGGCCAGCGCCAGCGACCCGGCCATGCTGATCGTCGCGCACACCTGCAGGGCCGTGATGAACGCGCCGCGGCCGGCGTCGATGAGCAACTGCGCCTGGTCCGGCGGCAGCTGCCCCGCGGCCGCCACGGCGCCGCCTAACGTTGCTCGCGCGGCTTCGGCATCGTGGCCGGTCAGTGAGGGCGCGATCCTGGACGCCATCGCCGTGCGATACATGGCGACGCCGATGCTCCCGAAGAGCGCGATGCCGAGCGCCCCACCAAGCTCCGCGCTCGTCTCGGAAAGAGCCGATGCCGCGCCGGCGCGCTCCGGAGGCGCCGTGCCGATGATGAGGTCCGTGCAGAGCGTGAACACTGGCGACATTCCGAGGCAGAAGATGACAGTGCCGGTCGCGAACCAGGCGAAGCTGGTGCCGCGACCGACGGTCGTGAACATCGCGAAGCCGATCGAGGAGAGCACCAGGCCGCCGGCCATCAGGTACGCGTGATTGATTCGCCTGACGAGTGGCGGCGTAAGCAGCGAGCCAACCACGAAGGCAAGCGCCCATGGCAGCGTCCAGACTCCGGCGGCAAAGGGAGAAAGCCCGAGGACCAGCTGGAGGTACTGCGGGAGGAAGAGAAAGCCTCCGAACATCACCAGGATCGTGAGACCGTAGGTGGCGAGCGAGGCGCTGAATCCAGGTTGGCCAAAGAGGCGAAGGTCGATCAGCGGGATGTCGAGCCGCAGCTGCCGCCGTGCGAACGCGATTCCCAGGACAAGTCCCGCCGCAATCGACAGCATCGACATCAATGAAACGCCGTCCTGTGCGATCTCCTTCAGGCCGAAGATCATCGAAAGCACGGCGACGAGAGACATCGCGGCGCTGGCGAGGTCGAGGCGGCCCGCCGATGGATCGCGGTACTCGGGCAGGAAACGAGGTCCCACGATGAGCAGCAGCACCATCGCCGGAACGGCGATCAGGAAGACCGATCCCCACCAGAAGGTCTGGAGGAGCGCGCCGCCGATCAGCGGGCCGATCGCGCCGCCTAGCGAATAACTCGTGGCCCAGATGCTCACCGCCACCGTCCGCTGGTGCGGGTCGAGAAACATGTTGCGGATGAGCGAGAGCGTGGACGGCGCGATCGTGGCCCCCGCCACGCCGAGCACCGCGCGGGACGCGATGAGCATGACAGCCGTTTTCGCGAACGCGGCGAGCACGGACGCGACCCCGAACGCGGCGGCACCAAACAGCAGGAGCCTGCGCCTTCCGATGCGATCGCCCAGCGTTCCCATCGTGATCAGCGACCCGGCCACGAGGAACCCGTAGATGTCGATGATCCAGAGCAGCTGCGCGCTCGTTGGCTCGAGATCAGTGCTGAGTTTCGGGACTGCGAGGTGCAGCACCGTCAGGTCCATCGAGTAGAGCAGGCACGGTATGGCAATGACGGCGAGGCCGATCCACTCTCGCCTCCCCGCCTTCGGGGCCGCTTCCGTTGCGATTGCTTCGACGGCTGTTCCCTGCACGAGTGCTGCCCCTGGTTTGATGCCCGATGTTGGCCGCGGCAACTCCATAATGCAAATGGGACCCCGCTTGTCGCGGAGTCCCATCGCCAGCTTTGCACGCCTTGTGACTCGACTGTTTCAGGCTACGGCGTCGCTTTCGAACCAGCCGACGCACTCGGCACGGGAAGGGTGATCTGCACGGCCTTTACGGTGCCGAATTCGTCGAGGCTGGTCTCGGGTGCTTTGCGGAGTCGCACGAGCTGCTCGACGAGCCAGGCTCGATAGGCACTCTCCTCCCAGCGCGGGCCGTTGCGAACCACGTCGGGGCGGGCGCGCAGGTCGCTGCTCAGCGCGTCGCCGTATTGGATGCGCATCACATTGAGCAGGGCGAGTGCGCCGGCAAGGTCGTCGGCCGTCGCGTTCCGGTCGACAATGACGATGTTCCTCGGCGAGCGCTGCGCGCGGCGAAGCACTTCGGTTCGTCCGCCGCGTGAGGGTGCCGGGCCCGCGACGAGGGTGACCCTCGCGGCGCCGAGTGACGGGGACTGCTGTGCGCCGGCGGGGACCGCCGTGATGATGGCGGCAGCCAGCGTGAGCAGGATATGAATCGGTTTCATGTATGACTCCAGGCAGGTGTGCTGAGTGAGTGTCGGACGCGTTAGGCGGTGATCAGATCGCCACGGTCTCGCAATAACTCCCGATCGGCACGACGGCGATCCGCACGTATTGCCGCGTATACAGGTCGTATATCCAGAACTCGCGCCAGATCGTGTAGCAGATCTCCATCGTGCCGCCTCCGCTTCCTCCACCGCCGGGTGGTGCCGGCGCGTCGTCGCAGTCGGCGGCCTCTGTTTTCATGATGCCGGTTGCACCAGCAACCACTCGAGTGGCTGTACCCTCGCAGCCGGGTGGGACCTCATCGCCGCACTTCGGTTGGGACACATCGGGACCGTTTGTGGGAAGTGCTGTCTGCTGCCACAGGTTGATCGCAACGAGTCTGGTATCAAGTGCGATAGTACTCGCTTTCCCTTCGCTGCTGCTCTTTCCGATCAGGTCGCATGTGAACCCGTTGGTTGAGATCCTAACGGTGAACGTTGTGTCACCCGATGCAACGGGCAGAGCCAATCGACTGTACTGCATTCCCGCCGATCCCGAATTGAGCGTCGTGCCTCCGTTGTTGATCACCCACGCCTTTACGCTGGCCGACACGTCGTTCGACCACTGAAACTGGACCCGTGCGTCGACGACAAACTCCGTGTTGTTCTTCTCGAAGCGTGGACTGAGCGTGATCTGGATCCCGATGGCGTTCGGTATGCCGGCATTCGTGACCTCACTAACGGTTGGCCAGGTGCTTGTGACCGGCGGAGCCGGCGTCGCAGCAAGAGGTGGTGCCGTGACATCCTCGACGGCTGCGTCGCCACAGGCGAGCATCGCGCCTGTTGCGATCGTTGCTACCATACTGCGGTACCGATCGCGCATTTCTCCTCCAGGGTGGTGAGGTACTACCGCCGCGCCGACCTCGGGCAGCGAAACTTCAGGGTCGTCATCCACGACGCGACCATCGGCTCGTCAGGCCTGCGGCCCTGTTGCAGCGTGAGCACCAGCGCTTGTGATCGATCAAGCGCAACGGATTTCGGCTTCGGACTTCCGAACGGCGCTGAAACGTTGCCGAGCGGCATCACTGACGTATCAGTCGCGGACGCGAGTTCGATCGTCGACCCAAATGGTTCTCCGTGATAGAGCCAGACCGGATATCGGTCATCCACCACGATGAACTCGAACGGATATGTCTTTGCGCCGTCGGCGATGATTGATTCATTGACCAGCAGTCCGTCGCGGCCGACTTTCAGCCACTCGATACGACTCGATTCCGGGCGCCACGGAATCCAGTTGTCCCACGAAACGACGATGTCGTCTCCAATCGTCCTGAGTATCGGCAGCGTGAGTTCGCGACGCCCGTCGCCAGCGATGAGACGTGGTTCACTCCAGGAGGAGGTGAACCACGCGAGGTATAGCTGGGCATGGATGGTTGGTCCCGTTCCACGCACATCGCCACGCGCGAGCAACGCCACGACTGAGTCGTCTGCCGTGTCCAACAGGCGTACGAGACCTGCTACGGTCAGGGTGTGAAGCGTATCCGCGCTCCAGGTGTCGCGTCGGCGCTGAAACAACACCACTCCGCCTGGGGCGAGAACATCCCACGAGTCGGCATACGTAAATGCCCAGCTCAGCGTCCCGTTACGCTCGAGCAGTTCTGATGTGAGTTCGTGCTGCAAGTACGCACGCCGCACTGATGTGACGCGCTCGGGCACGGTCCACTTGCGATCTGCATAACGAGCATACCAGATCGTCGCGGTGTCCTGCTTCCCGGCCTGCGTCCCCGCGCTGTCGCCGCTGGTCGCGAATACGGCATGAAACCCGTCCAGGCCGGCGGCCACCTTCGGAAAGAACACCGGCCGCGAGAGGGGCGGCGCGGGCACCAGGGAGATCGCACCACCCGGCTCGATCTCGAACCCGATGATCGAATCCCGCATGATCGGCGACGTGACTGGCGTGGTGATTCGCGGGAATACATATGCGTGTCTGCCGATCGCGAAAATCGAACCCCTGGATTGCACGATGCTCTGCACATCCACCGAGACGATTCGCCCATCAGGCAATTCGACGCGTCGAGGCGTTCCCGCGCTCACACTGCATGCCTCTGGTGCGCCCTGCGCGCTGGCGGGCGCCGACGCGAGGAGCCCTGCGGAGACGATGAGAACGCGAGTGCGGCGTGATGTCATGGTTCGTTATCCTCGGGGGCCAAGGTTTCATCGTTAGGTGGAATCGACCATTCCGGCCGGGGCACCGTCATTTCTCCGCTGGGCAGCAGCGGGGCTGGTAAACAGGTGGCGGCACCAGTGGCCCGCATCTCGGGCGGCGGCCGCGCGCGGTCCAACGCCGGTATAGCGCCTTATGGTGTTGTGCAGATGTGCCGACGACGAGAACCCCAGTTCGTGCGCGACCGATTCGATCGGACGCCTGACGGCACGGATCATCTCGATCGCGGTCAGCACGCGACATTTCGACGCCAGCGAGCGGACGCCTTTGGCACCAGCCTTCTGCGCCCACGACGACAAGGTTCGCCGGCTCACGCGTAAACGCCTCGCGAACGCGCTCGCGCCCAGCGGCTCGCGCACGTGCTCGAGGCAAAGCAGCACGAGCGGAAGGTGTCGAGTCGCGATTACGTCCCGCACGGCGAACGTCACTGTCTCGAGAGCGTGCGCATAGGTCCCGCGAGCGACGAGGCTCCGCAGGCTCGAGACATCGTCATCCTCGTCGCGCACGATCACGCCACGCGCGCCCGCACGGGCGAGCGGCATCAACTCGCGCAGCGACTCCGCGCTCCGATCGGTATAGACGAAAACCGGAGCGCCTTGCCTGCTGGCGTTGATCGCCGCAACCGTCGTGACGAGCGATTGACCCAAACGATCGCGCGGCGGGACGACAACCAGCTCGATTCCAGACGCGCGGCTCGCCGCCACGAGTATGGGTTGATTCTGGCAAACCTCGAGCTGGTCACCGAACGCCAACCTGAGGCGCTCGGCTCTCGACGCATCGTGCGCGAGGGCGAGGATTCGGACTGTCGGTGGAGGCTCGCAGGAAGACAGAGCCGCCACGTAACTGCCGGAGCGTCACGTCGGCGTCACGTGGACGACGAGGAGGCAGGAGGCAGGAGACAGTGAAGGAACGAAGCGGTTGAGGGCCCACGCGACAGCCGCGGGCCCTCAGTCCTTCGCTGCCTCCTGCCTACTCGTTTTTCACAGGCGTCGCCACAAACGGCACCTGCCGAGTCGTCCCCTGGATCACCGCACGCCCGACGATGACGCCGTTGTCGTTGATGTGCTGCGCCACGATGAGCGTATGCGGGAACGCCGCCGGCGACGCCTTGAGATCATTGAGGTTCTTCATCACGCCGTCTTCATAGAGGAACGCCCGGTTGCCTGCCGGACCGCTCGAGACGCCGACGATCTGTCCCTTGATGTTGATGCCGACGGCCTGGCTCGTCGCGTCGCCCGTGAGCGTGTGGAGGTCGACCGTTCCACCTTCTTCCGTCCAGTAGAACGCATGCGGTGCGAAGGTGATACCCGGAACGCCCGCCGGATTCGAGAACCCGACCACCTGGCCCAGCTGGTTGATGTCCATCGGCGTGTGCCAGAAGTCGCCGCCCAGGCCCGGGATCTGCGTCATAGTGTCGCCGTCCCACAGGACGCCCGTGCGAGCACTGCGCTGACCGACGGCAATGTCGCACGCGCCGGAAATACCGACGACCTGGCCGCGTTCATTGATGGCCGTCGCCGCTGACGTCGAGTCCCCGGGCCACGGCTTGAGTTGCCGATTGGTGCCCTTTCTTGTGTCCCACACCACGGCCCGGAACTGGAGCACCTGCGGGGCATTGCAGGTAGGATCGATCACCGCCGTTTCCGCCCACCCGGCCACTTCACCGCGGCCGTTGACGCCCGCCGCAAAGCTCTGGTTGCCGCCTAACGGCAACAGCGGCGACATCACCCCGTCCTTCCAGATGAACCCGTAGCACAACTTCCCTGTGACACGCGGGAAGAACGCCGTGCAGCTCCATTGCTCGTTCAGCGTGTCGGGTATGGTCGTTTCGGCGATGCCCGCCACGAGGCCCGAACTGCTGATGCCCGGCCACTGCACGTTGCTGTTCTGCCCACCAAGCGTGTGCAGGTCGAACGCCACGCCGTCGAGCCAGAGCGTGGCATGGCGGATCGTGTCGCCGGGAAGCGTCGTAAACCCGGCGACCGCGCCGTCATCGTTGATCCCGCTCGGGCGGTTGAGGCGGCCACCGAACGTCGGCAGGGTATCGATGACGTACCTGACCTCCGGGTGCAGGGCGGCGCTCGCGGTGATGGGCGGCCCGGCATGGGGACCTTCCTCACAGGCCAGCAGGGAGAGGGCAGCGGCCGCTGACAGAATGTGTCGCATGTCGTCCTCCAGTCGTTAGGTTCCGGTTGAACGACGCACGGTAAGCGGCGACGGCCGGCGGTTCGCGCCGGAACCGGACCTGGACTCGGTGATGGGACGTCGTGATTCGTTGCACAAAACCCGAAGCTCGAATTCGGCGTCCGAATCCGGCCAGACGAGACGTTCCTTCAGCGCCGAGATTGACTGGATGAACGAGATCGCAAGCGCCGCCTGGCACCGGGCCTGTGATTGCCGCGATCCGCGATTTGACGGTGTGTTCTACGTCGGCATCACCTCGACGCACATCTACTGCCGGCCAGTCTGCCCATCTCGCCGGGCGCGCCCGGAACGGCGACGCTTCTTTCTCTCGGCCAGAGACGCTGAAGCCGCGGGATTCAGGCCATGCAGGCGTTGTCGTCCCGATCTCGCGCGCGGAAAGGCGCCCGTCGACGCGATCATGCGGCTGGCGCGCACGGCGGCGGACCGGATTGGAGACGGCGCCCTGAATGGGCGGGCGATCGGTGAGCTGGCTACCGAACTTGGCGTGAGCGACCGCCAACTGCGCCGCGCGATCCATCGCGAGTTCGGCGTCGCGCCGCGCGACCTCGCCGGTGTGCAGCGCCTGTCACGCGCGCGGCGAATGCTCCTCGCGACGAGTTTGCCCGTGATCCAGGTAGCCTACACGAGCGGCTTTCAAAGCCTGCGCCGCTTCAACACCGCCTTCCGCGAGCGGTATCGAATGTCGCCTACCGAGCTTCGACGCGCGTACGGATCCGCCAAGCGACAATCGCGGCTTGCTTGACGCGCGAGCGCTGGCGGAGGCATCGTGCATCGATGACGTGCAGCCAATGCCAGGGAATCGAGGAGCAGTTCAACGACGCGGAAGCTCGCAAGAAGCTGCGTCGGTTGAGGCGACGTGGTCCTGACCGAACGACGAAGCTTCTGATCGCAGCGATCAAGCGCTCGCTGGAGGACCGTGAGTTACACGAGCCCGCACTGCTCGACGTCGGCGCGGGGATCGGTGCGATCCACCACGAACTGCTCGACGCGGGCGTGGCTCGAGCGGTGCATGTCGACGCGTCTTCCGCTCACATGACCGCGGCGCGCGAAGAAGCAGCGAGGCGCGGTCACGATGCGCGTGTCGCCTTCGTGCAGGGCAATTTCGTCGAGCAGGCCAGGAATCTCGATGAGGCCGAAATCGTCACGCTCGACCGCGTGATCTGCTGTTACGACGACATGACGCGCCTGGTCAGCCTCTCCGCGGCGAAAGCGATGAAGATCTACGGCGCGGTGTATCCGCGTCGAATGCCGTGGATGCCCGCGTTATTCGCGGCGATGAACTTCATCATGCGACTCAAGAAGAGTCCCTTCCGCGTCTTCCTCCATGACCCCGAGGCTATCGACGGCGTGCTCCGACAGAACGGGCTTGGGCGAACGTATCTGCGCCGAACGGTGGCGTGGGAAGTGGTTTTGTACGAGCGGAGTTGAAAGAGCACGGCGAAAGAAGTTTGCTCTTCCTCGTGCCGTTTGGCAGTTGCGGTGTTATTGCCTTGCGCTGTCTGGGAGTTGCGGTGTTTGGCAGTTCGCGCCGTTGGGCACTGCGGTGTATGGCAGTTGGCGCTGTTTAGCAGTTATGAGACTACTTCTGAACCACTAATGCAGTAACCATCCCAAACATCCCGTGCTCCGACTCTGCATGTGGGAGGATATGGCAGTGGAACGCCCAGGTGCCCGGCATGGTGCAGTTCACGATCACGTCCCAGCGCTCACCCGGCGCGACGTTCAGCGTGTCGCACTTCCACGGCGCCGGCACCGGCCAGCCATCCTTGTCGATCACCGTCATGTGCATCCCGTGCAGGTGCATCGGGTGGATCATCATGCCTTCGTTCATGTACCGGATGCGGATCTTCTCGCCGACCTTCGCGACCAGCGGCTCGGTCGCCGGGAAGCCCTTTCCGTTCAGCGTGTAGCCGTGCTGCCCGTCGTTCAGGACCATGAGGTATTCGCGATCGACCTTTTCGATCGGACGCGGGTTCTTCGGCTCCACGATGAACGCGCCTAACAAGCCGAGTGGTACCTGCTTGGCGGCGTTGTGATGCGAGTGGTACATGTGCGAGCCGCTGTTAGGCACCGTGAACTCGTACGTGTACGTCTGGCCGGGCTTCACCGGTGGCTGGGTGATGAAGGGCACGCCGTCCTGGTCGTTGGGCAGCTCGAGGCCGTGGAAATGGATCGCGGTCGATTCGTTGAGTTCGTTCTTGAGGATCACGCGCACGCGATCGCCTTCCGTCACGCGAATCTCCGGACCCGGCACCTGGCCGTTGAACGCCATCGCCGGTACGGTCTGCCCGGGGGCCACCTCCCAACGCATTTCTTTCGCGGTCAGCTCGTAGACCTTCACGCCCTTGTCCATGCGCGGCTCGAAGGGCTGGCATCCCTTCCCCTGCGTTTTTGCCGGAAACGACTTGATCCCGGCTTCGTGCATGCGGTCCATCTCGTCCGCTTTCGAAAGCGGAGGCGCTGCGGCGGCGGCCTGGGTTGCGCCATCGTGATTCGACGTGTCGTGCGTCGCGACGGCCGCGACGGCCTTGGCTTCGCCGCGATCACATGCCGCGAGCGCTCCAGCAGCTACGGCGGTAATCGCTGACCGGCGCAGGAAATCGCGACGGTCCAGGGTCTTGCTCGCCTCCACGTTCGGGACGCTTTTTCTGGTCTTGGTAGGCATATCGAGTCGATGTGGGGTTACGGAAGCAAAATCGACTCGATGTCAGGCTATTTACGTCGGGAATGGCCGGACTCTTTCTCAGGTATCCCGCCTACGTTCTGTGAGGGATTCTCCGACGAAGCGAGGAAGTGCCGTGACGTCAACCGTTGCCGTGCAGGACGCCTATCCGGACGACTATTCGCACTGCTTCGGGTGTGGTCGGCTCAATCACGCCGGTCATCAATTGAAGACTCACGTTGATGGCGACGAGACGGTGAGCCGCTTCACGCCGTCGCCGGAACACATGGCGCTCCCGGGCTATGTGTACGGCGGACTCCTCGCTTCGCTGCTCGATTGTCACGGCATGGCCACCGCCGCCGCAGCCGCGGTGCGCAACGAAGGTCACGAGGTTGGCGAAGTTCTGTCGCCCAGGTACGTGACGGCTGCGCTGCACGTCGATTACCTCAAGCCGACGCCGTTAGGCGGAGAGCTCGAGGTTCGCGGGCGCGTGGATGAGTTCACCGCCCGCAAGGTCAAGCTGAGCGCCTGGGTCGCCGCCGCGGGAGAGACGACAGTCCGCGCAGCTATTGTCGCGGTGCCGCTGCCCGAGCGGATGCGGAAGGCCTGACGAATCCTTCGAACATCACCTGACTGCACCCCGCCGCATGACCGCGCATCCCTCAAGCGCGGAGATTGTGGAGGGTAAATGCATGACATCGCGGATTGGTGGGAGCGTCGCGTCTGGCTTCGAGGAAGTGCGCTACGAGTTCGAGCGCAATTTCGCCGGACGAGGTGAGATCGGCGCCGCTGTAGCGGCGTATTGGCGCGGCGAGAAAGTCGTCGACCTGTGGGGTGGCCGGCGCTCTCCCTGGTCTGGGGAGCCCTGGAACGAGGACACCATGGTCGTCGTGATGTCGACGACCAAGGGCCTTTCCGCCATGACACTGGCCATTGCGAACTCGCGTGGCTGGCTCGATTACGACGCACCGGTCGCGCGCTACTGGCCGGAGTTCGCGGAGAACGGCAAGGGCGCCGTCACCGTGCGGCAGCTGCTCAATCACGAAGCCGGCCTCGTCCTGCTCGACGAAGAGCTGTCGATCGATACGCTCGCCGATCTCGATTACCTGGCCACGATCCTCGCGCGCCAGAAACCGGCTTGGCCGCCTGGTTCGGCGCATGGCTACCACACCATGACGTTAGGCCTGTACATGCAGGAGTTGATCCGGCACGTGGACCCGCAGCACCGAACGTTGGGCCAGTTCTTCCACGAGGAGATCGCCGAGCCACTCGGGATCGAGTTCTACATCGGGCTCCCGTCGTGGATTCCGGGGAGCCGCCTGGCGGTGCTGCAGCAGCTGTCGAGGGCGCGTGGCCTCATGGCGCTTCGGTACACGCCAATCAACATCACGATGAGGATGATCGCGCCCGGAACACTGCTTCGCCGCTCGTTCCTCGGCATCAACTTCGACTGGAACGATCGTCGCTCGTACGAAGTCGAGGTGCCGGCTGGCAACGGTGTGGGAACCGCACGCGCGATCGCGCGCGCCTACTCGGCGTTCGCGGAAGGCGGCGCTGAGCTGGGGATTACGAGGAAAACCTTCGAGGCTATCACCGCGCGCCCCGTGATTGCAGGCGAAAAAGACGTCGTGCTTGGTGTGCCCAGCTATTTCTCGCTCGGATTCCTGCGGCCGGGTCCCTCAGGATTCTTCGGCTCGAGTGAACGTTCCCTTGGCGCTCCTGGCGCGGGCGGCTCGTTCGGGTTCGCGGATCCTGACGCGCACCTCGGCTTCGCTTACGTGATGAACAAGCTGGACTTCTACCTGGAGAATGATCCGCGGGAGAAGGCACTCCGGGAGGCTGTGTATCGGGCGATTGCTCGACAGGGCGCGCGAAGGCGCACGGTGGAATTGACGCCTTCCCTCGTCTAGGAGAGCATCACGAGCATTTGCGACCATTGGCGGGGCGATGCCCGGCTTTCTGCGCGTTCGACTCCGTCATGAACTCGCCGCGAACGGTGGATCCATACCATTGAGTCCCCGGACAATGGTATACGTGCGATGAATCGTTGACCCAGACCTTTCCGGCGTCAGCGGCTTCGATGATTGCCGCCGCCTTCACAGCCGCCGGCCTCGAGCCGCAGGATGCGTCGCCCGAGACGTGGTATCCGCTGTCGATGGCAATCTTCTCGTCGAGGTACCTGCCCTCCTTCGTCGCGCCATACCAGCGCGTGCCCGGGCAGTGATAAACGCCTGACGAGCTATTCAGCCACACCTTGATGTTAGGCGCCTGCGCTGCCGGCGCGTGGGCGAGCGTGGCCTGCGCGGATTGAACCCTTTCGCTGCACGCGCTGAGGACAACGGTAGCTGCGAGAATGACGACGGCGAAACGCATGCGACCTCCCCGGTGAGGTACGACGCAAGACGGCCTCGACAGCAGAAGGTACGGCTGGACCGGGTCCTTTCGCGAGGGAGAAAACGAAAGACGCCTCGGCCACAAGCCAAGGCGCATTCGCGAGTTCGTTCGATGGAACTGGGGCGGGTGGATTCGAACCACCGACCTCCTGATGCCTGATCAGGGGGCTTTTTCGCGCGAGTCATCGGTTTGGTTTGACGCCTAGCCCCGCTCGGCCAGCCTAACGCGCAGGACCGCTACCGCTCAAGCGATGCCCCACTTACCCCAGCGTCCAGGGGTAGTTAGCCCGAGATCACTGGCGCGCCTTGGTCCAGATCATGATGATCTGAGCCGCGTTGCCGCGTTCGCGCACTAGCGTTCGGTTGGCACTGGTACGCCTTCCAACAGCCGCTGGGAATGGGCCGCCCGTTACTCCGCCGCAGGGCGTGAGGGGGTTGATCGGCGCTAGGTTCCAGCCGTCCTGCAGCGTAAACGGAGGGTACACTTCAATCCCCTGTATGCCCTCCGTCGAGATGTCCTGCAGAGCAAGGTCCGGTCTTGGTCTCCCATCCAGGTAGATGCAGCCCTGTCTGATGATAAGACCACGGGACAGGAGAGAATACGAATAGCGGAGCGCGTCACGCAGATTTGCTGCTTCTGGATCGATTTCCTGCATGGGAACGAACGCCGCGGGATTGATTGCTCGTCGCACCCGCGCGCTGATCCCTCGCAATTGATCCTCATCCCATCGCTGATACTCCGCGTAGAGCGAGTCGAGAGTAACGGTAATCTCCACGCCTTGGCCTGGAGGGACCGTAACCGGCACAATCTTTGTTACGTAGCCGTCCAGCGATACGATAACCGAGTGCGCTCCCTCGGCCAGCTGCGGCATGCCGAACCGACCGTCCGTGCCAGTGATCGCACTGTGAGGTTCGTTTAGCGCTTCAACCCGCGCGCCATGAAGAGGGCGCGGCTCATGCGGCAGGAGGCTGATTCCTCTCGTCACGACCAGGCCGTAGACGCCAGGTCGGGATGCGCGCACAGCAACCGTGTCGAGCGGAATCGGAACGCTCCGTAGCTCCACAGAGATTTCAAGTTCGCGACCCGTGACATCGATCAATCGCGAATGCGCACGGTAGCCGATGCGCACTACTCGGACTTCGTAGCGACCGGCGGGAACAGAGGCGATTCGAAAACGACCAGCAGTGTCGGTTCTCGTGCGGAGGCGGAGCGAATCAGGGTCGATCACCACGAGGGCTTCGCGTATCGCACTCCCTGTTTCGTCGCGAACCACGCCTGATACCGCAGTCGTGCCTTGTGCGTGCAGGGAAGGA
>Ga0111538_10002700_pt1 | contig 24902 bp, 22 predicted proteins | sample SoiMethybrSBSTD1_FD_79669 | JGI IMG/M metagenome (GOLD analysis project Ga0111538, IMG submission 79669) | Bulk soil microbial communities from a Populus tree surrounding site in Tennessee, USA - Soil MetaG P. TD hybrid SBSTD1 (version 2)... | ecosystem: Environmental > Terrestrial > Soil >...
CCGTCGCGACACCGAACACTGGCCGCTGTTCTTCGATCTGCTGAACGAAGGCAACAAGACCTGGTGCCATCGTGCGGCAGCGCTGATCGTCTTCATTTCACGCACGACACACCAGGAGACCGGACGGGTGCTGCGCACGCACTCGTACGACACCGGCTCGGCCTGGATGAGCCTGGCATATCAGGGATGGATGAAAGGCCTGGTCGTGCATGGAATGGCCGGCTTCAACTACGACCGCGCGAAGACGACGCTCAACGTGCCGGATGACTTCACGGTTGAAGCGATGGCCGCCGTCGGGCGTCCGGGGCCGAAGGAGGACCTGCCGCCACAGCACCTCTCGCGCGAGTTTCCGAGCCAGCGCCATCCGGTGAGTGATCTTGTCTTCGCCGGGCCCTACCGAGCAGGATAGGCACGCGTGTCCACCGTCGTCGAGCTGTCGGAAGCTCCTGATCCGGCGCGCTGCTGTGAGCAGCTTGCCGGCTTGCCATATCGACTGTTTCTCGACAGCGCGACGCCCGGGATGCGCCTCGGCCGCTATTCGTTTCTGACCGCCGACCCGATCGCCGTGATCGTCAGCAAAGGGCCGCGCACGCAGGTGATCTCTCTGCACGGTTCGGCCCTGCCGGCCGCGGACGGTGATGTGCTCGCGGAAGTCGGCGCGCGCCTCGAGCCGCATCGACGCGAGCCGATAGCCGGGTTGCCGCCCTTTCAAGGAGGCGCTGCCGGATACCTGGCCTACGACTGGGGCCGTGTGCTCGAACGGCTGCCCGAGTCCCGTTTTGACGACCTTGGCCTGGCGGACGCGGTGCTTGGCATCTACGACTGGGTGATCGCGTGGGATCACACGCTCTCGCGTGCATGGCTGATCTCGACGGGGCTACCTGAAACCGATCCCAACGCACGGACACGGCGCGCGCACGAGCGGTCGGCAGGTGTCATCGAACATCTGAACCGCGACGTCGCGATCGACGCCGGGCGAGACGCAAAACTGCCGTGGCTTCCGCCGTCGGGCGGAAGCGCGGCCGCCCCGAGCTACGCAGTCGACAGTGGCTGGTGGGATCCCCAGCTCGAGGTTCGCTCATCGTTCACGCATATCGCCTATCTCGCGGCCGTCAGGCGCGTTCGCGAATACATTCTGGCGGGCGACATCTTTCAGACGAACCTCTCGCAGCGCTTCGAGGCGCCGCTGGTCGAACCGCCGTGGGACCTGTATCTGCGGATGCGTCGGCACAACGCCGCGCCGTTTGCGGCGTTTTTCGAGACGCCCGAGGTCTCGATCATCAGCGCGTCACCCGAGCGTTTTCTTCGCGTGGACGTCGGCGGCCACGTCGAGACGCGCCCGATCAAGGGGACGATGCCGCGCGGATTCGGTCCGGAGCACGACGGCGCACTCGGCCAGGCGCTGTCTGAGAGCGCGAAGGATCGGGCCGAGAACCTGATGATCGTCGATCTGATGCGCAACGACCTATCGCGGGTGTGCCGTCCTGGCACGGTGCGGGTGCCGGAGCTCTTCGCGCTGGAGCACTACGCGACGGTTCATCACCTGGTCTCGACGGTCGTCGGCGAGTTGGCGCCGGAACGGACGGCCCTCGACTTGTTACGGGCGGCATTCCCGGGCGGATCGATTACCGGCGCTCCCAAGGTGCGCGCGATGGAGATCATCGCGGAGCTCGAGCCGTCGCAGCGCAGCGTCTACTGCGGGTCACTTGGCTATTTCAGCGTGACGGGCGCGCTCGACACCAGCATTGCCATTCGCACGGTCATCGCGCCAGCGAACCGCGGTCGCGTCTACTTCAACGCCGGCGGGGGGATCGTGGCCGACTCGGACCCGGAGCAGGAATACCGCGAGACGCTGCACAAGGCCCGTGGCATGATCGACGTTCTAACCGTCACCCCATGATCCTGCTCATCGATAACTACGACTCGTTCGTCCACAACCTGGCGCGGTATGTCCGCGAGCTGGGATGGGAGGCGGTCGTCCGGCGGAATGATGCCATCTCGGTGGCCGAGGTCGAGCGCCTGGGGCCGTCGCACATCATCATCTCGCCGGGGCCACGCACGCCGGCGGAGGCGGGTATTTCGACCGAGCTCGTGCGTCGCCTCGGGCCGACGACGCCGATCCTCGGCGTGTGTCTCGGCCATCAATGCATCGGCGCCGCGTATGGCGGTCCAATCGTTCGCGCGGGACAGCCTGTTCATGGCAAAACCTCCGTGCTGATGCACGGCGGAACGAGCGTCTTCACCGGCCTGCCCTCGCCGATCCGCGTCGCCCGGTATCACTCGCTGGTGATTCCGAGAGCTCACGTGCCCGCGGCACTCCGCGTCGTTGCCACCTCCCGCGACGACGACGAAGTGATGGCGGTGGCGCATCGGCAGTTCCCGGTCGTCGGCGTGCAGTTTCATCCCGAGTCCGCCGCCACCGACTACGGCTACGCGATGCTCGATCGATTCCTTCGTGGCGATCGCGCGAGGCCCGCTGATGTGCCGGCGCGCGCCGATGGAGCACCGGGGATGCCGCCGCCGGTCGAAGCCGAGCCCGTTACGTTCGTGCCGCCTCCGGTGGAGCATGTGCGGTGAGCGACGCGCAGGCCGTCATCTGGGTGGATGGCCGACGGCTCGCTTCGGAAAGTGCGCACGTGTCCGGACGCGACCGTGGGTTCACGCTCGCCGACGGCGTCTTCGAGACGATGAAGGCGCACAACGGAACCGTGTTCCGGCTGGATCGCCATCTGTCGCGAATCGCGGCCGCGCTGCGGCTGCTGGCGATTCCGCTGCCGGCCGAATTGCGCGACTGGGTTGATACGGCTGTTCGCGCGGCGGCCCTGCCGCGGACGGGTATTCGACTCACAGTGACGCGCGGGGTCGCACCAGGCGGCGTTACCCCGCCGATGGATCCCCAGCCGACGGTGGTTGTCACGGTCGGCGCGCTGCCGGTGTTCGGCGCGGAAGTCTATGCCGCTGGATTACGCGCCCACGTCGCGTCGGGACGCCGGAATGAACATTCGATGACGGCCGGCCTGAAGACGCTCTCGTACACGGACTCGGTCGCGGCGATGATCGAGGCGCGCGCCGCCGGGGCCGACGAGGCGCTGTTTCTGGACACGGCGGGGCATTGTTCAGAGGCGACGGCCAGCAATCTCTTTGCGATGATCGGGGGCCGGCTGACGACTCCGCCGACCTCGTGTGCGGCGCTGCCGGGGATCACGCGTGCGGCTGTCATGGAACTGGCGGGCGCCGCTGGCATCCCCGTCGACGAGCGTCCGTTCGCCCTCGCCGAAGTCATGACGGCAAGCGAGGCGTTTCTCACCAGTTCGCTCCGTGGCGTTGCCCCGCTGGTGCGGATGGACGCCGCGGCGATCGGCAGCGGGGCACCAGGACCGATCACCCGGCAGGTGATGACCGCGTATGCGGCGCTTGTCGAGCGGGAGTGCGGCGCGTGATCATCGAGACGATCGTGACGTCGATGACGTCGGATGGCATCGTGAACTGTGCGCCGATGGGCGTCGAATGGGATCCCGACACCGAAGCTGATGCAATCGTCTTGAAGCCGTTTCTCGAGACCGCCACCTATCGCAACGTGTCGGCGACGCGTGCCGCCGTCGTCAATCTGATCGACGACGTCCGCGTGTTTGCGCGCGCGGCGATCAGTAACCCGGCCTATGCGACGGTGCCGGCGCAGGCGGTTCGCGGCGTCGTGCTCGTCGACGCGTGTTCGTGGCGGGAGCTCGAGGTCACGACGATCGACAGCACACCGCCGCGGTCGCGCATCGAGACGCGCGTCGTCCACCGCGGCAGCCGCCGCGAGTTCATCGGCTTCAACCGTGCCCGCCACGCCGTCCTGGAAGCCGCTATTTACGCGACGCGCGTGCATCTCCTCGAACGCGATTTCCTGTTGCGTGAGGTCGATCGGCTGCAGGTGATTGTCGACAAGACAGCAGGCGCACGCGAGCTCGAAGCCATGACGCTGCTTGCGGACTACATCCGCAGCGCACCTGCCACGACCGCCGCATCCGGCGTGCCGACTGGCGCGGACGCAGGGCGGAAGACGTGAGCACCGCCGGCGTTGAGGTGTTCGTCGAAGCGCCCGCGCGCCTGCACTTCGGGGTGCTCGACCTGCGCGGCGAGCTCGGTCGGTGGTTTGGCGGGATCGGCGCGGCGGCGCCGGAAGCGACACTGCTGGTATCGGCCGCCCGCGCGCTGACGGTGAGCGCGCACGGCGACGACGGGCAGCGTGCCGCGTCGTTTGCGAAACGGTTTCTCGAGTATCACCACATCCGTGACGGTGCACGGGTGTGCGTGCATCGCGCGCTGCCGAGGCATGCCGGCCTTGGCTCCGGAACCCAGCTCGCCCTGGCTGTGGCGCGTGCGCTGGCGCAGCTGTACGGGCTCGACACCGATCCGCCGACACTGGCGCAGGCCGTCGGTCGGGCGCGGCGGTCGGCGATTGGAACATGGATCTTCTCCGGCGGCGGGCTGGTCGTCGAGGGAGGCCGCCACACCGGCTTCGACAACTGCGGTCCGCTGATCGCCCGCGTGCCGTTTCCCCCCGAGTGGCGGTGTGTGGTGGCCGTACCTGCCGGCAAAGGTCTGAGCGGCGTGCGGGAAGAGGAGGCGTTCTATCGTCTGCCGCTGCCGCGGCAGGAGGAAGTCGAACGCGTCGCCCATCTCGTGCTGCTGCTGTTGCTGCCGTCGGTCGTCGAGGCCGATCTTTCGAACTTTGGCCGGGCGCTGTCGCACATCCAGGAGATCACCGGCCGCTGGTTTGCCGCCGTCCAGGGCAGCACGTTCGCGAAGGGCGTGAGCGAGGAACTCGTCCACCGCATGCGCGAATGGCGCGCCCTTGGCGTGGGCCAGAGCTCCTGGGGCCCGGCCGTCTACGGCATCGTCGGCCGTGACGACGACGCGCAGCGCCTGGCCGATCGCGCACGCGACTTCGTCGGTCCCGATGGATTTGTGTACTCGGGGCCGTTCAGAAGCGAGGGCGCTCGCGTGTGGACGTCCGAGCACACGTCGGCGGTGAAGAACTGAACGATCGTGGATCGTTCGAACCGTTCGAATCGTTCGAATCGTTCGAATCGTTCGCCGTGCTAGGATTCGCGCCCGATGACCCCTAATCGCTGGCGAATTCCTATCGGCGCGGTGCTGGTGCACATCTGCATCGGCTCCGTCTACGCGTGGAGCACATTTAACCGTCCGATCCAGGCGGTGTTTCCTGGCAGCGCGTGGTGGTTCAGCCCACCGTACACAACGTTCACGACAGCGCTGGCGTTGCTCGGCCTGAGCGCCGCGTTCGGCGGCCCATGGGTCGAGCGGCGTGGACCGCGCGTGGCAGCGACCGCGGCGGCGCTGTTCTTTGGCACCGGATTGCTCGTCGGCGGCGTCGGGCTCGCCGTCCGCAACTCTTTCCTCGTCTTTCTCGGCATGGGCCTGATTGGCGGTATCGGCTGCGGCCTCGGCTACATCTCGCCTGTGAGCACGCTGGTGAAGTGGTTTCCCGATCGGCGCGGGATGGCCACCGGCATGGCCATCATGGGCTTCGGCGGCGGCGCCTTCGTCGCCGGGTATCTGAACGTCTACCTGATGGATCTGCTCGGCGTCGCCCGCACGGTGATGGTGCTGGGCGTCATCTATCTGATCGTGATGCTGGTCGGATCGCGCCTGATGCAGTCGCCGCCGCCGGGATGGAAACCGGCCGGGTGGAGTGGTCCGACAAAAACGCACGCCATGATCGCGGATCGCAGCGTGAGCCGAAACCAGGCCATCTCAACGCTGCAGTTCTATCTGCTGTGGGGAATTCTCTTCATCAACGTGACGGCAGGGATTGGCATTCTCGCGCAGGCCTCGCCGATGATGCAGGACATGTTCGGCCGCACGCCGGCGCAGGCGGCCGCGGTCGTGTCGCTGATCAGCTTGTTCAACGCCGGCGGTCGGTTCATGTGGGCGTCGGCATCCGACTTCATCGGCCGGCGCAACACCTACACGATCTTTTTCGTCGTGCAGGTCCTGCTGTTCCTGATGATTCCAGGGTTTGCGGCGCGAGGACAGTGGGTGCTGTTCCAGATCAGCCTGTTCATCATCTTCACCATGTATGGCGGCGGGTTCGCGACCATACCTGCATTCCTCGCTGACATCTTCGGGCCCGACAACGTCGGCGCCATCCACGGCGCGCTGCTCACCGCGTGGAGCGCTGCCGCCATCGCCGGGCCGGTCATCATCACGGAGCTCTCGAACCGGGCCAAGGCCGCGCTGCCACCGGGTGCAAATCGCGTCAACATCTACGACACGCCTCTGCAGGTACTGGCGGCACTGCTGGCGGTCGGCTTCGTGTTGACGCTGCTTGTGCGTCCGCTCAAACAGCGGCAGTATCAGACTGTCTAGAGAACGTCCTTGCTGCTTGGTGCCTGGTCTTGGTCCGTCCTATCCAAGTCCTGAGTCTTCCGTCCCGGCGGGCGTAGGAGAAATCTGTGGGCTGGCTTTTGCGACGATTGCTGCAATGGCTCGGTTTCGATGGGCGGCCCGGTTGGTCCGGTGGTCACCCGCGTCCGGGTTCACCCCGCGATCCGTTCGCCGGGAAACCCGTGCCCGTCCGACGAGGGCCAAAGAACCGCTCTGGCGCCGTTGCGGTGGCGGAACCTGACGAGTAGCCGTTTGCACCGCGCGATCGAGGCGGCCGTATACTTCGCCGGTTCATGGCCCGTTTTCGGATGAAGGCCACCCTGTTGCGGCGTGAACGGCGCTGGTGGAATTGCGCGCCGTTGCCGCCAGCAGCGATTCGCATTCAGCGACACCATTCATGTTCCAGCGCCTCTCACGGACGATCTGGGCGCTGTCGGCGCGGCCCTCGACACCGTGAAGCCTGTCGGCGGCACAGCGCGTTCCGTCAGCGCTACGTCCTGAGCTTCACGCCGCGCGCTGTATCGCCGAACGGCTGGCATCGATTGCAGGTCCGCGTCAAGGGTCGTCGCCTGGCGATCTTCGCTCGACAGGGCTACACCGCCGGTTCGTAAGGCCCGTAACATAATCGGAAGATTCATGGACCGGCCCACCGCGACGGACGACGTGCGCATGCGCGGGTTTACCAAGCGCCATACCGTCGCCGAAGCGCTCGACTGGCTCGACGCGCAGCTCCACGTTCTCGACGCGGAGGTCGTTCCACTGCACCTTGCCGCCGGTCGTGTCCTCGCGGCCGCAGTCACCAGCGGCGTCGATGTTCCGGGGTTCGACCGCGCAACGATGGATGGATTTGCGGTGGTGGCCTCGAGCACGGACGGCGCCGGCCCCTACAGCCCGCTGCCCCTGACCGTCGTCGGTGATGCGCTGCCGGGTCGATCATTCGACGGGACAATTGCCGTCGGCGAAGCCGTCCGCATCATGACCGGAGCGCCGATGCCGCGCGGTGCCGACGCAGTCGTCCCCGCTGAATTCGTGGACGGTGAGAGAGGAGCCCGTCGCATCAACGTGCTTGCTGCGGTATCGCCGGGAAAAAACGTCGGCACTCGGGGTGAGGATATCACCTGCGGAACCGTCTTGCTGGAACCAGGCCGGCGCTTGCGGCCGCAGGACGTGGGACTTCTCAGTTCGGTCGGTCAGGCGCAGATCACCGCGGTCAGGCAGCCGCGCGTCCGGCTCGTCGTCACGGGCAATGAGCTGCTGCCATCCGGATCCCGCCCGGATGGGGTGCACATCGCGGACGCCAACGGACCGATGCTCGCCGCGCTGATCGAACGCGATGGCGGCATCGTTGATTTTCCCGGGCTCGTCCGCGATGAGCGTCAGGCTCTTCTCGACGCACTGCATGCCGACGCCGACGCGGTCATCGTCTCGGGCGGGTCGAGCGTCGGCCTGGAAGATCTGGCACCCACGCTCGTCGCCGAGCGCGGCGAGCTGGCCGTGCACGGCATCGCCATGCGGCCGAGCAGTCCGACAGGCCTGGGACGCCTCGGCGACCGGTTAGTCTTCCTGCTTCCAGGCAACCCGGTTTCGACGCTGTGTGCCTACGACTTTTTCGCCGGTCGCGCCATTCGCGCGCTTGGCGGAGGAAGCACGTCGTGGCCCTATCGCTCGATTCGCGCGACGCTGGCGCGCAAGATCAGCTCGCCGATCGGACGGCTCGACTACGCGCGGGTGAAAGTCATCGCCGGGCGGGTCGAGCCGATTGCGGTCGGCGGCGCATCGATCCTCTCCTCGACGACACGTGCAGACGGCTTCGTGATTGTGGCCGACGACAACGAGGGCTTCCCTGAAGGCGCCGAAGTCGAGGTCTGGCTGTATGCGTGAGCAGGAGCAGTTCCTCCAGGTCCTCGACCGGGACGAGGCGGAACTGCGTTTCCACGCCGCGCTCGACTTGACGCCGCGGGGGCTCGAGCGCGTGCCCCTCGACGCGGCGCTGGACCGAGTGCTCGCGTCGGATGTACTGGCCCCGGTCGACGTGCCCTCGTTCGATCGCGCCAACGTCGATGGCTTTGCGGTCGTCGCCGAGAACACGTTCGGTGCGTCCGAGGAAGTTCCGCGTCTGATTCGCCTGGTCGACGAGCAGATTCACACCGGCGTCGTCCCGTCGACGGCCGTGCGTGCAGGAGAGGCGATCGTGATCGCCACCGGCGGCATGATGCCGCGGGGCGCCGATGCCGTCGTCATGGTCGAGCACGCGGACGTTCGAGCGGGCACGGTGCGGGTCGCGCGCGCCGTCACGGCCGGCGCCGGCGTGACGTTTGCCGGAACCGACATCACCGCCGGCGAAACCGTGCTGCGCGAGGGGCAGCTGTTGACGAGCCGCGACACCGGCGTGCTCGCCGCGATCGGCGTCGCCGAGGTCTTCGTGTGGCGCAAGCCGACCGTCGCCATCATCTCCACCGGAGACGAAATCATCGAGCCGGGCCAGCCGATGCACCCCGGCGAGGTCTATGACTCCAATGGCCAGGTGCTGGCGGACGCGGTACGCGAGGCCGGTGGTGAGCCGGTCCGGCTCGGGATCGTCCATGACGATGTTCCGGCTCTGCGCACGCAGCTGCGTGAGGCGCTCGAAATCGCCGATATGGTGCTCTTGTCCGGCGGCACCAGCAAAGGAGCCGGTGATGTGTCGTACCGCGTCGTCGCCGAGCTGAGCGACCCCGGGATTGTGGCCCACGGTGTTGCGCTCAAACCGGGGAAGCCGATCTGTCTGGCAGCGACCGGCGGCCGTGCTGTCGTCGTGCTGCCGGGATTCCCGACGTCGGCGATTTTCACCTTTCACGAGTTCGTCGCCCCGGTCGTGCGGATGCTCGCCGGCCGCGCCGCGCAGCAGAAGACCGTTGTGCCCGCGCGCCTTGCGGTGAAGGTCAACAGCGAGATCGGGCGGACAGAATATCTGCTGGTCGGTCTCGTCGAAGTTCCCGCTGCCGCTAACGGCGAGACGTCGCTGGCGGCATATCCGATGGGACAGGGTTCGGGCAGCGTGACGACCTTCAGTCGCGCTGACGGCTTTGCCACGATCGGGCGCCACGAAGAAATCGTCGAAGCCGGCACGATGCTGGACGTGCAGCTCCTTGGCCGCGACCTTCAGCTCGCCGATCTCGTCGTCATCGGCAGCCACTGCATCGGGCTGGACTACCTGCTTGGCGAGTTGCAGCGGCGTGGCGTGCGCTCGAAGTTTCTTGCCGTTGGCAGCCTCGGCGGGCTCGAGGCAGCCCGGCGCGGTGAATGCGACATTGCCGGCGTGCATCTGCTCGACGCGGCAACCGGGGAGTACAACCGTCCCTTCCTCACCGACGCGCTCGAACTGATCCGCGGTTATGGAAGGCTCCAGGGAATCGTGTTCCGTCCCGGTGATTCGCGCTTCCAGGGACGAACCGCGGACGAGGCGATTGCGAACGCGCTGCAGGATCCCGCCTGCGTGATGGTCAACCGCAACAAGGGCAGCGGCACACGGGCGCTTATCGATCGGCTCGTGGGCAACAGCCGGCCATCGGGATACGCCGTACAGCCGCGGAATCATAATGCCGTTGCGGCGGCCGTCGCGCAGGGGCGCGCCGACTGGGGTGTAACGCTGGACATCGTCGCTCGCAATTCGACGCTCGGATTCATCCCGGTGCAGGCGGAGGAATACGATTTCATCGTTCCACGTCCGCGAGTGGACCGGCCGGCCATCTCCGAGTTTTCGAACCTGCTGCGGGATCCCGAGACGCGGGCGACCCTGGCGCGCCTCGGCATGCGGCTATGAGCCCTGCCTCAGGAGGCATCGTCCTCTGCGGCGGCAAGTCCACGCGGATGGGCGTCGCCAAAGCGACGCTGCCGTTCGGTCCGGAAACGATGCTGCAGCGTGTCGTGCGGCTGCTCTCCACCGTCGTGGCGCCGGTTGTCGTGGTCGCCGCGCGAGATCAGGAACTGCCCGCATTACCTGCAGACGTCGTCGTGACGCGCGACGAGCGCGATGCGCGTGGACCCCTCGAAGGGCTGAGGGCCGGCTTGAAGGCGCTGCCGCAGAGCGTTGACGCTGCGTATGTGACCAGCTGCGATGTGCCGCTGCTCGAGCCCGCGTTTGCCGCGCGAATGATTGCCCTGCTCGGCAGCGACGACATTGCGGTCATGGAAATCGACGGCTTCACGCACCCGCTGTCGGCGGTGTACCGACGCAATGTGCTGGCGCAGATCGAATTGCTGCTCGATCAGAACCGCCTGCGCCCGGCGTTTCTGTTCCAGGCCGTGCCGACCCGGCGCGTGAAACCTGACGAAATGACGGTTGTCGATCCGAAGCTGCAGACGCTGCGCAACCTGAATACGCGGGAGGATTACCTCGCCGCGCTGGCGGATGCTGGCTTGGCCTGATGCCGAAACTCCCAATCGCCAACTTCCAACTTCCAACGTGAGTTGGCTTGGGAGTCGGTCGCTGAGATTTCAATAATTCTTCCGCAGGTCCAGATCTTTGTACAAACTGGCCACCTGCTCGCCGTAGCCGTTGAACATCTGCGTCCGCATGGTGCGGAACAGTGATGGCAGCCGCGCCTCTGTCGACTGGCTGTGCCGCGGGTGATTCACCGACGGATTCACGTTCGAATAGAACCCGTAGGCCGCCGGCCAGTTGATCATCCAGGACGTGCGCGGCTGACGCTCGACGAACCGGATGCGGACGATCGACTTCGCTCCCTTGAACCCGTACTTCCACGGAACGACCAGCCGCAGCGGGGCGCCGTTCTGATTCGGCAGCACCTCGCCGTAGACGCCGACCGCCAGGATCGTCAGCGGGTGCAGCGCCTCGTCCATCCGCAACCCTTCGACATACGGCCACTCCAGCACGCCTTCTCGTTGGCCCGGCATCTGTGACGGATCGAGCAGCGTGGTGAACTCGACGAACTTCGCCTTCGACGTCGGTTGGACCTTCTTGATCAGATTGGCGAGCGGGAAGCCGACCCATGGAATCACCATCGACCATGCTTCGACGCAGCGATGCCGGTAAACGCGGTCCTCCAGCGTTTCGCCCTTGAGGAGGTCCTCGAGGGTGATCGTGCCCGGCTTTGCGCATTCCCCCTCAATCGCCACCGTCCACGGCTGGACGGGCTTGAACTTCGGACTGTGTGTCGCCGGATCGCTCTTGTCGGTGCCGAACTCGTAGAAGTTGTTGTAGGTGGTGACGTGTTCCCACGTGTTGGGCTTCTCGGTTGTGCTGAGCGGGCTCGAAATGGTCGTGAGTCTGCGCCCGTGCGCTGCCGGCCGCTGCGCCCAGGCGGCATCAGCCGCGAGCGTCGCGCCGCCGGCGGCGATCAGGCCCTGGATGAATGTCCGCCGGTTCAGATACACCCGATGGTCGGTGATTTCGGAGCTTCTGATCGTGGCCATGGGCAAGCCCTCCGGACATTTAGACGCCGGCGACGGCGTTTTGTCGGGCTCAGACGCCGCGCTGACGGTGATACTCGGCGACGAGCTCGTTCAGGCGGGTTCGACTCAACGATGCGGCTGGATCGTCCGGGAGGGGGGTGCTCAGGAAACGTTCGGGCAGCGTGTCCTCTGCTGGCGTCCAGCCGGCGAGCAGATTGAACTCACGCTTGGCGGCGACGATGCGGCGCGCCGTGTCGAGCAGTTCAGCAGCGGTCGCGTTCCAGCCGGTCACCGCGTGGAGCATGTCCGCCGCCTCGGCATAGAAGTCTGAAAAGACGCCGCGCAGGAACTTACAGACGATCAGCGAGTCCATCAGCGCCGCCCTGTCTTCGGTATCGATCGCGTGCCGGACTGCCTCGAGCGTGACGTTGCGTCGATCGACCTTGTCAGAGAAGTCCACTTCGTAGGCGCCGCTTCGATTGTGGTCCGCACCCCGCGGTCCGACCGCAAACCCCAGAGCCATCGTCTGCAGGGCGCGCGGTTCGTACCCCGGAATCTCCAGACCTTTCACCTGCGGAGCGATGGCAATGCTGTTGTGCCCGATTGCCTGTGCTGCACGGCGGCTCCCCTCGGCCAGCAGATCGCCGACGCCGTCGCGGGCGGCGATCGCCTCGAGGGCACGGAGGAGGGCGTCCGCGCTTCCGAATTTCAGCCACGGTTCGTCCAGCCAGCCCCGTTCGGCGCATTCCATCGCAAAGGCGATGGTGCCGCCGGCACTGATGGTATCGAGGCCAAGCTCGTCGCAGCGGCGCGATGCCCACAGGACGGCGTCGGCGTCGCTGATGCCGCAGAGCGAGCCGAGCGCGAACAAGCTCTCGTATTCCACGCGCACGCCGGTCGTCTCTTCCGCGTGAGGGCGGAAGCCACTCCCACTCTTGTGGCTTCCGGCGTCAGCCGGAAGGATCGAGTAGATATGCTCGCAGCCGATCGTACAGGTGACGCAGCTGTCACGCGTCTTCGATCGCGTGACGCTCAGTTGTTCCGGCGACAGGTTGGCTGCTGCTTCGAAGCTCCCGGTCTGAAAGTTGCGCGTGGGCAAGGCATTGAAGCGATTGAACGTGAGCAGGTTCGTCGCCGTGCCGAGCTCACGGTACTTTGCTGTGGCCGGACCGAACGAGCGCTTCGACAGGTCACGGCTCAGCGTCGTCAGCGTCTCGGGATGCGCCCAGGCGACCCGTTCGCGTCCGCGAACGGCAATCGCTTTGATGTTCTTCGACCCCAGCACGGCGCCGCTGCCCCCACGGCCGGCATGCCGGCCATCATGCGAGATCGTCGCGTACCGAACGAGCTGTTCTCCAGCTGGCCCGATCGAGGCAACCCGGTACTCGCGGCCGAGCCGGGCCCGGAGATGCGCTTCGGTGTCCTGACATGTGGCGCCGCGGCACTCCGCCGCTGATTCGAGGCGGACGCGCGGTCCCCCGCCACCGCGATCGTTCTCGATGACGAGCACCGAGAGTTCTGACGCGCGTCCGACGATGACGATCGCGTCGCAGCCACACTGCTTGCCCGCTACAGCGAAACCGCTGCTCGCGAGCGAGTCGTTGATGCGGTTCGTCAGCGGACTCTTGCTGACGACTGCGAACTTTGCGGACGTGGTGAGCGGGCTGCCGACAAGCGGGCTGAATGCGAAGACGAGCGGAGCTTCGGGCGCCAGGGCATCGAGGTGCGCCGTGCCTGCGTCGAGCAGCAGCCGAACACCGAGACCGCTGCCGCCGATGAACTGGCGGAGCGTCGACTCATCCAGCGGCAGACGATCGACGTGACCGTCAGTGACGTCGATGTGGAGATACGCGGCGTGGTAACCGAATGGCATGGTTAGTAATGCAAGATGCAAAATTCAAAATGCAAAATGAAGGCGAAAAGGCAGTTTTGCATTTTGCATTTTGCATCTTGCATTTCCGTTCACCGCCTACCCCCCCGCATCTGCGGCCAGGATAAGGACGCAGTCGTCCCGCTGAAGCCTGGTCTTCGGATCGCGGATGAACTGATCCCCGTTGAGGTTGGCGACGAACGCCGGATGCAGCCGGTCGCCGAGGATGACCTCGCTCAGCGAGGGTAGGCGATCGGCGAGGCTGGCCAGCAGTTGACCGAGCGTCTCGGCCTCCACCACCAGCTCGGCGACCCCGGCCCGTTGTCTCGACACCCCAAGAAACTCGACCTGCATGCTCGATCTATTGTCGTTGACATGCCCGGATGCGCAAGCACCGGCCGAAACCGAACGATTCGAACGGGCCCATCGGCTCGAGCGATGAACGACTTGGAGGGTGATAGCATTGAAAATCCAATGAAATCGGCCGTAAAGACGAAAAGGGGAGGCAAGCGCGGAAAGGTCCGTTCCACTCCCAAGGGCCGCGTCGTCGACCCGGTGGCACGTGAGGAAGTGCGTGCGCTGCTGGGGGACGCGCCGCGGCGCAGAGACTTGCTCATCGAGCACCTCCACAAGATTCAGGACCGGTATCTCTGCCTGTCGGCGGCCCACCTGGTGGCGCTGGCGGATGAGATGAAGCTGGCGATGACGGAGGTGTACGAGGTCGCGACGTTCTATCACCACTTCGACGTAGTGAAGGAAGGTGATGCGGCACCGCCGTCGATCACCGTGCGGGTGTGTGATTCCATCGCCTGCGAACTGGCCGGGTCACACGCGCTGCTGTCGAAGCTTCCGTCACTGCTCGGCGCTGGCGTCCGCGTGCTCCACGCGCCGTGCGTTGGCCGCTGCGAGACGGCGCCGGTGGCAGTGGTCGGCCAGAATCCGATCCCGCACGCCACAGTCGAACGCGTGGCTGCGGTCGTTCAGGCCGGTCATGTGACCCACCCGCGCACCGACGAATCCGAAATGCACCCGCACTTCGAGGTCGTTACGCCAGGCCACATCGATTACAGGGCCTATCGTGCCGCGGGCGGCTACGACCTGGCGGCGGCGTGCGTCGGCGGCAAGCGCAAGGCTGCCGACGTGATCGCCAGCATGGAAGACTCGGGACTGCGCGGACTCGGTGGCGCCGGATTTCCGGCCGGTCGCAAGTGGAAGATCGTTTCCGCGGAGCCCGGTCCTCGTCTGATGGCTATCAACATCGACGAAGGCGAGCCCGGCACCTTCAAAGATCGCTACTACCTCGAGCGCGACCCGCACCGCTTTCTCGAAGGCGCCTTGATCGCCGCCTGGGCGGTGGGGATCGACGCGATCTATATCTACCTGCGTGACGAGTATCACGGCTGCCGGGCGATCCTGGAGCGCGAGATTGCAGCGCTGCAGGCGGACCCGCCGTGCTCGATTCCGCCGATCCATCTTCGTCGCGGCGCCGGCGCGTACATCTGCGGCGAAGAGTCGTCGATGATCGAGTCGATTGAGGGAAAGCGGGGCGAGCCGCGGCTGCGGCCGCCGTATGTTGCGCAGGTCGGGCTGTTCGGCCGTCCGACCCTCGAGCACAACATGGAAACGCTCCACTGGGTGCGCGACATCATCGAGAAGGGCGCCCAGTGGTTCTCGGGACACGGTCGCCACGGACGCAAGGGACTGCGATCGTTTTCCGTCAGCGGACGCGTAAAGAAGCCGGGTGTCCACCTCGCGCCGGCCGGGATCACGCTGCGGGAGCTGGTCGACGAGTACTGTGGCGGAATGCTCGACGGTCATGAACTCTACGGCTACCTGCCCGGCGGAGCTTCCGGTGGAATACTACCGGCATCGCTGGCGGACGTTCCGCTCGATTTCGACACGCTGAACCAGTACGGGTGTTTCATCGGCTCCGCGGCGATCGTCGTGCTGTCGAATCACGATACGGCGGCCATGGCCGCGCGCAACGTGATGAAGTTCTTCGCCGACGAGTCGTGCGGACAGTGCACGCCGTGCCGCGTCGGCACCGCGAAGGCGCTTCAGCTGATGGGTGAGAAGCGGTGGGATGCGCCGCTGATTCAGGAATTGTCGCAGGCGATGATGGACGCTTCGATTTGCGGCCTCGGCCAGGCGGCGCCCAACCCGGCGCTCACCGTGTTGAAGTACTTTCCACAGGAAGTAGGACATTCCGACAGGAGTGCCAAAGAGTAGCCATGCTGCAGAAGAGCACCGCAGTCCCGATCGTCACGCCCGTCTCGTTCACATTGAACGGGCAGACGGTCGTCGGCAGTTCCGCTGAAACGATCCTGCAGACCGCAGATCGGCTCGGGGTCGAAATTCCGCGCCTCTGTTACATGGAGGGGATGCGCGCCGACGGCAACTGCCGCACCTGCATGGTGGAGATCAAGGGTGAACGCGTGCTGGCGCCGTCCTGCTGCCGCTACCCGACAGAGGGGATGGACGTCACCACCAACAACGCGCGGGCCTTGATCAGCCAGAAGATGTCGATCGAGCTGCTGCTCGCCGATATGCCGGAAACGGAGTACACGCGCAACTCCGAACTCGACTTCTGGGCGAAGAAGCTGCACATCGGCAAGCCGCGGTTCAAGTCGCGTCCGCAGCCGATCGAGGACCTCTCGCATCCGGCTATGGCCGTCCATCTCGACGCCTGCATCCAGTGCAAGCGGTGCGTACGCGCCTGCCGGGAGGAGCAGGTCAACGACGTCATCGGCTACGCGTTCCGCGCCGGCGCATCGAAGATCGTCTTCGACCTTGACGATCCAATGGGCGACTCGACGTGTGTCGCCTGCGGCGAGTGCGTCCAGGCGTGTCCGACCGGCGCGCTGATGCCGGCCCGCGACGTCGGCAAAGTCGTTCCCGACACGCAGGTCGATTCCGTCTGCCCGTACTGCGGCGTCGGCTGCCAGCTGACTTACAACGTCAAGGACAACACGATTATCTACGTGCAGGGCAAGGATGGTCCTGCCAACTCGAGTCGTCTGTGCGTGAAGGGCCGCTACGGCTTCGACTACGTCCACCACAAGCATCGGCTGACGACACCGTTGATCCGCAAGCCCGATGTGCCGAAGCACAAGGACTTCGTCGTCGACCCCGAGAACTGGCGTGACGTGTTCCGCGAAGCGACGTGGGAAGAGGCGCTCGAGTTCTCGGCGAAGGGGCTGCGCGACATCCGGGATACGTATGGAAAGCGGTCGCTCGCCGGCTTCGGGTCCGCGAAAGGCACGAACGAAGAGGCCTATCTGTTCCAGAAGCTGGTTCGCACCGGCTTCGGGTCGAACAACGTCGATCACTGCACGCGCCTGTGTCACGCCTCGAGCGTGGCCGCGCTGATGGAAGGAATCAACTCTGGTGCCGTGTCGAACCAGGTGCGCGATGTCGCCAACTCGGAGGTCATCTTCGTCATCGGCGCCAATCCGACTGTCAACCATCCGGTGGCCGCGACGTTCATCAAGAACGCCGCCAAGGCAGGGAAGACGCTGATCGTCGCCGATCCGCGGCGCAGTGATCTGGCGCGTCACGCCACCCACTACCTGCAGTTCAATCCCGATACCGACGTCGCGCTGCTCAACGCAATGCTGCACGTGATCGTGACGGAGGGGCTGGTTGATCAGCAGTTCGTCGACAACCGCACGTCCGGCTACGAGGCGCTCGCTGAGAATGTGAAGAAGTTCTCGCCGGAGAAGATGGCGCCCATCTGCGGGATCGACGCGGAGACGCTGCGCACCGTGGCTCGCACATATGCGACCTCGGCGGCGTCGATCATCCTCTGGGGGATGGGCATCTCGCAGCACGTCCATGGCACCGACAACGCGCGCTGCCTGATTGCGCTGGCGCTCGCGACGGGCCAGATCGGCAAGCCCGGATCAGGACTGCACCCGCTGCGCGGGCAGAACAACGTGCAGGGCGCATCGGACTCGGGCCTGATTCCGATGTTCTATCCGGACTATCAGCGGGTGAACGCGCCTGAAGCGCGTCAACGGTTCGAGACGCTCTGGCGGACCGAGCTCGATCCCGATCCGGGTCTGACCGTCGTCGAGATCATGAATGCCGCGAAGAAGCACGAGATTCGCGGCATGTACATCATGGGCGAGAACCCGGCGATGTCGGACCCCGATGTCGATCACGCGCGCGCGGCGATGGCGGCGCTCGACCATCTCGTCGTCCAGGACATCTTCCTGACCGAGACGGCCTACCTCGCCGACGTGATCCTGCCCGCCACCGCCTGGCCGGAGAAAGTCGGCACGGTCACGAACACCGACCGGATGGTGCAGCTGGGACGCAAGGCCATCGATCCTCCGGGCGACGCCCGCGAGGATTTCTGGATCCTCAACGAGCTCGGCCGACGGCTTGGGCTCGAATGGAACTACACGCACCCGCGCGACGCCTTCAACGAGATGCGCACGTGTATGGACTCGATTGCCGGTATCACCTGGGATCGACTCGAGCTCGAGTCGTCGGTGACCTATCCGTGCGTCGAGGAAGGCGACCCGGGTGATCCGGTGGTGTTCATCGAAGATTTCCCGACACCCTCCGGGCGCGCCAAGTTCGTGCCGGCCGATCTCATCTCGGCGGCGGAGCAGCCCAACGCGGAATATCCGATGGTGCTAATCACCGGCCGACAGCTCGAGCACTGGCATACTGGCTCGATGACCCGCCGCGCCACGACGCTTGACGCGATCGAGCCGGAACCGGTCGCCTCGATCCACCCGCTGGATCTCGACGAGCTGGGCGTCCCCCCGGGAAGCGTCGTCACCATCGCGTCACGGCGAGGAGAGATTTCGCTCTACGCGCGCGCAGACGACGGGACGCCGCGCGGAACGGTGTTCGTGCCCTTCTGCTATTACGAGGCGGCGGCGAACATGCTCACCAACCCGGTACTCGATCCGTTCGGGAAGATTCCGGAGTTCAAATACTGCGCCGTGAAGGTCACTCCCGGCGGGCCGACACCAGAGCACATGAGCTTCGGCGGCGGCGTGCTGCTCGAGCAAACCAGGGGATAGGAATCAGGAAACATGGCTTTCGTTATTCAGCCGCACACCCGCATACAGGAATGGGTCGCGCTCGAAAAGGGCTACTTTGACAATGAGGGGTTGCAGTATCAGCTCACGGAGTCGTTCGCTGCGAAATTCAAGAACCCTTCGCTGAAAGAGAAGGGGGCGCCGGCGGAGATCAGATCCGGTGCCTACGAAATGATGGAATCGGGTGCGGCGTGCGACATCAGTTCCGCCTGCCACTGGGCGGTGAACATGGCCGCCACCACCGAGCATGGCCGCATGTGGGGGCACGCCTATTCTGTGACCCCCTCCGCGATCTGGGTCGCGCCTGAATCGTCGATTCGCAAACCGGAAGATCTCGCCGGCCACGACGTCGCCGTCGGCTTTCACTCCGGCAGCCACTTCTCGGCGTTGCAGGCGCTTGAAGGGTACTTACGGCCCGAGGACATCAAGCTGAAGTTCGTCGGCCTGCCGTTCGATCGTGTCCAACTGCTGCTCGATCGCCGGGTCACGTCGGCAAACGTGTTCGGCACCGCTGGCTATGTGCTCGAACAGCAGGGGTTCCGCAAGGTCCTCGACACGACGTTCATGATCGGCTTCCTGATTCGCTCCGGAGCCGCCGACGAGGACGTGAAAAAGTACTTTGCGGCGCTGCGGCACGCGCAGGTAGACATCGACCTCGAGCCCGAGCGCTACAAGCACTATCTGCTCGACGAGGTCCCGGAAGTCTATAAGGAGATGCTCGATACGCGCTTGTGCGGCATCGGTGAACGGATCGTCTTCGAGCCGTACACGCGCGAGATGTACGAGACGACGCACCGCTGGATGGTCGGGCACAAGATCTTCGAAGGTGCCGAGGCGATCCGGCCCGACTATGAGATGGCCGTTATCTGATGAAGGTGCCGAGCTGCAATTCGCGCATCGCCTGCCGCAGCTCGGCCTGCGTGTTCATCACGATCGGTCCGTACCAGGCGACCGGTTCCTCGATCGGCCGCCCCGACACGAGCAGAAAGCGGACCCCTTCGTCACCTGATTCCACGACGATCTCGTCGCCGCTGTCGAAGAGGACGAGCGAACGGTTGGCGAGGTCGTACTCGCCGCCTTTCAGCTCGTTGCGGACGGCCTGAGGTTCCGAGGCATCGCGGAACGTTCCCGACCCGGCGAACACATAGGCAAACGCATGGCGCGAGCTCTCGACCTGCAGGCGCCGGCGCGTGCGCGGCGGCACTGATATGTCGAGATAGCGCGGGTCGGCGGCTACGCCTTCGACCGGGCCTTTCCTGCCCCAGAACTCCCCGCACACCACGCGCACCCTCGTCCCATCGTCATCGGTAACTTCAGGGACGTCCTTGCCTTGGACGTCCTGGTAGCGGGGCTTCGTCATTTTCAAAGACGAGGGGAGGTTCGCCCAGAGCTGGAAACCATGCATGCGGCCTTCGGCGTCGCCCTTGGGCATTTCCTGATGCAGGATGCCGCTGCCCGCCGTCATCCATTGCACGTCGCCGGCGCCGAGATTGCCGCGGTTGCCGAGGCTGTCGCCGTGCTCGACCGTCCCCGTCAGTACATACGTGATCGTTTCGATGCCGCGATGGGGATGCCACGGGAACCCGGCGAGATAGTCGGCCGGCTTGTCGTTCCTGAAGTCGTCGAAGAGCAGAAACGGATCGAATTCAGTGGTGTTGCCGAATCCAAAGCCGCGCTGCAGACGTACGCCGGCGCCTTCCAACGTCGGCTTCGGGTGGATGACTTGTTTGACAGGTCGAACGGACATAGGGGCTCTGCTGTTTGATGAGCGTGCACGGAGACAGCGACGTGCTGACGACAGGTTTGACGCGCACAGCCGCGCACCGGTCCCCGTATACGCGGTCCAGCTTGCAGTTCCCTATGGTAGTCCGATCAGACTGGTTCGCCGCGGATCAGGCGAATCAGCAGAAAGATGAACGCGACAACGAGGAGGATGTGCAGCCATCCGCCAAGTGTTGTCGTCGTGACCATCCCGAGCAGCCACAGCACGACGAGCAATATGACGAGGAACATCAGCATGGTCGAGCTCCAGCGCCGGTACTAGCGAAACGGGTGCCAGGCCGAGGACGAATGGCAATCGGCTTGCTCCGCACTGCGACGGAGGATTCATGCCTACGGCTCGACAATCCAAGCGCACGGCCAAAACATCGAAGACGCGGAAGTCGACCCCTTTGGATCGCGCAACAACCGCGGTCGGTCGGACCGCTGGGAGCCTCGCCCGGGCCGTCTCCGCGCGAGTCATGCCGGCGCGGCCGCACGACGCCCTCAAGCTCCTCGAAAAGGACCACCGGCGGTTCGAACGCCTGCTGAAAGAAGGCGAGAAAACGACGGAGCGATCGAGCAAGCGGCGGCGCGAGATTCTGCGGACGCTGGCGACGGAGATCGTCGCGCACGAGCACAAGGAAGAGAAGGTGCTCTATCCGACGCTCAAGCGCCATCCCGAAGCGCGCGACATCGTGCTCGAAGGGTATCAGGAGCACCACGTCGCCGACGTGCTGGTTGCGGAGCTGAAGAACCTGGATCCGTCGGACGAGCGGTGGGGCGCGAAATTCAAGGTGCTCAAGGAGAGCCTCGAGCACCACATTGAGGAAGAAGAAGGCGACATGTTCAAGAAGGCGCGGCGGGCCCTCGGTCGCGATCGGCTCGACGAGATGGGGCGGAAGATGGAGAAGGTGCGATAGGCGCGACCCTCGCACCTCTCGCGCTTCACTTCTTCTCGACGATCTGCGGGCGCATCGGCCCGAGGACTCCAAGCAGCTGATCCTTGTCCGCTTTGCCCACTTTGAACTTGTCGAGCGACTTCGTCAGATCCTCCACCAGCGCGTTGAAGTCGGCGTTGCTGATACCCATCCCGGCGTGCGCCGATTTCATGTCCTTGCCTGTGTACTTGCACGGCCCGCCGGAGGCCTCGCAGATCTGATCGACCAGGTTCGTCTTGAATGTCGCCAGCCGATTCTTATCCGCTGCTGTTGCGGCGAAGAATTTGTTGATGCGAGTGTCGCCGGCGCAGTTCGCGACGAAATCGTCGACGACGGCAACGATCGCCGTTCGGCCGCCGAGCCTGTCGTAGAGCGATTTTGGCGGCTGAGCCGACGCATTGGACGCGGCCATCAACGCGAGGAAACCGAACACGACCGCAAGTCGACGAAATCGTTTCATGGACAGACCTCCTGTTCCTGTGCCGGGCGAACGTAAGCCCTACACAGAGAGTCTACGTGCCAACAGCCCCTCTGGATTGCCTCCCGCCAGGGCATCGGAAGGAGATGACCCTCGGCAGGCATGTCACAATCGGCCGCAGGCTGTGTCTTTTCTGTAGAACGTGGAAACACTGAATCACCTGGTCGCCAGGGCGCGCAGGGGAGATGTCGCCGCCTACGGGCGCCTCGTCCAGGCCACGGAGCGGATGGTCTTTGCCGTCGCGCTGCGGGTGCTGCGCGACGAGGCGCTGGCTGAAGACGCCGCACAGGAGACGTTCCTGCGCGCGTTTCGGCGCATCGGCGACCTCGAGGAAAACGCCGCGTTTCTGACGTGGCTGCGACGAATCGCCGCCACCGTCGCGATGAACATCCGGCGGGCGAGGCGGACGACGTTCCTCCGCTTGGACGAGGGCGTCGACGTGCCGATCCTCGACGAGATCGAGGCGCGCTGGTCGGACGCGCAGCGGCACCAACTGGCCGCCGCGCTGCTGATCCTGACCGCCGACGAGCGTCGTCTGTGCGATCGGCGGTATCACGGCGGCTGGTCGATCGGGCGGCTGGCACAGGATGCCGGCGTTGACGAGCCGGCGATGCGCAAGCGGCTGCAGAGGATCCGCGAGAAGCTCCGAAAGGACATCGAGATGTCGGAACAAAGCGAAATCAGAACGGGGCAGTCGCCGCGCGATTTGCCGGGGCGGATCGTCGAACTGCTCTCGCGGCCGCAGTTGACCAACCTGCCGGAGAATCCCGTCGGACAGGTGACGCGGATCCTGCGCGGCGTGTTCCCGCAGTTCACGCCGGTGGAGTTGCCGGAGTTCGTCGATTTCGCGGCGGCACGTACCAGCGTGACGAACGACGCGATCTACGTCGAGCAGTCAGAGCTCCATCACGTGGACGAGCGCCGCATCCTCCGTTACGACATGACGCTGCCGCTGCTGATGACGATGCGCTACCAGAACGAGCCGATGAAGGTCTGGATCGACGGGAAGGTGTACCGCCGCTACGAGCGGCTCGACACCAAGCACCTCGACGCCTTTCACCAGGCCGAGGTCTTCTGGCTTGGCGATCGACGCGACGTCGATGCGTGGCGCATGACCTCGCTCGTGCTGCAGTCCGTTGACGCGCTGCTGCCGGGTCTGACGGTCAGGATTGTGCCGACGAAGTATGCGATGTGCTCGCAGTCCTGGGAGCTCGAAGTCGAGGTCGACGGCCAGCTGCACGAAGTGCTGGCGTGGGGCGTTTTCACGGATCGGATCGTCAGCCATCTGGGCGGCGACCCGGCACGTCACGTGGCGGTCGGCGCAGGATACGGGCTCGAACGACTCGCCGCGCTCCGTTACGGCATCGACGACATCAGGAAGATCGACGCCGCGACGGTGGCGCAATGAAGGTGCAAACAGACGGACGCGGTCGGTGCGACGGGTGCGAAGACGCTTCGCAGTCGGTGCAACGGGTGCGAACACGCAGTCGGTGCAAGGGGTGCGACAGGCGCACCCGGCCGTCTACTTGAGCGCGGCTGCGCCTGCTTGAGCGACGACGCCATCCTGCTGGCTCGTGCCGCCGGATGCGCCAATCGCGCCGACGATCTTTCCGCCGGCGACCAGCGGCACTCCGCCTTCCACGGGAATCGCGCCGTCGAGCGCGAGAATGCGTAACCCTTCGCCGCCGGCGGCCAGTGCGTCCTGAAACGCCTTCGTCGGCCGCTTGAAACGCGCCGCCGACCGCGCCTTCGACTGGGCGACCTGGACGCTGCCGGCCTGCGTGTCGTCCATGCGCTCGAAGTAGACCAGGTCGCCCGCGGTGTCGACGATGGCGACGGCCATGTTCCAGTTGTTCTTGCGTGCCTCGGCGATCGCTGGTGCCGCGATCTTCCTTGCTGTCTCGACGCTGATGTTTGGTCCGTAGCTCATAGTTTGTGGGGCGGCAGGTGCGGCACACGCGAGCATCACAGCTACCGCGAAATAGGGTTTCTTCATGTTCGTGGATTATAGAGGCCGAAGGGCAAAGGCCTAAGGCCTAAGAGTAAAACGAAGCCCTTCCTGGACCAGCCGTTAGGCCTTGGGCCCTGGGCCTTGGGCCTGCATAATCCAACAGATGGCCGCTTACGCTCTGCTTGCCGAAGTCGCCGATCGTCCCGGCATGATTTCGGACCTGACACGGGTGCTCGCCGACCACCACGCGAACATCACGTATGTTGACATCCACGACGCGGGGGAACCGGTCGCGGACATTTACTTCGAGTTCACAGCAGAGCAGCCGTCGATCGACGACATCCTGAACGACATGCGCCAGGTCTCCGGCGTGCGGCTGGTCGAAGAAACCCCCAACTTCGCGCGCATCTACGGCAAGCGGATCATCGTAATGGGCGGCGGCGCCCAGGTTGGCTTCGTCGCCATGGGGGCTATCACCGAGGCCGATCGCCACAACATCCGGGGTGAACGCATCTCGATCGACACGATCCCGCTGGTCGGCGAGCAGGAACTGGCCGCGGCGGTTCGCGCGACAGCCCGTCTGCCGCGCGTAAAGATGCTGGTGCTGGCCGGGTCCATTATGGGCGGGGCGATCACCGAGGCGGTCAAAGAGGTGCAGAGCTACGGGCTGCGCGTCATATCGTTGAACCAGGCCGGCAGCGTCCCGGACGCGGCCGATCTGGTGGTCAGCGATCCGGTTCAGGCTGGCGTGATGGCAGTCATGGCCGTCGCGGACACTGCGAAGTTCGACTTGATGAAGCAGCTGAAGCGAAGGTACTGATCGCCGGCGGTCCACCTTGCACCGACCACCGACAATCCACCTTGCATCGACCATCGACAGTCCACCTTGCACCGACCGCTCTGCGGGTTGGCGCGCGCTCCACTGCCGCGGGCTATGCCGGCGCATTCTGAGCCGGTGCTCCGTTCGGCGGCGTGGAAAAACGAGCTCTCCGCGACGCCTCTGCGACCCGCGCAGCTCCGTGAGCTGCGCGGCCGTCGGGCTTCGAGCTCGTTTTAC
>Ga0111538_10002701_pt1 | contig 24900 bp, 16 predicted proteins | sample SoiMethybrSBSTD1_FD_79669 | JGI IMG/M metagenome (GOLD analysis project Ga0111538, IMG submission 79669) | Bulk soil microbial communities from a Populus tree surrounding site in Tennessee, USA - Soil MetaG P. TD hybrid SBSTD1 (version 2)... | ecosystem: Environmental > Terrestrial > Soil >...
AGAGGACGTTGCGGAATCAGCGGCGGCCGAACGTAGCGCAGGCCTTCAGGCCTGCCAACGGCCGCCGGGCAGCCCTGAAGGGCTGCGCTACGTTCATGCTGCTGGCCCTCTCTGCGGGGACGGCCCACGCGCAGGCGCTCGTCACGCCGGTCCGCGTCGGCCGTGCGGGCGCGCCGTTGACGCTGCAGGTGTGGGCGCAGCAGGACTACTCGCACCTCGCGGCCCGTCCGGCGATTGCGACGGCGTTCACGATGGTGTTCGACGACTGGGCGCGCGCGCACCCCGGCGTGCAGCTGCGCGTGTCAGTCATGCCGGCGCTGGAGCTGCACAAGGCCAAGCTGCAGCTGGCGGCGGCCGCCGGCCGCTTACCCGACGTCGCCTCGATCGACAGCTTCTGGCTGCCGCTGCTGAAGGATCACGTGCAGCCGCTCGAAGCCGACTGGCCCGAGGCCGATCGCCGCGATTTTCTGCCGTTCACGATCTCGACGCTCTCCGACGCAGGCCACGTCTACGGCCTGTGGCACGAGACCGATTGCCGGGTGCTGTTCTATCGCAAGGACCTCGTGCCATCGCCACCGGGCACCTGGGAGGAGCTGCTCGACGAGGCCAGCCGCATCGCGCGCGAGCAGAAGTTCGCCGGCTATCTCTACAACGCCGGCCGCTGGGAGGCGACGGTCTTCGATCACCTGGCGATGTTCTGGGCGCAGGGCGGCGAACTGGTCGATTCGAACGGGCGGCCGATCTTCGGCGAAGGAGCGAACCGCGAGGCGATGCTGCGGTTGCTGGAGTTCCTGCGCGATACCATCCAGCGCGGCGCATCGCCGCGATCGGTGCTGGCCAACAACGACTACCAGCAGCTCACCGGCGCCGCCGTGGCCGGCGACGTGGCGATGTTCCTCGGCGGCAACTGGCAGCTCAAGGATCTGCAGGCCGGGCTCTCGCCGGCCGACTTCGCGCGCTGGGACATCGCGCCGATTCCGCAGGCCCGGGCCGGCACGCGCTCGACCGGCACCGGCGGCTGGGTGTGGGTCGTGTTCGCGCGAGATCCGGAACGCCGGCGCGCGGCCATCGACTTCATCCGCGACGTCGAGGCGCCGGCGCACGCCGCCCGGATCAGCGAGGCCACCGGCCACCTGCCGGTCCGCCGGAGCGTCTATCGCGACTTCCCGATCTTCAGCCAGGACGTGTGGTACCGCCGCTTCGGCGAGATGCTCGTCGACGGTCACGCGCGGCCGACGGTGCCAATCTATCCAGCGATCTCGGAACGCCTGCAGCTGGCGATTGGCTCCGTCGTCTCCGGCGACAAGACGCCCGAGGCGGCTCTCGACGAAGCGTGGCGCGCGGTGAACGCCGAGCACGCCCGGCAGCAGTCATCGCGATCGGCGGCACGACGCTCCGGCATCGATTGGCTGGCGTGGCTGCCGGTTGCGATCGCCGTCGCCGTGCCCCTGGTCGTATTGCGCCGAGGCCAGCGCGCGGGCGTCGGACGCTGGCTGCTGCCGGCGCTCGCGCTGGTGACGCTGATCCTCGTCTACCCGATGCTCGACCTGCTGCGCCTGTCGCTCAGCGACGCGACGGTCGCCGGCTCGCACTACGCGTACACGCTCGACAGCTATCGCGCGCTGGTGACCGATGGCGCCTTCTACGGCATGGTCGCGATCACGGCGATTTTCGTCGGCGCCTCGGTGGCGCTGCAGCTCACCGCCGGGTTCGCGATCGCGTGGCTGATCGATGCCGGCCGGCGCCGGCGCGCGCCGGGCACGCTGGGGGCGCGGATGGCGGTGGTCAGCGCCTGGGTGATCCCGGGCGTGCTGGCCGGCGTGCTCTGGAAGATCCTGCTGATCGAAAACCGCTCCGGCATCGTCACCTACTACCTGTCGCGGCTCGGCGCCGGACCGCTGCCGCTCATCTCCTCGCCGCAGCTGGCGCTGGTGTCGGTGGTCGCGGCGAACGTCTGGAGAGGCTGCGCGTTCAGCATGATCCTGCTCTATGCCGGGATGCAGCGGATCCCGCAGGAGCTGCACGAGGCCGCCGACCTCGAGGGCGTGACCGCGTGGCAGCGGCTGCGCTGGCTGCTGGTGCCGCAGCTCGCGCCGGTGATTGCCCTCAACCTGGTGTTGATCACGATCGCGTCGTTCAACACCTTCGATCTCATCATCCCGCTGACCGGCGGCGGCCCCGCGCGCGGCACGGAGGTGATCTCGCTGTTCATGTACCGGCTCGGCTTCTTCGATCTCGAGGCCGGCCGCGCCGCGGCAGTGGCGGTGGTGATGCTGATCGTCAACCTGTCGCTGGCCGCGATCGCCGGGCGTCTGATCTCTTCGGAGCGCCTGTGAAACCGCAGAGCACGCAGAGAGCGCAGAGAATGTCTTGTACTTTTTCTTCTCCGCGGTTCCACGGTCGCCGCGAATGAAGCGAGGTGTGTCATTTTGATTTGGGAATTTGTACCCTTGAACACGAAGACCACGGAACACGACATGGACCATGTTGTGATGGGGTTCCGTTCAGACGCGCCCGCCAGGACAAACCAAATGAACCACAAAGACTCTGAGCCTCAGAGGCTCCATGGTTCCTATTGCCGTTGTGTTTTCATTGCCGCCAGCGCGGCAAGCCACCCGTACGCTTCTCCAAGCAGCAGAGTACCGATGATCTCCGCGGTCTCTGCGCGCTCTGCGGTTCCACGGTCGCCTCGAATGAAGCGAGGTGTGTCATTTTGATGGGGCCGAGGCGAAGGACGAGCATTACCGCGGCGATGGCAGTTGCTGCCGCCGTCTTCCTGCTGCCGCAGCTCTGGCTGTTCTCGCTGTCGCTGAAGAGCAAGGCGGGCGTCTACGAGTACCCGCCGCGCTGGCTGCCCGACGACGGGTCGCTCGGCAACTACGCGTTCGCGCTGACGCGCACGCAGGTGCCGTGGTATCTGTGGAACAGCGCCGTCGTCGCGCTCGCCGCGGCGGCGGCGACGATGGCCGCGGCGATTCCCGCTGCGTACGTCCTGTCGCGCGAGCGCTTTGCCGGCCGGAGGCCGCTGATGGCGGCGCTGCTGGCGGTGCAGATGGTCTCGCCGGTGATCCTGCTGGTGCCGATCTACGGCGTGGTCGAGCGGCTGGGCCTGATCGATACGCGCGCCGGCCTCGTGCTCGTCTACGCGGCGATGCAGGTGCCGTTCACCGTCTGGGTGTTGAAGAACTTCTTCGATGCGGTGCCGAAATCGATGTTCGAAGCGGCGCGCCTCGATGGCGCGTCGCGGGCGCGGACGCTGTGGACGATCGTGCTGCCGGTCGTCATTCCCGGCCTCGGCGCGGCGGCGATCTTCAACCTCGCCGCCTACTGGTCGGAGTTCTCGCTGGCGCTGGTGCTGCTCGACTCGCAGGAGCGCTACACGATGCCGCTCGGCTTGTTCAGCTTCCAGAGCGCGTACGAGACCGACTGGCAGCTGCTCGCCGCCGCCAGCTTCATCGCGCTGGTGCCGGTGATGGCAGCGTTCGTGTTGCTGCAGCGGCTGTTCGTCTCGGGACTGACGGCCGGCGCTGTGAAGGGGTGAGGAGTCGGGGCTGCCAAGCCTCCCCAGCGGCAGCGGCAGGAGGCAGCCCTGACGCTACCAGTGCGGCCACTGGCGACTGATTCATCGACTGGCAACTGACGACTGATTCATCGGCTCTACTCATGCTGACTGTTCATGTTGTTTCACACACGCACTGGGATCGGGAGTGGTATCTCACCCACGAGCAGTTCCGCCTGCGGCTGGTTGCGCTGATCGACCGGCTGCTCGATCTGCTCGACGCGGATCCCTCGTACAAGTTCTTTCACCTCGACGGCCAGACCATCGTGCTCGAGGACTACCTCGAGATCCGCCCGGAGCAGGAACCGCGGCTGCGCCGCGCCATCGAGCAGGGACGCATCCTCATCGGGCCGTGGTACGTGATGCCCGACGAGTTCCTGGTCAGCGGCGAATCGCTGGTGCGAAACCTCGTGCGCGGCCATCGCATCTCGCGCCAGTTCGGAGGGCCGATGCCGGTCGGCTACTTGCCGGATCTTTTCGGCCACGTCGGCCAGATGCCGCAGATCTGGCGGCAGTTCGGCCTCGACAACACCATCCTGTGGCGCGGCTTCGGCGGGCCCGACGCCGAGTACTGGTGGGACGCGCCGGACGGCTCGCGCGTGCTGATGATGCACCTCCCGCCGGAGGGCTACTGCAACGCCACCCGCATCGTCTTCGACCCGGACGCGATGATGGCGCGCGCGGCCGAGAAGATCGGCTACGAGCGCGCCCGCACCCGCACCGGCCAGGCGCTGCTGATGAACGGCGTCGATCACGTCGAGCCGCAGACCACGATCCCGATGCTCGTCGATCGGCTGTCGGCGGTGGCCGGCCAGCGCGCGCTCCACTCGACGCTGCCCGATTACGTCGCCGCCGTCCGCGGCGAGGTCGAGCGCGATCGGCCGCCGCTCGAAACGGTCACCGGCGAGCTCCGCGCTGGGACCGACTACGCGAACCTGCTGCCCGGCGTTCTCTCGGCACGCGTCTACCTGAAACAGCAGAACGCCCAAGTGCAGACGCTGCTCGAATCGTACGCGGAGCCGCTGTCCGTGCTGGCGGCGCGACTCGGGGCGCGGTATCCGGACGGCGAGCTGCGCTACGCGTGGAAGACGCTGCTGCAGAACCATCCGCACGACAGCATCTGCGGCTGCAGCATCGACGCCGTCCACGAAGAGAACATGACCCGTTTCGCGCGCGCCCGCCAGGTCGGCAGCGCGATGGTCGAGAGCGCGCTGAACACCATCGCCGATGCGGTGCCCGCCGCACCACAGGGCTCGCTCCGCGCGGTCGTCGTCAACCCGGACGCCGCCGAACGCGCGCAGGTGGTCGACGCGTTCGTCGATCTGCCGGTCGACAGCGCCGAACCGTGGCGGCACGTCGACCCGCAGGCGCTGGATCGGCCGGTGGCGTTCTTCGCAACCGACTCGGCGATCGACGAGGTCTCAACACCGGACGGGCGTCCGGTCGAGTTCCAGGTCCTCGGCGAGGAGCGGGTCGTGAGCCACGTGATGAGCCGCTTCGAAACGCCGTGGGCGCTGAACGTGCGGCGGCTCCACGTGTTGTGGTGGGCCCAGGCGCTGCCGCCGTGCGGCTACGCCGCATTCGATCTGCGCCTCGCGCCGCGTCCCGCCCCGCCCCCTTCGCCACAGACCCCGGCATACGCATCGGCGTACGGACGGCGTCTCGTCACTGCCGGCGAAGGCTGGGCCGAGAACGAGCGGCTCAAGATCTCGGTGAACGACGATGGGACGTTCGCGGTGACAGACAAGGCGAGCGGAACGACCTACTCGCGTGTTGCTGCGCTGGAGGACGTTGGCGACGTCGGCGACGAGTACAACTACTGCCCGCCGGCTGCCGACCGCCGCGTCACCAACGCGGATGCGCGCGTCACCGCGACGACGCGCCTGTCGAGCGGTCCGTTGCGGGCGGCGTTCCGCGTCGATCTGGAGCTGTCGCTGCCCTCGGCCGCCAGCCCGGATCGCCGCAGGCGATCGGACGAGATGGTGACGGTGCCGGTGTCGATCGAGGCGACGCTCGAGGCCGGCTCGCCGCGCGTCGGGTTCCGCGTCTCGCTCGACAACCGCGCCGCCGATCACCGCCTGCGCATCCTGTTTCCGTGCGGCGCCGCGCGCGTCGAGACAGCGCGCGCCGACACCGCCTTCGACGTCGTCTCCCGGCCGGCGCGGCAGGCGGTGCCGGCGCAGATCCGCAACGAGTCGCCGGTCAGCAGCGCGCCGATGATCTCGGTGGTCGATGCCGGCGACACTGAGGTGGGCGCGACCGTGATCGGCCGCGGGCTGATGGAATACGAGATTGCCGGCGAGCCGCCGGCGATTGCGCTGACGCTGCTGCGGGCGGTCGGCGATCTGTCGCGCAACGACCTGGCGACGCGGCCCTCAGGCCATGCCGGCCCGCCGGTGGCAACCCCGGCGGCGCAGTGCATCGGCCCGCACGTCTTCGAGATGGCGTTCGAGCCGCGCGGCGGCGCGCCGGCAGCCGGCGAGATGGTCGCGAGCGCGCGCGCACACCTCGTCACGCCACGCGTGGCGATCGCGATGAAGCCGGGCGGCGAGGCGCCGGGAGCGCAATCGTTCTATCGCGTCGATTGCCAGGCCGGCGGCGTCGTCCTGAGCGCGCTGAAACGCGCCGACGACCGCGCCAGCGTCGTCGTGCGGGTGTTCAACCCCGGCGACGATGAGGCGCGCGGGACGCTGCGCGCCGACGCGCCGATCGTCGAAGCGTTCGCGGTGAACCTGCTCGAAGAGAGGCAGAGCCCGATTGCGGTGGCCAATGGCACCGTCGCGATTCGCCTCAAACCGCATCAGATCCAAACGATCGAGATCGTCAACCAGTTGTAACCACGTCAACGGTTTGTAACCACGGAGACGCTCAGAGGCTCGGAGAAAACAGAACGCAGAAGCGCGCTGACACATGGTCAGTCTCTGAGTCTCTGAGTCTCTGAGTCTTTGTGGTTAATCCAAGATCCCGATCGCAGCGTGACGCCAACTACCCGGCGACGTCAGCAACGACAACCGACTTGCCGGTCTCCTGCGCGCGCGTCGCCGCGACCCCCAACCGCAGCGCCTCGAGGCCGTCGGCGATCGTGATCGGCGGCGCTTTCTGCTGCTGCACGTTCTGCGCGAAGTTCTGCAGCTGCGTCGTGTAGGCGTCGCGGAACCGTTCCATGAAGTAGGGAACGGTGTCGTGGGCGACGGAGTTCTTCGTCAGCATCATCACCGGCGTCTCGCGCAGGTAGCCGATGCGCACCGTGCCCTCGGAGCCGAGGATCTCGGTCGAGATGTCGTAGCCGTAGATGCCGCTGCGGCTGAGATCGACCACGCCGAGCTTGCCGCTGGCGAACACCAGGCTGGCCACCGCGTTGTCGATGTCGCCGACCGTCTTCAGCTCGGGGTAGGCGATGGTAGCGCCGATCGTCGACACGCGCTCCGCGTCGCCCATGAACCAGCGGGCGAGATCGAAGTCGTGGATCCCCATGTCGATCAGCATGCCGCCGCTGCTCTTCGGGTTGGCGTACTCGAGGCTGGGCCGGAACGGATCGCGCGACGTCGACTTGAAGACCAGCGGCGTGCCGATGCGCCCCTCGTCGATCGCCTTCTTGCCCGCGGCGTAGCCGGCGTCGAAGCGCCGCATGAAGCCCATCTGGAAGAACATGCCCGAGCGGTCGATCTCCTTCTGCATCGCCGCCACCTCGTCGAGCGACAGCGCCGGCGGCTTCTCGCAGAAGGTCGGCTTGCGGCGCGCGGCGGCGGCGACCACCAGCTCGCGGTGCGTGTGCGTCGGCGTCACGATCACGATCGCGTCGACCGTCGAGTCGTCGATGAGCGCCAGCGGATCCTGGTAGTGGCGCGGCACGTCGAACTCCGCCGCGACTTCTTCGGCCAGCGAGCCGGCGGGATCCGCCACGGCCACCAGCCGCGTCTCCGGGATGCGCCCCGACAGATCGCGCGCGTAGACGCGGCCGAGGCGGCCGAGCCCGACCAGACCGACGGCAAGACGTCCCCTCATTGCAGGTTTTCCTTCGTCACCAGCTCGAGGCGCACCTTGATCTGCGCCGGCACGGTCTCGCCGCGAATCACCTTCACCGCGCTCTCTATCGCCACGCGCCCCATTTCCGATGGGAACTGCGCCACCGAGGCCGCCATCGTGCCTTCCCCGATCGCCTTCTTCGCATCGTCGAGCGCGTCGAAGCCGATCACGCGGATCTTGCCGGTCCTGCCGGCTGCGGCAATCGCCTCGATCGCGCCGAGCGCCATCAGGTCGCTGCAGGCAAAGACGCTGTCGATCTCGGGGTGCGCCTGCAGCATGTTCTGGAAGACGTTGAACCCCTGGTCGCGCTCCCAGTTCGCCGGCTGCGACGCGACGATCGAGACGCCGGGCGCCGCCTTGACCGCGTCGCGGAAGCCGCGCAGCCGCGAGTCGCCGGTCTCGTGGCCGGGAATGCCTTCGAGGATGCCGACGCGCGCCTTGCCGCCGCTGACTTTCAGCAGGTAGTCGCCGGCGAGCTTGCCCCCCTCGTAGTTGTCGGAGCCGACGAAGGTCTCGGTGTGCACCCCGGCGTCGGCCGCGGCCTTCTCGTCGACGCGCGTATCGACGACCACGATCGGCACCTTGGCGTCGCGCGCCTTGACCAGCGCCGACACGATCTCGCGCGAGCCGCTCGGGGTGATCGCGAGCGCCTGGATGCCGGTCTGGATCAGGTTCTCGACGATCTGCATCTGCTTCTCGACGTCGATCTCGCGCTCCGCCGCCTGCACCTGCAGGTTCACGCCGAGCCGATCCGCCGCCTCCTGCGCGCCGCGGCGCATGTCGACGAAGAAGGGGTGATTGAGGGTTTTCAGGACCAGCGCCACGGTGGGCTTGCTGCTCTTCGTGGCGTCTGGCGCCTCGCGGTTGCAGGACAGCGAACACGCTGCGAGCGCAAGGATGAGGACGAATGATCTTTTCATATCGCTCCAGGAGGCGGCGGCCCTGAAGGGCCGCCCTACGTACTCTTTCTCCGCTTCAATATCGTATCCAGAAGCACGGCGACGACAATCACGCCGCCGATGACAATCTGCTGGAGGAACGACGACACCCCCAGCAGATTCAGGCCGTTTCGCAGCACGCCCATGATCAGCGCGCCGACCAGCGTGCCGCCGAGCGATCCTTCGCCGCCCATGAGACTGGTGCCGCCGATGACCGTCGCCGCAATCGCATCGAGCTCGTACATCATCCCGGCAATCGGCTGCGCCGAGTTGAGGCGCGCCGTCAGGATGATCGCCGCAACCGCGCTCATCAGCCCCGACACGCCGTAGATCATCGTCTTGTGGAAGCGGATCGCGACGCCGGACAACCGCGTCGCTTCCTCGTTGCCGCCGATGGCGTAGACGTAGCGGCCGAAGGTCGTGCGCGTCAGGACGAAGTGCGCCGCCAGGTAGACCAGCAGCATCACGATCACCGGCGCCGGGATGAAGCCGGCGCGGCCGGTGGCCAAGGCGCGGAAGCCCGCGTCGAACCCGGACACCGGACGCCCCTCGGTGTAGAGCAGCGCCGCGCCGCGCGCGATGCTCATCGTGCCGAGGGTGACGATGAACGGCGGCAGGCCGCCCCAGCTGACCAGCGCGCCGTTGCACAGCCCGCAGGCAAGGCCGACGAGAGCGGCGACGACAAGGGCAACGAGCATCGGCTGGTCGCTCTTGAGGCTCACACCGAGGACGACGCCCGACAGCGCGACGATCGAGCCGACCGACAGATCGATGCCGCCCGAGAGGATCACGAACGTCATCCCCACCGCGACGATCGCGTTGATGCTCGTCTGCTCGGCGACGTTCAGCAGGTTCGAGACGGTGAGGAAGTACGGCGTCAGGATCCACAGAATCGCGCAGAGAACCGCAAGGCCGATCAGCGTGCCGAACTGCCGCGCATGCATCAAGTGGTCAGCCCCAACGCGGCGCTCAACACCCGCTCTTCGGTGGCTGATGCGGCATCGAGCTCGGCCTGGATTCGGCCGCGGTGCATCACCAGGATGCGATCGCTCATGCCCAGCAGCTCGGGCAGCTCCGACGAGATCATCAGGATGCCGGCGCCGCGCGCGGTGAGGCGGTTGATCAGGTTGTAGATCTCCACCTTGGCGCCGACGTCGATGCCGCGCGTCGGCTCGTCGAAGATGAAGATGCGGACGTCGCCGGCGAGCCACTTGCCCAGCACCACCTTCTGCTGGTTGCCGCCGCTCAGCAGCCGCACCGGCTGCGTGGCCGTCGCCTTGACCCGCAGCTCCTCGGCGATCGGGCCGGCGAGCGCCACCTCGCAGCGCCGCGGCAGGACGCCGAAGCGGGCCAGCCGGCGGCCGTGCGGCAGCGCGACGTTGCGCGCGACGGTCAGGCCGGGCACCAGGCCTTGCGCCTTGCGATCCTCCGGCAGCAGCCCGATGCCCTGCGCGATCGCATCGGACGGCGCGCGAAGCCGGACGTCGCGGCCGTCGACGACGAGGCGGCCGTGCTCGCAGCGATCGGCGCCGGCGATGACCCGCGCCAGCTCGGTGCGCCCGGCCCCGACGAGCCCGGCAATGCCGACCACTTCGCCCGCGTGCACCGACAGGCTAACGTCCGACAGAACACTCCCGCGGCTCACGTGCTCCACGCGCAGCAGCTCAGGGCCCCTCGCGGCGCGCACCTTCGGGAACTGCTCGCTGAGGTCGCGGTTGGCCATCAACCGCACCAGCTCGGGAACGTCGACCTCGCTGAGCCGCCGCGTCGTGATGTGGCGCCCGTCGCGCAGCACGGTCACCCGCTTGCCGATGCGGAAGACCTCGTCGAGCCGGTGGGTGATGTAGACGATCGACACGCCGCGCGCCGTCAGCCGCTCGATCAGCAGGAACAGCTGCGCCACCTCGCGGCTGGTCAGCGACGAGGTCGGCTCGTCCATCACCAGGATGCGGGCGGCCGACGAACGCAGGGCGCGCGCAATCTCGACCATCTGCCGCTGCGCCATGCCGAGCCGCCCGACCGGCGTGCGCGGGTCGATGGCCGCCGCGTCGAGCCCGAGGTCGCCCATCAACCGCGATGCGCGGTCGTAGAGCGCGCGCCAGTCGACCAGGCCGAGCCGGCGCGACGGCAGCTCGCCGAGGAAGATGTTCTCGGCGACCGATAGGTGCGGGATGAGGTTCAGCTCCTGGTAGATGATCCGGATGCCGAGGGCGAGCGCGTCGCGCGGGCTGTCGATCGCGACCGGCCGGCCGTCGATCCGGATCTCGCCGCCATCCTTGCGGTAGGCGCCGCTCAGGATCTTCATCAGCGTCGACTTGCCGGCGCCGTTCTCGCCGAGCAGCATGTGGACGTCGCCGGCATGCAGCGTCAGGTCGACGCTGTCGAGCGCCACCACGCCCGGGAACGTCTTGCGCACGCCGCGCATCTCGAGGACAGGCGTGTCCGCGGCGGCGCTCACCGCAGGGCAACCTCGAACGGCTCGCCGCCGGCGCGAATAAGCTCGCTGCCCTGCCAGCGCAGGATCGCCGGCCCCGGCGCATACTGCTCGTCGAGCATGAAGACCTTGTTGATGCGCGTGAGGTGAACGGGGTTCGGCGGCGCCGGCGGCCTGCCTTCGGACGGCGGCCGCTCGTAGGCAAACACGCGGAGCGCGTCGACGTCGGCCGCGCCGACGCCGGCCGGCAGCGGCGTCGCGCTGCGGACGCAGCCGTCGCGGGTGATGCGAAGGCCGGCGCCGCGGTCCGACATCACCCAGGCGCCGCGTGCGCGAACGCCGAAAGCCAGCGCCGCGCCGCCGACTTCGGCACACGCTTCGACATAGGCAAAGCGGCGCGGATCGGCGATCTTGTCCTCGCCCGGAAGCGGATCGGCCGCGATCTTCCCCTCACGCCGCAGCTCCTGCGCCATCACCGCGTAGAGCCACGGGTTGGCGTCCATCACCGCCTCGCGCGACACGCCCTCGAGCATGGCCGCCTGCGGCGCAGGCGCATAGCGGATCGCCACCTCGCCGGCATCGCGCACCATATTGTTGTCGGTCGACACCCACAGCAGCGGATGCCGTCCTTCACGCTTGCCGCGAAACGGCAGCACTTTGTGCTCCGGCCCCTGATACTCCTCGCCGACGATGCCGCCGGCGCGATCGAGCTCGATGCTGTAGATGTACTCGATGTCGGTGGTGCGGCCCCAGGTGGCCATCAACCGATCGGTCGGCGTGCCGCCGTCTTCGTTGGTGAAGATGACCGAGTAGCGATAGAGCGCGCCGCGCTCCGTCGGCTCGCGCTCGTGCCACATCAGCACGGGCACGTCGGTGAAGCGGCCCACGGTATTCGGCCGTGCGTAGACGAAGGGCGCGAGCGCCAGGGCCAGCTGGTCGGCCGCATCCTTGAACACCGGCGTCAGCCCGACCCGGGCCGTCGCGGCGCCGGCATGCTTCAGGTCCGATGCGCTCGCCGCCGGATCGAGCTCCACGCGCACGAGGTGGCGCCCCGGCTCTGCCTCGCCGAGCATGATCGGATAGTCGCCGCTCCCGTGCACGAGCGGCAGATGCTGCGAGTAGCGCCCGTCGACTCGAACGACCAGCACCGCTGCTTCACGGCCTGGCGTGTCCCAGGCGCAGGCGCCGCACCGGGCCGAGACGACGGCGCGCAGCTCCGCCGGGCGCGCCAGCTCGATCGGCTGGTCGGCGAGCACGACGGGCGCGGCGCCGGGCTGCGTGCTGCCGGTTCGAAGCGCGGCTGCCAGGATCGCGAGCAGCGCCAGCGCGGCCGCCTTCATCGGTCAGACCCGGACTTTGCCCGAGGCGAGCAGCTCGGTGACTTCTTCGAGGTTCGGCACGCCGTTGAGCGCGCCGAGGCGGGTGCAGCTCACGGCGGCGGCGGCGTTGGCGGTGCGCAGCGCCTGCTCGATCGGCTGGCCCTCGACGAGCGCGTAGATGAAGCCGCCGCGGAAGACGTCGCCGGCGCCGGTGGTGTCGAGTGCGTGCACGTGAAACGCCGGCTCGTGGTAGAAGCGATCGTTCTCGAGCGCCATCGCGCCGCGCTCGCCCATGGTCACCACCAGGACGTTGTCGAGCGTCCGCCGCAGCGTGCGCAGCGCGCCCTCCATGTCGTTGGTGCCGGCGAGGTTGGTGGGCACGTGCTCGGCGAAGATGGCGTGGGTCACGCTCGCCGCCAGCTCGCGCGTCCGCGGCGTCAGCCGGTCGATGTCGCTGGTCACCAGCGCGCCGGCGGCGCGCGCGATTCCCGCCGCCCGGATCGCGGCATCGTCGTCGACGTCGTCGACGTGGACGACGCGGGCGCTGGTGAGCGCCTCGACCGGCAGCTCGCGATCGCGCAGCCGCAGCTTGTCGTCGCGGTCCCACAGCACGATGCGCTCGCCGGTGGTCTCGTCGACGAGGATCACCGCGAACTGGTTCTCGGCGTCGCGGATGATCAGATCGGCGATGTCGACGTCGCGCCGCGTCAGCTCGGCGCGGATGCGGCGGCCGTTCTCGTCGGTGCCGGAGACGCCCACGTACTTGCTGCGCAGGCCGAGGCTGGCGCAGGTGCACATCGCCGTCGCCGTCTGGCCGCCGCACAGCACGCGCCGATCCTTGATCTGCATCTTCGCGAACGAGCCGAACGGCTGCGGATAGCCGGGCAGCAGGTTGACGAAATCAACCGAGTTCGCGCCGACGCCGACAACGTCCCAGGGTCCCTCAGGTGCGGCCATAGCAGCGGAGTATACTGCGGCGGCGATGCGCGTTCGCTTCGAGCGGGTGAGCAAACGATTCGGCGCGCACGCGGCGGTCGACAACGTCGACCTCGAGGTCGACGCCGGCGAGTGCCTGGTGCTCGTCGGACCATCGGGCTGCGGCAAGACGACGCTGCTGCGGCTGGTGGCGGGACTCGAGCGGCTCGACGCCGGCGCGATCTGGATCGGCGATCGGCGCGTCGACGCGCTCGAGCCGGCGGCGCGCGACGTCGCGATGGTGTTCCAGAACTACGCCCTCTACCCGCATCTCTCGGTCTTCGACAACATCGCCTTCCCGCTGCGCACCCGCCGCACGCCGGCGCACGAGATCGAGCGCCGCGTGCGCGAAGCGGCCGCGCGCGCCGGCCTCGAGGACCTGCTGGCGCGGCGCCCGGCGCAGCTCTCGGGCGGGCAGCAGCAGCGCGTCGCGCTGGCGCGCGCGATCGTCCGCAGCCCGGCGGTCTACCTGATGGACGAGCCGCTCTCGAATCTCGACGCGCAGCTGCGGGTGCAGACGCGCACCGAGCTGAAGAAGCTGCATCGCGAGCTGGGCACGACGATGATCTACGTCACCCACGATCAGGGCGAAGCGATGACGCTCGGCGGGCGCGTCGCCGTCATGCAGCGCGGGACCGTGGTGCAGTCGGGCCCGCCGCTCGAGCTGTACCGCGCGCCGGCCAACACCTTTGTCGCCACGTTCCTCGGCAGCCCGCCGATGAACCTGCTGCGGCCGGCCGAAGCCGGATCCAACGGCGCCGGCGTGACGATTGGCGTCCGCCCCGAGGATGTCGAGCTGCACGCGACGGCCCCCGGCGGCGGAGACGAAGCGCAGGTCGTCGTCGTCGAGCCGATGGGAAGCGAAACGCTGGTTACGCTCGAGTACCGCGCGCAGCGGCTGGTGGCGCGGGTGCCTGCCGATCGCGTCTTCGAGCCGGGGCAGAGGGCGTGGGTACGCCTGCCCGCCGACCGCACGCTCGCCTTCGACACAGCAACCGGCTCGCGAATCAGCTAGCGGGCAGGCCGGAGCAAGGGTTCAGGGTTCAGGGTTCTAGGTTCTGGGTTCAGGTTCTGGGTTCGGGGTTCCGGGTTCAGGTTCAGGGTTCGGGGTTCACGGTTGGTTCAGGTTCTGAGTTCGTCCGAACCAAGAACCAGAACCAACCCAGAACCCAGAACCCCGAACCCAGAACCCTGTCTCTAGAACCCGAGTCGTAGCGAAAGCTGCATGACCCGCGGATCGCCCGCGAGGTCTGAAATGACGCCCGCAGTGGCGCTGGTGATGTCGCGCTGCGGCAGTCCGAAGTTGGCGCGGTTGAACAGGTTGAACGCGTCCCACCGCAGCGTCGCGTTGACGCGGCCGGTCAGGTTCAGGCGCCGCTGCACGCTCATGTCGAAGGTCAGCCAGCCCGGCCCGCGCAGGATATTTCGGCCGGCGTTGCCGAACGTGCCCGACGCCACCTGCGTGAACGCGGCGACGTTGTACCACTGCTCGACGGTCTCGGGGCCCTGCGGATCGCCGGTCAGGTTCGGCAGGCCGGTCATGCCGGCGCCGACGTTGTTGTTGCCCTGGGTGATGGTCATCGCCCGGCCCGAGCGGGCGCTGTAGATGCCGGTGACCAGCCAGCCGCCGAGGATCTTCCCGGCGACGCCTTGCTGCAGGTACGGCTTGCCTTCGCCGAACGGCAGCTCGGCGATGAAGTTGGCGACGAACCGGTGGCGGACGTCGAAGTCGCTCGGCCCCTCCCACGATTTGAGATCGCGGCCGTTCTGCGGCCGGCCCGACGATGCGTTGAGGTGCTCGGGCGCCTGATCGATCGCCTCGCCCAGCGTGTAGGACGCGCGGTAGCTGTAGCCCTTGCTCATCCGCTTCTCGAACGACAGGTCGACGCCCTTGTAGTTCGCGGCGCCGGTCATCTCGCGCCACTGGACGTTGCCGAACGTGGGGTACGGCAGCGCCCCGTTCGCGTCGCGCGTGCCGGGCAGGTTCTGGTTCAGGTTGCGCAGCACCGCGAGGTGATCGGTCGTCGAGCCGACGAAGTCGACCGAGGCGACGAAATCACGCCCCACCTGCTGCTCGATGCCGGCGCCGGCCTGCTGCACCATCGTCCGCGGGTTGTTGCGATCGGAGGTGCGGATCAGCAGCCGGCTGAGGACGATGTTCGACGGATCGAGGAAGTTCGTGGGGAAGCCGTCGCGCATCAGGAAGACCGGCGTCACGTTGGGCGAGCCGGGCGCGGTGATGTCGATGTTCAGCAGCCCGGGCGGGTTGAGCGCCAGCTGATCTTCCGAGCCGATGCGCTCGAACTGGTTGTAGAAGACGCCGTAGCCGCCGCGGAGGATGGTGCGGTCGGTCAGCTTGTAGACCGCGCCGATGCGCGGCGCGAAGTTGTTGCGATCCGGGTTGACCAGCGCGCGGTCCTCGAGCGATCCGTCGCCGGCGAAGACCAGCTTGCCGGCGCCCGCCGGATCGAAGTTCGCCATCCGGTTGTTCTTCTCGACCGCCGGCGTCATGTAGTCGTAGCGCAGCCCGAGGTTGACGGTCAGCTTGTCGCTGGCGCGCCAGTCGTCCTGCGCGAAGAGGGACTGCGAGCGCAGCTCCTGCGTCACCACGAAGACGTTGGTCAGCTGCGCGCGCTGCACGTAGCCGAGCAGGAAGTCGGCGAAGGCGTTGCCGGTGAACTGCGTCGTGAAGCTCAGATTGCCGCGCGTCGGCGCGACGTCGAAGTACTCGTTGCTCATCGGCAGCATCAGGTCGAGGCCCGCCTTGACCTGATGGCGTCCCTTGACCCAGCTCAGGCTGTCGATCCACTGCGCCTGGTTGGTGTGCTGGAACTTCGGCATGAAGTTGGGCGAGCCAATGCGGATGTGACCGGTGATGTCCATGCCGGTGACGCCGCCGAGCACAACCGGGTTCGCGGGCACGCCGCGCAGGCCGATCTGATCGTTGCCGTTCTCGCCGAACGGATCCTGCGTGCCGTCGTTGGTCCCGCGCGCCCACGAGAAGCGCGCCTCGTTCACCAGGCTGGAGCCCAGCACCTTGGTCCAGCCGCCGACCAGGCCGTTCGACTTGAGGTAGTTCCGCCCCCACGCCGAGGTCGACGTGCCGTCGAGAATCCCGCCGAGGAAGCCGGGGACGTAGCGGAACCGATCGCTCCAGATGTAGCGCGCGAACACGGTGTCGTTGTCCGACAGGTGCATGTCGACACGGCCCAGGAAGCGGTCCGACTCGTCTTCGACGTTCGGCTGGCGGATGAAGTTGTTGCCGCCCGTCGTGTTGGGCAGCGGCAGGAGGCCGGCGACCTTCGCCGCGACCGGGTCGATGCGGTTCGCCGGAATCGTGTTGTTCGCGAACGGCAGGCCGGTGAGCGGATCCCGGATCGCGCCCGGGAAGATGCCGCTGCGCTCGGCCTGCGTCATCACCCGGCCGGTGCGCAGCACCCCCTGCTTGATCCTCGTCGCCTCGTAGTCGCCAAAGAAGAACATGCGGTTCTTGACCAGCGGGCCGCCCAGGTTGCCGCCGAACTGGTTCTGCTTGTTGGTCGGCTTGGGCTGGTTCGCCTTCTTCGCGAAGTAGTTGATCGTGTCGAGCTTGTCGTTGCGGAAGAACTCGTAGCCGGTGCCGTGCAGCGAGTTGGTGCCCGACTTGGTGTTGACGACAATCGACGCGCCCGGCGCCCAGCCGTACTCGGCGGCGTACGGGCTGGTAATCACCTTGAACTCGGATATCGCGTCAACCGACGGCCGCGAGATCTGCGTCGTCAGCTCCTGGACGTTGGTCGAGAAGCTGTTGTTGGCGACGCCGTCGAGCAGGAAGTTGTTCTGCAGGCTGCGGTTGCCGTGGACGCTGACGCCGCCGGTGCGCCCCGCCGAGGTGCCGCCCGCCTGCTCGGTGTAGCGGTCGCTCTGGACGCCGGGCACCATCGCCATCAAGTCGTCCCAGTTGCGGATCGCCAGCGGCAGCTTCGACACCTCGTCGTTGTTGACCACGGTGCCGAGCGCCGCCGACTCGGTGCTGAGCAGCGGCGTGACGCCGGCGACGGTCACCATCTCGCCAATCGTCCCCACCGGCAGCGAGATATCGAGCCGCGCGCGCGAGCCGATGGCGAGGGCGATCGTCTGCTCGAACCGCTGGAAGCCGGTCATCTCGGCCTGCACCAGGTACTCGCCGGGCAGCAGGTTCACCACCAGGTAGGTGCCGTCGTTGTTGGTCGTCGCCTTCGCGACGACGTTGGTGGCCAGGTTGGTGAGCGTGATCTGCGCCTGCGGGATGACCGCGTCCGACGGGTCCTTGACGATGCCGGTAAGGGTGGCGCGATCGACCTGCGCCCAGGCGGCCGTTGCGTGCAGCAGGAACGCGGCGACGAGGGTGAACAGGACGTGCGGCGTCCGTTTCATGAAAGGTGTCCTCCAGACAAGTTGCTGGTTGCTAGATGCTGGTTGCTAGCTGTCACGTTCTCAGGTCTTCGGTCCGCCGACCCGGCGGCGCCACTAGCGGCAGGCGCGGATCGGGCGCCGGCCAGGCGTGGCGGAAGCGAGCGTACCGCGGATCGTCGCTCGCCGCCATCGACCGGCGCGACCCCGCCAGCACGTTCAGGTAGTAGGCATCGTATCCGTAGGCTGTAACGAACGGATGATAGCCGTCGCGGACCGCCACAACGTCGCCATGCGTCACGCGCACGGTCTCGTCGCGCCGGTGGGTGTAAACACGGTGGAACCCGTAGCCGTCCGGTTCCTTGTAGCGGAAATAGTAGATCTCTTCGAGGTCGGCCTCGCGCGGCGGGTCGTCGGTGTCGTGCTTGTGCGGCGGATAGCTGGACCAGTTGCCGCTCGGCGTATAGACCTCGCAGATGAGGAGGCGATCGGCCGGAAACGCAGGCGGCATGATGTCGACGAGCTGCCGCGTCGCGTTGCCGCCGCCGCGGATCTCGTAGCCGCAGTCGTCGGGACGGATGACCCGTGGCGCGAACGCTTCGGTCGACCGCGCGCGGCAGTCGGCGATCTCGGACGCCTTGTCGGCGACGACGTTGAACGCGGTTCCGGGCGGCACATAGACGGCGTGCGGGTAGCCGCTGAAGACGTCGGCACGCGGGCCGACCTTGTGCCAGGCGCCGTTCCACCTGACGCTGAACGCGCCGCGCAGCAGCACGAGGCACCGTTCCTCGTTCCGCGACAGTCCCGACCATACCGCGCCCGCCGCGAGGTGGCGTACGGCGAAGTGAATTCGCTCCCAGCCCAGCGCGCGGGGCGTGAGGTTCACCGCCGCGCCGGTGCGCCCCGCGGGCACGCGCTTCGATCGATACAGCAGCTTGTGCGTGGTCATGTCGTGCGACGCGCTGTCTCGCGACTGAGACTGGCAACTGGCGACTGGTTCATGTGAGTTGCTGGCGAAGCGCTTCGCCAGCGCCAAAGAATGATCGGCTAAAAATGCGATGTCAAGCCTTTTTCGCCGCATCTAAGCGCTTTGCTGCGTCGTGTATTAGAATGACGGCCGCAGATCCAAGACGCTGAACTGCGACTGTATGTCGAATATCTACGACGTCGCGAAACGCGCGCGCGTCTCCGTCGCGACGGTGTCGGCGGTGCTCAACGACAGCGCCTTCGTCAGCGCCGACCTGAAGGCGCGCGTGCAGGAGGCGGTCGCCGCCCTGCGCTATCAGCCGAATCTGCTCGCCCGCAGCCTGGCGCGGCAGCGGACGCAGACCTTCGGCATGATCGTGCCCGACATCGCCAACCCGTTCTTCCCGGAGGTGGTGCGCGGCGCCGAAGACGTCGCCCGCGGCGGCGGCTACGCGCTGCTCATCGCCAGCAGCGACAACGACCTCGCCAAGGAGGAGGTCTACCTGCGGCTGTTCGCGTCGCGCCGCGTCGACGGCATCATCCTGACCAAGGCACCCGGGCGCCTGCCGCCCGACCTCCCGCAGGCGCTCGCCAGGGCGAAGATTCCCGTCGTGCAGCTCGCGCGAACCGTGCCCGGCCTCGCCGGCGACGTCGTCGAGCTCGACGATCGGGCGGCGGCGTACGAAGGGGTGACGCACCTCGTGCGCCTCGGCTACCGCCGCGTCGGCTTCATCGGCGGGCTCCCGGGCGCGAGCACCAGCCGCAAGCGCGTCGAGGGCTACAAGGCGGCGCTGCGCGACGCCCGCATCAAGCTCGATCCGGCGCTCGTCGTCGACGGCGATTTTCGCGTCGAGTCGGGGTACCGCCGGGGGCTGCAGCTGCTCAAGAGCCGTCCCGACGCGGTGTTCGTCGCCAACTACCTGATGACGGTCGGCTTCATGGAGGCGCTGCGGCAGTATCGCCTCCGCTGCCCCGAGGACGTCGCGCTGGTCACGTGCGACGACTACCCCTGGATGGATTCGTTCTCGCCGCGGCTGACGACGATCGATCTGCCCAAGCGCGATCTCGGCGCCGCCGCCGCGCAGCTCCTGATCGAGCGGATCGCGAAACCGCGCGCCGCCGCCCGATCGATCACGCTGCCCAACGCGATGCGCGTCCGCGAATCGTGCGGCTGCGGGCTGCGGAAGCGGCACGCCCTCGCGCGGTAGCGTCCGGTGGCCAGAGATCCGCTCGACGACTCCCCGCGCCGCTACGACGTCCTGGCGATGGGGCGCAGCAGCATCGACCTGTATGCGCACGAGATCGGCCGGCCGATTTCCGAGGTCAGGAGCTTCGACGCCTACGTCGGCGGCTGCCCGACCAACGTCAGCGTCGGCACGCGGCGCCTCGGGTTGCGATCGGTGCTGCTGACGGCGGTCGGCGACGACCAGGTCGGCGAGTTCGTCACCGCGTTCCTCGATCGCGAGCAGGTCGAGACCCGCTTCATCCCGCGCAAGCCGGGACGGCGCACCAGCGCGGTGGTGCTGACCATCCTGCCGCCGGACCGCTTTCCGCTCACCTTCTATCGCGACAACTGTGCCGATCGCGCGCTGACCGCCGACGATGTGGCGCGGGCGCCGATCGGTGAGAGCCGGGTGGTTTTTCTCACCGGCACCGGCCTCAGCCACGAGCCGGCGCGCGCGGCGACCTTCGCCGCGGCAGCGGCCGCCCGCGACGCCGGCGTGCCGATCGTGGTCGATCTCGACTACCGCGCCGATCAGTGGGATGGTGCCGCCGCGTTCGCGGCGGAAATCCAGAAGCTCGTCGACTCGGCGACCATCGCCGTCGGCACGGAAGAAGAGTTGGCCGCTGCCGCCGGCACCGAGGATGTCGCCGACGGCGCGGCGACCTTGTTCGAAGGCGGCATCCAGGCGCTGGTCCTGAAGCGCGGCGCGCGCGGCTCGACGGTGTTTCGCGCCGGCCGCCAGCCTTCCGACGTCGCACCGTTTCCGATCGAGGTCCTCAACGTGCTCGGCGCCGGCGACGCGTTCGCCAGCGGGTTCCTGTACGGCTATCTTCAGGGGTGGCCGCTCGAGCGCGCTGCCCGCATGGGCAACGCCTGCGGCGCCATCGTCGTCACCCGGCATGGATGCGCCAACTTCATGCCGACGCTCGACGAGGTTGCCGCGTTCGTGGCTGGCCGGGGAGATCCGCCGATATGAGAACGGCGAACGGAACCGTCCGACTCACCATGGCGCAGGCGGTGGTGCGCTTCATGGTGCAGCAGCGATCGTCGCGCGACGGCCGCGAGCAGCCGCTGTTCGGCGGCGTGTTCGGCATCTTCGGCCATGGCAACGTCGCCGGCATCGGCCAGGCGCTGCAGGAGCAGCGCGACGCGCTGCCCTATTACCTGGCGCGCAACGAGCAGGCGATGGTGCACACCGCCGCCGCCTACGCCAGGATGCACAACCGGCTGCGGACGCTGGCGTGCACGACCTCGATCGGCCCGGGCGCGACCAACATGCTGACGGGCGCGGCCGGCGCGACCATCAACCGCATCCCCGTGTTGCTCTTGCCCGGCGATATCTTTGCCGGCCGGCGCCCGGCGCCGGTGCTGCAGCAGCTCGAGTCGAGCCAGTCGCAGGACGTGTCGGTGAACGACTGTTTCAAGCCGGTGTCGCGCTACTGGGATCGCATCAACCGGCCCGAACAGCTGGTGACCGCGCTGCCAGAAGCGATGCGCGTGCTGACCTCGCCGGCCGAGACCGGCACGGTGACGCTGGCGCTGCCGCAGGACGTGCAGGCCGAAGCGCACGACTATCCGATTGCGCTGTTCGAGCCGCGGGTCTGGACGGTACCGCGGCTGCGGCCCGACATCGGGCTGCTCGTCGAGGCGGCGCGGCGGATCCGCGCGAGCCGGCGGCCGATGATCGTGGCGGGCGGCGGCGTGATCTACAGCGAGGCGACCGACGCGCTCCGCCAGTTCGTCGACGCGACCGGCATTCCCGTGGGCGAAACGCAGGCCGGGAAGGGAGCGCTGCCCGAACCGCATCCGCTCGCGGTGGGCGGCGTCGGCGCCACCGGCACGGAGGTCGCGAACCTGCTCGCGCGCGATGCCGACCTCGTCATCGTCGTCGGCTCGCGGCTGAGCGACTTCACGACCGCGTCGAAGACCGCGTTCCAGCACGAGCAGGTCGGCTTCATCGCCATCAACGTCGCCGAGATCGACAGCGCCAAGCAGGGCGCGCTGCCGCTGGTCGGAGACGCGCGCGCGACGCTCGCCGAGCTTCTGCCACTGGTCGCCGGCTACCACGTCGAGTCTGCATACACGGAAACAATCGCGACGTTGCAGAAAGCCTGGCAGGTGGAAGTGGACCGCATCTACGCTCGGTCCGCGCAATCCACCATCCACAATCAATCCGCAATCCGCAATCCGCAATCCGCATTGTCTCAGGCGCAGGTTATCGGGTTGTTGCAGGAGACGCTCAACCCCACTGATGTGATCGTCTGCGCGGCGGGCAGCCTGCCGGGCGATCTGCACAAGCTGTGGCGCGCCCGCGATCCCAAGGGCTATCACATGGAGTACGGCTACTCCTGCATGGGCTACGAGATTGCCGGCGGCCTCGGCGTGAAGATGGCCGCGCCCGAGCGCGACGTCTACGTGCTGGTTGGCGACGGCTCGTACCTGATGATGGCGCAGGAGATCGTCACCGCGGTGCAGGAGCACCTCGCGATCACGATCGTGCTGTTCGACAACCACGGCTTCGCCAGCATCGGCGGGCTGTCGGAGTCGGTCGGCAGCGGCGGCTTCGGAACGCGCTACCGCTATCGCAACCGCGAAACCGGCGAGCTCGACGGCGCGATCCTCGCAGTCGACTTCGCCGCCAACGCGGCGTCGCTGGGAGCGCGCGCGTTCCGGGCCGGCACGCTCGACGAACTGCGCCGCGCGATCGCCGAGGCGAAAGGGGAGCCGCGGGCGTCGGTGATTGTGGTGCCGGTCGAGCGCGAGGCGCGGGTCGGCGGCTACGAGTCGTGGTGGGACGTGCCGGTCGCCGAAGTGTCGGCGAGCCACGACGTGCAGGCGGCGCGCGCGCGCTGGGAAGAAGCGCGGCGGAAAGAGCGCGACTTCCTGTGATTGCCGTCGCCAACGCTCCCTGCTCCTGGGGAGTGCTCGAATTCGAAGCCCTCCGACCGGGCTCAGGCCAGGTGCTCGACGAGATGGCCACCGCCGGCTACGCCGGCACCGAGCTCGGCGACTGGGGCTTCATGCCGACCGATCCTGCGGCGCTTGCCAGCGAGGTCGGGCGGCGCAAGCTGGCGCTGGTCGGTGCGTTCGTGCCGATCGCGCTGGCGCGGGAGGACGCGGTCGAGGAGGGGATCGACCGTGCCGTTCGAACTGCCCGGCTGATGAAAGCAGCAACGGGGGCGGCCGCGCCGGTGGTGGTGCTGGCCGACGACAACACCACCGTGCCGCATCGCACGGCCCGCGCTGGCCGCATTCGCCCGGAAGATGGCCTGTCGCCCGCGGACTGGGACCGCTTCGCCGAACGCGCGACGCGGGTCGCCGCGGCGGTCAAGGAAATCGCCGGCGTACGCACCGTGTTTCATCATCACTGCGCCGGTTACGTGGAGACGCCGGCCGAGATCGACGCGCTGATGTCGCGCACGCCTGCCGATCTCCTCGGCCTCTGCCTCGATACCGGCCATCTGACGTACGGCGGCGGCAACGCCGCCGACGCGATCGCGAAGTATCGCGGCCGCATCCGGCACGTCCACTTCAAGGACTACGATCCCGAGCTCGCGCGCCGCGCCCGCGAGGAAGGGTGGGACTATCACACCGCGGTGCGGCACGGCATCTTCTGCGAGCTCGGCAAGGGGAGCGTGCCCTTCCGGCAGGTGCTCGATGCGCTGCGCGTCGCGCAGTACGACGGCTGGATCGTCGTCGAGCAGGACGTGCTGCCCGGACTCGGCACCCCCGCGGCCAGCGCGAGACGCAACCGCGAGTATCTGGCGCGGCTGGGTCTGTAGCCGCGCGTGCCATGGCTGATGGCTGATGGCTGATGGCTGATGGAATGGTTGATGGCTAGCGCATGAACATCGAGCGAACGTATATGTTGGCCGCCGATCATCGGTGGCAATGGGAAGAGTGGTGCGATGCGCAGCAGATGCCGCGTGAGCGCATCGGCGAGGCGAAACGCGTCGCCTGCGACGGCTTTCTGCTCGCGCGCGAGCGTTCCGCCGCCGTGCGCGCGTACGGGGCGCTGCTCCTCGACGAGCAGTACGCCGCCCCTGTGATCGCCGACGCGTTGAGGGCAGGCCTCGACGTCGGCACGCCGGCGGAACAAGCCGGCGCGTTCCCGCTCGCCTGGGCCGCCGAGCCGTTCTCGCGCGCGCTCACCGGCGCGTTCGCCAAGGTGCTCGTTCGCTATCGACCCGACGATGAGGCGGCGGTTCGTGAGGGGCAGTGGCAGAAGCTCGAGGCGCTCCAGTCGTGGTGCCGCGGCGCCGGCAAGCCGCTGGTCGTCGAGATCCTGGTCGCGCGGCGCGGCGAGCCCGAGGACGAGTTCGAGGAAACCGGCCGGCCGGCGATGCTCGCCGGCTTCATCGCCGACGCCTACCGCCGCGGCCTCGTCCCCGAGTTCTGGAAGATCGAAGGCACGCTGTCGCGCGCCGGGGCGCGGACGATCGACACCGCGATTGCCGCGAATCCTCTGTGCCGCCAGATCATGCTGGGCAAGGCGGCCGAGATCTCGACGATCGGCCGCTGGTTCGCCGCCGCCGCCGAAAGCCGCACCGCCTCCGGGTTCGCCATCGGACGCTCGGTGTTCTGGGCGCCGTCGACGGCCTTCCTGAGCGGCGCGACCACCGCCGATCGAGCCGCCGCCGACATCGCCGCCAACTACCTCCAGCTCGTGGACGCCTGGCAGCAAAGCCGCGTATAGTCGGCCCCCATGGGGAACCTGCTCGGCGACGTTCGCTATGCCCTGCGGTCGCTGGTGCGCCAGCCCACGTTTGCGGCGGTGGCCATCCTCACGCTCGTCCTCGGCATCGGCACCAACACGGCGATCTTCAGCGTCATCAAGGCGGTGCTGCTGAACCAGCTGCCGTATCAGCGGCCGTCGCAGCTGGTCGTCATCGCCGAGCAGAATCCCGACGGCAACACCGATCTCGTGGCGCCGCTCACCTTCGCCGACTGGCGCGAGCAGTCGCGCGCGATCGCGTCGATGGCTGCGTTCCGGCAGCTGCGCTATGCGTTTGCCGGCAGCGCCGAGCCGTTGAACGTCCCGAGCGTGCGGGCGACGCCGAACATCTTCACGATGCTCGGCGTCAACC
>Ga0111538_10002702_pt1 | contig 24898 bp, 23 predicted proteins | sample SoiMethybrSBSTD1_FD_79669 | JGI IMG/M metagenome (GOLD analysis project Ga0111538, IMG submission 79669) | Bulk soil microbial communities from a Populus tree surrounding site in Tennessee, USA - Soil MetaG P. TD hybrid SBSTD1 (version 2)... | ecosystem: Environmental > Terrestrial > Soil >...
CAGGCGGCCGAAGCTGGTCGGCCCCGCCTCGCTGGCCTCCGGCTGGGCCCGCCGCAGGATGGCGCCGACCCGCAGCATGAGCTCGCGCACGCTGAACGGCTTGGTCACGTAGTCGTCGGCGCCGACCTCGAAGCCGACCACCCGGTCGATCTCGTCTCCCTTGGCGGTCAGCATGAGCACCGGCACGGTGCGGCCGGTCTCGGTGGCGCGGATGCGCCGGCAGACCTCGGTGCCGGGCATGTCGGGCAGCATGAGATCGAGGATGACCAGATCGGCGGCCGGCGCCTTGCCGTATGCGATCAGCGCGTCGCGCCCGCTCTGGGCCGAGCGGGTCTCGTAGCCCTCGCGGCGCAGGTTGTACTCGAGCGTTGCGACGAGGTCGGGCTCGTCGTCGACGATGAGGATCAGGGGAGACACGTCGTCCACAGCATGACCCGCGCGGGCGGCGCGGCGGGGTGACAGGCGCGTGACATCAGCGCAAACTCATGAATCGCCGGCGCTGCCGGGGCGGCTGTCGGCGGCCGGCAGCTCGATGACGGGCTTGTCCGGGTGGCGGCGATAGAGCAGGGCGGTCTTGCCCAGCACCTGTGCCACCTCGGATCCGGTCGCGCTCGCCGCCTGGGCGGCGGCGTCCTGCCGCTCGAGGTCGCTCGACGAGCCGAGCTTGATCTTGATGAGCTCGTGGCTGGCCAGCGCCTCGGCGATGGCGGCGATGACCTGCTCGGTGAGGCCGCCGCGGCCGATGTGCACCACCGGGTTCATCGCGTGTCCGAGCGATCGCAGGTAGCGCCGCTGCTTGCCGCTCAGGCTCATCGCTCGGCTCCTCGGCCGCAGGCCGCCTCGACCTCGGCCACCTGCTTGGGCACCGCCGCGGTCAGCACCTCGCAGCCGTCGTGGGTGACCAGGATGTCGTCCTCGATCCGGATCCCGATGCCGCGCAGCTCGGCCGGCGCCGCCTCGGCGTCAGCCGCGACGTAGAGCCCCGGCTCGATGGTGATGACCATGCCCGGCTCGAGCGGGCGCGCGCTGCCGGGGCCGTCCCCCTGCATGTAGGCGCCGACGTCGTGCACGTCCATACCGAGCCAGTGCGAGGTGCGGTGCATGTAATAGGCCTTGTAGCCGCCGTCCTCGATCCGCGCGGCGGCCGGTCCGGACAGCAGGCCGAGCGCGATCATCCCCTCGGTCAGCCGCTCGACGCAGCGGGCGTGGATGTCGTCGAGCGAGACGCCCGGGCGGGTCATGCGGATCGCCTCCTCCTGGGTGGCCAGGACCAGCTGATAGGCGCGGCGCTGGGCGGCGGTGAAGGTCCCGCCGGTCGGGAAGGTGCGGGTGACGTCGGCGGTGTAGAAGTCGAACTCGCAGCCGGCGTCGACCACCACCAGCTCCCCGTCGCCGAGCGTGCGCGCGTTCTCCACGTAGTGGAGGATGGTGGCGTTGTCGCCCGAGCCGACGATGGTCGAGTAGCCGGGACCGGCGCCACCGCGGCGCCGGAAGGTGTACTCGATGAGCGCCTCGAGCTCGTACTCCGGCACTCCCGGGCGGCCGGCGGCCATGGCGGCGATGTGCGCCTCGGCCGTGATGGCGGCGGCGCGCCTCAGGCAGGCGATCTCCTCGGCCGACTTCCTGAGGCGCATCTCGTGCAGGGTCGCGCGCGGGTCGATCACCCGGCGCGGCGGCCGCTGGCCGCGCCGTTCGGTCGCCCGCAGGTGGACGATGGCCGCGCTCACCGCCCGGTCGAAGCGGGGGTTCAGGCCGAGACCGTGGTGGAGATCCTCGAGGTTGCCGATGAGCTCGGGCAGCTTCTTGTCCAGCTCGGCGACCGGGTAGGCGGCATCGGCGCCGTAGGTGGCGACCGCCCCCTCGACCCCGGCGCGGCGCCCGTCCCACACCTCGCGCTCCTTGTCGCGCGGCCTGACGAACAGGACGAAGCGCTCGGTCTCGGCCCCCGGGCGCAGGACCACGGTGGCCTCCGGCTCGGCGAACCCGGTCAGGTAATAGATGTCCGACGATTGCCGGTAGCGGCCCGTGACCGAGCCGCGCTGCGCCTCGGGCGGCGAGTGCAGGACGAGAGCGGCGTTCGGCCCGATCGCCTGCATGAGCGCGGCCCGCCGGCGCGCGAACACCGCCATCTCCATGTGGGTTTGTATACCATGCGGCCCGTCGCCCCACCGGGCCGCGGCACCGTGTACGCTTGGTACGGGTGAGTGACACGACGGTAGACGAGCGATCGGGCGGCCGTCGCTTCGGACGGTACCGCGTGCTCGACGTCCTCGGCAGCGGCGCCATGGGCGAGGTGCTCCTGGCCTACGACGACCTGCTCGGGCGCGAGGTCGCGGTCAAGACCCTGCGCGCCCAGGTGGCGGCGGCGGCCAAGGGGAACCTGTACGACGAGCGGCTGTTCCGCGAGGCGCGCGCCATCGCTGTGCTCGGCCATCCCAACATCGTTCGCATCTTCGACATGGGCGTCGAGGACGAGATCCCCTACCTGGTGATGGAGGCGGTGCGCGGCCCGACCCTCAAGCTCAGGCTGGAGCAGGGGCCGCTCGGCAAGAGCGATCTGCGGACCCTCGGCATCCAGATGGCGCGCGCGCTCGACGCCGCGCACGGCAAGGGCATCCTGCACCGCGACATCAAGCCGTCGAACATCCTCGAGGCCGAGCCGACCACCTGGAAGCTGGCCGACTTCGGCATCGCCCACACGCCGGATTCGTCGCTCACCATCACCGGGCAGTTCCTCGGCACGCCCATGTACTCGGCGCCGGAGTCGATCATGGCAGGGCAGTTCAGCCCGGCGTCGGACGTCTACGGCCTGGCCGCGACCCTCTACGAGGCCGCCTGCGGGCAGACCGTGGTGGGTCCGGGCAGCTCCTCGTCGCTGTCGGAGCGCCTGACGCGTGGGGTGAAGCCGCCCGGCGAGGTCCACCCGGGGGTGCCGCGCGAGATCGAGCGCGCCATCATGGCGGCGCTGTCGATCGAGACCGCCGAGCGGCCGAGCGCGGCCGAGTTCGCCGACATCCTGGCGCGCGGCACCGCGCGGCTGACCCGGCAGCGGAGCGCGGTGGGGGCACCGGCGCGGCGCTCGCGCGGCCCGCTGGTGGTGGCGGCGGTGGTCGTGGTCGGCTGTGCCATCGCGGGGGCGTTCATCCTCGGCAAGTCGAACGCGAAGGACAAGGAGCCGGACAGGCCGCCGGCCGCCGAGCCGCCGGCACCGGTGACCGCGGCGGCGGCTCCGGACCAGGAGAAGACGGAGGAGCCGGCGCCGCCGGAAGAGAAGGCGCCCGAGCCGGCGCCGCCGGAGGAGAAGGCGCCCGAGCCGGCGCCGCCGGAGGAGAAGGCGCCCGAGCCGGCGCCGGCGCCGCCGGTCGAGCCGGAAGAAGCGGCGGCCGCACCGGCGCGCACGTCCTTGCCCGAGCTCGCCGCGATCAAGAAGCTCATCGCGGCCAGGCGCCGCGAGTCCGCCATCGATGCCCTCCAGGCCCTGCGCGGCAAGCACCCGAAGGACGCCGAGGTGCCGTTCCTGCTCGGCAACCTCTACTTCGAGAAGCAGTGGTGGGAGCACGGCTTCGCCAACTACAAGCTCGCCATCCAGAACGACCCCGCCTACCGCCAGAACCCCACCCTCATCAACCACGCCATCCAGAATCTCATGTCGCCGTCGCAGAACTGGCGCGGGGTCCGCTTCCTGACCCGCGACATCGGCAAGCCGGCCATCCCGCACCTGGAGAAGGCGGCGAAGTCGGGCCCCGGGTACATCCGCAAACGCGCCGGCCAGGTGCTGGCGACCCTGCGCAAGCGGACGTCGCGATGAGCGGCCGCCCCAGGCGCGGCGCGGCCAGCATGACGACGAGCGTCATCCGCGACGCCAACCGGCCGGTCGCGCTTCGCGTGCGCGAGCTCGCCCTCGAGGTGATCGAGGGACCGGCGACCGGTGCCTCTGCCAGCATGAACAAGCGCGAGCTGTCGGTCGGCACCCACGCCTCGAACGACCTCGTGCTCGCCGACCCGGCGGTGTCCCGCTTCCACTTCCGCATCGTGGCCGACGAGAAGGGGCACCGGATCATCGACACCACGAGCACCAACGGCACCACGGTCAACGGAGTCAGGGTCGAGCAGGCCTTCCTCGCCGACCGGGCGCGCATCCAGGCGGGCGGCTCGACCATCCAGGTGCGCCTGGGCGACGGCTCGGCCGACATCGAGCTGTCGCCCGACGACCGCTTCGGCCCCACCGTCGGACGCAGCGTGGCGATGCGGCAGGTATTCGCCCTGGCGCGCCGGGCGGCGGCCTCGAGCGCCTCCATCCTCTTGCTCGGCGAGACCGGCACCGGCAAGGACGTCCTGGCCCGCGCCATCCACGCCCACAGCGGTCGGGCGCAGGCGCCGCTGGTGGTGTTCGACTGTGCGGCCACCCCGCCCAGCCTCATCGAGTCGGCGCTCTTCGGCCACCTGCGCGGCGCGTTCACCGGTGCCGACGAGGCGCGCGCCGGCGTGTTCGAGCGGGCCTCGGGCGGCACTCTGTTCCTCGACGAGATCGGCGAGATGCCGCTCGACCTCCAGCCCAAGCTCCTGCGAGCGCTGGACGGCGGCAGCATCACGCCGGTGGGCGGCAGCCGCGAGGTGACCGTCAACGTGCGAGTCATCGCGGCGACCAACCGCGACCTGCGGGCGATGGTGGCGCAGGATCGCTTTCGCCCCGACCTCTACTACCGCCTCGCCGTCGTGCCGATCGAAGTGCCGCCGCTGCGCGAGCGCACCGGCGATGTACCGCTCCTGGCGGCCCACTTCGCCCGCGAGTTCCTCGCCCGCGACGACCGTCCGGCCCAGACCCTGGCGACCGCCGATCTCGAGCGCGCCCTCGCCGGCCTCGAGGATCAGGAATGGCCGGGAAACGTCCGCGAGTTGCGCAACGCGGTCGAGCGGCTGCTGGCCCTCGCCGATCCCGAGCTCCTCGGCGCCGGCCTCACCGGGGACACGCTCGCCGCGCTCGGTTCGCGGGTGGCGATCGGCAAGGCGACCCGGCTGCCGATGCACGCGGCGCGCGAGCAGTTCGACCGCGAGTACATCCGGGACGTCCTGGCGGCCGCCGAGGGCGACATCGAGCGCGCGGCGACCGTCGCCGAGCTCCACCCGAAGTCCTTCGAGCGCCTGATGCGCCGCCACGGCATCGGCCGCCCGTAGGGGGGCCGGCTCGGAGCAGCTTTGCTCCGCGGCAGAGCAAGTCGGCTCCAGAGCGCGATGCAAGTGCGCGAGCTGGCAAGTCCGGCCTCCGGGCACAGGGCGTGCAGTCTCCTCGCAGCCATGACCCGCCCGGAGTGTAGCCCCTCGGATTTCGGTCGCTATCGGGTTCTGTCCAAGCTCGGCTCGGGCGCGATGGGGGACGTCCTGCTCGCGCGCGACAGCCTGCTCGACCGCGACGTCGCGCTCAAGACACTGGCCGCCCATTGCCTGCCGGATCCCGAAGGCCGGCGACCGGCGGAGGAGCGCTTCCTCATGGAGGCGCGGGCGGTGGCGGCCATCGACCACCCCAACGTCGTGCGCTTGTTCGACGCTGGCCGCGCCGACGGCGTCCCGTTCCTGGTGATGGAGGCGGTCAAGGGCAAGCCGCTGGCGGCGCGGCTCGACGACGGCCTCCTGTCGGCGAGCGAGGTCCGCGCGCTCGGCGTCCAGATCGCGCGCGCGCTCGAGGCGGCGCATGCGCGCGGCATCGTGCACCGCGACGTGAAGCCGAGCAACATCCTCGAGTCGGAGGCCGGGGTGTGGAAGCTGGCCGACTTCGGCATCGCGCGCCTGCCGTACTCCTCGATCACCCACACGGGCTGTTTCCTCGGGACGCCGGCCTACGCGGCACCCGAGTCGCTCCTGCGCGGCACGTTCACGTCCGCGTCCGACATCTATGGGCTGGGCGCGACACTGTACGAGGCGCTGTGCGGGACGCCGCCGCACGGCCTGGCCGGCGGGCGCACCATGCTGGCGCGGGTGGGCGGGCCGATCGCGCTGCCGCGCACCATCCTCGGCCAGGTCCCGGCAGAGCTCGAGACCGCGATCATGGCGGCGCTCGCCTCCGACCCGGCAACGCGGCCCGACGCCGCCGGGCTGGTCGACCTCCTGGTGTCGACGCGGTGGGAGCGACGGCCGGCACCGAAGAGGAAGCGGCTGCTGGCCGGAACGGTCATCGCGGCCACCGCGCTGGCGGCGCTCCTCGCCGGCGGCGGCGACCCCCAGGGCAACCCGGCCGCGGCCAGCCCGGCCGTACCCTCTCCGGCGCTCGCGCGGCCGGCAGCCGGCCTGGCGACACCGGTCGTCGCCGACCCGGAGATGGACTTCCCGCCCGAGCCCGTCCCGTCGAGCGAGATGGCCGAGCAGGCACGCAGCGCGTACGTGGCGGGAAATCTCTACTTCGCCCGCCAGTGGTGGTCGGCGGGCTTCACCGCGTATCGGGCTGCGATCGCCGCCGATCCCGGCTACCGGCGGGACCCGATCGTCATCCGCAACGCGATCAAGTGCCTCATGAGCCCGTCACAGTCCTGGCGCGCCTCGCGGTTCCTGGCCGACGAGATCGGCCAGCCGGCGATTCCCTACCTGCGCGAGGCGCTCTCGAGCTCGAGCCTCAACACCCGGCGCGCCGCCGCCCGTCTGCTGCGGGAGCTCGATCGGCCCGACGCGATGTGGTGAGCCCGCCAAGGCGAATCATCAGAGCCGGGGGCTAGCCGCCGAGCAGGCGCGCCAGCTCTTCGCCGTCGTCGCCGTCGGGACCGAGGACCAGGATGGGCACGCCGACCAGCGACGGCTCGGCGCGCAGGAGCTCGAGCGCCTCGACCCCGCCCGACGAGTGAGGTCCGTGCGAGAGGACGATGGCGCGCGGTTCGAGCAGACGAGCCAGACGCGGCAGCTCGTGAGTCGCGTGCATGAGGGTCACCGCGGTGTAGCCGAGCGCCGACACCGTGCGGTCGAGCCGCTCGATCGCGCGCTGCCCGTCGCCCAGGACCAGCACCACGCCGCGGCTGGTCGGCTCCGGCGCCGGGCTGGCGCCCGAGCGCCCCTGCTGGGCGCGGTAGACCGCGAGCGCCACCTTGTTGAGCAGCTCGTCGATGTCGAAGGGCTTCTCGACCAGGTCGGTGGCGCCGAGCGCGATGGTCCGGTGCGACTCGAACCCGTGGAGCGCGGTCATCACCAGCACCGAGATCCCGGAGGTTGCGGCGCTGGCATGCAGCGTCTCGAGGAGCGCCTTGCCGTTCATCCGCGGCATCAGGACGTCGAGCAGGATGACGTCCGGCGGGTTGGCGTGAATCTTGGCCAGCGCGTCCACCCCGTCGCCGGCGAGGTCCACCTCGTAGCCCTCGTCGGCGAGGACGGCGGCGACGGAGCTCCTGAGCAGAGCATCGTCGTCGACGACCAGGATTCTCCCACCCGTCACAGTGCCACGACCTTTCCTACCCTCGGACAATCTAGCATACGCGCCCCCCTCGTCGCGGGGCAAGCCGGCGCGCAGCGCCGACGTCTCCCCGGGGCAGCACCCACGACGAGGAAACAACAATGAGATACCATCGGGCGGGATGGCGCGCCACGCGCGAACCTTCGCGACGATACGGCCGGAGGTGCTCGAACGGCTGGTCGATGTGCGCGGAAGTATCGATCACACGCTGAGCGGCGTCCCTTCCCACCTCATCCGGCAGGAGTTCGATGCCGTACTCGACCGCATGGAGGCGTACCTCAGCGATCAGGACGTCGATCGCTACCGGAGCTTCGCCACCCGGTGGGTCGCGTTCCGGCTGGGTGAGGGCTTCTCACCCGAAAACCTCATCCACTCGGTGGTGGCCATCGGCGACGTGGTGCTCGAGGTCGGGCGCCGGCGGCTGACTCCCGGACCCGACACCAGCGAGTTCGTCCGCGAAGTGGCGCGGATGAACTTCGCGGCCGCCCGCATCATCGTCGAGATCCTGGCGGCCGAGCTCGAGACCATGCGCCGCTCGGCCGGTCGGAGCCAGACTTCGTGAGCGCCGGGCGGCAGCCGGCCGGCTTCCAGGTCTCGGCGGGGGGCGAGACCCACCCCGGGCACGTCCGCAACAAGAACGAGGACTGCTTCCTCACCGACCCGGAGATCGGCCTCTACCTGGTGCTCGATGGGATGGGCGGCCACATGGCGGGTGACGTGGCGTCGGCCCGCGCCCGCGAGGTGATTCGCGCCGAGGTGCGCGCGAACCTGCGTCGCAAGCCGCCGCCGACGCTGCTCGAGGACGCGATCAACGCCGGTTCGGCCGCGGTCCACGCCGACGCCCGGCGCAACCGCGACTTGACAGGGATGGGAACCACCGTGGTCGGCTGCTTCCTGACCGAGCGGCATGCGGTCATCGCTCACGTCGGCGACAGTCGCGCCTACCTCCTGCACGAGGGTCGCCTGCGCCTCTTGACGCGCGATCACACCGTGGTCGCCGAGCTGGTGGCGCGCAACGCGCTCAGCGTCGCCGAGGCGCAGGTCCACCCGTACAAGTCGGTCCTGTCGCGCAACCTGGGCGGCCGGCCGGATGCCAAGGTGGATCTCTCGGAGATCGACCTGCAGCCGGGCGACCGGCTGCTGCTCTGCTCGGACGGCCTGTCCGGCTTCGCCTCGCACGAGGCGATGGAGCAGGTGCTGGCCGGGGCCGAGGATGCCGAGCGCGCCGCCGCCGATCTCATCGAGCTGGCGCTGCGCGGGGGCGGCGGCGACAACGTGACCGCGCTGGTGGTCGACTGCGGACCGGAGGTGGTCGCCGAGTCGACCCAGGAGCTGAGGACCGGGGTCGCAACCGCCTGGTGGAGCCGGCGCGAGATGTTTCGCCGCGAGGCGCGCGCTCGCCGCGTCCACGAGTCGCCGATCTGCGCCGTGCTGTCGCCCGACGAGGCGGTCGCCATCGTGGCCGGCAACCTGTGCGAGGCGATCTACCACGACCTCGAGCAGTCGGCCGGCCTGCACGTCTGGACCTTCGCCGAGAACCTGGCCAGCGGCTGGCTCGACCAGGGCGGCGACTATCCGGTCCTGCGCGACCTGCTCGATCGCCTGCGCGAATCGGCCCTCGCGGTCATCGTCGAGGTGGCGACGGTGGACGCGCGCATGGCGATCGCGCTCGAGACCAGCATCCTGCGGGCGCTCATCGTCGCCGAGATGGCGGTGGCCGGCGCCATCGGCGAGCGCATGCGGCGCACCGAGGAGCTGCTGGTCACCCAGCACACGCGCGAGACCACCGCGCCGACCTTCGCCGACGAGAAGACCATCCCGTTCACCGGCGCCCACAAGATCGAGCCGGCCTCGCCGGTGGTGGTCGCCTGCCTCGAGCGGGCCCGGTCGACCGGCCTCGCCGGGCTGCCCGGCGGCGACAGCGCCCCGCAGGCGGCCGCCTGCATCGACGCCGCCCACCGCGCCGCCCTGCACGACGTCGGAAGCGAGCACGATCCGATGACCGCGGTGCGCGAGCTGTTCGGCAGCCGGGTGATGAGCGAGAGCGCGCTGCGCCCGCTGCTCGAGTCGCTCGACGTCGCCCGCAGCGAGCACCTGCGCGCGGTGCAGGTCCAGAAGGACGATCCGGCCATCCGGGCCGCCGCGCTGCGCCGGCTGGCCTCCATCCACCAGGGGATGATGGGCGCGCTGGCGCTGGTGGTCGCCGAGTCGGCACAGGCGGTGGCCGATCAGTTCCGCATCGCGACGGTCAGGACCGCGCGGCTGCGCGCCGAGGTCGGCCGCACCGAGGCGCGCCTGTCCCGTCTCGAGCGCGACCTGGCGGGCATCGTGGAGAGGCGCCGGTGAGCGCGGCCCCTCCCTCCCTCGCCGATCGGGTCGCGGTCCTGCGCGACGAGGTGCTGGCCACCGCCGACACCAGCGAGCGCGAGCCGCCCGGCAGCGAGGTGTTCGACGCCGTGCTGCGCAACCTCTCGCTGTCGAGCGAGACCGCGCCGGGGCTCGACCTGGCGCTGCACGACGCGGTCGCCCGCCGCCTGGCCTGGGGCGACACCGAGGCCAAGGTTCTGGCCGACGCCAGCGAGGTGTGCCGGCGCCTCCTGGCCGCCGCACAGCGCGCGCTGCGCGATCCGGCCGACGAGCTCCTGGTCGTCGCCGCGGTCGCCGAGGCGGCCAGCGCGGCGGCCCGCATCGTGGCCATCCTGGTGCTGGGCCGGGTCGCCCGCGAGCGGGCCGCCCAGCTGCGCGAGGAGATGGCGCAGGAACGGCTCGGCCACGCGCTCGAGCGGCAGCGCGAGGAGCTGGCCCGGCTCGAGGAGGCCGTCGCCCGCGCGCACGGCCGATCCTGACGGATGTACCGCGAGCAGCGCATCGTCTCCCGCTGCGAGGTCGAGTTCGACCGGCTCGGCCGCCGCGTCCAGGCGGTGTCGGAGGACTTGAGCGTGCGCGGCGTCTTCGTCAGGACCGACGACCTCCTGGCGGTCGGCGCGGTGGTCGACCTCGACCTCCGGTTGCCCGACGGGGTCGAGCTGCGGGTGGGCGCCAAGGTCATCCACCTGCTCACCCCGGCGGCGGCGCGCGCGCTGGGCCGCCGGCCCGGGATGGGCTTCGAGTTCGTCGAGCAGGACCCGGAGGCGCGCCAGCGCCTGATCAACCACCTCGATCGGATGAACGAGGAGGTGGTCCCGCGCCGACTCGACCCGCTCAGCCACTCCTTCGCGGTGGTGGCCGACGCCGGCCAGCCGCTGCTCGACCGCATCTCGAACGCCCTCACCGGCATCGGCTTCGAGACCCTGTTGTTCCGCAGCGGGGCGGAGGCGCTCGCCGCGTGCCACGAGCTGATCCCGGACGTGGTGGTGGCGGCGCTCGACATGCCGTCGATGGACGGCCTCACCCTCCTCGGGCGCCTCAAGACCAAGCAGCAGCTGGCCGACGTACCGGTGGTCCTCTTGTCCGACGACGCCAGCGACTTCACGCGTCTCCTGGCCTACCGGCTGGGCGTGACCGACGTCGTTCCCAAGCCGTTCACCGACGAGGAGCTGTGCATCCGGGTGCGCCGGGCCGCGGTCGAGTCGCGGCGCCCGCCCGCCGAGCCGGTCCTGCGCGGATCGCTCGCGGAGATCTCGGTCGCCACGCTGCTGTCGCTCTTCGAGTTCGAGCGCAAGTCGGGCATCCTCACGGTCAAGCGCGACGACCACAGCGCCAGGCTGTTCATCGCCGCCGGCCGGGTGGTCAAGGTCGACGACGGCGAAGCCGCGCACGACCCGCGCACCCGGGTGATGAACCTGCTCGACTGGCGCATCGGGCGGTTCGAGTTCAACGCCTGCGAGGTGATCGCCGGCGACGAGCTGGGCCTGATGACCCAGCAGCTCCTCCTCGAGCACGCGCGCCTGCGCGACGAGGCCGCCCGCGAGTAGCGCGCCGGGGTCCGAACCGCTTGGATTCACGAGGTTTTTGCACTCATGTGATCGTACTTGTTCGTTTGACACCTCGCGGTGCGCTCTCTACCTTCCGTGAATGGGTCGATGGCGCGTGGCGGCAGCTCTCCTCCCGGCGCTCGCGGCCGCCGCGGTCGCCGGCTGGCTCTGGCGTGACAACCGCGAGCTGCGCGCCGAGCTGGACCGCGCGCGCGCCGCAGGCCCGGCAGCGCCGGCGGCCGGCGCCGAGGCGAGGGATGGTTCGGCGGCGGCGAAGGCCGGACCGGCGCGGCGCGGCGGCGGCGGGGTGGCGAGCTTCCTGCGTGGGCTGGGACGCGCGAGCGAGCGCGAGCGGCCGGAGCTGAAGGAGGCGCAGCCGGACGAGAGCCGGGCCGAGCGGCGGCGCCGGCGCCAGGAGGAGCTGCGCGCGATGCTCGGCCGCGAACCGGACGAGAGCGCCCTGGAGTACCGGGCGCGGGTGGCGCCGATGATCCAGACCGCGCTGGCGGTGCCGCGCACCCGCCTCGAGGAGGCGCGGCGCGAGGCGGAGAGGGCCGCCCGGGTCAGCGACGAGCAGCGCGCGAAGATCGACGCCCTGCTCGCCGACGTGAGCCGCGAGACGCTGTCGCTCACCAACGAGGCGATCGCCGGCGGCGAGCTCACGCCGTACGAGCGCAACTACGCCGGGGTCCTGTCGTGGGCCGGCGGGCTGGGCGCCATCCTCGGCACCACGCAGAGCCGGATGAACGAGATCCTGAGCGAGGAGCAGCGGGCGGCGATGTCGGAGGCCGGCTTCGAGTGGGCGGAGTATTTCGGCGTCAAGATCCCGTGGGAAGAGCTCCAGCCGCCGCCGCCGCCGTCGGGGAGCTAGCCATGGAGCCGGCCGTCGTCGTTCGGGATCTGTCGTTCCGCTACCGCCCCGATCTGCCGCTCGTCCTGCAGAGCGCCGACCTGACCGTTCCGCGCGGCGCCCGCTGCCTGGTGGTGGGCGCCAACGGGGCCGGCAAGACGACCCTCCTGCGCATCATCGGCGGCAAGCACATGGTGTCGCGCGAGGCGGTGCGCGTGCTGGGTCGCTCCGCCTTCCACGACACCGAGCTCGCCGCGGTGATGGACTACCTGGGCGGCAACTTCCCGTTCGCGGTCGACATCCGGGTCGCCGACCTGGTGGCCGGGGTCAGGCAGGTCGCGGCGGAACGGCGCGCGCGCCTCATCGAGCTGCTCGGGGTGGATCTCGACTGGCACATGCACCGGGTGTCGGACGGCCAGCGGCGCCGGGTCCAGCTCCTGCTCGGCATCATGCGCGAGCGCGAGCTCCTGCTCCTGGACGAGGTCACGACCGATCTCGACCTCCTGGCCCGCCAGGACCTGCTCGACTTCCTGCGCGAGGAGGCCGAGCAACGCGGCGTCACCGTCCTCTACGCCAGCCACATCCTCGACCGGCTGGAGACCTGGGCCACGCACATCTGCATGATGAGCCGCGGGCGGGTCGAGCGCATGGTGCCGCTCGACGAGATGCGCGAGCTGGTCCAGGCCCGCGCGGCCGGCGCCAGCTCGCCCTTGTACGAGGCCGTCCACGGCTGGCTGGCCGCCCAGCGGGCAGCGGCCAGCGGCTCGTCGCCTCTGGTATAGTGCGCCCTCAGGCGTGGCGCAGGAACGGCGACGGGGGATACGGAAGTCTCGCAGCGGGACCGCAGTCCTGGATGAGCCGATCGCTGGCGGCGAGGGCAAGACCCCGACCCGGCGCGAGGCGACCATCATCCTCATCCACCCGCCCGAGATGCAGATCGGCCGGCGCACCCCGCTGGACCAGGACCGCATGGTGATCGGCCGCGACGCCGGGTCCGCCATCTGCCTCGAGCGCGACGCCGTCTCGCGGCAGCATGCCGAGCTGATCCGGCAGGGGGAGGGTCAGTGGCTGCTGCGCGACCTCGGGTCGACCAACGGCTCGTTCGTGAACGAGCGGCCGGTGGAGGGGGAAGAGGCGCTGCGCAATGGCGACCAGCTGCGCTTCGGCGACGTGGTCTTCAAGTTCCTCTCCGGCGGCAACGTCGAGAGCCTGTACCACCAGGAGGTCTACCAGCTGTCGGTGCAGGACGGCCTGACCGGCACGCACAACAAGCGCTACTTCATGGACTTCCTCGAGCGCGAGCTGGCCTCGGCCCACCGGCACAAGAACCCGCTCACGCTGGTGATGATGGACATCGATCACTTCAAGCAGCTCAACGACGAGCGCGGCCACCTGTGCGGCGACGCGGTGCTCAAGCAGCTGGCGGCCCGCATCACCCCGCGCATCCGGCGCGAGGACCTGTTCGCCCGCTACGGCGGTGAGGAGTTCGCCTGCATCCTCACCATCACCGGCCTGGCGGGCGGGGTGCGGTTCGCCGAGAACATCCGCCAGATGATCGCCCGTCGCCCGTTCACCTTCGAGAAGGCCAACTTGCCGGTCACCATCAGCCTCGGGGTGACCTGCATGGAAAACGAGCCGTCGGTGGACGCCGAGGCGATCATCCATCGGGCGGATCAGCGCCTCTACGAGGCCAAGCGCGCCGGGCGCAACCGCGTCGCGCCCAGCCTCGCCGAAATCAAGAAGTGAGCCCCGCCGATCGCGACACGCTGGCCCAGCTGGGCTGGGACCAGATCCTGTCGGACCTGGTCGGGCGCTGCCGGACCGGGCCGGGGGCGGAGCGGGCGGCGCACCTCGACTTCCTGGCCGGGGTCGAGGCAGCCCGGGCACGCATGGCGGAGATCGCCGAAGCGCGCCAGCTGGCGGCCGCCGGCGCCCCGCTGCCCTTCGGCGGCATCGGCGAGCTCGCCGGCCCGGTGGCGCGCGCCGAGAAGGGGTCCGCGCTCGAGCCGGCCGAGCTGGTGTCGGTGGCGCGCACCGCGCGCGGCTGCGACCGGTTGCGCCGGCACCTGGCGGAGCGCGCCGGCGACGCCCCGCGGCTGGCCGCTCGGGCGGCGGCGATCTCCGACCTCGGCCACGTCTTCCACCCCATCCTCGACGCCTTCGACGAGAGCGGCCAGCTGGTCGATCACGCGAGCGACGCGCTCGGCGCGCTGCGCAAGCAGGCGGCACGCGCCCGGGCCGACCTCGAGCGCCGCGCCCGCGAGCTGGTCGACGATCCCCGACTGGCCGACACCCTGCAGGACCGCTTCTTCACCCAGCGCGACGACCGCTGCGTGCTGCCGATCAAGGTGGAGGCGCGCGGGCGGGTCAAGGGCATCGTCCACGGCACCTCGCAGAGCGGCCAGACCGTGTTCGTCGAGCCGGAGGCGCTGGTCGAGCTGGGCAACCAGCTGGTCATGGCCGAGAGCGCGGTCGCCGACGAGGAGCGGCGCATCCTGGCGCTCCTCTCGAGCTACGTGGCCGAGGATGGCAGGGCCCTGGAAGCCGCGCTCGAGGTGGCCGCCGGCCTCGACCTCATCGCCGCCGCCGCCGACCAGGCCGGCGCGCTGGGCGCCTCCGCGCCGGCGCTCGCGGAGGGGGAGGCGGTTGCCATCGACCTTCAGCGCGCGCGCCATCCGCTGATGGAGCTCAGCGGACGGGCCTGCGTGCCCAACGACATCCGGCTGCCGCTCGGCTCGGCCCTGGTCATCTCCGGGCCCAACGCCGGCGGCAAGACGGTGGCGCTCAAGACCACCGGGCTCGCGGTGCTGATGGCGCGCGCCGGGCTGCACGTGAGCGCGGCGTCGTCGAGCTCGCTGCCCTGGATCGAGCGGGTGGCCAGCGACATCGGCGACGCCCAGAGCCTGGAGAAGGACCTGTCCACCTTCAGCGGCCACCTCCTGCGCGTGCAGCACATCCTCGCGGTCGTCGGGCCGGGCACGCTGGTCCTGTTCGACGAGCTGGCGGTCGGCACCGAACCGGAGCAGGGGGCGGCCCTGGCCGAGGCCGTGCTCGAGGCGCTGGTCGCGCGCGGCGCCTCGGTCATCGCCACCACCCACTACGAGCGGTTGAAGATCCTGGCGGCCAGCGAGCCGCGCTTCGCCAACGCCTCGGTCGGCTTCGACCTCGATCGAATGATGCCCACCTTCGAGCTCCACCTCGGCGTGCCCGGCTCGTCGGGCGCTCTCGCCCTGGCGCGGCGGCTGGGGGTGGATGGCGACCTGGTCGCGCGCGCCGAGTCACTGCTCGGCGATCGGCGCGCCAGCGTCGAGGAGCTCCTGGCCCAGCTCGCTCACGAGCGCGACCGCCTGGCCGAGGAGCGGCGCGACACCGCGGCGGCCCGCGCCGAGGCCGAGCGCGCCCGGGCGGCGGCCGAGCGCGCCACCGAGCGCGCCATCGAGCGCGAGGAGAAGGCGCGCCAGCAGAGCCACGACGAGGCGGTCGCCGCCCTGCGCGACGCGCGCCGCGAGCTCGACGAGCTGCGCGTCACCCTGCGCCGCCGCCGGCGCGAGGCGGTCGGCACCCGCCCGGGGGGAGACGTGGCCTCGCTCGGCGCCTCGGTCGACGCGGCCGCCGCGCGCATCGCCGCCCATGCGCCGGCCCGTCCGGCGCCGCCCGCCGAGCCCGCGCCCGACCCGGCCGCACTGCGGCCCGGCGTCCCGGTCCGCGTGGTGTCGCTCAACGCCAGCGGCGTGGTGGTGGCGGCGCCCGACGGCAACAAGGTGGCCGTCCAGGTCGGTCCGCTCAGGACCACCGCCGCCCTGTCCGACCTCCGCCTGGTCTCGAAGGGCGAGCAGCGCCGTGCGGCCGCCGCCGCCGCGCCGCGGGCGCCGGCCAAGAAGGCCCGGCGCGATCACGTCATGGTCGCCGCGCCCAGCGAGGGCCGCGCGCTGGTCCGCACGCCCGACGCCACCCTCGATCTGCGCGGCGAGCGGGTCGACGACGGACTCGCCTCGCTCGACCGCTTCCTCGACGAGAGCATGCGCGAGTCGCGCGAGGTCATCTTCATCATCCACGGCCACGGCACCGGCGCCATGCGCAGCGCCGTGCGCGACGCGGTCCGCCTGCACCCGTCCATCGTGGAGTTTCGCCCGGGCGAGCCCAACGAGGGCGGCGACGGCGTCACCGTCGCCTGGCTCGACGTGTAGCCTTGGTTGACCACGTTGACGTTCTCGTTGTCGGCGACGTGGTCGTTGACGAGCGCGTTGACCTGGGCGAGCCGGCGTCAACGATGGCGTCAAGGTCCACGTCGCCGTCAACCTCAACGATCACGTCAACGTGATGATGCGGGCTGGGAGAGGACGCGGACCTGGCAGAACTGCCGGTGGCCGTCGACCGAGCTGTGGAAGCCGTAGCCCGACTCGCGGGCGCCGACCCAGGGCGTGCCCTTGGCGCCGCCGACCGACTGGTTGACGCCGATCATGCCGGCGTTCAGCCGGCGCGCGACCTTCTCGGCCCGCTCGGGGCCGCCGAACACGACGGCGCCGAGGCCGTACGGGGTGTCGTTGGCCAGCCGCACCGCCTCCTCGTCGCCGTCGACCGCCGTCACGCAGGCGACCGGACCGAAAGTCTCGTCCTGCGCTATCGGCATGTCGGGACGCACGCCGACCAGCACGGTCGGCATGACGAAGTTGCCGTGGTGGCCGTCGCCGCCGTGCGCGACCTTTGCGCCCATCGCGACCGCGCGGTCGATCTGGCGGAGGACATGGTCGCGCTGCTGGGTCGACACCATCGGGCCAATCCGGGTGGCCTTGTCGAGCCCGCTGCCGACCGGCAGCTTGCCGGCCTCGGCGACCAGGAGGTCGACGAACCTCTCCGCCACCTTCTTGTCGACGTAGATCCGCTCGGTCGATACGCAGACCTGGCCGGCGTTCCTGAAGCTGTTGCGCGCGGCGAACTTGGCCGCCTGCGCCAGGTCGGCGTCCTCGAGCACCAGCAGCGGGTCCTTGCCGCCGAGCTCCAGGATGACGCGCTTGAGCCGGCCGGCCGCCGCCGCCAGGATGTGCTTGCCGGCCGCCCGCGACCCGGTGAAGGCGATGAGGTCGATGTCGGATGCCACCAGCGCCGCGCCCTGCACCTCGTCGCCCTGCACCACCAGGAGCACGTCGGGCGGCAGGAACTCGTTCAGCAGATCCGCGTAGGCCTGGCCGACCAGCGGCGTCTGCTCCGACGGCTTGAGCAGGACCGTGTTGCCGGTGGCGAGCGCCGGAAGCACCATCCAGTGCGGCATGGCGAACGGGAAGTTCCACGGCGCGATGCAGGCGCAGACGCCGAACGGGTCGCGGTAGATCGTCGAGCGCACCCGCCCGTCGTCCATCACCTCCGGCGCGATCGCCTCGGCGACCTCGCCCAGGGTGTCGGGCGTGCCGTCGGCGCACGACTTGACCTCGCCCACCGCCTCGGCGAGCGGCTTGCCCATCTCGGTGGTGACCAGGTGGCCGAGCTTGTCGGCCCGCTCGCCGATCGCGCGCCCCGCCGCCGACAGCCGCTCGGCGCGCCCCTCGAAGCCGAGGTCGCGCCAGGCCGCCTGCGCCGCCCGCGCCCGGTCGACCAGTCCGGGGATGGCGCCGGCCGGAGTGACCGACACGCGGCCGATCGGCTCGCCGTTGGCAGGATTGGTGGATTCGAGGTGCTCCGCGCTCATGCCGCGGAGTCTAGCAAATCAGGGGGCCTTGCAGACGTCCATGCCGCTGCACTCGTTCGACGGCTCCGGACAGTCCTCGGGCCCGTCGCACGCCTTGGTGCAGTGCGGTCCCTTCTCGTTGAAGTCGAAGCAATACTCGCCGTTGCCGATGTCGCAGTTGTCGTCGGCCAGGTCGCACGCGCACATGAACGCGATCGGATCGGCGCCGACCGGGCAGCGCGGGTCGGGCGCGGCGTCGAAGGTCTCGCCGTCGCCGCCGCCATCGTCGTCACCGCCGCATGCGCCCCCGGATACGGCGAAGACGGCGGCACACAGGAGGAACGCTCGCCAGCGGATCATCATCGGCCCACCTCAATCCGGCGCCTTGCACACGCCCATGCCGTTGCAGTCGTTCGACGGCGCCGGACAGTCCTCGGCGCCGTCGCAGGCGTGCGTGCAGTGCGGCCCCCTCTCGTTGAACATGAAGCACATGTCGCCGGCCGCCGTGTCGCACTGGTCGTCGGCCACCTCGCACGGACACATGAACGGGATCGGGTCGCCCACGTCGACCACGCAGCGCGGATCGGCGGCGGCGTCGAAGCCCGGCACGACCCCGTCGTCGTCGCCGCCGCAGGCGGTGAAGAGCGCCGCGATCAGGGCGCAGCCGACGAGCATTCTCGAATGAATCGCCATGGCGTCATTTCATCACGACATCTGTGCCGGGTCACCTTCGCTCGCTCTGTGACTCGCCTGTTACAACGGCGCGGCGTAGCATCGGCGTCATGGACCTCGAGATCATCGTCGGCAACAAGAACTACTCGTCGTGGTCGCTGCGCGCGTGGCTGGCGGTGGCCCGCTCGGGGCTGCCCTTCCGCGAGACGGTCATCCCGATGTTCCAGGACGACAGCGCGCGCGCCATCGCGCGCCACAGTCCGAGCGGCAAGGTCCCCTGCCTGCGCCACGGCGACCTGGTCGTCTGGGACTCGCTCGCCATCTGCGAGTACGTCGCCGAGCTGGCGCCCGAGGCGCAGCTGTGGCCGGCCGATCGCGCGGCGCGCGCCGTCGCCCGCAGTGCCTGCGCCGAGATGCACACCGGCTTCGCCGCCATGCGCAACGACATGACGATGAACCTGCGTGCCTCGAAGCCCGGCGTCGGCCACAGCCCGGCCGCGCTGGCCGACGCCGCCGCCGTCCAGGCCCGCTGGCGCCAGCTGCGCGAGCGCCATGGCGCCGGCGGCGAGTTCCTGCTGGGCGCCTTCACCATCGCCGACTGCTTCTACGCCCCGGTCGTCACCCGCTTCCAGACCTACGGCGTCGAGCTCGACCCGGTCGCGCGGCGCTACTGCGAGGCCGTCGCAGCGCTGCCCGAGTTCCAGCGCTGGCGCGCCGCCGCGCTCGAGGAGCCCTGGCGGATCGCGCACTACGAGTGACGGCGGACCGTCACTGGCAGACGTAGGCCTGGGCGCACTCGCCGACCTGGTTCGACTTCTTGAGCAGGTCCATCATGTCGCCGCTGCCGGCGGCGTCGCAGCGCAGGTCGGCCACCGCGCGCAGACAGGCGTCGGCGGCCCGCTGGTTGAAGCTGCACTCGCCGCGCGCGACCTTGCCGGCCGCGTCCTCGGGATCGAACTCCTGCGCGAACGCCTGGCAGACCGACTGGGTCGTCGAATCGATGACGCCGCACTCGCTCAGCTTCTTGCACAGGGACTCGGTGAGGCTGGCGGTGAAGGTGCGGAACGCGCCGGCATCACCGGCGCCCGGATCCGACCCGCCGCCCATGCCGAACCGGCTGCCCGGGTTGTTGGGCGAGGGGATCGGGACCGGCGAGGTCTGCGTGCCCGGGTCCGACGGGTCGACCTGATCCGGATCGACCTGGTGCGGTGCGCCCGGCCCCGGCAGCAGGGGCAGCGGCATGTTGTCGGGAACCTGGTGCGGCCGGGTGGAGGCGCTCTGCACTCGCCCGTCGCCGTCGCCGCTGCGTCCCTGCCGCCATCTCTCCGCCAGCATGCCGATGCTGATGCCGATGGCGAGCAGCGCGACCGCGCTCACCACGAGCGGCCAGCGTCGCGACCAGCTCGAGCGCGCGCGCGACGGCGACGCCTCGCTGTACGACTGCCACATCTCCGCCGGCGGTGGTGGCGGCTGCGGCACCTCCGGAGTACCCATCGGCGGCGTTCCGCTGACCACGGCGGGCGGCGGGGCGTCGACCCAGGTCGGCGCAGCGCCGGTCTCCATCATCAGTGGCGGGGGCGACGGCGGCGCGGCCGCGGTCGGCGGCGTCACCTGCACCGCCGCCACCTGAACCGGCGGTCGCGGCGGCGGCGGCACCACCGCGCCCATCGCATGCGCGCGCGCGGCGCGCGAGGCGCGTTCCCGCAGGTCGACCAGATCGGCCTTGCAATGCTTGCAGCGGCCAGCGATCGCGTGGATTTCCCCCCGGCAGACCGGGCACCATGTCGTCTTCGTCATCGGCGGCGAAGCTCCTCGGCGTGAGAGAGAACCGTGGCGCTATCTGACATTATTTCCCCGGTTGGCCCCGAATGCCCGCGGCTCCCGGCGAAGGCAGGAATGTCGGACGGTTGTGAGTGCGTGGGGCAGCGGGTAATGTGCCGGGAAGTGATGGATCGGGTCCCCGAGCCGGAAGTGATGGACACGCCCGACGAGGCGTCCGCCTACGACGCGATGGATCACGCGCAGGTCAACCGCGCCTTCGTCGACCGCCTGCTGGCTGTCGGCGCCCGCGGTCACATGCTCGACATCGGCACCGGGCCGGCGCACATCCCGCTCATCCTCTGCGACCGGCTGCCCGACTGCACGGTTCTCGCGGTCGACCTCGCCCCGACCATGCTGGCGATCGCCGGACGCCACCTGAGCGGCTCTCCCCACCGCGATCGCATCGAGCTCCGCCTGGGCGACGCCAAGTCGCTCGAGCTGCCGGACGCCAGCTTCGACGCCGTCTTCTCGAACACCATCCTCCACCATATGACCGATCCGCGGCCGTTCCTGCGCGAGGCGCTCCGCGTCCTGCGCCCGGGCGGCGCGCTCCTCATCCGCGACCTCTACCGGCCGGGCAGCGAGGCCGAGCTCGACCACCTGGTCGCCACGCACGCCGCCTCCGCCGGTCCGGTCGGCCGCGAGCTCCTGCGCGCCAGCCTGCGGGCAGCCTTCACCCCGCCCGAGCTGCGCGCCATCGCCGACGAGTGCGGGCTGGCGGGCGCCGAGCTGGTGCTCGACAGCGACCGGCACATGTCGCTCCAGATCGCCGCCTGAGCCGGACCGGCGCGCTCAGGGCAGGGTGAGCAGGGCGACTCCGTCCTTGGTGCCCGCGATGATCGTGCGCGCGTCGCCGCTACCGACCGCGGTGATCGCGGCGGCGTCCGTCGACCCGACGAGGCCGCTGGCGGCTTCCATCGGGACCCAGACCTGCCGGTCTCGCTTCCAGCGCGCCACGCCGGCCTGCGTGGCGATCCACAGGTCGCCGGTGGCGTCGACCGCGATGGCGCGCACCTTGTCCGACGGCAGGGCGTCGTCGGCGGCCGTGAAGATGTCGAGCACGTCGTCGGCCGCGGGGTCGTAGAGCGCCACCCCGAGGCCGTCGCTGCCGGCCCAGATGAGCCCGTCGACGTCGAGCAGGGCGCGGATCTTGTTGTCGGCGTCCGCGAAGAGATCGAACTTGACGCCGTCCGGCAGGCGGACGAGCCGGGCGCCGCCCGCCCAGGCGCCCGAGTCGCCGCGGGTCAGCGCGAAGCTGGGGGCGACGACCAGCGGCGCCTCGAAGGTCTGGTTGTCGGGCGCGGCCGAGACCCCGTTCCGGGTCGCGATCACGATCCCGGTCGCCCCGCGCCCGATGTCCTCGACCTCCGACTGCTCGAAGTTGGGCGTGAAGTCGACCTCGGCGACGCGCGGGTTGGGATCCAGGTCGACCTGCCACACGAGGTTGTCGTTCGGCTTGTGGCCGAACCAGACCAGGCCGGCGTTGCCGTCGGCCACCGCGCTGAGGTCGTTCGGGATGTCGTCGTCGCCGCCCGAGAGGTCGTTGACCGCCACCGGCGTGCCGAGGACGTCGTTCAGGGGCAGCTGGAAGGCGCCGGCGCTGGCCGCCACCCACAGGGAGCCGGTGGTGATCGCCAGGTCGCGCACGTCGAGCGCCTCCGACGACACCTGCCAGCCGACGGCGCGGAAGGCCAGCACCTCGATCGACTCGTCGGTGCTCGCCTCGTTGCCGACCGTGAGCCGCACGGTGTAGTCGCCGGGCAGGAGCGGGTAGACGTCGATCTCCTCCGACGCCAGATCGGGTGCCGCCGTCCCCTCGATGGCGTCGTCGCTGTCGTCGTCGGCGATCGACCAGTCGTACTCGATCTCCCCCGCCCGGGCGCACGAGCCGACCGCGCTCAGCCGCACCGTGTCTCCGATGAGGACGGTGACATACGGCTGTCCGTTCGCCGCCGTCGACACCCCGTTGACCGCCAGCTCGGCGTGGACCGGATCGGGGCAGGGGCCGGCGTCTGGCCGGCCCCCGTCGCCATCGGGTGGGCCTCCATCCCCGCGGTCCGCCACACCGCCGCTGGAATCGAAGCCGCACCCGGCGAGGAGCCCGGCGGCCAGCGCTATGGCGAGCACGCGCACCGGGCTCCTCCTACCTCACTCGACGACGTTGATGCAGCAGCCGGCCGAGCAGTACTGCCCGTCGCCGCAGTCGGCGCTCACGTCGCACGGCGTCTCGCCGCCCGGGCACTCGTTCATGTTGTTGCAGTCGGGCGGCAGGTCGTCCTCGGTCTGGCCCGGGCACAGCACGCAGTCGTCGGGGTTGTCGTTGCAGGTGTCGCCGCCGCAGTCCTCTGCCTTCGTGCACTGCATGCAGACGTCGGCGTCGTGCAGGTGTTCCTGGTCGCAGTTGGGCGAGACCGCCGGGTTGATGAAGATGTCCTCGCAGCCGGTGTCGTCGCACACGGTGCAGCAGCCGAAGCAGTCGCAGCCGGGCGGGGTCAGCGCGCCGCAGTACTCGATGCACTCCTCGGTCTGCGCGGGGCAGTCGGTGTCGGGATCGAAGTTGTGGTCGACCGGGCAGTCCTGCGGCCGGTCGAGCTGGAGGGCGCAGCAGGTGTGCCACCGGCAGTTGTCGTCGCCGGCGCCGCTGTTGCCGTCGAAGAAGCAGTCCTGCCACTTGTCGTCCTTGTTGTCGCCCGGGATGCCGGTGGCGAAGCTGGACTCGTCGTCGTCGATCGAGCCGGTGCACTCCGGGTCGTCTCCGTCGATGAGGTCGTCGCCGTCGTCGTCCTCGCAGTTGTTGCACTGGTAGTTGTCGGCCGAGCACATTCCGCCGCCGCCGGTCGGGCCGCCGTCGGCGATGATGTCGCTGGCGTCCGGGAAGCGATCGCCGTCGGAGTCGCCGTCGGTGCCGCTACCTCCGTCGTCGCCGCATGCCGCGGCCATCAGGACGAACAGACCGAGAGTGAGGGTTCGAAGGGAGGTGAGTCTCATGAGGGTGTCCTTTGTCTGTCGTGGCGGTGGCGGTTCACTTCGGGCCTGACTCGTTCAGGAGCGCGCGCGCATCGGCGGCGTTGAAACCGTCAGGGTAGCGAGCCAGGTACTGCTGGAGCAATTTCCGGGCGGCGTTCTGGTCGCCGAGCCGGTCCTCGAGGAGCGCGTGGGCGTACAGGGCCATCGGCGCCCAGACGCCACCACGTCGAGCCAGCTCGGCGTAGATGGCGCGCGCCTTGCCGGGATCGCTTTGCTCGAGGCGCTGCGCGGTCTGGTAGCGCGCCTTGTCGGTCAGCCGCGGCGCCTCGAGCGGGGGTATCGCCCGCCCGCGATCGGGGGGCGACTCTTTGATGTTGGGCGCCGGCGCTCGCGACGGGGCCGCCGGCTGGTCGGCTGGGGCCTGCTCGGCCGGGGCCGGGACCGGCGCCGCCGGCCACACGCTGCCGGGGCCGAGGCGGGAGCGCTCGCCCTGCTGGACCAGCGACACGACGCCCTCGTAGACCAGGACCCGCGCCGAGTCGCCCTGGCGCGACACCGCGAAGGCGGTGCCGACCACCTCGATGCGGACGTCGCCGGCCTGGACCACGACCGGCGGCCGGTCGCCGACCGGGGCGACCCGGAAGGTGGTCTCGCCGCGCTCGAGGACGAAGAGCACGCCCCGCTCCCGGTCCTCGTCGACCAGGATCGCCGAGTTCGGGGCGATCTCGAGCGACACGTCGCCGACCGAGACCGCCGAGGGAGCGTCGGCCGTCGCGATGCGCGACGGCGTCCGGGCCCCGGACTGGTCGGCGCGCGGCGCCGGCTCCTGCCCGGAATCGTTCCGGCCGAGCAGCAGCACGGCGGCCACCGCGGCCGCAGAAGCGGCCGCACCGCCGGCGACCAGCCAGGCCCTGCGCCCGAAACGAGGTGCGGCCACCGGCGCCGCCGCGCTGCGCGGCGCTGCGCTGGCCAGCTGGGCGAACAGCTTGCGCTCGATGCGCTGCCAGCTGACGTCCGGCAACTGCTCGACCGGCAGCGAGCCGGGCCGGATCTCGAGCCTGTCGCCGCCGCCGGTCACGGCGTCCTCCCCGCGGCCAGAAATCCGGCCAGCAGCGGATCACGGCTGGCCCGGCGCTCGAGCTCGCGGCGCGCCCGCCAGACCCGGCTCTTGGTCGCCACCAGCGACGCCTCCATCACGTCGGCCACCTCGCGCAGCGGCATGCCCTCGATGACGTGGAGGGCGAAGGCGACCCGCTGGACGGCGTCCACCCGGTCGAGCGCCCGGTACAGGCGCTCGGCCGCCTGGCGCACCTCGGCCACCTGGTCGGCGCCCGGCTCGCGCGCCTCCACCTCCGGCACCGAGTCGAGGCTGGTCGCGACCGGCCGGCGGCGGCCGACGTGGGCCATCGCGACCCGCGAGGTGATGCGCGCGATCCAGGTGGCCAGCTTCGCCTCGCCGCGGAAGCGATCCAGCGAGCGGAAGACCTCGATGAAGACGTCCTGGACCAGGTCCTCCATCTCGCCGTTGAAGCCGAGGATCCGGTAGAGCGTCCGGTGCACCCGCATCCGGTGCTCGCGGAACA
>Ga0111538_10002703_pt1 | contig 24898 bp, 21 predicted proteins | sample SoiMethybrSBSTD1_FD_79669 | JGI IMG/M metagenome (GOLD analysis project Ga0111538, IMG submission 79669) | Bulk soil microbial communities from a Populus tree surrounding site in Tennessee, USA - Soil MetaG P. TD hybrid SBSTD1 (version 2)... | ecosystem: Environmental > Terrestrial > Soil >...
ACGGCGGCCTGGGCACCTACGCGACGCTGCACCGCGGCTGGCGCGCCGACGCCTGCGTGATCACCGAGCCCACCGGCCTCGACCTGCTGGTGGCCAACGGCGGCGCGCTCACGTTCCGGCTGCGGGTACCCGGGCGGGCCGCGCACGCGAGCGTGCGCACAACGGGGGTCAGCGCGATCGAGAAGTTCCAACCGGTGTTCGCGGCGCTGCGGGACCTGGAGGCGACGCGGAACGCCTCGGTGGACCCGTTGATGCGACGGTGGAGCCCGGCATACCCGCTGGAGATCGGCGTCGTGCGGGCGGGGGACTGGTCGTCGACGGTGCCGGACCTGCTCGTGGCCGAGGGCCGGTACGGGGTGGCCCTCGACGAGCCGGTGGCGGCGGCCCGCGCGGCGTTCGAGTCGGCTGTCCTGGCCGCCTCGACGGCCGACCCCTGGCTCGCCGAGCACCCGGTCGAGGTCGAGTGGTGGGGTGGCCAGTTCGCGCCCGGCCGCTGCCCGGATCCGGACTTCGTGACGCGGGTGCGGGCGGCCACCGGCGCTTCGCCGTCGGTGTACGGGGCGCCGTACGGCTCGGACCTGCGGCTGCTCGCGGCGGCCGGGATCGCGACCCTGCAGTACGGGCCGGGCGACGCCCGCTACGCGCACGCCCCGGACGAGCGGGTACCGGTGGACCAGGTACACGAGTGCGCCGAGACCCTGGTGCGACTGGCACTCGACTGGTGCGCCTGACGGATCCGCGGGGGGCTACGGCGCGCGCCTCGCCGCCAGGGCGGCGCGGCCCAGGGTCACCGGGTTGAGCAGGCCGCTCACGGGGATGGCGCGCATCGAGAACAGGTACGCGCGCCGGCCCACGTGCGCGTCCACCGCCGCGGCCCGCAGCACCATCCGCTGCATCGGGTTCGGCGGCTTGGCCAGCGCGTCCCGGCGGGCCATGCCGTCGTGGCCCCGGATGAACCGGAGCCGGCGCCGGTAGGCGGCCGCCGCCCGGCTCATCGGGATCTCGCCGCGCAGCGCCGGCACCGTCGAGTCGACAAGCCACTCCGCCGACCGGAACGCCCACCCGCACCCGACCGCGGGCTGCGGGTCGCCGGTGATCGCCGCGTCGCCGACCAGCATGAGCGCCGGCCCCGGCGTGGGGTCGCGGCGCACGCACGGGTAGTCGGTCATGCCGATCACCGGGGATACCCGTTCGCCCCCGGTCAGGTCGGGCGCCTCGGGCAGGCTCCGGATCAGCTTCTCCAGCGCGGCCGCCCGGTCGGTGCGGAACTCGGGCAGCTTGTCCTTGGCCGGGAAGGCCACGAGCATCGCCAGGCCGTCGTCGGTGCGGATCGTGATCGCGACGTCGGGTTCCAGCATCCAGATCCGGTTGCCGACGTGCGGCAAGCCCCGGTAATAGGCCCACATCCCGAACCGGTTGTTCGGCGCGGTGTCGACGGCGGCGTTCGCGAGTCCGGCCACCGTGGACCGGTAGCCGTCGGCGCCGATGACCAGCCGGGCGCGGTACTCGCGCTCCACTCCGGCCCGATCCCTGGTGCGCACCCCGGAGGCGCCCGAGAGCAGTTCGGTGACCGCCTCGCCGTACCGGATCTCGACGCCCGGCGTGCCAGCGGCGACAGTCCGCAGCAGCGGGTCGAGCCTCTCCCGGCGCAGGCTGATCGCGTCGGGCACCCCGTCGGGCGGGATGCTGAACCCGGTACCCGTCCACCGCGAGATCCCGCCGGCCACCCCGCCCGCGGCGACGATCTCGTCCCACAACCCGGTGCGTACCAGCATGTCCCGGGTGCCGCCCAGCACGAAGTGGCCGCAGAGCGCCTTGAACGCGGCCGGGTCGCGCTGCTTCTCCACGACGGTGACGCGCAGCCCGGCCCGCCCGTACAGCAACGCGGCGGTGCAGCCGGCGATGCTCGCACCCACGATGACGACGTCACGCTCCTCCATACCGGGTACGGTGCCGCCGACCACCGGCCGTGTCGTCAGTAATGCGCTACTGCAATCGGCTGCCACCGGCGACGGCAGTAGCCTGCCGGAATGCACGAGGCGCCGGGCACGTGGCCGCTGATCGGCCGCGCCGACGCGCTGGACCGGGTGGCGGCCGCGTTGACCACCGCGAAGAAGGGCGGCCTCGTCGTCACCGGCCGGGCCGGCGAGGGCAAGACCCGCCTGCTGGCCGCCGCGCGCGACCGGGCCGCCGCTTCCGGCGTCGCCGTGTACTGGGCCGTGGCCACCGACGCCGCTGCCGGCGTCCCGCTGGCGCCCTTCGCGCCGCTGCTGCCGCGGGCGGCCGTCGGCGCGCAACCGACCGCGGGCCTCGGCCTCGTGGCGGCGGCGCTGGGCGGCGGCGAACTCGCGGTGGCCGTGGACGACGCGCACCTGCTCGACCCGGCCTCGGTGGCGTTGATCGCGCACCTGCTCGCCAACACGGCGGTGCCGGTGGTGCTGACGGCGCGCACCGTCGAGGCGGCCTGGCTGCGGGACCTGCCGCGGATCACGCTGGACCCGCTGACCGGGCCGGAGATCGTCGAGGTACTGGAGACCGCGCTCGGCGGCGCGGTGGAGACCGCGCTCGCCGCCGGCCTCGCCACCCTCAGCGACGGCAACCCGCTGCTGCTGCGCGAGCTCGTCGGAGCGGCGCTCGCCGCGGGCACGGTGCGCCGCGACGGCGACCTGTGGCGGGCGACCGGCCCGCTCGTCGTGGCGACGGACCTGCCGGCCGCGATCCGGAGCCGGCTCGACCGGCTACCCGGGGCCGTGCGCGCCGCCGCCGAACTCGTGGCGCTGGCCGAGCCCGTCGACGCGGCCATGCTCGAGGAGGTGCTCGACGCCGACGCGCTCGCCGGGCTGGAGGACGAGCGGCTGCTCGTGCTCGAGGCCGGCCGGCTGCGGCTGGTGCATCCGCTGTACGCCGAGTCGCTGCGGGCCACCACGCCGCCGACGCGGGCGCGCCGGCACCGGCGGCGGCTGGCGGAGGCGTTCGACGGCCGGTCGCGGCTGCGGGCCGCGATCTTCCGACTCGACGGTGGCCTGCCGGCCGATCCGGACCTGTTCATGGCGGCGGCGCGGGAGGCGTCCGACAGGCTCGACCACGAGCTCGCCGGGCGCCTGGCCCGGGCGGCTGTCGACGCCGGCGGCGGCTTCGAGGCGCGGCTCCTGCTGATCTCGGAGCTGCCGTACGAGGGTCGCGCCGCCGACGCGCTGGAGCTGGCCGACGAGCTGACCGGCGAAGCGATCGACGACGCCGCCCGGCTTCGGCTCGCGTCCGCGCGGGCGAACCTCGAACTGGTGCTCGGCCGGGTCGACGCGGCCCGCGCCACGCTCGCCGACGCCCGGGCGCGCGCCGGCTCGCCCGCCGCGCGGCTGCGGGTGGCGCTGCAGCAGGCGGCGCAGGCGTTCAGCACCGGGCACATGGGCCGCTGCATCGAGTACGGCGACGACGTGCTCGAGCGCGAATCCGACGACCCGACGGTGCTCGGCCGGCTGGCCGTCTCCCGGGTGCGGGCACTGGCCTGCGCCGGGCGCAGCCGCGACGCCATCGCGTTCGCCGAGCGGACGCTCGCCGCCGTCGAGACCGGCGGCTCCGCGTCGCGGCTGGCCACCATCCGGATGACGCTGCTGCAGGCGCTCGCCTTCGACGGTCAGCTGTTCCGGGCGCAGGACCTCGGCGCGGGCGGGATGGCGGCGGCCTCGCACGGGCCAACGGCCGCCCTGCGCGCGTACTGGGCGCAGGAACTGGGGCAGGTCGCGATGATGCGCGGGCACGCCACGACGGCCCGGCGCTGGCTGCGCGAGACGCTCGCGGTGATGCCGATCGCCGGCCTACCGGCCAGTCCGCAGCTGTGGACGCTCGACGCGCTCGCGGAGGCCGAGGCGATGCTCGGCGATTCCGCCGCCGCCGCGGCGATGGCCGAGCGGTGCCGGGCCGTGCTGCCGGCCGGATTCGTCGCGGCACGGCGCGGCGGGGCGGTGTGGGCGGTCGCGGCGGCCGGGGAGACCAGCACCGCGCAGCGGGTGGCGCTGGCGCACGCCCGGGAGCTGGACGCCGCCGGCTCGTACCTGATGGCGGCCTGGGTGCTGCACGACGCGGTGCGGCTCGGCGCGACCGACGCCGACGTGGTCGACACGCTGGCCGGCTACGCGGCGCGCAGCCAGAGTCCGCTGATGGCGGCGCTGGCCGGGCACGCCGTCGCGCGGGGCGCCGAGGATCCGGTGGCCCTCGACCGCGCGGCCGGCACTCTCGCCGCCCTCGGCTGCGACCTGTGGGCCGCCGAGGCCGCGACCGCGGCGAGCGGGCTGCACCGGCGGGCCGGCAGCCTCGGGTCGGCACTGTCGTCGGCGGCGCTGGCGACCGACGCGCTGGGCCGGTGCGGTCCGGTGCGGACGGCGGGGCCGGACGCGACGGACCCGCTGACCGCGCGGGAGCGGGAGGTCGCCGACCTCGCCGCGCGCGGTTTGAGCGACCGCGACATCGCGGCCCGGCTGCACCTGTCCGAGCGGACCGTGCAGAGCCACCTGTACCGCTCCTACCGCAAGCTCGGGGTCCGCGGGCGGGAGGGGCTCGCCTGAGCCGGCGAGGGGCTCGCCTGAGCCGGCGAGGGGCTCGCCTGAGCCCGCGGAAACCGGGCTCAGGAGCGCGGCTGGCGGACCCGGATCGCCTGTGTCGCCCCGGGCTCCGAGCGGTGCTTCGCCACCAGGTCCTCAAGGCGGCCCGGCCGGCCCAGGTAGTAGCCCTGCCCGCGGTCGACCCCGAGGTCGCGCAGCGCGCTCACCAGCGGCGCCCTGTCGACGTATTCGGCCACCGTGCTCATGCCCAGCCCCTTCGCGGCCCGCACCACGGCGTCGACGAGCACCCTGTCGACCCCGCCGCTGTCGGCCTGCCGCACGAACTCCCCGGCGATCTTCACCGTGGTGAACGGAAGGTGCTTGAGGTAGGCGAACGAGCCGAAGCCGGCGCCGAAGTCGTCGAGGCTGAACCGGCAGCCGGCCCCGGTCAACGCCCTGGCGAGCCGGCGGGCGGCGTCCAGGTTGCTGATCGCGGCCGTCTCGGTGATCTCGACGCCGAGCCGGCGCGGCTTGACCCCGGCCCGCTCGAGCGCCGCGACCACCCAGTCGCCGAAGCCCTCGTCGTCGATGGACCGGGTGGACACGTTCACGTCGAGACAGAGGTCGGCCGCCTGCGACAGCGCGCCGATCGCCTCCATCACCACCCAGCGGTCCAGTTCGCGCACCAGGTCGCCGCGCTCCAGCGCGGGCAGGATGTCGGCCGGCCCGACGTGCGGGTACAGCCCGTCGCGCAGCCGGACCAGGAGTTCGTAGCTGCTGGTGCGGCCGTCGGCCAGCCTGACGATCGGCTGCGCCACCAGCTTCAGATGCCCGCTGTCGAGGGCGGCCCGCACCCGGCTGAGGATGTTGACCCGCTGCACCGCGTGCCGGTACTGCTCCGGCGCGAACAGGCGGGCCCGGTTGCGTCCGGCGTTCTTCGCCTCGTAGAGGGCGAGGTCGGCGTGCGCGAGGAGCACCTCGCAGTCGGCCTCGCGGTCCAGCGGCGCCGCGCCCACGCTCACGGTCACCCGCAGCGCCTCGTCGCCGACGACCATCGGGGTGTCGCCGGCCGCCCGGCACAGCCGCTCGGCGGACTCCAGCGCGGCGGCCGCGTCGCAACCGGGGAGCACCGCGGCGAACTCGTCGCCGCCGAGGCGGCCGAGCACCGCGCCGGGGGGCAGGTGCTGGCCGAGGCGGCGGGCGAGGCCGCGCATCACCTGGTCGCCGACGGCGTGCCCGCGCAGGTCGTTGATGTCCTTGAAGTTGTCGACGTCGACGAGCAGCAGCGCCCCGTCGCCGCGGCGCTCGGCGAGCAACCCGTTCAACCGGGCCGTGAACGAGCGTCGGTTGACCAGGCCGGTCAGCGGGTCGTGGTCGGCGAGGTAGGCCAGTTCGTCCTGGGCCCGCCGGATCTCGCTGATGTCGTGCGCGGTGCCCATCAGCCGCACCGGCCGCCCGTCGGCGTCGGTGAACACCTCGCCGTAGCACTCGAACGTGCGCAGGGACACCTTGTCGGCCAGGTACATGCGCAGCGTGCCGCTGAACGGCTCGACGTCGCGGATCGCGTTGCGCAGGAGCTTCTCGACCATCGCAAGGTCGTCGGGGTGCACCAGCGAGCGGAACAGGTCGTAGTCGGGCTGGATCTCCGGCGGCACGCCCAGCATCGCGTGCATCGCGTCGGACCAGACGAGCAGGTTCGACGCGAGGTCCCACTCCCAGGTGCCCACCTTGGCGATGCGTTCGATGTGGGCCAGCCGGCGCTGCCCGCGGTTCGCCGCGTCGCGCTCGGCGCGCAGGTCGGTCACGTCGCGGATCTCGTACAGCAGCCGCCCGTCCAGCGGCTGGCAACCGATCTCGAGCCAGCGCTCGATGCCGTCGGCGTCGGCGAACGGCGCCTGCACGGGTGGCGCGCCGGGCGTCGCCGCGGCCAGCGGGAGTTGCCCGAGCGTCGGGCCGGCCAGCGCGCGCAGCGCCCGGTTGAACCAGACGGGATCGCCTTCGGCGGTGGTGAGCAGCAGGCCGGCCGACACCGCGTCGGCCACGACCTCCGGCAAGGCGCCGGACAAGGCGACCACAACACCCCCATCGCTCTGCGTGTGCAACGCGAGGCCCGAGTGTACCGATGGACCCTCTGATAGGAAGGCCCCTGTGATCCTGTTTCCCGGCCGCCATCACTTGCTGACCCGCTTCCAGGCGGCCTACCTGCGCCGGCTCGCCACCGCCGAGGAACCGATCGTGTGGGCGGTCACCAGTGCCAACCATCAGAACACGAAACGTAACCCGGTGCCATTTGATCGTCGGCAGGCCGCGATCGAGCGATTCAGCGTCGTCGAAGGGTTGCGGTCGCTGGTGGTCGCGGTCTTCGACACCGCGCCCACGGCGCGGTTCGCGGACGTCACCCTCAAGACCGTGGAGGCGACGATCGGCCGACGGCCGGAGCCGGCCTCCTGCGTTGTCGCGTGCTCGACGCCGGAGGTGGCGGCGATGTACGAGGCGCTGGGCTTCCGCATCGCGGGCGTCGAACTCGACGCGGTGCCGTCCGCCGCCGAGCGGCCCTGGGACGTGCTGCTGCGCCTGGCCGCCGGCGACCCGTCCTGGCGCGACCTGGCCCATCCGGCCACTGTGGACGTCTACGAGCGCTACGGCCTGGACGAGTTGGTGCGCACCGTCGTCAACGATCCGGTGGTCGGCGACGAGGGCGGCCTGACCACGACGCGCGACTACCACACCTACGCCGAGGCGTTCGAGGCGAGCGCGGCCCGCAAGTGGGAAGCGGCCCGCACGCACGTGCGGCCCGGGCGCATCGTCGACATCGGGTGCGGTGCGGGCGCCGTGCTGGCCCTGGCCGACGCCGAGCCGGCGCTGCGCGAGAGCGACCTCATCGGCGTCGAGGTGGCCCGGCACCTGTTCGAGGAGTGCGTGCACCGCAAGGCGCAGGGCGGGTTCGCCAACCCGAACGTCTACTTCTACTGCCGCAACGTGCTCGGCGGCGCGGTGTTCGCGCCGCGCTCGGTCGACACGACGCTGACGTTCGCGCTCACCCACGAGATCTGGTCCTACGGCACGGGGCTCGCCTCGGTGCGCCGGTTCGCCGAGGCGATTTTCGAGCACACGGTGCCGGGCGGCGTCTGGATCAACTCGGACGTCTGCGGCCCCGACGACCCCGGCCGCGCCGTGCGCCTGACGCTGCGCACCGACGACGGCGCCAACCCGGCGCGGCCCCGCAAGGACCTGGAGAACCTGCCCCGCGACGAGGTCGCCGGGTACGTGGCGGGGCTGTCCACCCGGGCGCGGCTCGACCAGTTCGCCGTGGACTTCCGGTTCCCGCTGCCGTTCGTGGCGGTCGACGGGAGCACCGTGGAGTTGTCGCTCGCGGCGGCGATGGACTTCCTGACCCGCAAGGACTATTCCGACAACTGGCTCTCGGAGGCGCATGAACAGTTCTGCGGACTGTCGTTCGCGTCGTGGGCCGGGTTGCTCGCCGACGTCGGGTTCGAGGTGTCGCCGGCGTCGCACGCGTGGCGCAACGACTGGATCGTCGAGCACCGGCTGCGCCCGGTGGCGTCGCTGGCCGCCCCGGACGGCGCCCCGATCGACTGGCCGGTGACCCACACGCTGCTGGTGGCGCGCCGACCCCTACTGGGGAGCTACGGGCCGGGTCGTACCGGAGTTTGACGCCGGCCCGCCGGTCGGCGATCTGCTGACCGCTTCGCGGATCGCCGTGATCGTGCCGGGTGTCGAGACGACACAGTGGACATTCCACAATGGACTGGGCGGTGCGGTGCGGCGCACCCCGTGCCGGTCGGCGACGTCGACGGCCACGACGGCTACTTCGTTCCGGGGACGCGTTGCCTGCGTGCCGTCGGGGCGATCGTCAGCGGGGCCTCGTGAGCATCCGCACCCGCAGCCGGCCCAGCCACGGCTGCGCGAACCGGGGCACGCGGCGACGCCGCGGTGGCTCCACACCGTCATAGACCCAGTAGCCCTCGCGGCCGGCGAGTTCGGCGGCGGCCGCGTCCGGCAGGTCACCGACGGCCGCGAGGTGACGGGCGAAGTCGAACCCGTCGCACAGCGAGCCGCGCGGCGGCCGGCCGGCCGCCCAGTCCCGGAACAGCGGCCGCCACCGGGCGCCGAGCCCGGCGGCGAGCCGGGGCCAGGTGTGCGCCACCTCGCCGGCGCGCTTGTTCAGCAGGGCGGACCGCGCGATGCCGAACATGCGCTCGTCGAGGCCGGCCGGCGGCGGGGCGCCGGCGACCAGCGCGGCGGTGAGGGCCGCCTGCTGCGCGGCGAGCCGTTCCCGGCTGGCCGCCAACCCTTCCGTGCTCATCCCGTGATCGGCGCGACGCCGGCGGCGGCCGCGATCGCGTCGAGTTCGGCGGTGAGCTCGGCCGCCGGCGGGTAATGGCCGTCGCGCTCCAGCATCAGCGCCGGCGGGCGGTGCCGGGAACACAGCTCCTCGATGAGCTCGAGCACCGGTACCGGCGTCGGGTCGGTGTGCGTGTCGTGGTAGACGCCGTCGTGCTCCTCGCCGCCGGCCACGTGCACGTACGCGATCCGCTCCAGCGGCAGCGCGTCGAGCAGCGCCGCCGGCTCCTCGCACCGGTTGACGGCGTTGGCGTAGACGTTGGCGATGTCGAGCAGCAGCAGGGCGCCGGTGCGGTCGAGGATCTCGGTGATGAACTGCGCCTCGGTGAGTTCCTCGTCGGGCCAGTCGAACAGGGCGGCGATCGGCTCCAGCGCGATCGGGACGGGGAGGTCGGCCTGTACCCGCTTGACGTTGTCGACCATGACGTCGACGCAGTCGCGGGTGCGCGGCAGCGGCGTCAGGTGGCCCACCTCCACGCCGCCGGCCCGGCAGAACGCGATGTGCTCGCTCACCAGCGGCGCGCCGAGCGCCTCGGCGCACGCCGCCAGGTGGGCCACCCGGTGACGCTCCACCGGCCGGGCCCCGCCCAGCGACAGCTTGACCCCGTGCGGGATCACCGTGACGCCGCGGGCGCGCAGGTCGAGGAGAGCGCCCGGCGGGTCGGCCGGGCGGATGGACTCGGCGACGACCTCGGTGAAGCGCAGGCCCGGCAGCCCCGCGACGTAGCCCGCGATCTCGGGCCGCCACCCGATCCCTACCCCGTACTGAGCGTCCATCCGTTCATGGTGCGGTCCGTCTGCAACGATCACCCACGCGCAGGGCGATCTGAACGCGAGCTTGAGCCTGCGCGGAGATCTTGGAGTCCCGTGGCCCCGATGACGACCACGAGACTCCAAAATCTCGAAACGGTCATGGGCGCCGGACGGCGGCCTCCACGAGGTCCAGCACGCCGCCGAGATCCTTGGCCGGGCGGCCCATCGCCAGGTGCAACACGAGCCCGTCATAGGCGAGCTCGAGGAACTGGGCGAGCGCGGCCACCGGCACGTCGCCTCGCAGCACACCGGCCTCGCGCTGGCGGGTCAGCCGGTCACGGGTCGCGGCGGCGATGGCCTCGGACCGCGCGGCCCACCGGTTCGCGAACGCCGGATCGGTGCGCAACCGGCGCGACACCTCCAGCTGGGTGCCGAGCCAGCCCGCCTGGTCCGGCTCGTCGGCGCGGGCCAGCAGGTCGCGCATCACCTGCACCAGCCCGAACCGGGCCACGGTGGCCACCATCGCGGCGGCGTCGTCCTCGGCGACGGCGAGGAACAGCGACTCCTTGTCCCGGAAGTGGTGGAAGATCGCCCCGCGGGACAGGCCCGTCTCCTCCTCCAGGCGACGCACGGTGGCGCCCTCGTAACCGTGCCGGGCGAAGCACGCGCGGGCGCCGGCGAGAATCTGCCGGCGCCGGGCATCGAGCTGGACCTGGCTCACCCGGGGCACTGATCGATTATGCAAGCCGTACGTACGGCTTGCATAATGGCGCCATGGAGCGACCCGCCGGAACGTCGGACATCTCACTGTTGCGGGCTGCCGGCAGGTGTGCCGGAAGCCCGCCCGTCGGGGCAGACGTTGCTGGTGAGGGCGCTGTGGAGCAGGCATCGTACCGGCGTCCCGGCGACGGACAAGGGACTGTCGCTGATCGGACGTTCTGACGTAATCTGCGCCTCGTGCCCCTGTTGTTCCTCAGCCTGGACAACACCCTGCTCGATCGGGCAGGGGCGTTCCGGGCCTGGGGCCGCAGCTTTCTCGCCGGAATCGGCGCACCCGCCTACGACCTGGACTGGCTGGATGCCGCCGACGCGGACGGCCTGACGTCCACCTGGGACCTGGCCGACGCGATCCGTGACCGCTACCGGCTGCGCACCCGGTCCATCGACCTCGTCGAGGAACTGCGCGAGGGCCTGCTCGCCCACCTGCGGCTGGACCCGCTGGTGGCGTTCGCGCTGCGGATCGCCACGGACGCCGGGTGGGTCCCCGTGGTGGTGACCAACGGCGACAGCCGCGTCCAGACCGAGAAGATGGTGCGCACCGGACTGGTCAAGCACGTCGTCGGCTACGTGGTCTCCGACGACGTCGGCGTGCGCAAGCCGAACCCGCGCATCTTCGCGATCGCCGCCGAGCGGGTGGGGCACCGCCTGTCCGGCGCGTGGTTGATCGGCGACAGCCCGGAGGTCGACGTCGGCGGCGCGAGCGCGCTGGGCATCCCGAGCGCGTGGATCCGGCGCGGTCGGCAGTGGCCGGACGAGCGGTTCGCGCCCACCCGGACCTGCGACGGCGTCATCGAGGCGCTCGCCGCCGTGCTCGCCACCAAGAAGCCCGGATAACCCGTTGCGCGTCGCCCGAGCGTCGCGCACAGTGGTCCCGCACAGCGCCGACGCACAGTGGTCCCGCACAGCGCCGATGCGCTTCGCGACTCCCGCGAAGGAAAAGGAGGTTCAGCCGTGGCTCCTGTCAAGGGCTTGCCCTGCCTCCGTTTCCTTCGATCGAGGAGTTCCTCCGTTGCGAGAGCACGACCTCGGCGGCCGTCCCGCGCGTGCGCGGCGCCGCCGGTTTGACGACGACGACCCGCATTTCCTGAAGCGATACCGGCCCGAGTCCACGCCGCTGGTGGTGGAGGAGGACGACCCGGACGCACCACCCACCGGCGACCGCTGGTCGACGTGGGCCGACACCGGCACTCTGCACGGCCCGCAGCCGTGGCCGGAGTGGATCATCACCGACGACGGTGCCATCGACACCGAACTGGGCCTTGTCAAGACGGGCAAGGAAGCCGACGTCCATCTCATCGAACGGGCCAGCCGGCTCACCGGCCGGCGGCTGCTGCTCGCGGCGAAGCGGTACCGGGCCGCCGAGCGCCGCATGTTCCACCGCGACGCCGGTTATCTCGAGGGCCGGCGGGAGCGGGAGTCCCGGGTCAACCGGGCGGCCGGCAACCGAACCGCGTTCGGCCGCGAGGTGATCGCCGGGCAATGGGCGGCGGCCGAGTTCGCGGCCCTCGGCCGGCTGTGGCAGATCGGCGCCGAGCACGGCGGCGTCCGGGTGCCGTACCCGGTGCAGCTGGTGGGAACCGAACTGCTGCTGGAGTTCCTGGGCACCCCGGACGGCCAGGCGGCACCGCGGCTGGTGCAGACCCGCCCGGACCGGGATCAGCTGTGCGACCTCTGGCAGCAACTCGTCGACGCGCTGTCGGTGCTGGCGCGGGCCGGCCTGGCGCACGGCGACCTCTCGCCGTACAACGTTCTTGTGCACGAAGGGGCACTCGTGCTGATCGACCTGCCCCAGGTCGTCGACGTCGTGATCAACCCGCAGGGGCCGGCGTTCCTGGCCCGCGACGTGGGCGTGATGGCGAAATGGTTCGCCGCCCGGGGACTGGAAACAGACGCCGGTGCTCTGGTCGCGGACCTGCTCTCCGACGCGGGCCTGCGGTAGTCGCGAGTCCGCCGATCCGACCCCCGTGACCCCGACCCCGGTGACGTAGCATCGCCGGGGTCGGTGGGGAGGGAGGTCGCGTGTCGACGGTCCGCCTGGCGATCGATCTCGGTACCTCACACACCGTCGCCGTCGTGCGACGCGGCGACGAGGCGCCCCGTCCGGTGCTCTTCGACGGGTCGCCGGTGCTGCCGTCCGCGATCTTCTCCGAGCCGCCGCGCCTGCACGTCGGGCGCGACGCCGAGCGGATGGCCCTCATCGATCCCAGCCGGTACGAGCCGCACCCCAAGCGGCGCGTCGACGAGGGCAGCGTGCTGCTCGGCAACACCGAGGTCACCGTCGTCGACATGTTCACCGCGCTGCTGCGACGGGTGGCGGCCGAGGCGACGCAGGCCGGCGTGCCCGTCGGCGCCGGCGCGGTGCTCACCTGCCCGGCCGACTGGGGCGCCCACCGCCGCGGCGCGCTGGTGACCGCGGCGGGCGCCGCCGGCCTCGGCCCGGTGCGACTCGTCGACGAACCCGTCGCCGCCGCGACGTACTGCCTCGACGTCCTGCGGCAGCAGGTGCCGATCGGCGGCGCCGTGGCCGTCTTCGACTTCGGCGGCGGCACGCTCGACGCGTCGGTGCTGCGCCGCGAGCCGGGCGGCCTGCGCGTGCTCTCGGTCGGCGGCCTCGACGACCTCGGCGGTGTCGACGTCGACGCCGCGCTGGTGGGCCACCTCGGCCAGCTGATCGGGCTGCGCAGCCCGCGGGTGTGGCAGCGGCTGACCAATCCCGGGCCGCAGAGCGAGCAGCGCGAGCGGCGGCAGTTCTGGGACGACGTGCGCGCCGCCAAGGAGATGCTCTCGCGCGCCTCGTCGGCGCCCGTGCACGTGCCCGGCATGGAGGGCGCCCTGCACCTGACCCGCGACGAGCTCGAGCGCATCGCCGGCCCGCTCGTGGATCGGGCGGTGGACGAGACGAGGCGGGTGGTGCGCGGCTCGGGCGTCGACCCGGCGGCGCTGTCCGGCCTGTTCCTCGTCGGCGGGTCGAGCCGGATCCCGCTCGTGGCGAGCCGGCTGCACGCCCGGTTCGGGATCAGCCCGACGGTGCCGGAGCAGCCGGAGTTGCCCGTCGCGTACGGCGGCCTGCTCGCCGCCGGCGGACCCGGCGGTGGTCCCGGGCCGGGCCTCGCGGCGCCGGCGCAGGGCCGGCCCGCGATGGCTCCGGGCATGGCGACGACGGGAGCGGCGGGCCCGGCACACGCCATGGCGCCCGCGATGGCGCCGGCGGGGCCGCGCCCGGCGCCAGCCAGCGCGCCGCCCAGCGGCCCGCCGTCCGGCCCGGTCACCGGCTTCCCGGTCTCGGCGCCGCCCGGCTCGTACGCGCCGGGTTCCGGCGGTCCCACACCCGGATCGCCGACCAGCGGGCCGCCGGGCTACCCGCCGTTCGCGGTGTCCACCACGATGCCGCCCGTCGCCCCGCCGATGGGACCGCCGGCCGCCCCGCCGATGGGTTCAGCGCCGATGGGTTCAGCGCCGATGGGCCGGCCGCCACGCCGGCGCGGCAAGGTGCGCTACTTCGTGCTCACCGTCGTGGTCGTGCTGCTCGCGGCCTGTGCCGGCACCGGCGTGTACGCCTACAACGCGATCCGCGACGCGTTCGGCGACGCCGCCAACCGAACCGGCTCCGGCAACGGGAGCAACGGCAATGCGAAGGCCGGCGAGGCGGGCGACCTCAAGCTCGTCGGCAGTGTGCAGGTGCCCGGCGCGGGTGCGCTCACCGCCGCGGCCGGCAAGGACGTCGTCTACTACGCGGCCGTCGCCGACGGCAAGCTCACCGTGGCCGCGCACGGCGCGGACGGCACCCAGAAGTGGACGAAGTCGTACCCCGTCGAGCCGACAGGTGTCCGCATCCAGCCCACCGGCAACCTCCTCGTGATCGACGCGCAGAAGGCGGCCACGCACGCCGGCAAGGACGTCAGGTTGGTCCTCGACGCGACGACGGGCGACCAGAAGCGGCTGGACCCGGTCGAGAACCAGCGGGTCGTCGCGTACCTGGGCGGCGACATCGTCGTCGAGACCGGCGTACCCAGCAAGCCGGGCACGCTGCAGAGGATCGAGCTCGCCACCGGCGGTGTCCGTTGGACGGTGACGACGAAGTCGTACTCGACCGGCTTCACGTCGGCGACGACCCGGGCGCTGGTCGTCAACGCGCCGGACGGGCCGGCCGCCAACCAGGGCGTCGCGATGCCGGTCCTGGGCGTCGCCGACACCGATACCGGGGCCGACTGGCACGAGACGCTCGCCGCCGACCCCGCCGGCTTCGTCTTCCTCGACGACTCGAACGGCAAGGCGACGGTCTGGGACGGCAACGGCAAGGCGAAGGTCAACGCGGCTGCCGTGCCGGTCAAGGCCGACGACTGGACGGTGTACGCCGGCGTCCTCGTCGGGCAGCTCAACGACAAGGCGTCGCCGGGCCGCGTCACGATCGCCGGCTTCGGCACCGAGAACCTCACCAAGCGGTGGGAGTTCCCGCTCGCCGCCGGCTCCAGCGTCGACAAGGTCAAGCCGTGCGGGCCGAAGAACGTGTGCGTCCTGTACTCGGCGAACGGCTCGTACTCGATCAAGTCGATCGACCTGAGCACCGGCAAGGAGGCCTGGGCGGCCGACATGCAGGCGACGTCCAAGCCGAACTGGTACGTCGTCGGCGCCGGAATGATCGTCGGTGAGGAGCGCTTCGGTGGCCTGTCGAAGCCGGAACTGCGCGACCCGGCCACCGGCGCGGCGCTCCGCCCGCTCGGCAGCGGCCGCACCACCGACGCGGTGATCGCCGCCGGGGGCCGCTGGGTGCTGACCAACGGCGTGCGCGTCTCCGGTTCGCAGACGTTCTGGACGGTCGGCGCCATCGACGTCACCACCGGCAAGACGACCTCGACGCTCGACATCGGCCCCACCAGCGCCACGATCGTCAACGCGTCGGTCAGCGGTGACGTGCTGGCCGTCGTCGGGAAGAACCGCAAGCTGGTGATCGGCCGCATGCCCGCCGCCAAATAGGCCGGCGCTCGTATCGGGCTTGATCGACAGCGGTGTGGGCGGGCTGCGCCCGCCCGCACTCCGTAGGAGCCGGCCGGGTCAGGTCTTCGCCGCCGCAAGCCCCAGCGTGGCCGGTGCGGCGCCCGGGAACACCTCGGCCAGCGACCCGACGCCGCACCGCTTCTGCAGCAGTTCGCCGATCACCGCGCGGTAGTCGGTGGTCGCGGCGAGGTCGCCGGAGGCGAGCGCCGCCGGGGCGAGCCCGGGCCACGTCCCGTGCACCCGGCCGCCGCGCACGCCGCCGCCCAGCACGAGCATCGCGTTGCCGTGGCCGTGGTCGACGCCGCGCGAGCCGTTCTCGGCGACCCGGCGGCCGAACTCCGACAGCGTCAGCAGCGTGACGTTCGCGAGGCCGTCGGTGCCGAGGTCGGTCGCGAACGCGGCCAGCGCGGCCGCCAGCTCGGCGAGGTGCGTGTGCATCCGCTGACCGGCGACGGCGGTGCCCAGGCCCTCGTGCATGTCCCAGTCGCCGAAGTCGACGCAGGCGGCCCGCATGCCGACGTTCGCCTTGATGAGCCGGGCCACGTCGCGCAGCGCGCCGGCCAGTTCGGTGTCGGGATAGACGGCGCCGAACGCCGGCGTGTACGCGGGCAGCGCGGCGACCGTCGCGAGAGCATCGGTCGCGGCCAGCGCGGGCCGGGCCAGAACCTCGGTCAGGGCCGGCGGCGCGCCCTGGTAAAGGGCGCGCAGGGTCTGCGCGACGGGGACGCCCGGCGCGTCGCCGTGCAGCGCGAACCCGTCGAGCGAGTCGAGGCCGAGATCCGGCGACGGGCCGGCCAGCGACCGCGTGGGGTTGGGGCTGCCGAGGGACACACCGGTCCACGGGCTGGTCGCGCCGGACAGGCCGAGCATGCGGTCCAGCCAGCCGGTGCGCACCGACGTGCCGGCCGCCGCCCGCTCCATCTCCTCCATCGCCGCGAAGTGGGAGCGGGTCGGGTTGGGCTGGCCCACCGCGTGCACGGCGGCAAGCTGACCGCGCTGCCAGAACGGCAGCAGCGGCGCGAGCGCCGGGTGCAGGCCGAACATCGCGTCGCCGCCGATCAGCGACGTCTTGGGCACCGCGATCGTGGGGCGGGCCTTGTAGTAGTCCGGGTCGCCGTGCGGCACCACGGCCGTCAGGCCGTCGAAGCCGCCGCGCAGCGAGAGGACCACGAGCGTGTCACCGGTGTAGGGCGTGGCGGCGAATGCGAAACGGCTCGCCACACCGTCGCCGATCATCGTGGTGAGGGCGGCGGCCGCGCCGGCGCCCGCGGCCCGGCCGAGGAAGCCGCGCCGGGAGAGCCTTCGGTTCTCGACGCATCCGCAGTCGGTCATTCTTACCTCACCTGGAACATCGGGGAGTCGAGCACGAGCGCGACGAGGTGCGCGAAGCGCCCGTTCGCGGCCGCGTCGGTGGACTTGAGCGCGCTCGTCGGCTGCTTGCCGAAGAACTGCGCCAGCGCGGCGACGTCGGCGCTTCTCGGTGTGGCGCCGGTGAGGCCCTGCACCGTCGCGGTGATCAGCGCCCCGTACGTGGTGGGCAGCGCGCCGGGCACGAGGTGCCCCCGCAGCGACGTGGTGCGGGTGAGCTGCTTGGGGTACCAGCCGGCAGCGAGGTTCAGATGGGCGTTCCAGCGCACCACGAAACCCGACGGCGAGGCCCACGCGGCCGCGACGTCCGGATAGCCGTTCGGCGGCGCCCAGCGCATCGGCCCGTGGCCCGTCTTGTCGAGGATCTGGTACAGCGCGCGGATGCCGGCGGTACCGGTCGCGTCCGGGCCGTAGCCGAGCGCCCGCACCGTCGCGACGATGTCCTCGAACGGGGTGCGCACCTTGGCGCCGGTGGCCGCGGCGAACTCGGCGGAGGTGAACAGCGCCTTGAGGACGGGCGCGATCGCCGTCTTGCTGTCGAGGTAGACCGTGGCGAGCTTCTGCACGAGGCTCGCCGGCGGCTCGTCGGCGACGAACCGGACGCAGAGCTTCCGGGCGATGCGCTCGGCCGTCTTCGGGTGGTTGGCCAGGTAGTCGAGGAACGCGTTCGACGCGGCCTCGCCGCCCGCCGCCGTCGCATTCGGGTGGCTGAACCCGAGGACCGTGACCGCGCCGGTGGCGTGGCGCGCCTCGTCGTACCGGTAGAGGCCGGTTGACCGGTCGACGGTGCGGCCGGTGAGCAACCGGGCCGCGTTCTGCACGTCGGCCTCGGTGTAGATCATGCCGACGGTGTGCAGCTCCATCAGTTCGCGGCCGTAGTTCTCGTTCGGCTTCGCCTTGGTCGACGAGCGGTTGTCCAGGTAGCTCAGCATCGCCGGGTGCGCGGCGCTGGCCCTCAGCATGTCGGCGAACCGGCCGAGCGCGTGAGCACGGATGACCGTGCGGTCGTAGTCCTGCCGGCTGTCCCAGACGTCGCTTCCGGGGCAGGTGACGTTGAGGTGGTTCGACCAGAAGTCGACGACGACCTCGAGCAGCTGGCGGCGGCTCCACACCGCCCGGGCCACGGCCGCGGTGCCGAGCTGCTGCATGACGTCCCAGGCGCCGGACCTCAAGGTGCCGGCCGCGACGGCCTTGCGGACGCCGGTGATGTCCAGGCCGACGAGGGGGAGGCGCTTGACGATCGCCTCGCACGCGTCGTCGTTGATCGCGGCGGGGTTGAGCTGGCGGTCGAGCCATGCCTCGACTCCGAGTTGCTGGAGCTCGCCGGCGCTGTCGGCGGTGCGCCCGAAGGTGACGCGGCGCAGCAGGTGCCCGGCGGTGTCGGCCGGCACCGGCGTTGTCGCCGCGGTGGCCGGCGCGGCGAGGGCGGTGCCGGTGGCCGTCGCCGCGGCGAGGGCGGTGCCGGTGGCCGCCGCCGCTCCGGCGGCGGCCGCGACCTTGAGGAGACCGCGACGCGCAACGGACGACTGGACGGAGCGAGAGTTCCGCATTCCCCGCAGTTCGGCCCGCCCGGTTCGCGGTTGAGCGGGTGAACCGGGCTGCACCCGGTCCGCATCGGCACCGCACCACGATCTTGGACGTTTGCCATCGCTGGCGCGATGGCAAACGTCCAAGATCGCGCATTCTGCTACTGGACGTAGCCCTCCACCTCGGTGGCCGGGCGCTCCTGTACCTGGTCCGGGTCGGTGCCGTTGGCGCGCGCGGCGCGCCGGCGCCGCAGCAGATCCCACAGCCGGTCCAGCTCGATCTCCGCCTCGGCCAGCCGGCTGCGCTCATCGTCCGGGGACAGCTCGCCGTGCTGCACCTGGGCGCGCAGCGCGTGCTCCTCGTCCACCAGCGCGTTGATCCGCGCCATGATCTCCTTGTCGTCCATGCCGCTCACCCTACGAGGCCAGCATGCGGCGCAGCACGTACTGCAGGATGCCGCCGTGGCGGTAGTAGTCGGCCTCGCCGGGGGTGTCGATGCGCACCACCGCGTCGAACTGCTTGCCGGTGTCGGTCGCCACCGTCACGTACCGCGGCGTGGTTCCGGCGTTCAGCGCCTCGACGCCGCTGATCGAGAACGTCTCCGTCCCGTCGAGGCCCAGCGACTCGGCCGTCTCGCCGGTCGGGAACTGCAACGGCAACACGCCCATCCCGATGAGGTTCGACCGGTGGATCCGCTCGAAGCTCTCGGCGATCACCGCACGCACCCCGAGCAGCGCCGTGCCCTTCGCCGCCCAGTCCCGCGACGAGCCGGAGCCGTACTCCTTGCCGGCCAGGATCACCAGCGGCACGCCTGCGTCCAGGTACGCCGCCGACGCCTCGAAGATCGTCGTCTGCTCGCCGGTCAGGTGGTTGACCGTGAACCCGCCCTCGACGCCCGGCACCAGCTTGTTGCGCAGCCGGATGTTGGCGAACGTGCCGCGGATCATCACCTCGTGGTTGCCGCGGCGGGAGCCGTAGGAGTTGAAGTCGCGCTTCTCGATGCCGTGCTCGGACAGGTACCGGCCGGCGGGCGAGTCGGCCTTGATGGAGCCGGCCGGGGAGATGTGGTCGGTGGTCACCGAGTCGCCGAGCACGGCCAGCACCCGCGCACCGTCGACGTCGGTCACCGCTGCGGGCTCGGGGAGCATGCCCTCGAAGTACGGCGGCTTGCGCACGTACGTCGATTCCGGGTCCCAGGTGAACGTCTCCCCGGCCGGGGTGGACAGGTTCCGCCAGCGGTCGTCACCGGCGAAGACGTCGGCGTACCGGGTCTGGAACATCTCGCTGGCGACCGAGCCGGCGATGACGTCGTCGATCTCCTTCGGGCTGGGCCAGATGTCGCGCAGGTACACGGGCTCGCCGTCGGAGCCGGTGCCCAGCGGCTCGTTGAGCATGTCGAAGTCCATGGTGCCGGCGAGCGCGTACGCCACCACCAGCGGCGGTGAGGCCAGGTAGTTCATCTTGACGTCGGGATTGATGCGGCCCTCGAAGTTCCGGTTGCCGGACAGCACGCTGACCACCGACAGGTCGTGCTCGTGCACGGCCGCGCTGATCTCCTCGGCCAGCGGCCCCGAGTTGCCGATGCAGGTGGTGCAGCCGTAACCGACGAGGTTGAAGCCCAGCTTCTCCAGGTACGGGGTGAGCCCGGAGCGGTCGTAGTAGTCGGTGACCACCTTCGACCCGGGCGCCAGCGTGGTCTTGACCCACGGCTTGCGGGTCAGGCCCCTGTCGACGGCGTTGCGGGCCACCAGCGCCGCGGCGATCATCACCTGCGGGTTGGACGTGTTCGTGCACGAGGTGATGGCCGCGATCACCACCGCACCGTGGTCGAGTTCGAACTCACCGACCCGCACCGGCGTCGACGGCCGGCCGCTCGCGTTCGCGGCCGCCGAGACCAGTTTGTGCGGCTTGTCGGCGGGGTCGTCGATGTCACCGGTGGGCGGGTCGCTGGCCGGGAACGACTCGCGGCTCGCCTCGTCGGCCGGCCCGTTCTCGGTCGATACGTAGTCGGTCAGCGCCGAGCGGAACATCGTCTTCGCGTTGGCCAGCGGCACCCGGTCCTGCGGGCGCTTCGGCCCGGCGAGCGAAGGCTCCACAGTGGACAGGTCCAGCTCCAGGCGTTCGGAGTACGCCGGCTCGGCGTCGGGGTCGTGCCAGAGCCCCTGCTCCTTGGCGTACGCCTCGACGAGCGCGACCTGCTCCTGCGACCGTCCCGTCAGCCGCAGATACTTCAGGGTCTCCTCGTCGACCGGGAAGATCGCGATCGTGGACCCGTACTCGGGACTCATGTTGCCGATCGTCGCCCGGTTGGCCAGCGGCACCGCGGCCACACCCGGACCGTAGAACTCGACGAACTTGCCCACGACGCCATGCCTGCGCAGGTTCTCGGTGATCGTGAGCACGAGGTCGGTGGCGGTGGCGCCCTCCGGCAGCGAACCGTTGAGCTTGAAGCCGACGACGCGCGGGATCAGCATCGACACCGGCTGGCCGAGCATCGCGGCCTCCGCCTCGATGCCGCCCACACCCCAGCCGACCACGCCGAGCCCGTTGACCATCGTGGTGTGCGAGTCGGTGCCGACAAGCGTGTCGGGGTATGCCTGTCCGTTGCGTTGGAACACCACCTGCGCCAGGTACTCGATGTTCACCTGGTGCACGATGCCGGTGCCCGGCGGCACGACCTTGAACTCGTTGAACGCGCCCTGCCCCCAGCGCAGGAACTGGTAGCGCTCGTGGTTGCGCTGGTATTCGAACTCCACGTTGCGGGCGAACGCGTCCTCCCGGCCGAACAGGTCGGCCACCACCGAGTGATCGATCACCAGTTCGGCGGGCGCGAGCGGGTTCACCTTGTTCGGGTCGCCGCCCAGATCGCGCACGGCCTCGCGCATCGTCGCGAGGTCGACCACGCAGGGCACGCCGGTGAAGTCCTGCATCAGCACCCGGGCCGGCGTGAACTGGATCTCCACGCTCGGGTCGGCGTCGGGATCCCAGCCGGCCAGCGCGCGGATGTGGTCGGCGGTGATGTTCGCGCCGTCCTCGGTGCGCAGCAGGTTCTCCAGCAGGATCTTCAGGCTGTAGGGCAGGCGCTCCTGGCCGTCGACCTTATCCAGCCGGTAGATCTCGTAGCTCGCGTCACCGACGCGGAGCTCGCTCTTGGCGCCGAAACTGTCGAGGCTAGCCACGGTTGTTCTCCTCAGCTCATCAAGGGTTCACCGAAAGTCTCCCGCAGCCCGGACGGCATCGCAGCGCCGGGTCGCGCCTGCTTAACAAACCGTACGTCCGTCTTGCTATTGGAGGCAAGGCCTAAAATGCCACACGTGGCCGTCGAAGAAGATCTTGAAGGCGACGGCGTACGCGCTCCGGAAGCGGATCCGCCCCCGTTGTCCGCCGCCGCGGCGCTCGGGCTGGCGAAGGGCTACCCGCCGGTGGTCGGCGCGATGCTCGTCGTCGACGGGATCGTCGCCCTCGTCGCGGGGTCGCCGGCGTCGGTGAGCCTCGGCGAGGCCGTGGTCTACCTGCTGCTGCCACCGGTCGCGATGCTGATCGTCGGCGTCGGTCCGCGGTCCCGCGTCGCCCTGCTGACGGCCGCCGCCGCGGCGGCCGTGCTCTTCGCGGCGCTGTTCCTCGGCGGCGGCGTTCACCTGCTCACTGTTCCGGCGTGGGCCGGGTTGACGGTCGGCGCGGTGCTCCTGGGGCTGACCGCCGTCCTGTTCGCGCCGAGACGGCAGCACGTAGGCCGCCGCCGCGCCCGCCCATGATCGCGTTGATCTTGCAGTTGTGGTGCCAGATTTCATCCTGGTTCGCCCGGCTTTGCCACCCACCACAACTGCAAGATCAACGCGATCATGGGCGGGCGCGGTCAGGCCGTGCCGATCGGGTGGAGGCGCGGATCGGCGAGCTTGCGGTAGTCCTCCGCGTTGAGGGCCAGCGAGCGGTCCAGCCTCGCGGCGTTGAAGAAGATCTCCTCGTGCTGCAGCAGCGCCGGATCGACGATCAGTTCGAGATCCGGGTGGAAGCTGAACGGCAGGATCGTGCCGCTGGCGCTGCCGGCGAGCGCCTCGGCCTTGTCGGTGGACGCGAACGCGACGTAGGTGCCGCCGGCCAGTTCCTTGAGCGCGGCCAGGTCGACGCGGGCGTCGCCGGGCACCACGGCCAGGAAGTAGCGGGTGGTCTTCTTGCCGACCTTGACCATCACCACGATGCACTTGGCGGCGCTGGCTATGGCGTTGCCGCGGTAACCGCTGACGATGTCGGTGCGCCCCTCCGGTTCGTGCTCGATGACCCGGTACCGCGCGTCGGCATCGTCCAGCATGGACAGTAGTCGGTCGTACACCGTCACCAATCCTCCGTGAACATCCGTTTGACCTCGGCGATGCGCGACTCGTCGCGCTTGTAGAACGTCCATTGCCTGATGCGTTTGGCGGTCACCAGTCCGGCGGCGGTGAGCACCCGCAGGTGTTCGCTCGCGGTCGGCGCGCTCACACCGAGCTTGTCGGCGATGAACACCGAGCAGACGCCGTCGCGCACCAGGTCTCCGTCGCGCTGCGGCGGGAAGTGGGCGCTCGGGTCGGCCAGCCATTCCAGGACGGCGAGGCGCTTGTCGTTGCCGAGCGCCTTGAGCACGTCCAGGTCGAGCACTTCGGCAGTTTGCCAATTAGCTAATTGCCATGTCAAATCCGCTCGTGGCGAATTTGTTTGCGCGTCTTCCGATGGCTGGTCAAGGCTGGGCGGATGCGTGTGGCGGTGCTGTCCGACATCCACGGTGTGCTTCCCGCGCTGGAGGCGGTCCTCGCCGAACCGGCGGTCCGCTCGGCCGACCGCATCGTGCTCACGGGCGACCTGGCGTCCGGGCCGCAACCGGTCGAGACGCTCGACGCGCTGGTGGCGCTCGGCGAGCGCGCGGTGTGGGTGCGCGGCAACGCCGACCGGGAACTGGTCGGGCTGCGCCGCGGCCTCGACGTGACGATCCCCGACCCGGTCACGCCGTGGGCTGCGGAGCAGTTGCGGACCGACCAGGTGACGCTGCTGGACTCGCTGCCGCTCACCGTCACCCTCGACCTCGGCCGCCTCGGCAGCACGATCTTCTGCCACGCCACCCCGCGCGACGACGAGGAGGTGGTGCTCGTCGACAGCCGTCCGGCCCGCTGGGCCGAGGTGTACTCCACAGTGGACGATTCGGTGTCCACTGTGGTCTGCGGGCACACGCACATGCCGTTCGTGCGGCTCGTCGACCGGCGGCTGGTGGTCAACCCGGGCAGCGTCGGCATGCCGTACGGCGGGGCCGGCGCGCACTGGGCGCTGCTCGACGGCGCCGACGGGTCGGTGTCGATGCGGGTCACCGCGTTGGACCTGGATGCGGCGTGCGCCCGGATGGTGGCCGAGTCGGCGTACCCGAACGTGGCCGAGTTCGCCGACTACTTCGTCCGGTCGAAGGCGTCCGACTTCGACGCACTGCGCGTATTCGGGCCGCGCGACGGCCGTCCTTCTCCCGAGTAGGCTCGGCTGCGTGATCAATGGAGTGCACCTGCTGCTCTACAGCCAGGACGCGGCGGCCGACCGGGCGTTCATCCGCGACGTGCTCGGCTGGCCGTCGGTCGAGGACCACCCCGGTTGGTTGATCTTCAAGACGCCGGTGAGCGAACTCGGCGTCCACCCGACCGACGGCCCGCCCATGACGGAGCTGCACCTGCTGTGCGACGACCTCCACGCCACGGTGGCCGAGCTGTCGGCCAAGGGCGTGCCCGTCGGCGAGGTGTCGGAGCCCTCGTACGGCATCGTGACCACTGTGACGCTGCCCAGCGGCGCCAGCCTCGGGCTGTACCAGCCCAAACACAAGCTCGCGATCGATCTGTGACGCTCTACGACGCATTGCTCGCCTTCGTCGAGCGGGTCGGCCCGCTGTATCCGCCGTCGGACCTTTCGGTGGAGATCCGGGTCGACGGCGTGCCGGTGGTGCTGTCGGCGCCCGTCGCACGGGCGCTCGTCGAGGCGATGCGGGCCTACCACGACCCGAACGACCGCGGCTCGTGTGACCACTGCGGCGGCCGGCGGCTCGACAACAACTTCCTGTGCGCCGACTGCGGGCAGCCCAGCGGAGTGTTCGGCCAGCTGGTGCGGGAGCGGGCCGCGCGCTACGCCGGTCCGCCGCCGGAGCTCGGCTGATCGCGGTGGAACTGGTTCCCCGCAACCCGACCGAGGGCGTCTACCCGGCGACGGACGACTACGTGCACGCGATGGAGGTGCGCGACGCGGGTCGGCTGCTGTTCGTCGCCGGCACGATGGGCCTGGACCCGGCCGGTCGCCCTGGCGTCACGTTGAACGAGCAGCTGGAGCTGATCTGGGCGAACATCCGCGCGATCCTGGCGTCCGCCGGCATGACTGTCGACAACATCGTGCGGCTCACCAGCTACCTTCGCGAGCCCGCCTACGCCGAGGCCAACGCGGCGGCCCGCGTGGCGGCCCTCGGCGGTCGGGTGGTGCCGACGACGGCGATCGTGGCGCAGACGCTCTCACCCGACTGGCTCGTGGAGATCGAGGTCATAGCGGCCGCCTAGCCGCCAGTGGTGGGGGCCCGG
>Ga0111538_10002705_pt1 | contig 24893 bp, 30 predicted proteins | sample SoiMethybrSBSTD1_FD_79669 | JGI IMG/M metagenome (GOLD analysis project Ga0111538, IMG submission 79669) | Bulk soil microbial communities from a Populus tree surrounding site in Tennessee, USA - Soil MetaG P. TD hybrid SBSTD1 (version 2)... | ecosystem: Environmental > Terrestrial > Soil >...
ACCGGCGAAGTTGCCATCGCTACTCCCCTCATCCCCCTCGAAGAGTCGCCGCCTTGGTTGTGCAAGGAAGAAGAGGAAAGTGCCTTTGGCGGTTAGAGGGACGAGGCTACTCCGATTCGCGGCAGAAATGTGACAGGGGTCTCGCTCGGCCTCTGGGGGAGCGGTCCCCTTGAAGTGAATGCCCTACTCCCGCAGCCCGGCGGCTTCGAGGGCTGCCGCCTTGTGGCGATATTCCCTCACACGGGTGATCTTCTCGTTCTCGACCGTGAAGACCCATGTTTCACCCTGGCGCTCTGCCACTTCGACGCGACTCAACTTCCCCCGCCCGCCCCAGTGCAGCGGTACGACGACGTCTCGGCCGGCATCGATGAACTCTTGCGGCTCGATCCATTGATCCGCGAGAACCTCCCCGAAGCGGCCGACGAGTTGTCTCAGCCCATCGTGGCCCCGATAGACGGCGGCATCCGGAAGGTCGGACCGTACCGTCCACTGAATGGAAGGGGCGAAGAACCGCAGCCTTGCCTCGATCCCTCGGCGGAAGCTCTCCGAGTGCTCTTGCGCCATCACCTCGAATACGGCCCGAACAACGTCCACGTTCTCCTGCGACATCGCCCGCTCAGTATCTCGCTACTCCCGCAGCCCGACTTTGGCTCAATCGAAGCTGATGACCGTGGAGCGATCGCGGCGGCAGACGAAGGTCGTCCCGTCGGTGCGGTCCTTGCGGCGCACCACCTTCGCGTAGAAGCGACCGGGCTCGATCGGGTGCGAGACGATCCACTGGCCACGGCGGTTGGTCCGGTCCTTCCCGAGCAGCTCGTCCGGTCCGGAGCGCACCATGAGGAGCTTCACGTAGCGGTTGAACTCGCAGGCGTGCCTACTGGAGTGGACTCGGCCCGAGAACGGGGGCCGGTTGGGTCCCGCCCAGATGACCTTGGAATCGAACCTCACCGTGCGGTTGGCGAACGCCGGTACCGCCACCGCGCCCGCCGCCAGCACCGACACTGCCATGACCGCGAGTCGCCTTCGGGTTCCCGTCTGACACTTCATATCTCGCTAATCCCGCAGTCCGGCGGCTTCGAGGGCCTGGGCTCGATCAAGAAAGAACCTCGCGGTCGCGATCCTCGTGTCACGGTGGGTAAAGACGCAGTGGGCGGTCCACTCGACTGAGTATCTCGTTACTCCGACAGCCCGGCGGCTTCGAGGGCCCTCTAGGGCGCCTGCAGCTCGAACGCCCCGATGTCGGCGTCGCCAGCACCGTTGGGGTTAAAGACGCCGGGATAGTTCACGATCCGGGGGAACCCGCGCTGGTCGGTGGTGCCGTCGCCGGCGAGGCCCGCGTCAACGGCCGGGCTCGAGGGATCCAGCGCGAGCGTCTTCGTCGGCCCGCCGTAGTTAGCGAGCGGACGCAGCAAGGGCTCAGTGTTCGGCTGATCGCCCGGTGCCGTCAGGTTGCAGCTCGCGTCGTCGGAGAGGTTGTAACCCTTCGACCTCGGCGCTCCATCACAGCCACCCGCGACGATCGTGCTCTTGAGCGTGGTCGGCGTCCCGGAGGCAAAGGCGGTGGAGATCGCGCCACCCTCCGCACCGATGACGGTGCTCTGGGAGACGGTCACGTCGCTGTTGGCGTTCATGATCCCGCCGCCAGTGACTCCGGCGGAGTTGCCGCTCAAGGTGCTCCGCCGCACGGTGAGGTGGGCGTTAGACGAGATCGCCCCGCCGTAGCTGTTGGACGAGTTGCCAGTGAGGGTGCTGCGCGAGACGGTGAGGTGCCCCTCGTTGAGGATGCCGCCGCCCTGGCTCTCGGCGAAGTTCCCGCTCATGGCGCTCTCGTCGACGGTGGCGGTCCCGTAGTTGTGGATGCCGCTCATGCGGTTGCGGGCCACCAGGCTGTGCTGGACGGTGAGCGTGCCGTGAGTTTCGATCCCGGCGCGGCGGTTATCGGCCACCACGCTGTGGGTGACCGTTGCGTCGCCAGCGTTGAAAATACCCCCACCACGGGCGTCGCGCACGGCGCTGCGCGAGAGGGTGAGCGCGCCGGCGTTGCCGATGCCGGTCGACCCACCGACGATCGAGATGCGGTCGAGCGTGACCGCTCTCGAGGGCTGAATCGTGAAGACCGAGCCGAAACCGGGAGCGCCGTGGATGGTGAGCTGATCGACGCCGGGGCCGGCGATCGCGAGATCCGTGTCGACGTTAGGAAGCGGGTTGTCCAGCGCGAGGGTGCCGGTCGCGGAGATCGCGATCCGATCGGGGCCAACAAGATGATTGGCCTGGTTGACGGCCGCCCGCAGCGACCCCGCTCCCGAGTCGTTCGTGTTCGTGACCCCGATCGCAGCGGCGGCGCTCTGTGCCCCGAGCGCCAGCACTCCAGCAACGGCCACGCCGAGCGCGATCGCAAATCGCTGGCGCATGCGTCCTCCCCTTCCATAGGTGGCCTGGGTCGATTGACTCAGGTGCGCGTTCCTGCACGGGACGCACGACAACGACCATACTCAGTCGCAGACCTCCAGTGTGTGACCTGGTCACACGGTGTTTCAATCACACAGCACTCGGCGTTATCGGTAGGGACAACAGCGCCGGGTGCGCCCGTCTGGATGGCGAACAAACTGGCGAACGGTTTCCGCCCCGGTGTGGAGAACCGCATGAACAAGCTATTACGCGTACCCCATCCGCTCGAGTACGGGGATCTCGTGGATCTGCGGCGGCTGGAGGTGATCCCACAGGATCCCGCGGGGGCGGTCGTGAACGCGCTCGACGTCGATCGCCGCGCGCGGGGTGACGATCAGGTCCACCGGCAGGTCGTGGTCGGTCATCATCAGGTGGTCGCGCAGGATCTGAATCGGATGGACCGTCGTCGCGACGCAGGTGTGCTCGTCGATCTTGGACTCCTCGATCAGGAGCCCGTACTCGAGGTCCGAGAAGCCGCCGCCCTTGCCGACCCTCCCGCCGCTCAGGTTCACAGCGACCGAGCCGCAGAGAACGAAGTCCATCTCCGGGATCTCCTCGAGCGCGACGACCCGCCCGTGTCGAAGAGCACCCTTGATCGTCGCCGCCTCCCGCACCTGCGCCTTGCTCAACCGCCTTGGATCGAGCAGCCGGAACGGGTGCTGGTCGCGAAGGCGCGGGACCGCCATCACGAGCTTCTTGCCCTGCTCGAGCGCGAGGCGGCGCGCGTGGGTTTGGGGGGAGTCGGGATTCGCCTTGACGACCTGGGCGCGCCGCCACAGACGGTGCTGGGCGAGCTTCTCCGCCGCGAGCTTGGCGCCGGCGAAGTTCGGGATCCGACCCTCGGCCCCGGGGAACCGCGAGACGCCCTCCCGTTCCATGGCCCGCCACACGGCGCGCCGCACCTGGTCCTTGGAGCGCATGTGGGCAAAACATATTCACCGCGGAGGCCCCACCGCCGGGCTGCCACAATGCGACGCTCATGGCTGACGAGCACCGCACATCGCTGGCGGGGCCGGTGGTCCCGGCGGAGGATGCCGGGGACGAGGGCGCCCCGGACCAGCTCCCCGAGCGTCGGCCGGCGGAGCTCATGCGCGAGCTGCTGCCGGCGATCGAGCCCGAGCGGCGCCTAAACGACTGGGGGCGCTCCGAGCGGGTCGATGGATTCATGGACCGCACGCTTGTCGAGTTCTTCTACCGATACTGGTTCCGCGTGGAGGTCGAGGGGATCGAGAACGTCCCCTCCGAGAGCGGCGCGCTCCTCGTCTCCAACCACGCCGGGGCGCTGCCGCCGGATGCGCCGATGATCGCCAAGGCGATCCGCGAGGAGCATCCGAGCCCGCGACCGGTCTACATCACCGTCGAGCACTTCTTCAAGGGCTACCCCGGGTTCTCGATGCTGATCCCGAAGACCGGGTGCGTCGCGGCCCACCCCGCGAACGTCCACCGGCTGCTCTACGACGAGCGCGAGCTCGTTCTGGTCTTCCCGGAGGGGCGCAAGGGCACCGAGAAGCTCTACCGCGACCGCTACCGGCTGCGGCGCTTCGGCCGCGGGGGCTTCGTGGAAGCGGCCATGCGCGCCGAGGCGCAGATCGTCCCGACGTGCGTCGTCGGCGCCGAGGAGTCGGCCCCGATCTTCGGTCAGGTGGACATCATGCGGAGGGTCACCGGGCTCCTCTACTTTCCGATCACGCCCACATTCCCGTGGTTCGGGCTGTTCGGGATGCTGGGCTACCTGCCCGCCAAGTTCAAGATCCGCTTCCTCGAGCCCATCGATACGGTCGAGCTCGGAGGCGCCGAGGCCGCGGACGACAAGGCGCTCGTCCAGACGCTCGCGCAGGAGATCAGGGCGCAGATCCAGGAGAGCCTGCACGACATGCTGGCGCGGAGGAAGTCGGTATGGCTGGGCTGACCGAGTTCACCGCGCCCCGGGACACCGCGACCCGCCGTGTCCTCGTCACCGGGTTATCGACCTACTGGGGCGGGCGCCTGGCGCAGGCGCTGGAGAGCTTCGAGCACGTCGATGCGATCATCGGCGTCGACAGCGAGGACCCGACGCGCGAGCTCGAGCGCACCGAGTACGTGAAGGTCACGAACCAGCACTCGCTGCTCGAGCGCATTGTCCGGGCGGCCGAGATCGACACGGTCATCGACACCCGGCTCGTCGTCAATTCTTTGATGGCCGCGCCCAGGATCGCGCACGAGAACAACGTGATCGGGACGATGAACATCCTGGCCGCGTGCACCGGCGGTGATTCGCCGGTGCGAAAGTTCGTGTTCAAGAGCTCCGCGCACTATTACGGGGCCGAGCAGGACGATCCGGCCTTCTTCACGGAGGAGATGGCGCGCCCGCATCCCCCGAGAACCGGCCTCGAGCGCGACATCGTCGAGGCCGAGCAGGCGGTCAGCGAGTTCGCGCAGCGCAACCCAGACGTCACGGTGACCGTCCTGCGCTGCGCGAACGTCCTGGGTCCCGACGTCGACACACCGTTCACCCGGATGCTTCGCCTGCCGGCGGTCCCGATGGTCCTGGGGTTCGATCCGCGGGTGCAGTTCATCCACGAGGACGACGTGGTGCACGCGCTCGAGCACGCCGCATTTCACGTCTGCCCCGGGATTTACAACGTGGCGGCCGACGGCGTCCTGGCCTTCTCGGAGATCATCGACCTCGTGGGGAGGCCGCCCCTGCCGATCCTCCCGCCGTGGGGAACCGGAGCCGCGACCGGGCTCCTGCGACGTCTCGGATTCCGCATTCCGGACGAGGTCGTGAACCAGCTGCGCTTCGGCAGGGGCCTCGACAACCGCCTCTTCAAGGCAACCGGCTTCGAGTACGGCTATACGACGCGCGAGGCGGTGATCAAGCTCTCGGAGCACATGCGCCTTGCTCCGGTGATGCGCGGCACCGACCAGGAGTACAAGTACGAGCGCGAGGTCGAGGAGTTTCTGCGCTGGAGCCCGAACGTCCGGCGCGAGCAGCCGGGCGAGCGCGCAGGGCTTTCAACCGAGTCCGAGCCGCTGGGGATCTGAGCTTGTTCGCGATCTGACCTCCCGCAGGCGCAACCGCGCTTGCGCGACGGTCACGGGGCAGGGCTTCGGGGATCGGCGCCGTACACTGATCAGGGGTGAAATCAGCAAGGGCACCAGCCAATTTCGGGGGCTGAGCCCGCAGCGAAACCGGAACACATGGGTCGCAGGGCGCAGATACTTCTCGTGTCGGTCGTCGCGCTCCTCTGCGCGCTGGCAGTCGCGGCGTATGCGATCGACCGGGCCAACTCCGACAAGATCGCGAACGGGATCCGGGTCGGCGGGGTCGATGTTGGCGGCATGTCGGCCGACCAGGCGAAGACACGGCTCCATTCGAAGCTCGTCAAGCCGCTCGACAAGCCGGTCACCGTCACCTACAACGGGACCAAGTACGTGCTCAACCCCGACAACCTCCAGGTTCGTGCCGACATCGACGGGATGGTGGACGCGGCGCTCCGCGCCAGCCGCTCCGGCGGGTTCCCGACCCGCGTTTGGCGCTACACGACGGGCGGCGAGGTCGATCGCGAGATCGCCCCGCACATCACCTACTCCGCCAAGGCGGTCGACGAGTTCGTCAACACCGTCGCGAATGAGGTGAACCAGCCGGCGCAGGACGCGACCATCAGCCCGACGCCGACGTCGCTCAATCCGGTGCCGGGTCACGACGGAGTCCAGGTGCTGACGGACAAGCTGCGCACCGAGCTGCGCGGCGCGATCGAGAGCCCGCGCGACCGCACGGTCGAGGCGCCGGTGCAGAAGGTCAAGCCGAATGTCTCGACCGATCAACTCGCGCAGAAGTACCCCGTCTACCTGACGATCGATCGCGGCGCGTTCCAGCTCCGGCTCTGGCAGAACCTGAAGCTCGTGAAGACCTACACGATCGCGGTCGGCATGCAGGGCCTGGAAACGCCGGCCGGGATCTACACGATCGACGACAAGCAGGTGAATCCCTCCTGGCACGTCCCCGACTCGGCATGGGCGGGCAGCCTCGCCGGGCAGGTGATCCCACCGGGTCCCGATGATCCGCTCAAGGCGCGCTGGATGGGCTTCTACAACGGCGCGGGGATCCACGGGACCGACGAGGTGTCCTCGCTGGGCACCGCGGCGTCGCACGGGTGCATCCGCATGGCGATACCGGACGTGATCGAGCTCTACAACCAGGTCCCGCTCGGCACGCCGATCTACATCGGCAACTAGCCCATTCGGCGGCACGCGCGCTGCAGGCGGCAGGCACTCGGAGCGCGGCGCCGAACCTTCCGCGCATGGGCGTCGATAAGGGCCCACCCCCGATCAGCCCGGCGTGGGAGGCGACGCTGGCAGCCTTTCACCGTGAGCTCGTGCGCAGGGGCTCCTCGCGCCACACGCTGAGAGCCTACGGCGGCGACCTCGCTGAGCTCGCCGAGTGGGCGACGGCCCGCGAACAGGATCCGGCATCGCTCACCTACCGCGACCTGCGCAGCTACGCCGCGGCGCTGTCCGCGCGCGGGCTCGCGCGCGCGAGCGTCGCGCGCAAGCTCGCCGCCGTCCGCACCCTCCACGACCACCTCGCGCGATCCGGCGAGGCGGCGGAGAATCCGGCGGAGCTCCTGCCGATGCCGAAGAAGGCGGCGCGGCTCCCGCGGGTCCTGGGACCGGACGAGGTCGCGCGGCTCCTCGATCATGTCCCGGCCTCGGGTCCCCTCGAGGTCCGCGACCGAGCGATGCTCGAGCTCACCTATGCGTGCGGCCTGCGGGCCGAGGAGGTCATCGATCTCGACGCCGATGCCCCCGACTTCGAATCCGAGACCCTCCGGGTGACCGGAAAGGGCCGCAAGACGCGCATCGTGCCGATCGGGGAACCGGCCCAGCGAGCGCTGGAGCGCTATCTGAGCCACGCCCGCCCGGCGCTCGTGACGGATTCGGACCAGCAGGCCCTGTTCCTGTCGCGCCGGGGGCGGCGACTCTCCTCATCCGACGTCCGGCGCCGTCTCGACCGGTGGGTGCGCGAGGCGGCCGTGGCCGGCCATGTCTCCCCACACACGCTCCGCCACTCGTTCGCGACCCACATGCTGGAGGGGGGCGCCGACCTGCGCTCGATCCAGGAGCTCCTTGGGCACTCCAGCGTCTCGACAACCCAGGTCTACACGCGGGTGGAGCCCGGACGGCTGCGGAGCGAGTACACACGTTCGCATCCGCGGGCGTGACCGCCGCCGCCGGGCGCTGCGGGATGGATAGGTTTACGGCGGGGAGACGATGGAGACAAACGTCAAAGCTGTCGAACTTCGAGAGCTGTGGCGGCGCTACAAGGACGGGGAGGACGAGCGTGCGCGCGAGCGGCTTGTGGTCGCCTACTCGCCCCTGGTCAAGTTCATCGCCGGGCGGATGGCGTCGGGCCTCCCCTCGCACGTCGAGGAGGCCGATCTCATCTCCTACGGGCTGCTCGGCCTGATCGGCGCGATCGAGCGGTTCGATCCCGATCGCGAGATCAAGTTCGAGACGTTCGCGGTCACACGCGTGAAGGGGGCGATCATCGACGAGCTTCGCTCGCTCGATTGGGTACCGCGATCTGTCCGAGCCCGCGCCCGGGACCTCGAGCGTGCGCACGCCGAGCTCGAGGCGGAGCTGCAGCGCGCGCCCACTGACCTGGAGATGGCGGCGAGGCTTGGCATGGGCATCGAGGAGTTCAATGACTCGCTCCTGGAGATCGCGAACTCCTCGGTCCTGGCGCTCGACGACCTGTGGACCTTCGCCGACCCGGACGGAGGCGCCGGCGGGGTCTCGGTACTCGACACGCTCCACGACCCGCACGCGGTGGACCCCGAGACGGAGGCACAGTCGTCGGAGCTCAAGGACCGCCTCGCGGACGCAATCGAGTCGCTGCCGGAGCGCGAACGCCTCGTCGTTGCCCTCTATTACTACGAGAGCCTGACCCTGCGGGAGATCGGGGAGGTCGTGGGCGTGACCGAGTCTCGCGTCTCCCAGCTGCACACGAAGGCCGTGCTGGGACTCAGGTCGCGCTTTCAATCGCCGGCGTGACGGGCGGTCCGTCGGCCGCCGGGCGGTAACGCATATATTGCGCCCGTGGGGCACAAGGCAGCCGACCGGATCCGGAACGTTGCGCTGATCGGCCACCGGGGGAGTGGAAAGACGAGCCTCTGCGAGGCTCTCCTGTTCGAGGCCGGGGTGGTCAACCGGCTCGGCCGCGTCGATGACGGCTCGACGGTCTCCGACTTCGAGCCAGACGAGCAGGAGCGCTCGATGTCGATCGGCGCGAGCATCGCATCGTTCGAGTACGGGGATCGGAAGATCAACCTGATCGACACTCCGGGGGATCCCTCCTTCATCGCGGACACGCTGGGCGCCCTCCGGGTCGTCGACGCCGCCGTGGTCGTCGTGAACGCGGTCATGGGGGTCGAGGTCCATACCGAGCGTCTGTGGGAGCGCGCCGACCGCGAGGGACTGGCGCGGCTCGTCTTCGTGAACATGCTCGACCGCGAGCGGGCTGACTTCTTCCGTTCCCTCGACTCGCTCAAGGAGGCGTTCGGCCCGCACGTCGTGGCCACCGAGATCCCGATCGGATCCGAGCACGAGGTTCGCGGGGTGATCGATCTGGTCGACATGAGGGCGTTCACGTATGAGGGCGAGGGACGCGGGAACGCCAGCGAGGGCGAGATTCCCGATGAGCTCCGCGCCCAGGCGGAGGAGTACCGCGAGAAGCTGATGGACGAGGTCGCCGAGAACTCCGACGAGCTGATGGAGCGCTACCTCGACGGCGAGGAGGTCTCGCACGAGGAGATCGTCACGGTCTTGAAGAAGGGCGTCACCGAGGGGCATCTGTTCCCGGTCACATGCGGGGTCGCCACCCACAACCTCGGGACCAATCGCCTGCTCGAGGCACTGGTCGAGGACGTGCCCTCGCCGGCGATGCGCGGCGGGGTGCGGGCGCTCGACGGCGACGGGAACGACGTCGTCGTCGAGCCCGCCGAGGACGCTGATCTTCTCGCCCACGTCTTCAAGACCACAGCGGACCCGTACACGGGTCGGATCAATCTGCTGCGGGTCTACTCGGGCGTGCTGCGCTCCGACTCGCAGGCGTACAACGTCACGCGGAAGTCGAAGGAGCGGATCGGGCAGATCGCCGCGCCTTGCGGCAAGGAGACCTCGCCGGTCGATGAGCTGGGGCCCGGCGACATCGGCGCGGTGGCGAAGCTCCGCGAGACGCAGGCGGGCGACGTCCTGGGGGAGAAGGACACCGGCGTGGCCTTTCCGGCGCTCGACCTGCCGGCGCCGGTTATGGCATTCGCGTTCGAGCCGAAGTCGAAGGGGGACGAGGAGAAGGCCGCCAGCGCGCTGCGGCGCCTCGTGGAGGAGGACCCGACCCTCGACGTCCACCGCGATCCCGAGACTGGCGAGCAGATCATCGCGGGCCTCACTCAGATCCACGTCGAGGTGATCACGGGTCGCATGAAGCGCCGCTACGGCGCCGAGATCGAGCTGCACCCACCGCGCGTCCCGTACCTGGAGACGATTCGAAAGCCGGCGAAGGCCCACGGCCGCTACAAGAAGCAGACCGGCGGCCGCGGGCAGTTCGGCGACTGCCACATCGAGATCGAGCCGGTGGAGAGCGGGACCGGCTTCGAGTTCGTCAACGCGATCAAGGGCGGCGTGATCCCGAGCGGGTTCATACCGGCGGTCGAGAAGGGGATCGCGGAGGCGATGCAGCAGGGCGTGCTCGCGGGATATCCGATCAAGGATCTGAAGGTCAGGCTGTTCGACGGGCAGCACCACTCGGTCGACTCCTCGGAGATGGCGTTCAAGATCGCCGGCTCGATGGCGTTCAAGCAGGCGGCGGCTGAGGCGGACCCGTATCTGCTGGAGCCGATCGTCCGCACGACGATCACGGTCCCCGAGGAGAACGTCGGTGACGTCGTGGGGGACCTCAATTCCCGCCGTGGCCGGCCGATGGGCGTCGAGCCGAAGGGCTCGATGACGGAGATCAAGGCCGAGGTGCCCATGGCAGAAGTGCTCGATTACGCGCCAGACCTGCGGGCGATCACGGGCGGCCGGGGCGACTACACGATGGACTTCGAGCGCTATGAGGAGGTCCCGGGCCACATCGCGCAGAAGGTGGTCGCGGAGGCGCACGCCGCCGACGAGGAGAAGGTCCGCGCCTGAATAAATCGCTTCGGCGCCGCGCGTCTGCGACCGCCCCTCCGGGGGCATTGCTACGTTGACTTCGTGGCAGACCCGCACGATTTGTTCCCCGCCTGCGACGTCTGCGGGCGGACCATCCTCAAGGGCGAGCAGATCCACGATTACCTGACGCCGCAGCGCGAGCGCATTCGCGTCTGCGTCCTGTGCCGGTCGCGCGCGGAGTCGTCCGGGTGGATTCCGGTCTCGATGGCCCACACCCTGGAAGAGGAGCAACCGCGCCGCTCGCGCGCGAAGGCGCTCCGGCAGCGGTTCGGCCGTGCCGCCTCGCGCGCCCGCTCCGCGGCTCGACCGCGGCGCGAGCCCGAGCCCGAGCCGGGGTACGAGGTCTCCCGCGGCGATGTTGGCCCCCCGTCGGCCCGCGAGCCTCAGGAGCCTGAGGTACGCCAGCCACAGCCGGAGCCGGAGCCGGCTTCCGAGCCGGAGGCCCCGGCGGCGGCTGAGCCGACCCCGCTCCCGGTTGAGGAGCCGGCGCCCGCAGAGCCCCCGCCGGCGAAGCCCCGGTCGCCACGCGAGCCCCGTCCCCCGCGCGAGCCCCGACCGCGGACGGCGAGCCGCACCGGCACCCGGGAGCAGAAGCAGTCCACAGGCAGGCCGCGTCGCACCCGCGCCAAGCGTGGCCCGGAGGCCCTGATGCGGCGGGCGGTTGAGCGCTTCAACTCGAGCGAGGAGCGCCGCAAGGTCGCGGGCCTGATGCGGTCCCTCGGCGATCCGCAGGCCGGGGTCCGAGCCGACCCACGCCGCCAGCTCGCACTCGTGACGGTCGCCTGGGAGCTGTCGTGGTACCAGTGGGAGGTCGAGGCCGACGGGGAGGATGACGATCCCGTTCGCGAGGTTGGCAAGGGCGCTGAGGTCTCCGAGCTCGACGAGGGAGCCCGAGCCTGGAACGCCGTGGTCGACGAGGACGGGACTCTTCGCCTTCGCTCCGCCGCCGAACGTCTACGGCAAGAGGCCGCAAGCGAAGCTTGAGCGAGCGACTGTTCGTCCACGTCGACGGTGGCGCACGGGGGAACCCGGGACCGGCGGCGATCGCCGCGGTGCTGTCGAGTCCCGAAGGCGATGTCGTCGAGGAGCACGCCGAGGCCATCGGCCACGCGACCAACAACGTCGCCGAGTATCGCGCGCTGCTGCTCGGGATCGATCGCGCGCGGGCACTCGGGGCTCGCGAGCTGGACATCGTCGGAGACTCGGAGCTGATCGCCCGCCAGGTGCGCGGCGAGTACCGGGTGAAGGATCCGGCGCTTCGGGAGCTTCACGCGCGCGTGGCGGCGGCGCTCGAGGATTTCGACCGCTGGGCCATCCGCAACGTCCCGCGGGCGGAGAACGCCCGCGCCGACGACCTCGTCAACGAGGCGCTGGATGGGAGAATCGACAAAAAGGAGGTATAGATGGCTGACAAGGCGACGGCAGACCAGATAGTCACAACGGCCAGAGAGCTCGGCCAGGCCGAGTTCACGCGCGAGGACATCGCGAAGAAGCTGGGTGTGCAGAAGCGCGAGCTCGTCAAGGGGTTTCGTGAGGCCCGCAAATCGGGTCGCCTCGAAAAGGTGCGCGACGACGAGGAGGGCACCGGCATCTTCCGCGTCACGGGCAACTAGCGGGGCCTAGTCGCCAGCGAAACCGTCAGGGGCGCTCGAGGCCTTTTCCGACGAGTTAGGCGACGATCGGGCACGGGCGGAAGCCCGGGGCACGAGGCTAGAATCTCGCCACGCGCGGCTGTAGCTCAGTTGGCTAGAGCGTCTGCTTGCCATGCAGAAGGTCGTGGGTTCGAATCCCATCAGCCGCTTGTGACGCAGACCTCCGTCAGGTCGCGTCAGGTCCCGCCAACACCGCTTGCGTGTGCGGTGCTCACCATCATGTTCACGCCCATCGTGATGACGATGGTCATCGCCTAGAGCCCTTCTCAGCGGACTAACTCAGGCCGCACGGAGTCAGCCACGGTGAGCGGAGAACGTGCGGGCGACCCGCAAGTGACGCGCCGGGTGGCAAAGCGTGCACAAGTTCAGCCTGAGCACGGGGGGACCGTCGCTAGGGGGTGAGCGGTGAAAGGCGAGGATACGCCGGAGGTCCTAGCGCACCCTGTCAAAAACTGCCGCGGAGGCGTGCCGCGTGCAGCTCGGTCTCGATGTAGTCGGTGATCAGCTGATCCGCATCGTCGTCCGGCCCAAAGCCCGCCAGGCGACCTTGGAGGCTCGGCAGGATCGGGAGGTCGTCGGTGGGTGTCCAGTGCTCTGGAAGGGCTGCGGCGAACCGAATCAGGCGCTCGTCGTCGTCGGGCAGCATCAATACATGGGTCGCGAGTCCCTCCAGGGCCGCGGCGGACCCGCGGCGGTACCGGTCTCTAGATGTCTGCTCAGCGTTCTCCCCATGCTCGGCTGCGTACTTGCTGATGTAGCGATGCAGCCATTGTTTGAGGTCGAGCGCGGTGATGACCCGAGGCTACTCCCGCCCATGAAAGCGGGCGCTTGGGTGGCAGGAGCACGCACAAGTGTCCGGTTAACGCGAGTATCGCCGGGTCAGCTGCCACGCGGCGCTCACCAATAGCGACCGACCCCGCGCCGATGGCGCGACGACCGACCAGCGCGGATTCCCCAGGATCGTGGACTACCCCGACGTCTTCAACGCCGTCGGTAGTGACAACTCCGACATCGGGGCGTTCGAACTGCAGGTGCCCTAGGCCCTCGACGCTGCCGGGCTGGGGGAGTAGCGGCTTCACCCGCTTGACCCCCAAAGCCTGCAGTGAGAGAGTCGGAACAGGCCACATTCCATCTTCCGTTGCCTTTCGGCCCCGGTCGGCGCTTTGGTTGCCCCCTCTGCGTCGGCCGGGGCGTCTTTCTGTCACCCCGCGAGATACTGCGTAGGCGATGTCGCAGGAGAACGTCGAGATCGTGCGGCGGGGATTCGAGGGGTTTCAGGCTGGCTTGGCTCGGGGCGATCCCGGCGCGGTCTTCGACTCCGGGGTCCTCGCACCCGATGCCGAATGGATACCGGCTCCAAACACACCCGGCCTCCGGCCCGTCTACCGGGGGCGCGAGGGTTTCGTCGAGTTCATGGGGACTTGGACCGAGGATTTCGAGTGGTCCATCGACCTGGAGCGCCTGATCGACGGGGGCGATGACCGCGTTGTCGCCTTGTTCCACCAGCACGCGACCGGAAGGGGGAGCGGCGCGACAGTCGAGCTGCACATGGCCACGCTCTATGAGTTGGAGAACGGCCGGGTCATCCGGATGCGGAACTTCCTCGACCCCGCCGAGGCCCTCGAAGCCGCCGGGCTGCGGGAGTAGGCGCTTTAGCAGTGCTTACCCGGCTGAACGAGGGTCGGCCTGACCGGCGTCATCGCCGACACTTCAAAGGAGGAGCGCCATGCGCAAGTTCATCTTGGTCGGAGTTCTGGCAGTGCTGGGCGCGGCCCTGCTCGCGACCTCCGCTTCCGCGTTCGACCACCACTTCACCGTACTTGGGAAGCAGAAGTCCGGTCACCGAGCTGGTCAAAACGCATTTGTGTTCAAGGACAAGCTCCTCGACCCGCACAATCGCAGCGACAAGGTCGGTCGCCTCCGCGGCAAGTGCCGGTTCAACCCGCAGAAGAGGAAGATCAAGTGTCACGTGCTCGTTCACCTGAACGGCGAGATTGGCGGTCTCGGCAATCTCCGCGTGAGGGGTGACCTCGACCGAGGCCCCGACCATCTCGTCGTGCTCGGGGGCACCCGTCAGTTCGACGGCGTCGCGGGCAAGGTGACCCGTCACGCAACCAAGAACAAGAGGATCGACAAGCTGCACTTCGATCTGATCCGCTAAGACACGCGCCGAAGCCGCCGGGCTGCGGGAGTAGCCTCGCTTCTGCTTCGCGGGAAAAGCAGAAGCGCCGCACGATTCCGAACCCCCGGCGGCTTCGAGGGCACCCGGATCCACCGTCGACCAGGGCTGGGTTCGCGGCCGATCCCCTCGATTAGGTTTCACCTGTGAGCGTGAGCCAGGACGAGGCCCCGTGGCGGGAGCCCATTCACGCCCGATACCCAGATTCGGCGTTGCTCGGCCTGCCGGGCGTCGATCAGATGCGGGCGCATTTGGACGGACGCGCCCCGAAGCCACCGATCCACTATCTAACCGGCATGGAGCCGACCGAGGTCGGGCTCGGTACCTCAGCATTCTCGATGCCGGCGACACGGTGGCTACTCAGCCCGCAGGGCCTGATCTCGGTCGGCACCCTTGCGATCCTCGCTGACGGCCCGCTGGGCTGCGCGATTCAGAGCGCCCTACCGCCACTTACCGCTTACGCGACGTCGGAGCTATCGCTGCGAGTCCTACGACCCGCAGGCGCCAACGGCAGCCTCATCGCGCGCGGGAGTCTCGTGAACGCGGGTCGTTCGATTGGCCTCTCGAGCGTGCAGATCTTCGACGGTGACGGCCATCTGCTGGCCGATGGAAGCTCGCTTTGTTTCATCCGGTCATTGCCCACCGAGGCTGGCCGACAAGCGCCCGCAGCACCGTCGGCGGCGCCCGACTCAGAGCCGGAACCACCTCGCCTCTTCGAACGCCCCGCGCTCGGGGAGATCGTGGGCCAAGACGTGTGGGATCGGATGAGCGGCCTCGAGGTTTTCGAGTCACAGCTGGCGGGCGAGCTTCCCAAACCCCCGATTCACTATCTGACCGGCGCGGGGCCGGTCGAGGTGGCCGCAGGGGAAGCGGTGTTCACGATGCCCTGCCACGAATGGCTCTGCAGCCCACTGGGGACGGTCGAGGGAGGCTCGATCGCCATGCTGGCCGATCACGCCCTCAGCTCCGCGATTCAGACCATTCTGCCGGCTGGAGCCGCTCTCGCAGCAATCGATCTCAAGGTGAACTTCCTACGCCCAGTGGCGCCCGATCGGCGTGAGCTGCTCAGTCGAGGGCGGGTCCGACACGCCGGACGCACAATCGCGGTCGCTGAAGCTGAGGTCGTCAACGCCGACGAGAAAACGGTCGCCCTGGCCACGGGATCGGCAATGGTCCTTACCGACCGCCCTGCGACGCTCCGCCATCTGGACCAGGACCCTCCCTCGCCGTAGTGCCCGCCTCGGCCACCCTGGATCCGATACGGGACCTGATTCGTTTCTCGGCTACCACCGACTAAGAGGAGGACGAGAAGTAGCCCAACCACTCCACGGAGCCGATGCTGCAATGCGCGGAAAGCAGCACCGCTTCTGCTTTCACGCGAAAGTAGGCGCCGGCGCGAGTTTTAAGGCCAGTCCCGGCTCACACTTCGTCTGGGCGCGCAAAAAAACGCGGCGTTTCAGCCATCGACAGCCCAAAGGGAAGCAGCGAGCAAGGTTCACGGCTCGACGCTAGCTGCGGGGCGCAAACTCCGCCGTGCCCTTGAACTCGCAGCCCGCAGGCGACCCGGGAGCGATGAACGCGTGAAGGTTCACGGTCGTCACCCCCGCCGCGTCCGCGAAGATCCACTGGCCCTCGAGGCGATTCGCAAAGTTGAAATTGACGAAGCTATCGCCCTGGCCCGCAGTCGCGAGCGATGTGCCGCTCGCATTGACGGTGCTCGATGTGCCGCCCTGGCTGAAGAGCCAGTTAACCGTGGCACCGCCGGGCCCGTCGTTGATGAACCGAGCCTGACCTGAACTCGGCCCGCAGACTACGAGGAGACTGAGGTTGGAGGGACCGAAGCCGATCTGGGCAAAGTTTGGAGCATTCGAACTTATGTCCGCAGCGATCGGGAACACCGCGGGATCGGTGCAGTCAACCGCACCCTCTCCGTTGATCGCTCGAATAGCTCCCCCGTTACAGGTTCCGATTACGCGCCGTTGGTAGCCGGTAGCGGCCAGTCCTCCCAGCTGGCTGGAGTTTGTTGCGTGACTGGCGTTCGGCACCAGTCCGAAGCTCGACTCCTTCACGTCGGCCCCACCGAGGCTGCCGTCGACGACGTCGGCGCCGTTGACCGCATTGTCCGCGACGTCGGCTGCCTTCACTTGGGCGCCAGGGCCGAGGTCGTCTGACTGCACCGTGTTCGAGCCGCTGAGCGCCGCCGCGGTGCCTCCCATCGCGACGAACAGCGCTATCAGGGCAACGACCATTGCCGGAGAAGGACGAAGCCTGGAACGCATTAGAAACCCCCCTGTTCGGTTGTTAGGCCGAGGCCAAATCCGGTGACCCCCCGAAAGCAAGCGTCTCATTCGAAGCCGGGTGGGTCAAGGGAAGGTCGTGAAGGAGCGGCTACCAGCGTCCTTCCGCTTCGACGCGGCCGAAACTGGTGTTAGGAGATCGCGCCCAGCACTGCCGAGCAGGCATCTTCACAGCGCGTGCACTCCTCGGCACAGATACGGCAGTGCTCGTGATGGTGGGCATGCCGCCCGCACTCCTCTGCGCAGGCGGCGCACAGCTCCCTGCACGAGGACGCCTGTGCCCTCGCGGTCGCCGCGACGTACTCCGTCTGCCGCGTGAGAAGACGCCCTGTGGCCTCGCAGACGTCGGCGCAGTCCAGGCAGAGGCGGATGCACCTGCGCATATCGGCGACATCCTCCTCGGCCAGGCTGGCGTCGGCACAGGCGGTGCACGATGTTTCACATGCACTGCACTCGTCGATGCAGCGAGCGAGCACATCGCGGTCGATTTGAGCGGGCCACGGGTGAGCCTCGAGCATCTCCTTGGACAGGGTGGCGGTGGCCATTCATCCTCCTCTCGGACTGCACGATCCCGCCTATGGATGCTGATTCGACCCTACTACTCGCGCAGGGGCATGTCAGGGGTAAGGCGCTCTTCAGGAGACGGCTACCCGCGTTCCACCGCGTGGGCTCCCGATAGGCGCGAAGGCTGCCCGGACATGGGTCACACACTCGCCGCCACATGGAAGAACTCAGGTTCCGCGGCGTCCTCATCTATGAACGACGCATTCCGACGAAAGGGGAAAGCAAATGACGCTCAGCAGAAACGCATGGATCGCAATCGGAGTCCTCATGGTGGTCGCGGCGATCGTCGTGGTCGGCCTCCTCGCCTCGGGCGGCGGTGGCGGCGGCGGCGTCTACTAACCCGCGCTGACTTGCGGCCTAATACCTAGGACCTGATGAGATGACCGACCAGGAAGCACGTGAGTTCGTGGAGATGCTGGCGGTGCCCGAAGCATCCGAGCCGCCGGTCTGCCCGATCTGTGGGCGCGGTCACCCGCTCGAGACCAGCTGCGCGCTCTCGACCGACCGCCCTGGCGAAGCAGCCGGGCTGCGGGAGCAGCGATCTCACGAGCTCCTGGTCGGGAGCGGCGTCGGTTGATCGAGCGTAGGACTTGACATCGGAGACACGCCGGGTCCGGGTCGGACGCGGCGAAATGTCTGCGCCTCGAGATACTGCATAGGCGATGTCGGAGGAGAACGTCGAGTTCGTTCGCCGGGCGTTTACCGAGTTCGCGGGGGAGTCGGCGCAGACGGTGATCGAGGGGATCGTTAACGCCGGACTCGCCGCACCCGACGCCGAGTTCGACTTCTCGGCCATGTACCCCGATGGGCCGATCCTCCGCGGGCACGAGGCCTGGCGTCGGTTTATCGACGGCCTGCCCTGGGGCTCTTCTCTGAGCGGGGAGCCGGAGCGCTTCTTCGACATCGACGAGGAGCGGGTGCTCGTCTTCGTTCGCATCACTGCCGAGGGCGAAGGAAGTCCTTAATGGCGCGTTAACCGGCCGCCGCGCAAGATGGGGAATCCAGGTCCTGTGGCCTGGAAGCCCATGACGTTCGCGGAGGCGCAGAAGGTTCTGTCGGAGGACCCGCCTCGGATTGAGACGACCACGGATTCGGCGCGCTACGTCGAGGCGTGGATGGTTCGCTCGGGTGCTGCCCCCGAGCGGACGAAGGCGGTGGTGGAGCGGCTACTCGACTATCGGCTGAACTGAGCCACGGGGGAGAATGAGGGGACGTGTGGTCGCCGCGTGACGGGGCAAGAAGTGAAAGCCTGGTTCTACGCGGGAGCTCGATGGAGGAGGAGAGGATGCCGAAGTACCTGTTCCAGGCTTCATACACGGTTCAAGGCGAGGAGGGCGTGCGCAGCAAGGGCGGCAGCGATCGCCGCAAGGCGGTGGCCGACACTGTCGAGAGCGTCGGGGGCAAGCTCGAGTGCCTCTACTTCGAGTTCGGTGAACACGACGCCTTCGCGATCGTCGACCTCCCCGACGAGGAGGCCGCCGCGGCCGTTTCCCTGATCGAGAACGCCGCCGGAGGCGCCACGGTGAAGACGACCGTGCTGCTCACCCCCGAACAGGTGGACGAGGCAGCGGACCGCGCGGTGACCTACCGCCCGCCGGGGCTCTAGGCGGGGGACTTCCGCGGCGCGCGGGCGCTCAGTCCGAGCGATGCGACAACACGTTCACGACCGTGCCGCTCGGCTCGCGGAGCATGAAGCGCCGGACACCCCACTCCTCATCGCGGAGGGGGTAAACGACGTCGAAGCCCTGGTCCACGGCCTTGGCGTGGACGGCATCGACATCAGCCACCTCGACCGAGATGCCCGGTGCCGCCATGTCGTCGTTCCCGATGATGGTCACCTGCGCCGAGCTATTGGTTGGTGAGGCAAGCGTCACGACCCAATCCATGTCCATCGCCACCTCGAACCCGAGCAGATCAACAAAGAAGTCGCGCGTTTCGCCGGGCCGCTCCGACCTGATGTTTGGCACCGCCCTGTTGATGGTCATGCTCCGCGTTCTATCGCATGACCGCGGTCCGGCTCAGAGGTCGCGGCCCGTCCCTCCCGCGAGATACTGAGCAGGCGATGTCGCAGGAGAACGTCGACAAGGCTCGCGGCTTCATCGACGCCTACAACGAGCGCGACTTCGACGCCGCCATCGAGTGGTTCGATCCCGAGATCGACTTCGTGCTTCCCGCGCGCCAGAGCGCCGACTCCGGCCGCGGCCCAGCCCACGTGATCGGCTTCTTCGAGGGAATCGATGAGACGTTCGACGAGCTTCGCCTACTGCCGCAGGAGTTCGTCGACGGCGGTGACCGCGTGGCCACCCGGCTCCGCCACTACGGGCGGAGCAAGAGTGGGGCCGAGATCAACGAGGAGCTGTACCACCAGGTCGCCACGTTCCGCGACGGACGCATCGTCCGGCTCGAGTACTTCGGCGACTGGAATGCCGCGCTCGAAGCCGCCGGCCTGCGCGAGTAGGCGATCGGGCTGCGCCGCGCCCGGAGGCTCCGGGGCGTCATGCGACCGCAGGCCGGATCGGCGTAGGGCGGCGTCCAACTTTGGCCGAAATGGGTGAGTTAATCGTTCGCCTGAGTGGGTAGGGGCGCGATCGGTTGTCCCGTTCGTCGCAAATGCGGCGTCCGGCCGGATGAGGGGAGTCGTAAGAGAAGAAATGGCGATCGGCTCATCGCCGAAAGGGGAGGTCCATGAGGTCGAGGGTTAGTGGTGTCGGTCTTGCCGTGGTCGCACTCGTTCTTGCCATGGCGCCTGTGGCTTCAGCGCAAGAGTCCCCGATGCTCGAGGAGTACACGGTCGAGGGCAGCGAGGACGACATCGCCAAGGCCGTGGGTGGCGTCGAGCTCGCGGGTCTGCAACGGACCCAATCGGGAATCAGAGCCGACGCCGTCCTGACCCAGAGCCAACGCGCAAAGCTCGCCGCGTCCGGCGTCAAGGTCAAGTTGACGCGAAACAAGAAGGGCCAGACGGTCACCGAGCAGGCTGCGGCCCAGGCCGCTGGCGGCTACAACGTATATCGGTCCTGGGACGAGCCGGGGGGAATCCGAGACGAGCTCTATGGCGTGGCCCGGCGCAACCCTCAGCTCGTAAAGCTCGAGGTGTTGGGGCAGACGCACGAGGGCCGCGAGCTGATCGCCCTGAAGCTCACGCAGGGCGCCCGCGACGTACCCGACGGATCGCGCCCCGCGGTCCTCTACTCGTCGAATCAGCATGCGCGCGAGTGGATCAGCCTCGAGGTGAACCGCCGGCTCATGCACTACTTCATCGATCGCTGGCGGGCGAACGACAAGGAGATCAAGGGACTGTTGAAGAAGACGGAGCTTTGGTTCGTGATCTCTGCGAACCCCGACGGATACCAGTACACGTTCGACCACGAGCGGCTGTGGCGCAAGAACCTGCGTGACAACAACGGGGACGGGCAGATCACCGCTGTCGACGGCGTGGATCCGAATCGCAACTTCGCGGAGCACTGGGGCTTCGACAACGAGGGATCGTCGCCCGACCCGGCGGACGAGACTTATAGAGGTCCCAGCGTCGCCTCGGAGCCCGAGACCGAGGCCATGCAGGGGCTGATCGACCGCATCGAGCCCAAGTTCCAGTCGAACCTGCACTCGTTCGGCGAATGGCTCTTGTATCCGCAGGGTTGGCAGGTCGGCACCCTCGACGCGGACTATCCGATCTACGTGGCCACGGGCGGCACCGATGGCCCAAGCACCGGCGGCACCGGCGAGCCGGCCATCCCGGGGTTCAACCCGGGGCAGTCAGCGGACACGCTCTACGTCACCAACGGCGAGACCACCGACTACGCCGACGTCCGTGATGGGACGATCGCGTTCACGCCGGAGCTCGGCGAGGGGACTCCGGGATCGGGATTCGTGTTCCCCGACAACGAGCAGCTGATCCAAAAGGAGTTCGAGAGGACGCTCGACTTCCACCTGGGGCTGGCCAGGTCCGCGGCGCATCCAGCAAACCCGGATTCCCCGGTCGGCATCGATGTCGATCCGTTCTACCTCGACGCCGACGACATCGATCCGCAGAACGGGCAGACGTCGCTGTTCGACTTCAAGTTCAACGAGTCGTACGGCGATCCGCAGGAGGTGCGCGTGCTGGCCAAGCGCAGCCTCGGGGACGTGACGCTGCGCTATCAGGTGAACGACGGCCCGGTTCAAAGCGCGGACACGACCGAATGGAAGACTGGCGAGCGCTACGGGGTCGGCAACGGGACCTATTACCACGTCGTGCGAGGCGAGGTGACCGGTACCGACCCGGGCGACAGCGTGAAGGTGTGGTTCGAGGGCGGTGGAGCGACGAGCGACTCGTTCACCTATGACGCCGTCTCCGAGACCGGCAACCGCGCGCTGGTGCTCTCGGCCGAGGACTACACGGGAGCCTCGCCCGCCCAGGAGCCGGGCCCGCACTACCTGTCGTTCTATAAGGATGCGTTGGAGGCGAACGCCGTCGGCTACGACGTCTATGACGTCGATGCCCACGGCCGCACGGCGCCGGACAACCTCGGCGTGCTCAGCCACTACGACGCGGTCGTCTGGTACACGGGCGACGACGTCATCACCCGCGAGCCCGGCTGGGGCCCGGGCAACGCCTCGCGGCTGGCGATGCAGGAATTGCTCGAGGTACGTGACTACGTCAACGAGGGCGGGCGCGTTCTCTACACCGGTCAGAACGCCGGACAGCAGTACACGACCGGTCGCGGCACACAGCTCTACGACCCGTTTGCGAACAAGCAGTGCGGTGCCGACCCCGCCGTGGAGGCGGGCTGCCTGGCGCTGTCCGGGTCGGGGGACTCACAGGGTGACCCGATCGAGTACATGTTCGGCGCGGCAATCACCACCCCGGACGGCGGCAGCGATCCGCAGACCGGCGACCCGTTCGATGTCGCCGGGATCGATCAGCCGCTCGACGGACTGTCGTGGGGGTTGAACGGCGCCGACAGCGCTCAAAACCAGGCGTCGAACTCGTCGTTCATCGCGACCGGGGACTTCCTCAAGGTCACCGACCCGGCGGACAGCTTCCCGCAGTTCGAGAGTTGGCCCGCGGCCGAGTACCAGAGTGGCCTCTCCGGGCCCTTCGACCCGCACACCGGACAGTCGTTCATGTGGTCGGATCGGGCGGACGAGGCGTATAAGCGTCTGACCCGGACGATCGACGTCCCGGCCGGCGGAGCGACGCTGTCGTTCTGGACGAGCTACAACCTCGAGCTGGACTTCGACTACATGATCGTCGAGGCGCACACCGTCGGCCAGGACAACTGGACGACGCTGCCGGACCAGAACGGTCTCACCAGCAGCGATCTGGGCGAAGATCAGTCGTGCACCGGTGGCTGGAGCAATCCCGACGACGCCGCCAATGTCCTGCACCCGTTCCTGACCCACTACCAGACGTTCGACGCGGCGACCGGCGAGTGCAGCTCGACCGGCACGACGGGCGAGTGGAATGCCGCGAACGGCAGCTCCAGCGGCTGGCAACAGTTCCAGGTCGAAATCCCAGAGGAACTGGGGCCGCAGGTCGAGATCTCGATCACGTCCCTGAGCGACTGGGGCTTCCAGCAATTCCCGGGTGTCTTCATCGACGACATTCAGACGTCGACCGGCGAGGGCAACACGTCGTTCGAGGACGACGGAAACCAGATGGACGGGTGGACCGTCCCCGGTGCTCCACAGGACGCCGACGGCATCGAGGGGCCCAACCGCAACGACTGGCGCCCCCGAGGCGGTCTCGGCATCAAGGAAGGGGCGGCCGTGGCGACCGACGACACGCTCTATCTAGGCCACGGGTTCGAGGGCATCACCGACGCCTCGACCCGCAACGAGATCATGGGTCGCGCGATGGACTACCTGCTTCGCTGACGGGTCAGGTCTCGCGTGTCGTGGCGGAGGGCAGCTGGCTGGTGGGCTCCTGCATCAGTTTCTGCTTGATCTGCATCCGGTTTTTCGCTAGTTGTGCCGAGAGCTGCGATTTGCGAATGCCATGCAGGTACCCGATGCACCAGTCGAGCTGCTGTAGCGCATCCTCAGCAGCCTGCCTGTAGCGCTCAGTTTCGTTGCCACTGATGTCGCCCTCATTCATGCTGTCACGAGCCATTTTGACCTCTCCTTGGCTTGCTTCGCTCACGGACCGGATACCCGATTCGAGCCCTGATCCGTCACATTAGGCGCTCGGTGGCGAATCCGGTGCAGCGCTCGCGCCTAACCCGGCTGCTTGAAGGGCCCCTTCCCTGCTCGTGAACCCCTGTCCGCGAACGAGCTTTCCGTGTCGAAGCGTCCAGAGCTGCCACGTGTTCCACCTCGCCTCGGCGCCGCTCAGCTTCCCGCGGCCTCGGGCGGTCGCCGAGACCACCACCTTGTCGTCTGCCGCGATCAATTCGGTGACATCCGCACGCGCGTCGTCGAACTCCTCCCAGAGTGCCGCGATGAACCGCTTGACGCCCTCAGCACCGACGTAGATCCCGGTCGCGCCGGGGACTGCGCCGGAGGCCACGTACTCCATCTCCGGCGCGATGTTCGAGATGGCGGCGTCGAGATCACCGCGGTTGACCGCGTCATATGCAGCCCGCACGACCTCGATGTTCTCCTGCGACATCGCTACGAGTATCCATGGATTGCGCCCCACGGAGCAACGGGGGCGCCTGGTCCGGTCCATCCGCGGCTAGCATCGGCGCATCGTCGAGCTCGATACGCCTCACGGACTCGCGCGCGTTTACATGCGTCCGGTCGAGCGGCCGGCCGCTGGGCTTGTGCTGGGGCACGGGGCGGCGGGCGGCGTGGGCACGGCCGACCTCGTGGCGGCCGCCGAGGCGGCGAACGAGGTCGGCGTCACGGTCGCGCTCGTGGAGCAGCCATATGTCGTGGCGGGGCGCCGGTCACCGGCGCCCGCGCGACAGCTCGACGCGGCGTGGACGTCGGTAGTCGAGCAGCTTCGGGGCGGCGCGCTCGAGGGGGTCTCGCTCGTCGTCGGCGGGCGGTCGGCGGGCGCACGGGTCGCGTGTCGCACTGCGCCCGACCTGGGCGCTGTGGCCGTGCTCTGCCTGGCCTTCCCCGTCCATCCACCCGGCAAGGGCGATGACCCGACGAAGAGCCGCCTGGGCGAGCTCGACGCAGTGGATGTCCCGACGCTGGTGGTTCAGGGGGAGAGCGATCCGTTCGGGATGCCGTCTGAGGCTCCGGGCCGCACCGTCATTCGCGTTTCCGGCAACCACACGCTCAAGGACACGCAGGCGGTCCGCGACGCGGTCACCGACTGGCTCGCGGAGCACGTCACTCGGGGCTGAGCTCCAGCTCCCAGTGGTTCACCCGCAGCGGGCGGTCGCGGAATCGGACATCGCATTGCTCGGTATGAACGAAACCGGCGTGGCGACATAGGGCGTTCGACGGAGCGTTCGAAATGCCCGGGAAGGCGTGGATGCAGCTGTATCGCGGGTCCGATCGGGCTCGAGCGACGAGCATCCGCAGCGCCTCGGAGGCGATGCCACGGCCCTGAAACTCGGGGAGCACCATCCAACCCACCTCGTGGATGGGCCGCTCCCTGAACTTCGTCTCCCAGATCCC
>Ga0111538_10002706_pt1 | contig 24882 bp, 22 predicted proteins | sample SoiMethybrSBSTD1_FD_79669 | JGI IMG/M metagenome (GOLD analysis project Ga0111538, IMG submission 79669) | Bulk soil microbial communities from a Populus tree surrounding site in Tennessee, USA - Soil MetaG P. TD hybrid SBSTD1 (version 2)... | ecosystem: Environmental > Terrestrial > Soil >...
GCGGTCGCTAACCAGCTGTCCGGTCTCCATCGCACGAACCGCCAGCGCCACGATATCGGACCGCTCTTCGGACGACGTGCTGGCGAAGACTTCCGGCCTTCCGCCGTCGCCCATTCGAACGACCGAAATTGACCGGACGACGGCGTCGGTCTCGGCGAAATCGTGCAGGATGTCACGCACGTCCAGCGGATCCAGCGGCGCCGGTCTGTTCTCGAGATCGTCGGCGGTCGCTTGAGCGGTTCGCTGCGCGGTGTCGGCGAGTTCCGCCTCGAGACTGAGCGCGAACGATCGGACCTCGAAGTAGGACACGGCGCCAACGACGACCGCCGAGATGAGTGCGACGAAGAGGAGAAGCCGCCCGCGAAGCGAGCGCGGGGATGCCCATTTCGCCACGGTGTGGCGCTTTGGGCGGGCAACCGCGGCGGGAGCGCTCCGGACGGAAGTCATCTAAGTACCAACCAGTGAGTCGTTTGCGTGATGGTAATGCAATCAATTCCCAGGGGCACGCGGATTGTTGATTGAGTCGGTGCGTGCAATTCCCACGCTGAAGGAGAACGCTCATGAGACTGCTCATTCCCACACTCGCACTCGCCGCCGCTTTTGGGCTTGCGGGCGGTTCGGCATTGGCCCAGACGGCCAAGCCTCAATCGACCTCGGCCAAGCAGACGTCGGCGCCAGCGAAGGCGACTACACCTGCCAAGCCCGCAGCGGCCAAACCGGCACACACCAACGCGATGCGTGCAAGCGGCAAGCTCTCGGCCTTCGACGCCGGCAGCAAGACGCTGACGCTGATGACTTCGAAGGGAAACCAGGAGTTCATGCTGGCCGCGACGACCAAAATCGAGGAGGGATCCAAGACCATCAATCCGGACGCCCTTCAGAAGTTGACCGGCCGGAACATCACCGTGAGCTACATGGAGTCTGGAGGCCAGCGAACCGTCCAGTCGGTGCACGTCTCTGCTCCGGCCCATACGACCGCCCCGAAAAAGAGCTGACCTCTCCGGCGCCGGCGAGTGTCCAGCCGGCGCCGTCCCTTCCCGTCCCGGACCTTGCGCGGGCTGGTCCCCGTGGTAGACTACGCGCTTCTGGTGGTGCGCCCTGCCTGCTTCGCCCGCGCCGAGAGCCGATCGAGCCTCAGTCCTGACTCATTGTCTCCTCCACGCTCCTGCTTAGCCGACGGCCTCCACGACCCGGAATGCCGGTGTAGGCTCGACCTTTAGGTCGGGTGCTTGAGGATCGGTCGTCGGGGTAGCGCGAAAACTGCGCAGGCCGCGGGGTGGCGGGCGCGATAGAGGAGACGGTATGGGTCGAAGGCTTTACGTCGGGAATCTGCCGTACACGACGGGTGAGGCGGAACTGCAGGAACTATTCAGCAAGGCCGGAAACGTCGAGTCGGTCCGCGTAATGCGCGACGCAGCAACCGGACGGGCGAGAGGCTTCGCGTTTGTCGAGATGTCCACCGACGAGGAGGCCCAGAAGGCGGCCACCGAGTTCAACCAGTATCAGATGGGCGGCCGCAGCCTGACCGTCAATGAAGCGCGGCCCAAACCTGAGGGTGGCTTCGGTGGCGGCGGTGGCTTTGGCGGTAATCGCGGAGGGGGCGGCGGTGGCGGCGGACGCCGCGAGCCGCGTTGGTAACCCGATGAAAGCGTGGACCAAAGGAGACCGCGTCGCCCAGCCCACCTACGGGACGGGGACGCTGGTTGAAGTGAACGAGCATCACACCGTCATCGACTTCGATGAACATGGCCGGCGTGTGTTTTCCACTCGTCTCGTCGTGCTTCAGGCGACGAATGAGCCGGCACCGGCCAAGGCCGCCAGAAAGCGCGTGGCCAAACCGAAGACGAAGGACGGCAAGGCGAAAGAGCCCAAGACCAAGGAAGCAAAAGCCTGACAGAGGGCGGAGCGGTGAACGCTCCGTCCTTGCTTCAGAGAGCCGATCGTTCCCAGCCGCCGACCGGCGACATCAGCGTCGGCACGAACACCAGCATCACCACGGTCGACACCGAGACCCCCCAATCAAAGCAATCGCCAGCGCCTTCGGCGGGGCGGCTATTCGGGCCTTAACTCGCTCTTTCAAAGGAGCCGGACAGCTTGGCGGAAACTTCGTTGTGGACGGGCGTCCGCTCGCCGCATGAGTTGCAGCGGACGATCACGGTCTGGGAATCGTTTGAGCGTCCGACGATCTCTGTTCGGTGACTGCCACACTTTGGGCAGCTCGGTGGCCGCATTTGGATTGCGTGCTGTTTCGGATCGTAGTGAACCATAGTGTCGTAAATCGCAATTTACCGGCCAAGCCCTGCTGTTTCATCAAGTCGTTTTCTGCCAGTGCTTTGTATGCATCGGGCCACGGCGTCGCGGTCGAGGATTTGTGCTGAAAGGGAACACCTCGTTCAAATCGGAGAGCGTGGAAGTGCTCAGATTTGCTCTTCGAAAGCCCACCGCGCTCGGCTCAACGCAGGGTGAGATGTCGAACGACGAATGGGACCTCTCGGTTCGAGGACGGTGCGCCGGCATCGGCACCATCCGTGGCGAGGTAGTACAGCTCGTTTCCAGTAATTGATACGGACACGTGGCCACCGATCTCGGCCACCTGTGGATCGATCACGGTGCCCTTCGTCACAGCCCGGCCAGCAGCGTTCAGTGTCAATCGGACCAGCTGTCGCGATCCCGCTGGCGTCGTCTGCAGACCGATCAGCACGTCGCCGTGTGCGCGAATTGTATCGAACCGTCCCAGGTCGAAACCCTTCGGCACGGAGAGTGCTGTGACCGCTCCAGACCGGAGGTCGACCCGTGCGATGCCGGCGTCGTGCGCGATGAAGATTAGGTTGTCGTTCCGTGCCGCGACACTCCTGGCACCGGACACCTTCAGCGACAAGGCAGGGATCATCTCCGAGCCGGCGCTGGGTAGCCGGAGCAGCCGATTGCCGAAGCTATCGAGCGCGATGACATCGCCAGAGACCTGCACCGCAAGATCGACCAGCTGCGTGCTGCCGACGCTGGGGGCCGACCCATACGACTTCAGCGACCGCCCCGAAACCAGTTGCAAGCGGTGCAGCGCGCTCTCGCCGCTGGTGACGGATGCGCCGACCACCCAGAGATTCCCCCGCAACTCGTCGATGGCAAGGGCGATGACGTCGTTGAATCCTGCAGATTCTCCGCGCACCAGGACATCCGCATGGTCCGCTCCGTCGCCGACGACGATCAGCTTTCGTCCGAGGCCGTCGCCAATCACGAACCGCCGTGAAACAGCGTCGTACGCCAATCCGGCGGCGAGGAATTGCCCTGTCGAGAATCGCACCGCCTCGTTTGACGCAACGGCCTCCAAGGGAAACACACCGGCCACGGGTGGCACGGCAGTCGCATTCGGTGCCGCTGCTGGCGTCCGGGGACCCGCTGTGGCCGCACCACGACCGCCGCGGGCGGCAGCTGCTCTCGGCGGTGGCGTTGCCTTTCCGACATCAGCGGTCGCGGCGGCTACTTCTGGCCAACCGGGCAGCGCGCGTGTTCGTTCAAAGTCAGGGTCGCTTGCCGCATCGGTCGCGACGCCCATATCGGCGAGTCGCTTCAGCATCACGAGCGCGTCGTGCGGTCGGCCACTCAACACTTGTGCCCTGGCGAGCAGGTACATCAATGTGGAATCGTTCTTGGGCCCGGTTTGGACCGCGCGCCAGGCGAGATCGTGGAAGCGTTCGTACTCGCCTCGCATGGCCGCATCGAGTGCCAGCTCTCGACACTCCTGCGCATCTCGGCAGATCGGGGCCTGCTGGCCGTGGACGACGGTCAAGAATAAAGGCACGACGATCAAGAGGATCGGGAGCAGATGCCGCAACGGTAGACTTATCTTCACGTCACACAAAGGTCCTGGCGCTCTGCGGTTGAAGCCACCGTTAAATCGTACGTTATTCGCCTACGCAGGCAACCACGAGATTGCAGGCGAACCGTGGGCGCCTTCACAGGCCCCGCCAGAACTGGTAGCAGCCGTCGTTCCTCTGGTTTCGATAGAGTCTGTCCATGGTCGAGCCGGAGATGACATGATAGCGGACGCTCGATAACTCAAACTCAAAGCCTGCGAGGACTCTCTTGTCACAGATTGAATTCAAGGCGCCAGGGCCGGGGGCCTGGGAGCTCGAACAGACCCACTTCAGCAAGCCGGCGACGCGGTACACGAGCACGCTCGTCTCCGACCCGCTCGCCCGCGGCTTCGCAGAAGGCACGAAGCGCTACGGCCTCCTGCTCGACACCTTGAGAATGCGGTTCGTCAACGATTTCTGCTATGGGAAGTTCGTACCGGTCGGCGCGCCGGAGAAGGCAACGGCCCCGCCGCCCCGCGCCATCTTCATGCTGCTGACGCGCCTGCACCCTGAGATTCGTCGTCGTGTTGCGGCGGCCCCTGAAGTCTTCACCAAGAAGCTCTGGCGCGAGGACATGCGGCGCTGGGACGAGGAAATCAAGCCGGATTCGATTGCGCGCAACCGTAAGCTCCAGAACACGCCAATCACTACGCTCGGCGATGCGGCTTTCCTCGCGCACCTCGACGAGGTCCGGGCCAACGCGGGCGAGATGGTCTACCGGCACCACATCTTCACGGTTGCGTCCATCTTTCCTGTAGGCCACTTCGTTTCGCAAGTCCAGCGCTGGACGAGCCTGCCCTCGGGCGAGGTGCTCGGCGTGCTCAAAGGCGCCGCGCCGATCTCGCGCGGCGTTGGCGCCGTGCCGCTCGAACGCCTGCGCGCCGCGCTCGTCGCACAGGGCATAACCGGAAACAGCGTCCGCGGGCGCCATGCGCAACAGATCCTGGACGACTTGAAATCCACGCAAGGCGTCGGCGAACCATTACAGGCGTATCTGGACGAAGTCGCGTACCGAGTCGTCTCCGGCTACGACATCTGCGACAAGTTCGCGCTCGAGATGCCCGAGATGCTCGTTGGAGCGATCTTTGGTGCAACGGACAAAGCGGATCGGCAGGGAGACTTCACGAAGCGCCGCGACGCGCTGCGCGCGAAAGTGCCCGAGGCCCACCGCGTGGAATTCGACCAGCTGCTCGAGGAAGCGCGCTTCATCCACCGACTGCGCGACGAGCGCGGGATGTACAACGACTCCTGGGGCATCGGGCTCGCGCGGCGCGCCATGCTCGAGGCGGGCCGCCGACTCGCGGACAACGGCGTGCTGCCGGATGCCACGCTTGCCATCAACGCGAGCCACGAGGAAATTATCGGCATGCTCAAGGGCGAGAAGCAGCCGGGCCTCGACGAGCTGCGCCGCCGGCAGACCTGGCGTGAAACCAAGACCGTCGCCGACGCGCCGGCGTTTCTCGGAGCGGAGCCGAAAGGGCCGCCGCCGTCCGAATGGTTGCCGAAGAAGGCGCAAGCCAACGCGCGTGCGATGGACACGGTGATTCGCGAAATCTTCAACGTCCCGGTGCAGAAGGCGCGCCCCAGAAGCGTCGCGGGTCTCCCGGTGCATCCGGGCGTCTACGAAGGCCCGGCCAGAATCATCAACGGTCCGGAGGATTTCAACCGGCTGCAGCAGGGCGACGTGCTCATCACGCGCAACACGGGCCCGGCCTTCAACGTGGTCTTGCCGATCCTCGGCGCCATCGTCACCGACCGAGGCGGCCAGCTCTCGCATGCCGCGATCGTCGCGCGCGAGTACGGCATTCCGGCCGTCGTTGGCACCCGTGAGGCGACGACGATGTTCGCAGACGGCGCACGGGTGCGGGTCAACGGCGATACGGGCGTGGTGGAGCTCGTTGAGACGGGCCGGTGAAGCCCTCGTCGCTCATTGACGCGCTCGACGAAGCGCACTTCGGTGGTAAAGCCGCGTCGCTCGCGCGCTCGCTGCGCGCGGGGCTTCCAGTCCCTCCCGGGTTTGCGCTCGACACGTCGCACGTCGAAGCAGTGTTTGACGGTCACACGGAGGCGCTGTTGCACCTGCGGGTCGACTTCATCGGACTGGCCGGCCCCTGCGCCGTGCGCTCCTCGGCGATCGGCGAAGACTCGGAAGGCGCGAGCTTCGCTGGCCAGCATGTGACGATCCTCAACGTACGGCACGAAGATCACGTAGTCGATGCGGTCCTCAAGGTGCGGGAGTCGGCGCATACCGAATCGGCTCGCGCCTACCGGCGCACCCTCGGCATGGACGAGGTTCCGCGCGTCGGCGTCGTCGTGCAGCGCATGATCGAGCCGGACTGCGCCGGCGTCATGTTCACGAAGAATCCCCTCAACGGGTCCGACGAGCGGGTCATCGAGGCGTCGTGGGGCCTGGGAGAATCCGTCGTGGCTGGCCTCGTCGTACCGGATAACTACGGTCTTGACGCGCAGGGCCGCGTCTTGAGGCGCACGGCCGGCGAGAAAGACATTGCGCTGCGCGCCGCGCCGGAAGGCGGCACAGTTGAAGAAGCGGTCGCGGACGAGCTCGTGTCGGCCTTGTGCCTGACGGAAGAAATGCTGGCCAAGCTGCACGACCTCGCCGTGCGGTGCGAATCCTTTTTCGGCAAGGGACTGGACCTCGAGTGGGCCTTCGCCGACGGCACCCTCTATCTGCTGCAGTGCCGGGCGATGACTCGGAACCGGTGACGGTGCCCACGCTGGAGCAACACCAGGAAGGCCTTCCACTCTCTGCTCTCGCGGGCATGCTGCTCGCGGCGTCGCTGGCCCCGCTCGGCAGCACGATGATTGCGGTCGCGCTGCCCAGCATCGGCCGCGACATCGGCGCGGATGCCTCGGACCTGACCCAGTGGCTGGTGACGAGCTACCTCGTTGCGAGCATCGCGCTCCAGAGTCCCGGTGGCAAGCTGGGGGATCGCATCGGCCACGGCCGTGCGCTCGTCGTCGGCCTGTCGCTCGTCGCGGCAGGCGGCGTGCTCGGGTTGCTCGTCGGCGACGTGCATGCGCTCGGCGTGGCGCGCATCCTGATGGCATCGGGCGGTGCTGCCACCGTGCCGGCGACGATGGCCATCCTGCGGAATCAGACGGCTGCTGATCGACGTGCCCGGGTGTTCGGACTTTTCGGCGCGTGCATGGGGCTGGCGGCGGCGATCGGACCGCTTGTCGGTGGCGAGTTAACCCAACGATTTGGGTGGCGCGCGGTGTTCGCGGCCAACCTGCCGGTCATCGCCATCTCGCTGCTGCTGGTACTGATGTCGCGCGGCATGTACACGCGCGCGACGGTCAAGCAGCCGTCCTTCGACTGGCCGGGAACCGGGCTCCTCGCCGTCGGCCTCACGCTGGTGATTGTGTCGCTCCGGATGCCTGGGAGCGCCGCGTGGTGGCTCGGAGCGATCGGTGCCGCGCTGCTTGTCGTGTTTCCATTTTGGGAGCGGCGTGCCGTGTCGCCTGTGGTCGATTTCTCGCTGCTCACGCGCGGCGCGTTTTTGGGCGGCGGCTCTATCATCGCGTTGCAGAACATGGCGATGTATCCGCTGCTGTTCCAGTTGCCGGTCTTCTTCGATCGGGTCCGCCACCTGGGCGCGCGGCCAATGGGCCAGGCGCTGCTGGCGTTGACGGTGGCGATGATGGTCAGCTCCGTGGCGGGCGGCCGGCTGACTGAGCTGATCGGGGCGCGGGCGCAGACACTCACCGGCTCCCTCATTGCGCTGGCTGGCTTGTGGTGGTTCGCGGATTTCGAATCCGTGCGAGTGCCGTTCGACGTCATGCCCGGCATGCTGCTGATCGGCGCGGGCGTCGGCATGACGTCCCCGCCCGCGCAGGCCGCCTCGATGAGCACCGTGGGGCGCGAGCAGTCCGGCATGGCTGGCGGCGTGGTTTCGACGATGCGCTATATCGGGGGCGTGGCGGGCACGACAGCGCTCGGCCTATTACTGCGCGATTCGGCCAGCCCCGCATCGCATCAGCGGCCGCTGTTTGTCTACGCCGGCGCGCTCAGTGTGGCCGCGGCATTATCAGCGCTGCTGCCCGGACGGCAGAAGAAGGGCTAAGCGGGCACCCGGGTCGATCGACACCCATAGTCGCGAATGAGCGCCGGATAGTTGTCTGCGCCGGCGCGCTCATCGTGGCTGCGGGACCGTCAGTGCTGCCGCGGCAGAAGAAGACGTAGGCCCGTAGAGAGGCGTGTTGAGTGCTGCAGCGAGACGAAACGTCTGGGCGTTGCGCAGGGTTTCGAGCTCAAGTACTCCACGCTCGATCAGCCACTTCACCTTTTCGCTGCTCCGGAATTCCGTTAGGAGCGTGCGCCGGCTGCTGGTGTAGGCCTGATCCATCGCATATGCCAGTACCGTTTCCATCACCACACCTTCCTCGGTATTCGTCTCTCTGAAACGGCGCTTGAAATCCTTCAGTACACGTGCAAAGGCCGGATCGTCCCATTGTTCAAGGCCGGAGTCGAGCCGCATGAAGTCATCCAGAACGGCGAGATACGACGGGCTGGGCGGCCGGCGCCAGAATGCTACGTCAGGACCAAACTCTGGGACGTAGGAGGGAAGGTAGAGCGTCGTGTGAGCGGGAACTCGTTCGACGAGTGCCGGATTGAACCGCCGCACTTCGTCCGCGGGAAGGCGCGTGTGCTCGATGATCTCGGCCAGCGAAATCGTGCGGGGCGTGCGCATCGCGTTGATCGATCTCTGGGGTGTCGACGCGATCAGGCGTCTGATATTGAAGCTGTTGCCGAACACCATCTCCGCGTAGAGGTACGAGCGCGGGCCATAGCTCCGATAGACGGCTTCGTATTCCTTGCCCGGCAGGGCCCGCAGGTCGCGCGCCAGCTTCGAGCCCAAGAAATATCGGTCACGAATATCCTCTGCACCAAGATGCTCGCCGTTGATCAGCGTCCGCCCGACATTCGTGCCGCCGGCGTTGTGCTCGGACAGCGCGGGGATGAACGATCCGTACTTGGTGGCGAGCACGGACAGGTACGCGGCGCAGTAGGGAGCCTGTGTCGTCTGGTTCTGCCCTTCGATGGGTGTCGGCGAGAAGTAGTTGAGTCGCTTCCAGTTCCGCTGAAGCCATTGACAGAACCCGACGGCGTTGGCTTCCGAGCGCCGCGTACCGTTCAGGCCCGATTCGAGGATGACCTGAGCCAGGCCGATTTCCGCCGGGACGCCGAACCGCTCGTAGATCGCGGCCCACTCTGCGAGAAACGGGCCGTACCTGTCGGCGTTCGATAGCAGCGCGTCTCCGCGCGTCGAGTTGTTCAGCACCGGCCCCGCGGCGCGCTCCAGCAGGAGTGCCACCTGGTCTCGTCGTTCACGCAGGTTGCGAGCGAGGGGTTGACCTTCGAGGACGCGGGCGACCGTAAGATCGGCCCACACGGCTTGACGCGTCCATTCCCCTTTCGCGGGAAAGGTCGCGAGAAGGCGTCCGTCAACGGCGCTGCCAAACGCGATCGACCCGTCGGGAATGGTGAAGACGTGCTGCCAGAACGCGTAGCCGGGCCTGAACGTCTGCATCGCGGCGAAGTCGGCGCGTCGGCGCGCCTCGACGGGATTGTTCGTGGCAGCCGATGCAGCCGACGCTTCGGCAGCAGCCATGGCGGCTGCCTGCTCGCTCGCGCGGCGCTCGACGACGTTCCATGCGGCCAACGGAATCGCAGCGGCCAGCGCGAAAAGCACCAGGATGACCCTCGTTCTCATCGGACGCCCTCGGCTGCGCACAGCTCGCGATAACCCATACGCGGGAATGTGCAATCGATGCGCCCCAGCAGCTCAGTGAGAATCCGGCCCGCCGCATGAGCATCTCGATCCGAGTGTCACGTTTTGGCTCACGCGCGGGTGACGAGTTTGATCGTGAAATTCAGATTCTGCCGACCGCGTGAGTGCGTTCGGCGCTCCGCTGACGCAACTGACCTCGTGGCGGACATGCCTTCCATCAGAGAATGTGACGCTTCAGGAACGCACATCCGGATCCCGACTTCAGGTACTTCTCGAAAACCACTGCGCGCTCCTGGGTCGAGAAATCCATCCGCACCACCAGACGCCACGGCCGGTACTTGCGCGTGTGAGGCGACTCACCCGCGTTGTGGGCCGCGAGCCGTGTGGTGATGTTGGAGGTCAGGCCGACGTAGTGCTGCCTTGCGAACCGTTCGCTCTGGATGACGTATACCGTCTGCTGTGGGGACATGCCCCTTATCAAACAGTGCGCGTGCCACAATCCTCGCCCAGGATTCAGCGATGTTCAGAGAGATGGATGGATTGACGTGACGATTCCTTCATGGCTCATGCTCGGGGAGCTTGTAGAGCTTGCAATGTGAACTGGGGGAATCCACCGCCGCTCCTCCCTTCTGCGCCCTGCTGGCGCTCCGCTTTGAGAGTCGGAGCTATGGTGGACAACTTCGCCTGGCTCGCGTGGCCGCGCTCGTTGTGGCATAGCAGGGCCGCGAAGGTTGGCCTGCCAACCGTAGCTCGCATTCATGAATGCTCGCGCGAGCGAAGGTTGGTGCGGAAGAGAGGATTCGAACCTCCACGGGGTTGCCCCCGCCAGCCCCTCAAGCTGGTGCGTCTGCCGTTCCGCCACTTCCGCGTACGAGGGTTAATGAAATATTCCGGCCAGAAACTCGGTCAAGTATATGGCGGAAGCCGGACATCGACAACGGAAGACGGAAACTGTTGGGGATGGAGCTTGCGCCGGCAGCGCGAGTATGGGCAGCAACGCAATCGCATGCACGCTAAGACTGCCTTGGGGGCTCGTCGACGCCGAAGCGCCGAATCGATTGCCGCGCCATCTCCTCGTAGCTGTTGGTTCCCGGCGACAGGTGGCGGAACAGCGATGCGAACGCGGCGATTCGGCCGCCGAAATTCTGGAGATCGAGCGCTTGCAGGGGATCGATGTCGGCGACGCCGTGCACCGTGCTGCCGTCGTAGACGATGACATCGCCGACCTGACAGCTTGCCTCGAACTCCACCCGCTCCTCGCCGACATCGATATACGCACCACCCTCGTCATAGTCAACGCCGCGCTCGGACAGCACGAGCAGCGGCTGGTAATAACCAAGCTCGGCGTCGTCAGTGACGACCTGCGCGTAGAGGTCCCGATGCGGAACCATGAAACCGCCGCCTCGCGGATATTGGTGCAGCCGCGTACACGACCAAAATCCGTCATCTGTACCGAAGACCGCGTAGTCCTGCGGCAGACGGTACAACCCGTTGCGAAAGCGCGCCAACCGGATGAACTCCTGTCGCAGGCCGAGCACGTCCGGCGCGAAGATCGGATTGTACAGAATGCGTAGAAAGCGTCCCAGCGTGCGGCGTGAATTGACGCCGGAGTTGGCACCGATCTGCAGCTTCTGAAAGTTCGTCCGTGGCACCTCGACGTCGCGCGGATCGTGCTTGCGATCGCGGGCCGCCTCGAAGCGGCTCGCAATGCCACGCATCGCGCTCCGCAACGTAGGCGGAGAGAAGAGCCCGCGCACGCGCACGATGTGGCGCTCCTTGAGGGCCTGACGCACCTCCTTGTATGGCACGTGCTCGGGGCTGGTCGCTTCGTACGTGACCGTTGAGAGCAGCTCTTCTGCGGTCATGGCACCCTGGATTGCGCTCGGAGCGCCAATGCCCAGAGCAACGATGAAGTTCCCTTGCGGACGCGCTTCCACGTGCTGTACGCCGAGCGGCCGAGCCGCCGCGGATCCCGCTTGAACGGTACCGAGTCGAAGACGAGCCCGGAAATACTCAGCCGCGGCAGCAGCCAAGGACAGGCCGAATGCTGGCCCAGGACGGTATCGACCATCCGCCGGCTCAACGCCACGAAGAGGCAGGCGCGAGGCGGCAGGTTGGTGAGCCGTGCCAGCAGCCGGCGGTAGATCAGCGAACTTGCCAGTCGGCCATAGGATTCATATTGGCCGGTACGGTCGGCAAACACCGCATCGCTGTCGGTGGTTTCCAAGTGTTCGACGAGCAGCGGGATGACCTCGGGAAGGTCTTGGAGATCCGCGTCCATCAACACGGCCACACGGCCCACGCAGGTGCGGAGTCCTTCGACCAGCGCCTGGTCTTGTCCGAGGTTGGTGGGGTTGGTGATCACCCGGACGCGGGAATCCTGCCGTGCGATGTTGGCAATCGTCGCGCCGCTTGCCGCGGGGCACGCGTCGTCCACGAAGATCATCTCGAAAGAGAGCGCCGCGTCGCCGAGTGTCTGGGCCACACGCGCCCACAACTCCTCGATCGTGTCGGCATTGCGGTAGACCGCCGTAATGACGCTGAGCGTCGGGCTGTCCATCAGATTATTGCGTTACCCGAATGATACAGAAACGGCTCGATGGAGCCACGAATTCAAATCGAGCATGAGACAGTCCCAGCTGTCGCTGGACGGACTCGAGAGCCATCGCGGGCAGGGCACCAGTCGGCACCCCTTGCCGCGTTTCATCGGAAGGGAGGTAGACCAGGCTCGCGATCCGGTCAAAGCCGCGCTCGAGCGCCAGCTCCTGCAAGGTCCCTTTTGTGAGAGCCACGGCCGCCTCCCGGTCTGCAGCGAGGCCCGTACCAGACATCGTCGGAAACGCGGTCGAGAACGCCACAATGCCGTCGTCATACTCCAGGAGGTGTGGGCGCTGTGGTCCGTAGAATGCACGAGCGGCGGGGGCGTCCACGAGATACAGATCCGCATAGAGCGCGTGATAACCATCGCGCCGCTGCAGGAAGTAGAAGATCATCACGCATAACAAGGCCGATCCGACAGTTGCGAGAGCTCCGAGCCAAACAGGGCGTCGCTGTACACCGCTCTGTGTGAGTCTGTTCAAACTCCTCACAGCCGGGACCGCGGCCATAGAGACGAAGGCGATGGACGCAGGGGTATACCAATGACCCATGGCGAACGCCGGCACGAACAGAAAGTCGTAAGCCGCCAGAAGGAGCGTGCCAACGGCCACCGCCGTCGTGAAGTCGGCGAGGCCATCTCGTTCCGTCCTGCGCCAGCCACGACGGGCGAGATACGCAACGGCAAACAGACTGGGCAGGACGAGCTGGGCAGCCCGATAGAATCGACTCGGAGCGAGCATGTCGCGCCAGGGGCCTGCGACGACGGTGACGAGGTTGCGAACGTTGTCTGCATTCGGAAACGGGAAGGTGCTCTTGAGCGCTCCGCTTGATGGAAACGCCGCGCCCGCGTAGAGACGATTGATCAGCAGATAGGCCAGCAGCGGTCCAAGGAAGCACAGCGCGAACACACCCCATGAACGAAGGCGGTGCGGAGTGCCGCTGTCCGCATTGCGCATTGCCAGCACGACAGCCACACCCACGACAAAAAACACGTGATCGAGCCGCGAGAGCGTCATCCCAAGGCAGAGGACGGCCAGCGTGGCGGCGCGTCGCGACGAGAAGGGGACGTCTTTCACAAGCGCTCTGCTGAGCAGCGCCAGAAACAGCAACACGAAGCCACTTTCCATCCCGTTGACGAAACTCCACGCCGTTCCGAACAGTGGAAACGGCCCCTGCGTGGGAAGAACGAGATGCCTGAGATCCACCATCAGCAGCCACGCCGGCAGGATCAGCACGGCATACAGTCCCACCGGAGCCAGCAGCGCAGCCGGCCACAGCGTCCGTCCGGACGCCATCGCCACCTGACCAAGAACAGTCACGCTGGCAGCCACGAGCAGAGCACTGAGCAAGACATTGCTCACCAGGTACGACGATTCGGCGAGTCCCAGGTGATGCAGCACAAAGTAGAGAGCGGCGAGCGTGGCCTGCCAGAGTGGGTGGAAACCATTTGTCGGCAGGTGGCCGTCATAACTGATACTGCCGTTGAGGGCGATGTTGCGCGCGACGGTGTTGTAATAGAAGGAGTCAGGCGCCAAGTACCGAAAGGCCGCTCGAGTCCCCCCTTGCAGCAGGTCGAGCAACACCGGTACGAAGACGATCGCTCCCATGATGAGGGCCATCCGTCGCGACGAGTTGGCCGGCTGCGAGCCCTTCATACCGCTGGTCTGGCGCCCTGCCGTCGGCATGCGTGAAGGTCGCGGCGATGAGGGTGCAGCATGCTGGCGGTATCTTGCCGCGGAAGATCTAACGCTAGAGCGACGCGACGATTGTCTGGAATGGTTTCAAGCATGCCGGGATCAACCGCTCGACGCTGCGCTCACGCCCCCATCGGCCCAGGGCGTTGTACGGGGCGCGCGGCAACGCCCCGTAGTACTGAATCCGGACGGCGCGAAACCCGGCCGCCGTCGCCATTCGGCGTACCTGTCCGGGCCACAGGGAGTAGATCCCACACTCTTCCCGCCAGCGCATGCCGGGCGTCAGCGCAATCTGGATCGGAAACAGCGGATTCCACGGATTGGGCTCGGTAAAGACCAGTCGGCCACCCGGCTTCAAGCATGTCGCTGCTGCCGCAAAATAGTCGGGCAGGCTGGTGAGATGATGCAGCGTGAAGAACCCGACCACGGCGTCGAAACGACGCTCGCTTCTGCCGAGCACGTCGAGAATATCGCCGATGTCGACCGTCGCCTCCGGCCATGCGCGCAGTTCCTCGCGGCAGGCCTCCGCCTGCGAGGGCGAGAGCTCGATCGCATGGATTTCGAACCCGCGCGTCGCGAGTGGGCGAGAAAATCGCCCCAGCCCGGCGCCCCACTCGCTGATGGTCTCTCCTGGCCGCAGTTGTCCGGCGGCGATCACCTCGGTGAGGTGTCGTCGCACATAGGACGTATCCTTCGCCAGCATGCGGACGGGCCGACGCGTTGCGAAGTAACGGCGCTGCGCGTCGAGCGTCGCTTGATGAGCGTTCGCTGACCCAGTAGACGAGTACTTCTCCGTGGGGCTCAGAGCCAAGCTCCCAAGCTACAGACGAGGATGATCTGCCAATCCGATCCCGCTACCTGCATCAGCCGGTCTCAGCCAGCAGGTAACGACGCCCCGGATCGGTTCGGGCCCAGCGCCAGCACGCCTCGATTCCGGCTTCGAGCTCGATGTGCGGCCGCCACGAGAATCCGTGTTCGTCGGCCGGAAGCATCCCTGGCATCACGGCGCCCAGACGATCGGGGCCTGGGTATGGGCTCTCCGCGATTAGCTCGCAGCCCGTGATGGCTTCCAGTATGTTCGCGACCTCGCGGACGTCTCTCAGCTGTCCGGAGCACAGGTTGAAGACGGTCGGTTCGCGGGTGTCGATCTCCGCGGCCGACAGGCAGGCGCGAGCGATGTCGTGGTGATGGACCCAGTCGCGAGGCAACGGCGCGGCAGACAGCGGGACTCGCGTCGATGTCAGCGCCGCCTTCAGCAGCCGCGTCAAGACGCGATCATGGCTCATCCACGGCCCGTAGGCGCAAAAGATCCTCAGCTCGGTGCAGGGGAATTGATGGACCCGAGCCATGGTTGACACGGTGATGCTTTCGGTTGCCTTGACCGCGCCCTTGAAGGTGTTGGGGGCCATGACGCCTTGGGGGTCGCGGGTCTCGTTGCCCTGGCCGTACGCGGTTGAGCTCCCAAGCGTTACAAGCCGGCATCGGTCAGCGACCCCAGCCATCGCTTCGCAAACGGCGAGGTGTATGGCCAGGTTGTCGGTCACGCTGCTGCGGCGTTCGCCAGACGTACACGGATGCCCCGGTGGACTCGCAGCCATCACGACGAGTTCAGGCATCACCGCACCAAACAGCGACCTCACCTCATCTAACCGGCTCAGGTCACACACGTGTAGGCTCACACAGTTCGCAAGGGGGCGGCGGGTGCTAGAGTGCCGGTCTCGTACGCCGGCCGAAACGTCCCAGCCGGCCGACACTGCGTCGTTCGCCACTGCTGCGCCGATCGCACCGCTCGCTCCCAGAACCAGTAACCGTTTCATCAAACGGCTGCCACCGGGCGCATCGCCTGCACCATCCGTCGCAAGGCGTCATGATCCGCGGCGACCTCAAGAGCTGATCGTCGACTCAGCACGGCGAATCGGCGCCGAATGGCATCGATCGATTCGGCCAGCTGGATGATGGGCACGTCGCGCCGAAAGGACCTGCGCGCAACGCCGAAACGGCATCCCAGCCGAGCCATCGCCCCCAGCAGCAGCGTCTGTGGCAACGGATCGCCAAGCTTGGGCAGCGTCACGCCGCCGAATGCGAGGGCGCCGTCATAGGTGTCCCTGAACGCGTCCACGGTACCGTCCACCAGCGCTTCGAACGGCTGGGCACGACCCTGGTCGATGTGCAAGTCGTTCAGGCCTATATAAAGGTGCGAGATCGGCAGGGCCGAAAGCGCGCGGCCAAGCCCGAGTGCCTCTTGCGTCTCGACGAGGACGCCGAGTCCGACACGCCCGTCGATGACGTTGAGGCACGCTTCGACCTCACCGATATCGCGCACCATCGGCAGCCAGATTTCATCGGCTCCGGCAGAGATCGCCCGGCGGATCTCGACCTCGCGCAGTTCCGGGTGATTGTTGATCCGACAGAACAGCGGGCCGGTCGCGGCGCTCCGCATGGCCTGCAAGTCCGCTGCTTGGCCGTGGTTGACCTCCGTGTCGTAGCCTTTCTGCCGTCCATCTTTGCCGACGCACTCCCAGTCGACGACCACCCCGGAGACGCCCGCCTCCATGGCCGCGCTCGCGTAGGCGGTATCATGCGAGAAGAGGAAGATCTCGAAATCAACCATCAGCTAGCCTGTACCGGCTCGCGGCGCCGACAGATTCCAATCAGGCTGGAACCCACGCGCGGCCGCAGCGCCCACGGAAGCCTCACTTCCATCTCGTTGATCAATCGTAGTATTCCGTTCGCGATCCTTCCGGGACGATCCTCGTGTTCCAACGCCGTCTCGTCGCCCAGCCACCGCCCCCAGGCGCGAGCGGCGGCGAATGCGGGCAGCAACAGCGCCTGGAAGCCAAAGAGCCCGACGACATCGAAGCCGTTCCCTTCGAGTGCGCGACTCAGCGACTTCCGTGAGTACCGCCGCCGGTGCCCCGCCGCCTCATCCCGGGGGCCCCATAGACACATGTAGGCGGGCACGCTCACGAAGAGCCACCCACCCGGACGCAGTACCCGGCGTATTTCCGCGAGCGATGTCGCCTCCTCCACGTGCTCGAGGACGTCGAACAAGCAGGCCGCGGAAAACCGGGCGGTCGTGAATGGCAGTGTATCGAGCTCGGCCACGGTGAACCGGTCACGAGGAAGTCCGCGCTCTTCGGCCCACGGGTCTACTCCGTAGGCATCGAATCCCTCGTCGACCAGAGTGTTCACGAGAGTGCCGGTCCCACAGCCGACGTCGAGAATCGGGCCGGCAACGGATACCGAATAGCGCCGCAGCACGGCGAGCAGCAAGTATCGCCGCGGCGCATGCCAGAAATGAGCCTTTTCGGATGCGGCGATGACGTCAAGCCGCTCCGAGCGATAGGAACCACTCAACGGAATACCCGTCCGTTCGCGCGCAAACCCGATTATATGTCTGGGAAGTGAGACCTATGTGTAACCGACGAAAGGAAAATGAACGCCAATTATGCGCTGGCTGAGGGATTGTCAACGGCGATAGTCCGATTGCGATTGCGGTCAAGGTCTCACGAAGCAATGGAAGTCCACGTGTGGACTTATCAGGCGGATCGGCTCGAACTCGCACTCGAGGTACCGCCATACCTGCGGATGCGTGCGGCTGAAACGGCGTTCTTCGAGGCCGTCCAGCGCCGCGTTCCAGACCACCGCGAGGCGAACATGCTCGCGCTCGAGCGAGTCAATCATGGCGTCCTCAGCGCCCGGCGCGGCGGCGTGCACGCAAAACATGTCGTAGATGGGAATGCGTCGCGACCAGAGCGGGTACAGCGTGACCAACAGCGGAACGAACAACACCGGATCTCCCTCCCGGGTGTGGGCCTCGACCGCTTCGCGGATCGACTCCAGCCGATCCACGGAATCCTTCAGTAGCCAGAACTCGTCGCTCCCCACCTGGTATCGCGTGAACCAGTCGGGGTGGCGGCGGCGCAGAACCGCTTCATTCACGGAGGCGTGAACCGAGCCAAAGGCCGTGATGCCGGCACAGACGGCGAGCAGCGCTCCGAGGCCGCCCCGAGGCGACACGCTCGCGATGCCGATGACGAATGGCGCGAATGCCAGCCAGAGATGCTCCGGATCGGCCCGGCTCATCGCGTAGTGCATGTAACAAGCGCCGATGCAGGCAGAGGCTGTCGCCACGCCGACCCAAGGCGAGTCCGGCGGCGGTCGCAACAGCAACCACCCAAGCATCGCCAGGTAGAACAGCGGGAGCGCCGTGAAGCCGATCTTCACGACGCGCTTGTGGTACAGCGGTCCGGCCACTTGCGGTGGCGTCGGCCTCCAGAGCCAGGGGATGGGTACGCGCAGGTTGGCGCTCCCACGCCCGAGCACAGGCAGCACTTTGTGCCGCCAGTACGCCCTCCAAAGAGCTGGCACAGTCGCGAACATCACGACGCTCGGCGACAAACCCGCGAGCACTCCCGCGGTAAACCACAGCAGCGGTGTGGAACCCTCGTAGCCGGAACGCGCGATCGCGAACAGCCACGTGCCAACCAGACCGGCGGCATTGTACAAGGCGAGGTTCAACCCAAAGAGCAAACTCAGGCCGGCGAACCCTCCGGTGACGGCATGCATGGCGAACGTTGGTGCCTCAATGAACAGCGTTGCGGTGGCCACGGCCGCGACAGAAAAGAAGACCTCTGTTTGCTTGTACCAGGGAGGCGAGCACGCGCCGAGCGCAAGCGTCCAAAAGGCCGTCGCGAGCAGATCGCCGGTCGCGCGGTGAATCAACCATGCCGCCAGGGCAAGCGTCACGACCCTGAGTGCGAGCATCGCCAATCGCAGCGAGAGGTTGCGTCGACCGAAGATCAGACAGAACAGCGCGCACCAGTAATAACGACCGGGGTCGTAGGCGCGGAAGTCACGAATCGGCACCCGGCCATTCAGGACTTGTTGAGTGCCGTACCAAAGGTAGCCTTCGTCCGCGAAGTTGAGACCAGTGCGGAGCCCCGGGACTTCGATGATGGCGGCCACGGCCAGGGCGATTGCGAACGCCGCCACGAGCGGAGTGGCGAACTGCGTCACGCGTCGGCGGGCTGGATCAGCCCGCCGCCTCCATCGCGCCGGCCGGCGTGCAGACGGCGTCGATCAGATTGGAAACGCGGCGTCCGTGCGAGCCAGGCGGAAGCGCTGTGCCGAGCCAAGGTGACGCTCCAGCTCGCTGCGAGTTCAGGTGGGTTCGGTGAGGCATGGGGTCGTTCGGCTGCGAGCGTACGCGTCGTGTGCCAGAACGTCAACAACCCGTCAGGTGCGGGGCGAGAGCCTCCAAACGACTTGACGACGCTTGGATGGCGGCTAGTTCGTTTTGTTTCGGCTCGTCAATCAGGAGGATGGTGCGGCGATGCTGAGGCGCTCCACCGAAGGGCGCTGTCAGGATTGTAAATTGTCAATTACTTCGATGGTTGCGCTGGCGGCGCCTGTGCCGGCGGTGTTGCCGCTGGTGGCGTCGCGGCTGGCTGCGATCCAGCTGGCGGTGCGGCCGGCGCGGTCGGAGTTGTCGCAGGCGCGGGAACCGTCGCCGCGGGCGGCGCCGACGGGACGGTGCTCATGATCGAACCGGGAGCGCGCTGTCCCAGAATCGCCAGCGCCAGCGCCCCGAGCATGAACATCACGGCCAGGACCGTTGTCGCCTTGGTCAGCAGCGTGGCGCCGCCGCGGGCGCCGAAGGCGGTCTGGCTGCTGCCCCCGCCAAATGCGCTCGCCATGTCGCCGCCTTTCCCTTGCTGCAGCAGGATGACCATGAGCAGGAGCAGGCACGACAGGACGTACACGGCGGTCAGTAAGTAGTACAGCATCTGTGCATTTCTTCGATTGGGTGGAAACGTTGATTATAGCGTAGCCGGCCGGCTCCTTGTCACGATCTGCCCGAAGCTTTCCACGTCCAGGCTCGCCCCCCCGACCAAGGCGCCGTCGACGTTGGGCTGGCTAATGAGCTCGGCGATATTCTCCGCCTTCACGCTGCCTCCATAAAGGATGTGACAGTGGTCGGCGGCGTGACCGCCAAATCGCTCGCCCAGGCGCGTCCGAATGTGGAGATGCGCCGCTTCCGCCTGCGCAGCAGAGGCGTTCCGTCCGGTCCCGATCGCCCATACCGGCTCGTACGCGACCACCAGATCCGCGACCTGCACCGGCGTGAGGCCGTCGAGGCCGTTCGCAATCTGCCGGTCCAGCACGGCCATCGTCTCGTCGCGCTCGCGCTCCTCGAGCGTCTCGCCAACACAGACGATGGGCGTGAGTGTCGCCACGAGCGACGCCGCAATCCTCTTCTTGACCGTCGCATCCGTCTCACCAAACAGACGGCGTCGTTCGGAGTGCCCGATGATGACGTATTCGGCGCCCGCTTCTTTGACCATCAGGGGCGACACCTCACCCGTGAACGCGCCCTCCCGCTCCCAGTAGACATCCTGCGCCCCGACTTCGACATTCGAATTGCGAAGCGCTTCTGCGACCGCGTGAATCGCCGTGAACGGCGGCGCGACGACGATGCTGACATCGTGGACGTCCTTGACCAGCCCGCGGAGCTCCTTCGCGAACACGACTCCATCGTGCACGGTCTTGAACATCTTCCAGTTGCCGGCGATGAATGGTGTTCTCACGCTACTTCTCCGAGAGAGCCGCAACCCCCGGGAGCGTGCGTCCGCCGAGGAACTCGAGCGACGCGCCGCCGCCGGTCGAAATGTGCGTAATGCGATCGGCGATGCCCGCCTTCCTGACCGCGGCAATCGAGTCGCCACCCCCGATGATCGTCGTCGCTCCGCTCAGGGCTGCGACGGCGCGCGCCACCGCGTTGGTCCCGCCGGCGAACGCGTCGATCTCGAACACGCCCATCGGACCGTTCCAGACCACCGTTTTGGCGTCGCCGATCGCCGCCTCGTATGCCTTGATGGTCGCCGGTCCGATGTCGAGGCCGAGCCGTTCGCCGATCGCCGCATCGCCGATCTGAAGCACCGCGGTTGTCACACCGGCTTCGACGCGATCGGCAACGACATGATCCCGCGGCAACTCGAGCTGCACGCCCCGTTTCGAGGCATCTGCCTCAATTCGCTTGGCGGCCTCGAGCTTGTCGTCTTCGACGAGGGATCGTCCGACCGGCAGACCGCGCGACTTGAAAAACGTGTAGGCCATCGCACCACCAATGATCAGGCGGTCGATCTTGGCGAGCAGATTCTCGATGACCTCGAGCTTGTCCGAGACCTTCGCGCCGCCAAGGATCGCGACGAACGGGTGTTCCGGGGCTTCGAGCGCATGTCCGAGATAGCGCAGCTCCTGCTCCATGAGCAGACCCGCGGCGGCAGGTGGCAACTCATGAGTGATGGCTTCTACCGAAGCATGCGCCCGATGCGCCGCACCGAACGCGTCGTTCACGTAGCGCTCGGCCAGGCCGGCCAGCGCGGCGGCGAACGGGCGGTCGTTCTTTTCTTCCTCGGGGTGGAACCGGAGATTCTCCAGCAGGACGATGCCGTGCTCGGCGTGCGCCGCTTCCACCGCCTCGCTGGCCTGGGTGCCGATGCAATCCTCGGCGAAGGTCACCGGCCGATTGAGCAACTCGCCCAGCCGTGCGGCCACCGGGCGAAGGCTGAACTCGGGGTTCGCCTTCCCCTTCGGTCGCCCCAGATGGCTCGCGAGGATCACCGTCGCGCCTTCTTCCAATGCGTACGCGATCGTCGGGATGGACGACCGAATCCGCGTGTCGTCTCCGATGACGCCATTTTTCAACGGCACGTTGAAGTCGACGCGGATGAAAACGCGCCGTCCCGCGAGATCGAGGTCTCTGATGGAGAGCTTGGACATCAGCAACAGAAGCGGGAAATTGCCGGATTGCAGAATTGCAGAATTGCAGGATGGCGAACGTGATGGCAGAAGCAGAACATTGGAAGAACAGCGGAACCGCTCCCTTTCTGCAATCCTGCAATCCAGCAATCCTGCAAGGTCGCCATCTCCCTAGATTCCGCGTTTCACCAACAGCCGAAGCAGATCGACGCAACGATTCGAATAGCCCCATTCGTTGTCGTACCACGAGAGCACTTTCACGAAGTCGCCGTCCATCACCTTCGTGTATGGAGCGTCGATGATCGACGAGTGTGGATTCCCCTTGAAGTCGATCGACACGAGCTCGTCGGTGGAGTATTGAAGGATTCCCTTCAGAGAACCGTCCGCCGCCTCTTTCAATGCGGCGTTCACCTCATCGGCGGTCGTCTTCTTGTCGACAATCGCCGCCAGGTCGACCACCGATACGTTGGGTGTCGGCACGCGCATCGCGAATCCGTCCAGCTTGCCCTTGAGGTCGGGCAGCACTTCACCCACTGCGGACGCGGCTCCGGTCGTCGTCGGAATCATGGACAACGCCGCTGCCCTGGCGCGGCGGAGGTCTTTGTGCGGCAGATCGAGCAGGTTCTGATCGTTGGTGTACGAGTGAATCGTCGTCATCCACCCCTTCTTGAGGCCGAAGCGCTGATGGAGGACCTTGACAAGCGGGGCGAGGCAGTTGGTGGTGCAAGACGCGTTCGAAATGATCTGATGCTTCGCCGGGTCGTATTTGTCGTCGTTCACGCCCAGAACGAGCGTGAGGTCGGGGCCCTTCGCTGGGGCCGTGATCACGACTCTTTTCGCACCCGCCGCCACGTGCTTCGCGGCGTCATCACGGCCGGTGAAGAGGCCGGTGGATTCGAACACGACGTCGACGCCGAGATCCTTCCAGGGCAGCTGCCCGGGGTCGCGCATCGTCAGTACCTTGAACTGATCGCCATCGACGGCGATGCCATCCTTGCTGACCTCGACCTTCGAATGCAGGTTGCCGAGCACCGAGTCGTACTTGAGCAGGTGGGCAAGCGTGGCGGCACTGGTGAGGTCGTTGACCGCCACGAAATTGATGTTCTTGTCGCCAAGCGCGGCGCGCATGATGTTCCGGCCGATCCGCCCGAATCCGTTGATCCCGACCCTAACCGCCATCGGAGTGCTCCTTTACCGGGCCATGATCGTGCCCCGGACAAACGCTGAATTCTATCCTAAGATGTTAGCGGAACAATGTACCTCGCCTACAGCCTGTTGACGTTCCTCGCCTTTCTGGTGGTCTCCCCGTACTTCGTGTATCAAGCGCTTCGATACAACAAGTACATCGGAAGCCTGCGTCAGCGGCTCGGGTACCTCCCCATTACCTTCAACGTCGACGGCGAAGAGTCGATCTGGATCCATGCCGTCTCGGTTGGTGAAGCCCTCACGGCACGGGCGCTGGTCGCCGACCTGAAGGCGCGTTACCCGCGCCTTCGTTTGTTTCTGTCGACCACGACCATTGCCGGTCAGCAAGTGGCGCGACGCAACCTGCAGCAGGTCGACGCGGTGTTTTACTTTCCGTTTGACTGGGCCTTCATCGTTCGCCGCACACTGAACATCGTCAAGCCGCGGCTGTTCGTGATGATGGAGACCGAGATCTGGCCGAACCTGCTGCGCATCAGCAGGGAGCGGGGGATCAAGACGGTGATGATCAATGGCCGGATCTCGTCGCGATCGTATCCGCGCTACAGACTCGTGCGACCGTTCTTCCGCCGGGTGCTCGCCGACGTCGATCGCTTCTGCATGCAGAGTGAGGAGTCGTCGCGGCGCGTGATCGACCTGGGCGCCGATCCCGCTCGCGTGTCGGTCACCGGGAGCCTCAAGTTCGATTCACTCCAGATCCCGATGCCCATCTCTCATGGCAAGCCCCGGGAGCGTGTGCTGCGGTTCTTCCGGCTCTCACCGAACCGGATTGTCGTCGTCGCCGGCAGCACGATTCGCGGCGAAGAGGCCTCGGTGCTGCGCGCGTTCGCTCGCATCAAGGCGACGATGCCCGGGGCGATTGCGATTCTCGCTCCGCGCCAACCCGAACGGTTTGTCGAGGCCGAACGTCTGTCCCGCGAGGCGGGCTTTGTCACGGTGCGACGGTCGGACCTCCCAATCGATGCCGAGCCCCGCGCAGACGTCGTGATTCTCGACACCTTCGGTGAGCTGGCGCAGCTCTATCAGATCGCCACCGCCGTGTTCGTGGGCGGAAGTCTCGTCAACCAGGGTGGCCATAACATTCTCGAGCCGGCGATCTTCGGCAAACCGATTCTCTTTGGCCCGCACATGGACAATTTTCGCGAGATCGCCGATACCTTCGTGACCAATGGCGCGGCGGTACAGGTCCAGTCCGAACGCGAGCTCGAAGAGGTGCTGCTCACTATCGTGAGCGATCCCGTCCGTCGCGCCCGCCTGGGAGCCGCCGCCCGCGCACTCGTCGAGGCGAACCGCGGCGCCAAGGACAAGACCCTGGCGGTGATCACCGATCTCCTGCCGCAGACCGGCGCGATGGGTGTCGTGCGGCCCTTCCGGCTCGTCAATTGATTCCCGCGACAGCCAGCGCGATCTACGGCGCCATCGCAGCCCGGCGGCGGCGCTGGTACGAGAGCGATCCCGCACGACAGCGTCGGCTGTCTCGTCCGGTCGTCAGCATTGGCAACCTTCGCGCCGGCGGCGCCGGCAAGACACCGGTTGTTGCCGCCCTGGCCCGACTCCTGACGTCGCGGGGGGAGCGCCCGTCAATCCTTACGCGCGGTTACGCGCGCGAAGTGTCGTCGGACGGCGTGACCGTTGTGTCCGATGGACGGCGCATCATCGAAGGCATCGAGACGGCAGGTGATGAGGCGCTGATGCTCGCTCGCGAGCTCGCTGACACGCCGGTGCTTGTCGGTGCCGATCGGTACCTCTCCGGATGTCTGGCCGAACGCCGGTTTGGCGTCACCGTCCATCTGCTGGACGATGGCTTTCAGCACCTGGCTCTGGCGCGCGATCTCGATCTGCTGCTGGTCGATGAAGAGGATCTGTCCGACTCGCTGCTGCCGGCCGGCCGCCTGCGCGAGCCGATCTCGACGGCGGCGCGTGCTGATGCACTGTTGACGTCAGCCTCCGTCCAGGTGTGCGAGCGCTTCCTGGACGTGCCAGGCGTGACGACGGTCTTCCGCGTTACCCGAGCAC
>Ga0111538_10002707_pt1 | contig 24879 bp, 24 predicted proteins | sample SoiMethybrSBSTD1_FD_79669 | JGI IMG/M metagenome (GOLD analysis project Ga0111538, IMG submission 79669) | Bulk soil microbial communities from a Populus tree surrounding site in Tennessee, USA - Soil MetaG P. TD hybrid SBSTD1 (version 2)... | ecosystem: Environmental > Terrestrial > Soil >...
GAGCCCGAGCTCGATGAGCCGGCGTTCCATCGCCGGCAGCGGCGTGCCGGCGACGACGTGGCGCGCGCCGAGCTGCGCGCGCAGCGTGTCGAGGCTGCCTTCGACGACCATCGCGCCTTCGCGCAGCACGCCGATCTTGTTGCAGAGTCCTTCGAGCTCCGGCAACTGGTGGCTCGACAGCAGCACCGCGACTCCCTCGTCGCGCGTCCGCTGCAGCAGCGCGCGCAGGTCGGCGATGCCTTCGGGATCGAGACCATTGCCGGGCTCGTCGAGCAGCAACAAGCGCGGGCGGCCGAGCAGCGCGGCCGCGATGCCGAGACGCTGTCGCATGCCGAGCGAGAACGTGCCGACGCGCGACGGGGCTGCCTTCGACAAGCCGAGCAGCTCGAGCACGCGCGCACTCTCGGCCGAGGCCAGGCGCCGCGGCAGACCTTGCAGTTGCGCGAGCCAGACGAGGTTCTGGTGTGCTGTCGCGTGCAGGTGGAAACCCGGGTGCTCGACCAGGGCGCCGACGCACGCGCGCGCCTGCTGCGGGTGCGTTCTGGCATCGATGCCGAAGATCCGCACCGCGCCGCGCTGCGGTCGCAACAGACCGAGGCAAAGGCGCATCACGGTGGTCTTGCCGGCGCCGTTGTGGCCGAGGAAGCCGTAGCAGTCACCCGCTTCGAGCGACAGGCTGACGCCGCGAACCGCCGGCGCGCCGGAGTAGCGGAAGACGAGGTCCTTCAGTTCGAGCGCCCGCGCCATGCGGGCGCCATGGTGCCTGCGGCGGCACCTGCGTCAAGACGAACGGTCCGCGGGCGCGTATCATCCGCAGCCCGCTCCCCGTCGCCCATGACCCAACTCCATCGCGCGTTCGCGCGCACGGCCGCCCGCCGTAGTCACCTCGACCAGGGCAACCTGCTGCGCTCGCTGACCCTCGTGATCAACGGAGTGCCGGGCGGCATCAACCTCGGGCAAGGCGTCTGCGACCTCGACACGCCGGCTCCGTTGCGCGCTGGCGCCACAGCCAGCATCGATGGCGGCGACCGGCAGCTCTACACGCCGTATGCGGGCTTGCCCGAGCTGCGCGCCGCGATTGCGAAGAAGCTGCAGCGTGACAACGGTCTCGCGTACGAAGCGAAGAACGTCGCGGTCTGCACGGGCAGCAGCGGCGCGTTCTTCGCGGCAGGCATGACGCTCGTCGAGACCGGCGACGAGGTCGTGCTGTTCGAGCCGTTCTACAGCTACCACTGGACAACGGTGCCGCTGTTCGGCGCTACGCCGGTCGCGGTGCCGCTCGACCGGCAGACGCTCGCGTTCGAGCCGGACGCGCTGCGCGCCGCGATCGGCAAGCGCACGCGCGCCGTCGTCGTCAACACGCCGGGCAATCCGTCGGGCAAGGTCTGGACGCGCGACGAGCTCAGCGAGCTGGCAGAGGTGCTCGACGGCACCGACGTGATGGTGCTGACCGACGAGGTCTACGAATACATGTGCTTCGACGGGCGTGCCCATTGTTCGCCGGCCAGCGTACCGGGCCTCGCCGAACGCACGTTGACGATCAACTCGTTCAGCAAGACGTTCTCGGTCACGGGCTGGCGCGTCGGCTTCCTGGCCGGGCCCGTGGAGATCGTCGAGAAGTGCGGCATCGTGTTCGACCAGATCGAGGTCTGCGCAGCGCGACCGATGCAGCGCGGCGTGCAACGCGCGCTCGAGCAGCTGCCTGCTTCGTACTACTCCGAGCTGCAGCAGGGATACCAGAGGAAGCGCGATGCGTTCTGTGCCGCGTTGCGCGAGGCAGGATTCACGTTCAGCGTGCCGCAGGGCGCCTACTACGTGCTGGCGGACTACACGAGCGTCTTCGGGGCCCTCGAACCGCACGCGGCCGTCTTGCAGATGATCGAGCGCATCGGCGTCAACGCGGTGCCGGGCCACCTGTTCTTCGCGAGTCCAGTCGGTGTGCGCAGCATGCGGTTCCAGTTCGCGGTCGATTGGCCCGTGCTCGACGAGGCGTGCCAGCGGCTGCGGAGGTTGCGCCGATGATCCCGTGCCGTGTGGTTGCAGCGATGCTGCTCGGTTGTGCATTGGCGGCGCAGCAGAGCGAGCCGGAGGCCGGTCTCGTCGCGTTGCGCCAGGCGTGCCTCGATGCAGCGACGGACCTCGTCGTGCTCAACGTCGCCGCGCATCCCGACGACGAGTCGTCGCGCACGATGGCCATGCTGCGCCGCAAATACGGCATGCGCGTCGTGACGCTCTACTCGACCTACGGCGACGGCGGGCAGAATGCGATCGGCCGCGAGATCGGTCCCGAGCTCGCGAACCTTCGTGTGCGCGAGACGCTGCGCGCCGCCGCGATGAGCGGTGCCGAAGTGCGCTGGCTGGGCATGCCGGACTTCGGTTTCAGCAAGACGCTCGAAGAGACGCTGCAGGTGTGGGGTGAAGAACGCGTCAAGGACGCGATGCGCGAAGAGGTCAGGCGCATCGACCCCGACATCGTCTTCACGAACCACAGCCTCACACAGGGGCACGGCCACCATCGCGCGTCGTTCTGGGCGATCAGCAAGATCCTCGAGGAACGCGCGCAGAAGGGGGAACACGTGCCGCCGCTCTATGCGCGCTGCACGCTCGAGCAGGCGCAGCTCACGATGGATCCGAGCGAGCTCGACACGGCGCGTGGCGAGACCTACGCGCGGCTCGCGCACCGGGCCTGGACGCAGCACGTGACACAGGGGCCGTGGGGACCGCACAACCCGCTGCAGGTCGGCAAGGACACGTGGCGCATCGTGTATCCCGAAGGCATGACGGCCGAGGTCGCGGCCGACCTCGGGCACTGGGCGCGCACGCAGCTTCCGGCCGCGCCACTTCCGGCCGGCGCAGAGAACATGCCCGCGGCCGACCTGGCTCGCGAGGCCGGTGCACAGTTGACGGCGACGCGCGCGCTGCTGAAGCAGACGCTGCAGTCGCTCGCGTCGCCGGGGGCGCGCGGCCTCGCATCGGTGTTGCACCGGCGTGCCGAAGCGCTCGAGCGCATCCTGCTCGCGATCGCCAACGTGCGCGCCGAGGTCTGGCTCGAGAACGAAACGGTGCCGGTCGGTGGCCAGGGCAAGGTGTTCGTCGCCGTGCACGGCGTCGGCCGGTTGAAGGACCTCTCGGTGCAGTGTGACGGCGTCGAGGCGACGCCCGTGCAGGCGACCGTGCGGCCGACGCCGTTCGACGGCATGCCGCGCGCAGCCGGCACGCCGGCCGGCACGATGCCGGCAGCCAGCGGGAACACGCCGGCGACGGGCCAGGCGAACCCCGCGCCGCCTGCGCCTCCGGTCCCGGGTCGTCTCTCGGTCCCGTTCTCGTGCGACGCCGTCGACGGCGACGTGCCGGCAGGGCCCGAGCCGCGGTTCGTCGAGGTGTCGGTCTCGTTCGTGCTCGACGGCATCCCGTTCACGCGTCTGCATTCCCTCTGGTACACACCGGTCGCGCCGATCGAGCTCGAGTGGGACCGCGAAGTGCTCATGGTGCAGAAGGGGCGCGTCGTCGAACGCCTGCTCAGCGTGAGCGTCACGAGCCACCGCGAGCACAACGCGGCGACTCCCGTGCGCTTGTCGATGGGACCCGGCATCCAGGCTTCGTCGATCCCGGGCCGATTGACGCTGTCGCGCGAACACAACGAAGCGCGCATCCTCGTGCGCGCGAAGGTCGAAGCGAACGAGCTGATGCCGGATGCCGGCCTCGAGGTCGGCTTCGGCGACGCGAAAGCACGCCTGCCCGTCAAGGTCATCGAGGTGGCCGTGCCGCCCGATCTCAAGGTGGCACTCGTGCGCGGTCCCGACGACACGACGGAACGCGTGCTCTCGGACCTCGGCATCCCGTTCCAGGCGCTCGATCGCGACGGGCTCACGATGGCGCGCTTCGAGGAATTCACGACGCTGCTGCTCGACATCCGCGCCTACCATCACCGCCCCGAGCTCGCCGAAGTGCACGATCGCATCCTGCAGTACTGCCGCACGGGCGGCCGCGTCGTCGCGATGTATCACAAGCCGGCCGAGTGGAACGAGCGCGCGGGGCACCCGCTGCTGGCGCCGTTTCCGATGACCATCGCGGACGAACGCGTGTGCGAGGAGGACGCTGCCGTCGTGTTGTTGCAGCCTTCGCATCGCCTGATGCAGCACCCCCACGTGATCGCGGTCGAGGACTTCGGCGGCTGGGTGCAGGAGCGCGGCCTCAACTTCCCGAAGACCTGGGACCCCGCGTGGATCCCGATGCTCGAGATGAAGGACAAGGGCGACGAGAAGCCGCATCAGGGTGCGTTGCTCTACACGGGCTACGGCCGCGGCGAGTTCATCTACTGCTCGCTGGCGCTGTATCGGCAGCTGCGCGTCGGCAACCCGGGGGCCGCGCGGCTGCTCGTGAACCTGCTCGCGAAGTGAACAGCTGCCGCGGTCTCAGCGGCGCGCGGACGGTTTGTCTTGCGGCCTGTTGTCCTGCGTTTGGGCCTTCGGCTCGGCGCGCAGCTCTGCCCGCAGGGCAGCGACTTCGCGTTCGAGCGCGTCGAGACGCTGTTGGACCTCGGCCGACACAGGCGGCTCACCGGCCTGCAGCTTGTCGAGCTGTCGCGAGAGCAGGATCGTCTGCGCGAGCTGGTCACGGTAACCGTGCAACAGCAGCGTGTGGCTCCCCGACGCGCAGGCGGTCGTCACGCCGGGTTGCCACTGGCCCTGCATCGAGAAGTGGTGGCGCAAGGCCTGGGCGATCTGCTGCGCGTCGGCATGTCGCAGGTCGACGGCGGTCATCACGAGCTCACGCAAGCGCGGGCGCTGCAGGATCTCCTCGGGGCTGCGCCACGGCGTGGCGGCGATGGGGCCTTGCTGCTGCGGATTGTTGCCGAGTGCGATGACCTGGTAGACGCCGCGCAGCTCGTCGATCGGCATGGCGGCGAGGTTGCGCGCGGCGAGCAGCGCATACAGCATCTCCTCGCTGCCGAGCGCGTCGAGCGCAACCGATCGCTGCAGCCTGAATCCGGAGGCGCCGTCGACGACGGCCTGGTCGTAGAGGTAGTTGCGGCAGAGGTAGGCGGCGACGGCCTCGATGAGCTCGGCGACCGTGAACTCGCCGGCCGGCAGCGTGAGCCCGTCCTTTGCGGCGACGATGGCTCCGCGCGACGCCGTGCCAGGGGCCACGACTTGCTGCGTCAGGCCCGACGCCGTCAGCATGAGCAGGACAAGGCAGCCGCGCATCGTGGCCTCAGCGGCCCAGCGGCTGCGTGAGCTTCTGTTCGATGGCTGTGAGGCGGCGTTCGAGCGCGTCGATGCGTTCGCTGAGCGAAGGCGGCGCCTGCTCGGGCGGCGGCGGCACGTCGCAGGTCTTCAGCAGCCGGATGGCCGCGGCGACCTGATCGTTGTAGCCGCAGAGCAGCATGGCGCTGTTGTTGCCGACGTTGCCGAGGGTCAGCTGCGCGCCCCCGGCGGCGCCGCCGGTGCTCGCGAAGAATGGTCGCAGCGCATTCGTGGCGATCGTTGCGTTGATGTGCTTCAGCTCGACGACCGTCAGCACGGCCAGCTTGAGACCCGGGCGAGCGAGCACCTGCTCCGGCGTGCGCGACAGGGCCCGATTCGTGATCTCGCGCTGGCGTGGGCCGCAGATGGCGATGACCTCGTAGATCTGCTTCTGCTCGTCGAGCGCCGTCAGCGCAAAGCCACTTCGATACAGCACGCTGGTCAGGAAATCCTCGCAGCCCTGGAGGTCGGTCGCGACGCGGTTCTGGAGCCGGATCGTCGTGGAACCGCCGGCAGCCGCGATCTCCGGGTCGCTCGCGAGGATGTTCCAGCCGAGCAGGGCGGCGCTCCGGTCGATGAGATCGGTCATCTTGATCTCGCCGGGCTCCAGCACGAACGCCTGCTTCGGGTTCTTTGCCGGGGGATCCTGGCAGAGCGCGCACGGTGCAAGCAGGGTCAGGAACGCAACGAGGGGGCGGAAGGAGTTCATGATTGCTGCGATGGGTCCGCTGAGCTGACTCGCCGGGACGGGTCGTGGAGACTGGCCGCCAGACTGCGCTGGCCATGAGAATGGGCCGTCAGACTGCGACGCCGCGACATTCTTCCCCCGGCGTCCGAATCGCTGCAGCCAGCAGAGACACGAACCTCAGAGATCACCCATGCGCTTGCTGCGCACGAAGTTCGTGATCAGGCGGAAGGCCGACAGGTCCGGCACGCTCTTGCTCGCGCGCGGCGCGATCTTCCAGTAGGCCTCGGTGCGCGTCGCGCGCCACTTCTCGAACGTGAGGCCCATGTGGTCGACGGCATAGGCCTGGCGGTCCTTGTCGGTCTTGATCTCCGCCGGGGCCTTCTCGAGACCCTGCAGGTCGAAGTGGTTCACCGAGTCGAGGATCACGCCGTGGCCCGAATGGAACCACGCCGCGAGATTGCCCGAGCCCCAGCGCTCGGCGGCGTCGGGGCTGTCGATCAGCACTTCGCAGCGCTCGACGTCCACGACGTCGATCAGATGCGCGCCTTCGAGGTGGTAGATCGGCACGACGCCGGGCCCGAACACGCCGTTCAGCAGCGGGCTCTCGGCCTTGCACGGCAGCGCGCGCACGTCGTCGAGCACCTGGTCACGCGTGCTGGTCTTGCGGATCACGCCCGGGGCGACCTTGTCGATGGTCTCCCCGAGCGCCCAGCAGGAACCGAACAGGAAACCACCCGTGCGCACGAACCACGCGATCGGATCGACGTCGCCCGGCGTGATCTCGGCCGAGCAGTTCGACACGAAGATCGCTTCGGGATGCGCGCCGCAGGCCGAGACCTGGTTCTGCTCGGTGATGCGGTGCGCGATCTGGAGGTGTTCTAACAGCTGCTCGATGTGGTCGCCGCCCGGCCTCGGGCTCTTGAACACGATGACGTCGAGGCCGTCGTAGATCTCCTTGTCGGGAACGGCGTAGCCATACTTCTTCGCCTTGTCGATCGTCTCGCTGCGGTCGGTGAAGATGTGTTTGCCCTTGTTCTGGGTCCACCAGGCTCGCCACGCCTTCTGTTCGAACGGGACGTCGAACTTGTAGGAGATGGTCCGCATGGCCTCGTGCGCGGCGTGCGCGACGATCGTGTTGGTGTCGGTCATCGCTGCGATCAGCGGTTCGACGACGGTCTCGCGGTTCCAGTGCATGAGGCCGACGACTGCCGCGCCGCGGCGCATCCACTCGGTGTGCTGCAGCAGCTTCAGCAGCGGTTCGCCGGCCCGGTCGTCCTTGGTCTTGCCCAACGACACCGCGGCACAGACGGCCAGGTTCCAGCGCTGGCTCGTGAGCGCTTCGATCAACGCATCGCCAGCACCCTTGATGCCGGACTTGCCGAGCAGCACGATCGCGCGTTCCTTGACCACGTCGTCCGAGTCCTTGCTGACGATGTTCGCGAGCCATTGCACGGCCTCGGGCGTCGTGAGCGGACGCAACGCGACGACGGTCTCGACGAGCTGCAGTTGCGCGCGTCGATCGGTCTCGCGCTGGAACTGTGCGAGCGCCGCGGCCAGCGGCTCTTCGCCGCCGATGTCACGCAGGGCCCTCGCGGCCGCCGCGCGAGCTTCACCATCCTTCGTGCCCAGCGACGGCTGCAGCGCCGCGACCGCGCCCTTCTTGTCGAAGACGGGCTTGTCGCCGCGCGCGAGCAATGCGCACAGCCGCGCGCGGCGCGTCATCGGCAGCGCTTCCTGCCCCGCACCATCGAGCACGCTCTTGGCGAGTGCTGCGCGGTCGTCGGGAGCCGCTCCGATCACTGCGGCGAGCGCGCGCACGAGCCGTCGCTCGACGACGTCGTTCTGTCCGCCGCCACCGAGCATCTGCTGCAGCGGCTTCAGGTCCTCCTGCCTCGGGGCCGCCGCAACGGCGTCGAGCGCGCGACAGCGCACCACGAGGAACGGTTCGCCGAGCAGCGTGCGCAGCGCGTCAGCGCGGTCTGCCGCGCACTCGAGCCAGGCCATGGCCGCCGACTCGCGGACCGGCGCCTTCTCGTCGCGCAGCAGCTTCTTGAGCTTGTCGGCTTCGGCCAGCGGCTTCTGACCGCGGCTCACGAGCGCGAGCGCTTCCTGGGCCGCGACCTGGTCCTTGCCCTTGGCTCGCTTGTGGATGGCCGCGGCGGCTTCGGCGCCGTCGATCGCACCGAGTGCGACTGCCGCGGCCTGCCGGATGCGAGACACGTCGCCTTCGATCGCAAGCTCGATCAGCGGCTTCAGCGCCGCCTTGCTCTTGAGCTTGCCGAGAGCCATGGCGGTCCGCTCCTGGATCTCCCAGTCCTTCTCGGCCAGCAGTGGCAGCAGCAGCTTGTCGGCGTCGGGCTTGTCCGACGCTCCGGTGGCGTCGATGGCCGCAAGACGCGTGTCGATCGACTTGGCCTTCAGGTCGGCGCTCTTGTCGGCGGTGGCAGGTGTCTGCGCGATGCCAGGCGCAACGAGAACGAGCAGGATCGCGAGCGGACGGGAGTGACGGCGCGGCGAGGGTGCCATGGGGAGTCGGACAGGGTAATCACGGGAAGCGCCTGCGGCACGGCTTGCCGCCGAATCGGGCAAGAACGCGGTGGCCGGGGAGGTGCGCGTTGGAACCGATTCTAGCGACTGGCGCGACTCCACACTTCGCGAAGGTTGATCACGCTGTCGCGCAGACCGCAGAGCTGAACCCGTTCCCTGTGCACGGCGGGAGGTCCATAGACGCCGTGACGCGAGGTGTATTGTTCGAGCAGTTCGCCATCGGCGTCGACGATCCAGAACTCTGGGACCCCGGCGCGCTGGTACCGCTCGAGCTTGATGCGGCAGTCGTACTCGCGGTATTCCGGGGACAGCACTTCTGCGATCAAGTCGGGCACACCGGTCAGCTTCTTGTCGCCGATGATCGATCGGGTTCGCCGGAGCATCACGACCACATCGGGCTGCACGATCGTGCAAGGCCCCAGGTGCAGATCGATTCGGCAACCGAGAACCGTCCCGCGATCGGAAGCGTGGAGCAGATTCATCAACTCGTACATCAACCATCCCCGCACGCGCTGGTGACGGATGCTGGGTGCCGGATGGGAGAAGTGTCGCCCGTCGATGATCTCGTGGATCAACCGGTCGGCGGGGATGCGGCAGTAGTCCGCATAGGTCCAGCGCTTCCGTGGTCGTCGTGCCGTGGTCGTCATGATCCGTTCGCGAGGTTCGTCGCATCGGAGCATAGCCACTCCTTCGGACCAGCGCGGGCCGTCACGGCCGGCGGCGCCCGTGGCTTGTGCATCAACGGGGGCAACGATCGCATCTGCGGAATGCGAGCACGGGGCTATCGCTCGATTGCAGCCGAATCAGGCGAGAATGGGTGGACTCGGGCGCTACCAGACCTTGCGCAGGTCGAGCTCGATGCCGCGGAAGACGCGCAGTCGGATGCGGTCGGTCGCGATGATGGGTGCCGTGTAGGTGCCGTGCCGCAGCACGAGCTGCTCGATCAGGTGTGCGTCGGGATCGACGAGCCAGAACTCGCGCACGCCGGCGCGTTCGTACCGGTCGCGCTTGGTGCGTCGGTCGTAACTGCGGTTGGACGGCGACAGGATCTCGATGAGCAGGTCGGGCACGCCGGTGAGTTTCTTGTCGCCGATGATGCAGCGGCTCCGCGGTCGCAACACCACAAGGTCCGGTTGCACGACGCTGCCGGGGCCGAGGTGTACGTCGATGGGGGCGTCGAGAACGATGCCGCGACCGCGATCCCTGATCAGGGTCCACAACTGGTGCTGTAGCCCACCCGAAACCAGCTGGTGGTAGGGGCTAGGCGCGGGATTCACGAAGTGCCTCCCGTCGATGATCTCGTGCCGGTTGCGATCGGCGGGGATGCGGCAGTAGTCCGCGTAGGTCCAGCGCTTCCGTGGTCGTCGTGCCGTGGTCGTCATGCTTTGGTCGGGGAGCTCGTCGCATCGAAGCATAGCCACTCCTTCGGGACGGCGCGGACCGTCATGGCCGGCGTGCCCATGCCTTGTGCTCCAACGGGGGCAAGTTTGCGTCTGGGGATGTAGCGCGGGACGTCTCAGTAGATCTGCGTCGCGATCCCGTCGACGAACGTCACGCAGAAGCTGTGTTCGCCCGCTTCCCATTGCCAGGTGCGCGTGTGCTCTTTGCTCTCTTCTACGCAGCTCGGCATGCCGAAGCGTCTGATCGTACCGCGTCACCTCGGCGCTGGCATGCCGGTGGACCACGGAGCCACGGAGCCACGGAGCCAGCGATCTCCACGATCACTGGAACATGACAGCAACCCCGTCGACGAACGTCATGCCCAGGAGATGCCTGTCGCCATCGCGCCAGGCCCAGTAGATGCTGTGATCCTGGTTCACTCCTATGTCGCTCGGCATGCCGAAGCGCTCGAGCACCTGCTGCTGCGTCAGCAGGAACAGGGAACGGCGGGCCGTCTGAAGCACGGTCTTGTCCTCGGAGTTCAGCTGCTCGCTCATTTGCGCCAGCGAGTGTGTCTGCATCGGCGGGATCGGCGTCGCGCGCGCCGGCGCGAACGCGCTGCCCATGTTCTTGCGCATTGCTGCCAGTTCGTGTTCGAGCGCCTCGATGCGTGCGGTGAGCTCGGTCGTCGCGTCGGCGACGGCCGTGCGTTCGGCGCCCGCCGGCATCTGCGGCGCCGCCGCCCCCGACGCGCGCGGCATGGCCTCCAAGGCGCTGGCCAGCCGGTCGAGTCGATCGAGCAGCTGTTGCGCCACCGCTGCATCGAGCAGAGCCGGCGGCGTGGGTGGGGGTGTCTCACCGCAAGCCGTGAGGCCCAGCGTCAGGGCAAGAACCCATCCGACTCGATCAGCTCTCTTGCGTCGCATCGTGTCTCCAGGTGTTGCGATGCTACTGCGTTCGCTCAGCGCTGCCACGCGCGCGGCAACAGCCGGCCCTTGCCGACGATGCTTCGCGGCACCGTGCCCGCGTCGGCCGCTTGATGGAGGCAGTTCCTGGATGAGCAGCGACTAACGAGGCCCATAGTCGATCGAGGTCGCGAGACCGTCGAAGAACGTCACAGTGCACCATTGTTGGTCGAGCCGCCAAGTCCAGTAGCGCGTGTATGCGTTGGGCGCACCCACCTCGCTCGGCATGCCGAAGCGCTGGAGCAGCTGCTGTGGCGTGAGCCCGAACACGGAACGGCGGGCTTCGAGAATCACGACTTGGTCCTTCGATGCCAACTGGCTCTTCACCTGGCCCAAGACGTTCGCCTGCAGCGGTAGAACGGGGGCCGTGCGCGCGGGAGCGGACGAGTTGCTGCTGTGCGCGCGCAGCATCACGATTTCGTGTTCGAGGGCCTCGATGCGGGCTTCGAGTCCGTTCGCCGGGTCGACGACGCGCGTACGTTCGGCTACGGCCTCTACAGGAACGGCCGGTGTCCCTGTTGGCCGGGGAATCGCCTCCAAGGCACCAACGAGCCGATCGAGGCGATCGAACAGCTGCTGCGCGGTCGCGGCATCGAGTCCACGTGCCGGCGCGGGTGGCGGCGTGTCGTCGCATGCACAGAGGCCGAACGACAGGACAGCGATGAGAACGCATCCGGACCAACCAGTCCTCTTCGGTTGCATGATGCCTCCGTGGCGCTCGATGGTATCGCGCTTCTCAGCGCTGCCACGCGGGTGGCAACAGCCGTCGCTTGCTGTCGATGCTGCGCGGCACCGTGCCGGCGTCGGGCGACTTGAAGTCGCGGTCCCAGAGCTGGCACGTGACTTCCTTGTGCATCTGGTCGAGCCCCTCGCAGTAGTTCGTGAACAGACAGCGCCGCACCTCGGCGCCGCGGCCGAGCCGCATCTTCTCCCACCAATCGGGGTCGGCGAGGCTCTGCCGCGCGGCGGCGACGAGGTCGGCCTGGCCCGCGCGCAGGATCGCTTCAGCCTGCGCGAAGTCGCAGATGCCGCCCGACGTGACGACAGGCGTCGTGTTACCGGTCGCGCGCACCGCGGCGCGGATCGCCGCGGCGAGCGGCACGTTGCGGCCGAAGGGTCCACGCGCATCGCTGCGCACGGTCGGCATGCACTCGTGGCCCGACGGTCCCGTGTATGGATAGGCGGCTTCGCCGACGTGCGGCTGCTTCGCATCGTCGAACTTGCCGCCCTTGCTGATCGAGAGGTAGTCGAAGCCCGCGCGCGCGAACGCGACGCCGTGGCCGACCGCGTCCTCGAGGTGGCTGCCCGCGTCGATCACCTCGTCGCCGAGGAAGCGCACGCCGACGCAGAAGTCCGCGCCGACGCGCGCGCGCACGGCCGCGAACACCTCGAGCGGCAGGCGCAGCCGCGCGGCCGGCGAGCCGCCATAGCCGTCGTCGCGCACGTTCGTGCGCGAGAGGAACGACGCCATCGTGTAGGCATGCGCGTAGTGCAGCTCGACGCCGTCGAAGCCTGCGGCGCGCGCGCGCGCCGCGGCGTCCGCGAACAGACCGGGCAGTACCTTGGGCAGCTCGCGGATGTGCGGCAGGTGCAGGTCGTTCACCTCTTCGCGGTAGCCGAACGCGTAGTCGCGGAACTCGCGCGCCGTCAGGATCGCACGCAGCGCGTCGTCGTCGCAGCTCGCGAGCTGCGTGCGCAGGCTTGCTTCGTCGGCAGCGGCCTCGGCGCCGAAACGCTCGCGCACGGCATCGCGATGGCGCTCGGTGACGGCGAGGAACCGCGCGAAGAACTTCGCCTGCTCGGGCCGCCGGCGGATCGCCAGGAAGTCGAGGACCTGCAGGAACAGCCGCGTGCGGCCGCCGCTGCGCGCGCGCACCGTCGCTGTGAGCTCGCGCAGGCCCGGCACGAAGCGGTCGTGGCCGACGCGCAACAAGGGACCGCTCGGCACGTCGCGGATGCCAGTCGCCTCGACGACGAGCACGCCGGGGCAACCTTCGGCGAAGCGGCCATACCAATCGAGCACGTTCCTCGTCACGAAGCCGTCGTCGGTCGCACGCCACGGCACCATCGCGGGCACCCAGGTCCGCGTCATCGCGGTCACGGGGCCGAGCGCGATCGGCGAGAACAGCAGCGAGCGCGCGGCTTCGTCGGCGGTCGGCCAGTGGGCCTCGGGCACCTTGTGTCGCACGACCGGCTGCGGGTCGACCATGGCGACTCAGCGGCCGCGCTGCTTCGGTGGTTCGCGGAACCCCTTCGGAGCGCGGCGCACCTGACCCATCGACTGCGGTGGCTGTTCGAGGCCGAGCGCGTACCACTGCATGTCGAATGCCTGCATCGTCATCCTCGTGCGGTTCTGCAGGCGAAGCATGTTGTCCTTCGTCGGCGCGTTGTTGGGGTCGCGCTTCAAGAACTTCGCGAGCAGCGCCTGGGCCTCGTCACTGCGCTCGACCTTGTGCAGCATCCACGCGTAGGCGTTGTACAGCATCGCGTGCTTCCTGTTGACCGCCGCGGCGAGTTGCAGGATCTCGAAGGCGCGTTTGTGGTCGCCGTTCTTGAAGTGGATGCAGGCGAGCAGCAGCCGCGCGTCCGCTGCGCGCGCCGACGCGCCTTCGAGCAGTTCCATCGCCTTGTCCTTCTTGCCCGAGTGGTAGGCGAGCAAGCCCATCTGCGCGAGCAGCTGGCCGCGCAGCAGCGGGATCCACTTGCCCATGGGCAGCATGTCCTCCAGGCTCTGCATCGCGAGATCCCACTGGCCTGCCTGCATCTGCCTCTGCACGGCGGCCATCGCGGGCTGCAGGCGCGAGGAGAAGCGCCGCGCGAACAGGATCCAGCCGACGACGAAGAAGATCAGCGAGAAGAAGATCGCCCAGCCCCATCCCCACCAGTCGAGGAGGAAGCCGCCGAAGCCCAGGGACAGGGCCAACGCACTGCAGAGGATGACGGAGTACACGGTGTGCCGCCCAGGATACGGCAGTGGCGCCCCGCCAGCGAACGGAACGTCGTCAGCGGCCGCGCGGCGGCGCCGATGCGGGCTGCGCCGAGGCGGGGTGGTCGTCGAGCAGCTGGCGCAGCGCTTCGATCTTGGCCAGCAGGATCTGCTGCTCGAGCTTCGCCTTCTCGATCGACAGCTCGACGATGCGGGCCTCGAGCTCGCGGCCATGTTGCCGCAGCGCTTCGCTCTCGGCCTCGGCCTGGGCGCGCATCGTGCGTTCCCTCTGCAGGTTGCCGCCTTCGCGGTCGAGCTGCGCCCTCAGGCTCTGGTTCTCGGCGGTCAGCTGATCGGCCCGCTTCTCGAGCGCGACGTGGCTGTCCTGGAGGGTCTTGTACTCGGTGAACAGCAGGTTCTGCTTGGGACCCCAGTAGATCTCCTCGTCCGTGGCAGTGCGCGCGAGGTGATCGGGCGGATCGGTCGCCTTGTGCTTGCGCGACTCCGCAGCGTTGCAGCCGCACAGCAGCAGCAGCGCCAGGGTGGGGAGCAGGCGGATCGGCGTGGGGGACATGTCGGGCCTCTCTTCGGCTCGGTGGCCGGCGCGGCTGTAGTCCCGCTCGCAAGGGAGCTTCCTCGCTCGCGACCTACTCGCTTTCCTTGAGCTTGAGGCGCAGGCGCTCGGTGGCGCGGGTCAGGATCTGGCTCACCCTCGATTCGGTCACGCCGAAGATCTCTCCGATCTCCTTCAAGAAGAGCTGCTCGTGATAGTAGAGCACGACGACGTGGCGGTCGGTGTCCGGCAGCTCGGCGATGGCCCTCGCCAACCGCTCGAGGCGTTCGCGGCCGTCGGCGTGGTCGCCAGGATCCACCGTGTCGCCGTCGGCGAGGTGGTTCGACAGCGCGCTGGTTTCTTCGTCGCCACCGTGGTGCTCGTCGATCGACAGCAAGCGCGTCGTGTGCAGCGCCTGCAGGTCCTCGTCGAGCTCGAGCTCCGTGCAGTGCATCGCGAGAGCCAGCTCGGCCAGGCTCGGCTCGCGGTCGAGCTGAGCCCTGAGCTTGCTGTTCGTGCGGTCCATTCGGCGCAAGCGGTCGCGGCGATTGCGCGGCACAGGGTCGTGCTTGCGCACTTCGTCGAGGATCGCGCCGCGGATCGCCGTGTAGGCGAACGTCTTGAACGAGGCGCCCCTCGCAGGATCGTAGGTCGTGGCGGCGTGCATGAGGCCGATCACACCGACCGAGTAGAAGTCCTCGCGGTCGAGAGAACCGGGCATCGTGACCGGCAGCCGTGCGACGACGTAACGGACCAGCGGCAGATACTGTTCGACGAGCTGATCGCGTTCCGCGGTCGAACGCGTGAGTTTGGTCGCGCGTGTACTCACGCGTCGTCCCCCGCGCTCGTCGGTGCCTGGCTGCCGGTTCCCAACTTCATGTCTTTCGCCGGCTCGGCTCATCGGCATGCGGCAGGGCCGGACTGAGGTTGAGCGGCGGAGGATCCGGCGGGATCGGGGCTTGCCCGAGGTCGGGGTGACCTGATCCGGGAATGCGCGGAAGGACTGTCTGCTTCTTCGACGCCTCCTGTCGCTGTGTCTCTCTTCAGGGCGCTCCAGGCCGGAGCCGCACCATCGGCGTTGCGGGCACGGTCGCCAATCGACCGCGCGTCATCTCGGGCAGCTCCGCGAGCACCGCCGCACAAAGGCTGCGGAGATCCTCGAGCCCCGGGCCCTGGCCGAACAGCGCGATCGGCCGCTGTTCGGCAATGCTGAGCTCGACCAACGCGTCCTGCGCGACCCAGCCGCACAGCCGGGTCTCCGCGCTGAGGAACTTCTTGGCCACTGCGCCGAGCTTGCGCGCCGTTCGCATCGCCTCCTCCCTGCTGCGCACGCGGTTCACGACCAACTGCGGCAGCGACTGCCCGCGTTGTTGCAGCACCTTGCACAGGGCATACGTGTCCGTCAGTGCCGCTGCATCCGACGTCGTCACGGCGAGCACGAGGTTCGCGCGCTCCACGACCGAGAGGGTTGCTCGCCCGATGCCGGCGCCCGTGTCGCAGACCGCGACGTCGAAGTCCTTCGCGATCTCGCCGATCGCGATCAGCGCATGGTCGAGCAGGCCCTGGTCACCGCCAGCCAGAGCGGTCGAACCCGAGCGTCCGAGCAGCACCGCCATGCCGCCTGGTCCATCGACGAGCGCCTCGCGCATCGGACACAGGCCAGCGGCCACGTCTTCGAGATCGCGGCTGCAGCCGAGTCGCAGGTGCACCGCGACGTTTCCGCATCCGGGATCGAAGTCGACGAGCAGCGTGCGATAGCCGGCGCGGCAGAGCAGGATCGCGAGATTCACCGCGAGCGTCGTCTTGCCGACGCCGCCCTTGGCTCCAGCGATGGCGAGCCACGGCGTCGCCGTGGGCCGCGGCAGCAACAGTCCTTTCGCTTGCGTGGTCGTCATGGGCCAACCCCCGCGACTTCGCTGTCGAACGCGGCCTGCGCGATCGCGAGCGCATCGGCCGCGACGATGTCCGCCGGCACCTCGGGTCCGATGCAGAGGTGCGACAGCCGCAGGCCCTGCTCCACGACGGCCGCCAGGGACTCCCCAGGTGCTGTGGTCTCGTCCCATTTGGTCAGGCAGACCGCGTCGATGCCGAGCGGTTCATACGCGTCGAACAGGACCTTGCAGTCGCGCGCGCGCGTGCCCGCGGCGAGACACAGCAGCGCGCTGCAACCGCCTGCCCGCAGCTTTTCTTCGAGCAGCGGCATCGCCGTGCTTCGGCCGCTGCCCGTGGTGTCGACGAGAATGCGATCGCAGTCGGCGTGTTGTTGCAGCGCGGCCCGCAGGTCGGCGGCGGTGACGGCCACTTCGCACGGGACGTCCATCAGCGTCGCGAACGCACGCAGCTGTTCGACGGCTGCCACGCGGTAGGTGTCGAGCGTCACGACCGCGACTCGTTCGCCGCGAGCCTTCGCGCGGGCGGCGAGCTTCGCGAGCGTCGTCGTCTTGCCGACGCCGGTCGGGCCGACGACCGCGAGCGTGCGGAACACGCCTTCACCGCTCTCGACGCGCGGCTCCGTGCAGACGAGCGCGCTCAAGACGCGGCTCGCCAGAGTTCGCAGCGCAGGATCGCCGGGCCGCGACAGATCGACACGCGTGCTGATCAAGGCGCCTTCGACCGCGCGCAGCACCGCGAGCGACACGCCGAAGTCGGTTGCCAGCTCGGCCAAGGGCCGGAAGCCGTGCGTCCAACTCGACAGGCTCGTGGAGCCAGCCTGGTCGCGTTTGCCGGCCACGGGCCGGCGCGCGGTCAGCACGAGGTAGCCGGTGCGGGTCTGCTTCGTCTCGACGACGAGAGCATCGGGCCCGCGCTCGCGGGTCACGCGGTCGAGGGCCTCCGGCAAGGTCCTGGCTTCGATTCGATCGAGCAACATGGGTTCTCCTGGGGTTCGTCCGCGAGGCAGGCTCGTGGTCAGGCGCGTCCGACTCGCTGCAGCAGCGCCCTGAAGTCGTTGAGACGGCGGCCCGTGCGCACGGACGGTGCGGCTTCCGGCACCTCGCCGACGCCGGCGGGGACGCGGCCAGTCTCGAGCAGCACGAGCCCACCTTCGTGTTCCGCGACCAGCAGGATGCGGTCGTCGAACTCGATCGCGTGCACGGCCTTTCGCGCGGACAACCGCAGCGTCTGTCGCAGCGTCACGACGGCTGCGCGCGGCGGCTGGCCGCGTTGCCGCAGGCGCGGCACGAGTCCGCAGGCGCCGAGCAGCACGAGGCCGAGAAGCGCCATGACGAGCAGCGCGCCGGTCGTCTGCCAGAGGTCAGGCCAGCTCCACGCGGGTGTCGCAGCGGACTGCATCGACAGCGGGCCGAGCACGAGCAGCGCGGCCACGAGTGGGGGGATCAGGAGCCAGTTGGGGATCGCTTTCATCGGTGGGTTCTCGCCTCTGCTCCGCACCCGACGTGCCAGGTGCTCGACCACCAGATGTTGTGCAAAGCGACCGGCTGCAGCGGACCGACCCGGCGCCGGGCGCAACACTCGTCGCCGGATCGTACGACGATGCGGCGCGCTCGCGCGAGTTGCACACTACGCTGGTCGAAACATGGCTCGCACCGCGTTCGACGAACTCGTGCACCGCGTCAACAACCTGCTCGGCACGATCGAGATCCAGGCCGAACTGGCCCGCAGCGAAGGCACGCTGCCTGCCCACGTGAGTGCCGTGGCGCACATCGTGGAGTCGGCTGTCCGAACACGCGAGGATCTGATGCGCCTGCGCGCTGCGGCCGAGAAGTCGACAGACCGTTGAGCGCGTTGCCCCGAGAGCTGGCCGAGGCCGTCGATCAGGCGGTCGTCACAGCGCGTGGCAACGGAGGCAGGATCGAGCCGAGCTTCAGCGAGAGATCCTCCTCTTCGCACGGGAACCCGAGGATCACGTCCGCCTGGGCCATGAACGCCATCACGACGCGCTGGCGCGAAGGCTGGTGAATCAGCAGCACGACTCGCGTGGAGCTGGACATCTCCTTGATGCGGCGGCACCAATCGAATCGCCGATCCTCGCCGGGAGGCACGTCGAGCAGCACGACCTCGTTCTTGTGCGCGGCTGGGTTCGGGATCTCACCACGGCCGTGTCGCCGCAGGTCGAAGCCGACGCGGCGGCAACTGCGCCGCAGCGTCGGGAACACTTCGGGCTGGAGCACGAATGCCGCGATCGTGCCGCGAACCGGCGCCGCCGGGATGCCCTCGAACCCCTCGTCGTCCTTGACGGCGGCACTCGCGCCGCTGCTCGGGCCGCCGCGCGTCTCCGCTGCCGTGTCGTTCGGCTCGAGCGGAGCCTTGTTCCACGCCTCGGCCGTGAGGCGATCGACCACGATCCTGCCGATCGACTCGGGATGATCGCCGATCGTCAGCTTGAAGCTGAACGCGACGAGCGGCTCGGTGCCGAACAGGCCCTTGTCGAGACCGGGCTGCACGACGCCGTGATCCTGCATGCGCACGTCGATGTTGGCAATCTGGGCGCGCAGCACGTTGCCGAAACCCGCGAACAGCACGTTGCCGAGCTCGCCGAACGCCTGCGCGTCTTCCGTCTCGAACGTGGATCTCGTGCGGCGCTCCGCGATGACCTCGTCGGCCCACAGCATGAGGTGCCCGGCCATCGCGACGGCATCCGGCAGATCGAACAGCACGTAGAGCACGCTTCCGGCGAAGCCCTTCTCCATCATGCCGCGCGCGAGGGCGCTGGGCTTCTCGATCCCGGCGACGAGCGTCGCCACCTCGATCATCTCGGGCTCGAGCGATTCGACGACGATCTCGCGTCCGACCAGCGGTCCCAAGGATCCGCGGATCGATTGGGCGAGCATCGCAAAGAGCTGCTTCAGCTCCTCGCCAGTTCCCTGCTTGAAAGTAGTGGCCGACATTGCTTGCGCGGCGTCGTTCCGACCCGCCTGTCACTTCAGGAAGGGTCCGATGGTGCTCTGGATGGTTTCGGGGGTGAATGTCCTGTCGAGGTTGCCCTCGACGACCTCGACGAGGATCAGGTCGAAGGTGCGCGACTCGAGCGCCGCTCCGGGTTCCTCGACCTCGAGCTCGATGGCGTCGCGCACCTCGGTCGATCGGGCGCCCGCAACGCCGGTGTGCCCGATGCGCCGCATGATGGGCTTCCGGAGGCTTGCCGATTCATCGACGGTCAGGATGTGCATGGCCAAGAGCGCGCAGGATCGGGCTATCGGCCGCGGAGCGCGGCGGGATTCAGTGGTTTTGCGGCCGATCGGGTTCGACGACGGCGCGTGCGTGCCTCCGTTGCCATGGCGCTTTCGCGCCGAGGCCCTCGTGGAGTCACGCGAGGTGGCTCAGCCAACCACGTTCTGGGGCCGATCCATCTGCGCTTTCAGCCGCGCCATGACGTTGCTGTGGATCTGGCAGACGCGCGACTCGGTCAGCTCCATGATCTCGCCGATCTCGCGCATCGTCAGCCCCTCGTAGTAGTACATGAGGATGATCAGGCGCTCCTTCTTGGTCAGGCTGCCCGTGATCGTCTCGAGCGCGTCGTGCTGCTGGATCGTGTCGACGGGATCCACCGACTTGCGGTCGGCGAGGATCTCGACCTTCTCCATCTCCTTCTCCTCGTCACCGTCGTCCCACTTCTCGGAGAGCGAGAAGATCGTCTTCGCGTTGGCCTCGGCTTCGTGCGATTGGAGCTCTTCGAGCGTGATGCCGAGCGTCGCGGCGATCTCGGCCTGATTCGGCGCGCGGCCGAGCTCGCCTTCGAGCTGACGGATGGCCCGGTCGAGCCGGTGCGCCTTGAGACGCACGAGGCGCGGCACCCAGTCCTGCGAGCGCAGCTCGTCGAGGATCGAACCCCGGATGCGTGTCGTGCAGTAGGTCTTGAACTTGATCCCGCGCGACAGATCGAAGCCGTTGATCGCGTCCATCAGGCCGAACGTGCCGGCCGAGCTCAGGTCGTCGAGCTCGATCGACTTCGGCAGCGTCTGCAGCACGCGCTCCGCGATGGCTCGCACGAGCGGCATGTGGTACTCGATCAGCGTGTTGCGCAGGTTCTCGTCGCGCGTCCGCTTGTAGGTCTTCCAGATCACCTCGAGATCCACTTCGGACACGGCGGCGTTCGGGCTCGGCTGCGCTGCGGGCGTGCTGCGCGGATTCCGGGTCTCGCGCGCCAGAGCCTTGAGACGCGGGGTGGGGGTCGCGGGGCGGGAAGACGTGGGGAGCGCAGCGGACTTTGCCATGATCAAGACTCCAGCGGAGCAGTTGCTGTGGAAGGGAGAGAAGGAATCGGCGGCGACCATTCCTGGATTCCCTTCCCCCTGGCACCACGACTCGACGTCGGGTGGCTGGAGTCGATCGCGAGCTGCAAGGCTGCGGCCGTTCTGAGCGCAGCGTCGCACCGATCGGGGAACCGATCGGCCGTTTCGCGCGCGGCCGGAGCGATGACTAACCCTCGCTTCATTTCGGGAACCAGGCTGCCATGGCCGGCGGGAACCGGCGGAAGGCCCTATGGCTTTGCGTCTCCGACTTTCGTCGGGTTTGCCTTTTCGAGAAGCACTGCTGAGTTCTCAGACCACTGAGAGCTCAGTAACCAAAAGAACGACAGTGGCCCATGATCGGCGCGAGCCTTGCGGCGGTTGAGTTGTTTCTTGAGAGAAACTCACAAGTCGCCACCGCACACACGCTTGTGAAGGCAGAAAAACCGCGGCCTGGGAGGGAGCTACGACACCGGTACCAACGCCTCGACGCGGTGGGGGGAGAGACGCTCGCGGCCCTTCAGGAAGCAGAGTTCGACCACGACGGCGCACGCTGCGACCTTGCCACCACAACCTTCGATCAGCTTGCACGCTGCTCCCATGGTGCCGCCGGTTGCCAGCAGGTCGTCGACGAGCAGCACGCGTTCCCCGGGTTGAATCGCATCTTGATGCATCTCGATCGCGTCGGTGCCGTACTCGAGCACGTATTCGACGCGGTTCGTCTTCCACGGCAGCTTGCCGGGCTTGCGCAACGGGAAGAAGCCGACCCCGAGCCGCATGGCCAGCGGGACCCCGAACAAGAAGCCCCGGGACTCGACGGCACCGACCTTGTCCACGCGGCCGAAGTCGAACGCCGCGAGGCGGCTGATCGCGACCGTCATCGCTTTTGGTGAGGCCAACAGCGGCGTGATGTCCTTGAACACGATGCCCGGCTTCGGGAAGTCGGGCACGTCGCGTAGGAACTTCGCTAGGTCCATGTGGCTATCCTGCCGCGGCAGCCGAGAAAGCGCGAGGGCTGGCGCCCTCTCACTTCTTCGGCGTGCCGGGGGCAACAGGCGCCGCGGCGCCGCTGCGTTCCCGCTCGGTGCCGGACAGCACGCGGGCTCCTGGGATGTTGCTCACGTCGGGCTGATCCGCAGTAATCGGGCGCTGTGGCTCACGGCCCTCGATCGCCTTGGCGGGTTGCGCCGGCCGGGTCTGCGTCTTCGCGAAGGGCTGCCGCTCCATCGGAGGCGCGGAAGCGCTTTGCGCGACAGGCGCGGCGGCGCCGCTGCGTTCGCGTTCGGTGCCGGACAGCACGCGGGCTCCCGGGATGTTGCTCAGATCGGGCGTATCCGCGCTGATGGGGCGCTGCGGCTCACGACCTTCGATGGCCTTCGCCGATTGCTGCGTCTTGGCCGGTTGTTGCGCCTTGGCAGGCGGCTGCGTCCTCGCAGGCTGTTGGCCCGGCGTGGCAGCAGGCTTCGCCTTGCGCGTCCCGGGCACCGGCGCCGGCCGTTGCCGGGTATTGTCGAAACGCCGCGCCGGCAGGGCCGTCTTGGGCGCACGCACCGCGGGGGTGGTCGTCTGGGCCGGCTGGGCAGTCTGCGTCTGGTCCGTCGACTCCGTCGGTTCGGCCGGCTCGGCGCCGGCAACCGTCAGCACGTTGCCGAGCACTTCACGGTTGCTGTCCAGCCAGGTGCCGATCAGACGCGAAGCCATGAACAGCGGTGCCACGCAGAGCGGACCGGCCGCAGCGATCTGCACCCACACGGCGACTCCCATCGTGAACCAGATCACGAGCGCGCCGGGTACGAACAGCCCGCAGATGATGCCGGCGAGCCCGCAGTAGGACTTCCCGCCTCGTGTGACGCCGCGCAGCAGCCTGACGGGCGACAGGGCGGTGAAGTCGGCATGCAGCTGCCGGAACGCCCATGCGAGTGGCACGAAGAACGCGCCGATCAGCAGCGGCGGCAGCGACGTCGCGATCGGAGCTCCGAGAGCGAGGGTGATCACGCCCGGCCCGAGCAGCGGCAGGATGACTACCAGTCCGTCCAGGGCGAAGCGGCGCGCGTCGTTGACGATCTGTTGGAACGAGGGCACCGGCGGCACGTCGCCGTTGCCTTCGCTGCTGGCGATCATGATCTGTCGCCCCATGGCTCCCACGACCGCGAGCACGCAGAGACCCGGCACCACGGTGATCGCGGCGAGCATCCATCCGCCGCCCGTGAGGATTCCTCCGGCCACCAGGATGATCGGGAACGCCAGCGTCGTCACGAGCACGAGCAGCGGCATGTGCTGGTGGAACAGATACTGCATCGCGTCGGTGACGTGATCGCCGAGCGTGTAACCCGGGTGCGCGGTGTCGGCAGAACTGGCCTTCTCCTTCTTGGCCATCCGTGCGGCCGCAGCGTTGCCCTGGCCCTTCTTGGGGTTCACGAGGCCCTGGCGCCGCAGACGATGTTCGACCGTCTTGAGGACGTGCGGGTTCACGATCTTCCCGAGACAACGAAGAGCCTCTTCGTTGTGGCCGAGCTCGGCGCTCACCAGTGCGAGGTCCTTCCAGAGCTCGTCGGACTCGAGGCCGCGCTCGATCGCCCGATGGATGCTCGCATAACGCTGTTCCGGTGACTCCACGGGCGGAGTGGCATGAGTTTCAACTTCCACGGATCTCTCCTTTTCTGTCGGACTTTCGGACACTGCGGCAGCCATTCATCGGCTCGGTGGACCGCGGTCTTGACCCGCGTGTCCCATGGCAGGACCACGTCGCGGGCCCGTGCGGTGCCCGGCGGGCCAAGTGCCGCGGTTCTCGCGATGCGACCGGGCGATCCCTTGCTCGCGCGATGGCCAGAGCCGAGACTCAGGGTTCCTGATGAAGGTCTTCCTCTGCCGCCCGCGCGGGTTCTGTGCCGGCGTCGAACGCGCGATCGAGACGGTCGAACGCGCGATCGCCAAGTTCGGCCGCCCCGTCTACGTCCGCCACGAGATCGTGCACAACAAGATCGTCGTGAGGGACCTCGAACAGAAGGGCGCGATCTTCGTCGACGACCTCGCCGAGGTTCCGCCGGGCAGCCACGTGATCTTCAGTGCCCATGGCGTGGCGCCTTCGGTCTTCGCGCAGGCCGGCAGCCTGCAGCTGCATGCGATCGATGCGACCTGTCCGCTCGTCACCAAGGTGCACGTCGAAGCGCGCCGCTTCGCCGACAAGGGCATGACGATCCTGCTCATCGGGCACGCCGATCACGTCGAAGTCGAAGGCGTGGTCGGAGAGGCTCCCCAGCAGACCATCGTCGTCGCGACGCCCGAGGAAGCGGAACGCGTGCAGGTGCCCGATCCGAAGCGAATCGCCGTGCTGACGCAGACGACGCTCAGCGTCGACGAGGCCATGCGGGTCCTGCACGTGCTGAGGCGCCGGTTCCCGGGGCTCAACACGCCGCGCAAGGAAGACATCTGCTACGCGACGACGAATCGCCAGATGGCGGTCAAGAACCTGCGTGGCAAGGTCGACCTGTGGGTCGTCATCGGCGACCGCATGAGCAGCAACAGCAACCGGCTGCGCGAGATCGCCGCCGAGTCCGGTGTGCCGGCGCGCATGGTGCTCGGCGCTTCCGAGGTGCAGCGCGAGTGGTTCGAAGGCGTGGCCAACGTCGGGATCACTTCGGGCGCCAGCACACCCGAGAGCAGCGTCTCGGCCGTCGTGGATCGGCTGCGCAGTCTTGGCGCCACGTCGGTCGAGGAGATCGATGGCATCCCGGAGATGATCGAGTTCATGCTGCCTCACGAGGTGCGTTGACGCGATGCGGGTCGCGCTCGGCCAGATCGACACGACCGTCGGCGACTTCGCCGGCAACAGCGCGAAGATCGTCGAGTACGCGGAGCAGGCGGCGTCCGGCGGCGCCGAGGTCGCGATCTTCCCCGAGCTCGCCGTCTGCGGTTACCCACCCGAAGACCTGCTGCTGAGCAGCGGTTTCCGGCAGGCGCACGACGAAGCGTTGGCACAGCTGAGCCGGCGCGTGCCGCGCAGCCTCGACGTCCTCGTCGGGTGCGTCACCGAGAACGCGACCGCAGCCGTGCAGGGCGGCCGTCCGCTGCACAACTCGGTCGCGCTGCTGCAGGGCGGTGAACATCGGATCGTCGCCAGGAAGTGCCTGCTGCCGACCTACGACGTCTTCGACGAGTCGCGTTATTTCGAACCGTGGCGCACGCCGGAGACCAACATCGTGACGCTGCGCGGCCGGCGGGTCGGGATCGTGGTCTGCGAGGACGGCTGGAACGACGAGCACTTCTTCGACCGCCGCAGCTACGCGACGGACCCCGTGGAGCGCGTCGTGCGCGGCGGCGCCGAGATCGTCGTGAACCTCAGCGCGAGCCCGTGGGCGGCCGGAAAGGAAGTGTTCCGCCATCGCA
>Ga0111538_10002709_pt1 | contig 24872 bp, 18 predicted proteins | sample SoiMethybrSBSTD1_FD_79669 | JGI IMG/M metagenome (GOLD analysis project Ga0111538, IMG submission 79669) | Bulk soil microbial communities from a Populus tree surrounding site in Tennessee, USA - Soil MetaG P. TD hybrid SBSTD1 (version 2)... | ecosystem: Environmental > Terrestrial > Soil >...
AAGCTCTTTCGAGCTCTGACCTTCGCGCCTTCGCGGTTCGAGTTCTTGGCGCAGGCCGTTTGGCGGCCTTGGCGGATTTGGCGGTTCAAATCTCCGAACCGAGATGTGACGAATCGTGAGAGGGGTCTGCTAGGGGCTGCCGGCCCGGGGCAGCTCGACCGGAGATCCCTGCTGGTGCTGGCTGACGCGACGCGTTATGCTCTGAATGACGATTCATTCAGGAGGGCGACATGAGCCAGGACGTCAATCGGTACCGCTGCGACCTCCGCGACATTCGCTTTCTCCTGTTCGAGCAGTTCGGCCTGGGTGATCTCCTGGGCCGCGCGCCCTACGGCGACTGGGCGGAGGGGGACGTGGACGCCATCCTCTCCGGCGTCTACCAGTGGTCGTGCGACGTCATCGGCCCGCTCAACGCGGTCGGTGACCGGGTCGGGTGCACGCTCGAGAGCGGACGGGTCAAGACGCCGCCCGGCTTCCGCGAGGCGTGGAAGTCGCTCTACCAGGCCGGATGGCGCGGCCTGGGCGTCTCGCCCGAGCACGGCGGCCAGGGCGGCCCGATGGCGGTGGCGCTGATGGCGAGCGAGATGATGAGCGGCGCCAACACCGCCTTCAACATGTACCCCGGGCTCGCCCAGGGCGTCGGCGAGGTCATCACCGCATTCGGGACCCCGGAGCAGATCGCGACCTACACCCGCAAGATCGTCACCGGTGTCTACGCCGGCACGATGTGCCTCACCGAGGCGCACGCCGGCTCCGACGTCGGCGCGGCGCTGACCCGCGCGACCCCGATCGGCGGCGGCAAGTACAAGATCGACGGCACCAAGGTCTTCATCTCGGGCGGCGACCACGACCTGACCGAGAACATCATCCACCTGGTCCTGGCGCGCACGCCGGACGCCCCGGTCGGCACCAAGGGACTCAGCCTCTTCATCGTGCCGCGCGAGCGCATCGACGGCTCGGGATCCAACGACGTCGTCACCCAGTCGATCGAGCACAAGATGGGCATCAACGGCTCGGCGACCGCGGTCCTGCGCTTCGGCGAGAACGGCCAGTGCATCGGCGAGCTGGTCGGCACCGAGGAGCGCCGCGGCATGGCGCAGATGTTCAAGATGATGAACCTGGCCCGCATCGGGGTCGGCATCCAGGGCCTGGCGGTGGCCGGCGCCGCCTACCTCGCCGCCCTCGAGTACGCCGGAGAGCGCGTGCAGGGACCGAGCATCAAGGCATGGAAGGACGCCAACGCGCCGAAGGTGCCGATCATCCAGCACCCGAACATCCGCCGCCTGCTGCTCGACATGAAGTCGCGCGTCGAGGGCATCCGCGGCCTCATCGTCAAGCTCGCGGTTCACCTCGACCGCGCCGGCGCGCTGCGGGCAGCCGGCGGCGACGCCGCCGCCATCGAGTATCACGACGGCCAGGTCGATCTCCTGGTCCCGGTGGTCAAGGCCTACGCCTCCGACCAGGGCTTCCAGGTCACCGTCAACGCCATCCAGGTCTTCGGCGGCGCCGGCTACATCCAGGACCATCCGGTCGAGCAGTACTGCCGCGACTCGAAGATCTTCTCCATCTACGAGGGGACCAATCACATCCAGGCGCTCGACCTGGTCGGCCGCAAGCTCGGCCAGCGCGGCGGCGCCAATCTACAGGCCTTCCAGGCCGACATTCGCCGCTTCGCCGAGACCGCCCGCGCCGATCAGGAGCTCGCGCCGGCGGTGGATCGCCTGCTCGCCGCCGGGGACGCGCTGACCCAGAGCGCGATGCGCTTCCTCGGCTGGTTCCAGGCGGGCAAGACCGAGCTCATCGGCCTCTACGCCAACCGGTTCCTCGAGATGCTCGCGCGAACCGCGGTCTCGTCCGTCCTCCTGGAGGGGGCCCAGGTCGCGGCGCGCGCGGCGGCCGCGCTGCCGGACTCCCATCCGGATCGCGCCTTCTACGCCGGCAAGCGCCACGCCGCCCTTCATTACGCGCACCTGGAGCTCCCCGGTGTGGTCGATGGCGCACGCTTCATGGGGGAGGAAATGCGCCACTCCCTGGATATCCCGGACGCAGGTTTCGGCCGCCTGGCAAGCGAGTAGCAATTTCTCGAGATCCTTTCCCCGGATCTGTCGTAAAAGTGCATCCAGCCAAACGTGTCTGCAGTCGGGGACGTACGTTCGCAGTGACTGCATGAGCGCGGACTTGATACGATTTTCCGCCGTGGGTGCGCTCGTAGGCGAGGTAGTCGGAAACTACCGGATCAGCGACCTCGTCGGCAGCGGCGGGATGGGGGCGGTGTATCGCGCCGAACATGTGCTGCTCGGCAAGCGCGCGGCGGTGAAGGTCCTCCTGCCCGAGCGCTCGACCAGCCAGGAGATCATCGACCGGTTCTTCAACGAGGCGAAGGCCGCCAGCCTCATCAAGGACCCCGGAATCGTCGACATCTTCGATTACGGGCGCCTGCCCGACGGCAACGCCTACATCGTGATGGAGCTGCTCGAGGGCGAGACCCTGGGCGACCGGCTCAAGCGCCAGCGCCTGCTCTCGCCCAATCACGCCTGCTCCATCGCGCGCCACGTGGCCGGCACGCTGACCGCCGCCCACAGCCACAAGATCATCCACCGCGATCTCAAGCCGGACAACGTCTTCCTCATCAAGGATTCGGCGATGCCGCGCGGCGAGCGAGCCAAGCTCCTCGACTTCGGCATCGCCAAGCTCAACTCGAGCTCGCAGCCGAGCGATCTGGTCAAGACCGAGACCGGGCGGCTGATGGGGACGCCCTATTACATGTCGCCCGAGCAGTGCCGCGGCGCCGGCAAGGTCGACCACCGGACCGACATCTACTCGCTCGGCTGCATGCTCTACCAGATGCTGACCGGCCGGCCGCCCTTCGTTCTCGAGGGCGCCGGCGAGATCCTGGCCGCGCACATCCACATCCCGGCCCCGTCGCCGCGCGTGCACGAGCCCTCCATCCCGCAGCCGCTCGAGCGGATGATCCTCAAGATGCTCGAGAAGGATCCCGACCTGCGCTACCAGAGCATGGCCGAGGTGGTGGAGAGCCTGAACGACATCGTCCTCCGGTTCTCGACCGACGACGAGCTGCCCGAGCCGTCCCTGTCGGAATCGGATCGCTTCCGACCCCGCGCCGGCAGCCCGCGCCCCTACACGCCGCCGCTGGTCACCGAGGCGACCACCCTCAATTCCACCTCCGGCGAGCTGCGCACCGATCCGACGCTCCAGGAGAAGAGGTCCGGCCTGCGCCGGATGATCCCGTGGGTGGTCGCGTCGCTCCTGGCGGTGGCGGCGGGCACCGTGGTGGCGTTCGCGATCCACCGCGCCTCGGCGGACGACGACGACGACGAGAGCGCGGCGAAGCGCGAGGCTGCCCTGACCGCCGGCGAGCCGGTGAAGCCGGTGGCGCTGCCCGAGGCGGTGACCGACGCGATGCCGTCGGGCCCGGTCGTCCGCGAGCTCGGCGGGCCCGACGAGGACATGGTCAACCTCCTCATCGTCACGCAGCCGGACGGGGCGACCGTCTATCGCGAGGCCGACGGCGTGCGGCTGGGCCACACCCCGCTGCCGGTGCGGGTGCGGCGCGGACTGGTGGGCGAGGCGGCCTTCATCGTGCGGCGCAACGGCTACCGGACCGAGCGGATCGCCGTGCCCATCGCCGAGGATCAGGAGGTGCTGGTCACCTTGCGCGGCAAGAGCGAGCGCGGGGCGACCGGCGCGCCGCCCGCCGCGGTGACCGCGACGCCGACCGAGAAGAAGGCGGCGCCCAACAGCACCGCGCCGCCGGGCGCCGAGCCGCCGCCGCCCCCGACGCCGGGCGACAAGCCCAAGCGCGGCAAGGACGACGCGATCAACCCGTTCGGCGAGCTCTTGAACCGGATGGAAGGAGACAAGTAGTGCGCTGCCTGGTGATCGCGATGGCCCTGCTCGCGCTCGCGGCGCCGCTCGCGCACGCCCAGCCGGGCCCGGCCGCCCCGGTGCCGCCGCCGGCGGCGGCGCCGCCACCCGACAAGGGCGCGTCGCCCGACGAGAAGGCGGTGGCGCGCCAGCACTTCCAGAAGGCCAAGGAGCTGCACGAGAAGAAACGCTACGCCGAGGCCGCGGCCGAGTATCTCGAGGCCTACCGCCACCTGCCGATGCCGGCGTTCCTCTACAACGCGGGCCAGGTGTTCCGGCTGGGCGGCGAGAAGCAGAAGGCGCTCGACTACTACAAGAAGTACCTCGAGCTCGAGCCCGAGGGCGAGGGAGCGGCGGACGCCAAGCAGTTCATCGCCGAGCTGACCGCCGCGATCGAGGCGGAGAACAAGGCGCGGGGCGGCGGCGAGGAGGGCGCGCTTCCGCCGCCGCCGGGCGGTAGCGGCGAGGGCGCGGGCGATCGCGACACCGGCGAGAAGCCGGGCCGCGGGTTGATGATCGCCGGCCTGGTGAGCGGCGGGATCGGGGTGGCGGCGCTCGGCGCCGCGGTGGTGTTCGCCGCCCGCGCCGGCTCGGCCGAGAGCGACCTCGACGGCTATCGCGGCACCTGGACGCCGGAGCAGCGGGACCGCTACGCGGAAGGCGAGTCGGCCGAGCGCAACATGACCGTCAGCCTGGTGGTGGGCGCGGTCGCGCTGGGGGCGGGCGGGACGATGTTCTTCCTCGGCCGCCAGAAGGCGCGGCGCGCGGCCGGGACACCGACGTTCTCGGCCAGCGCCGGGGGCGGGGCCGCGCACCTCTGGGTCGGCGGATCGTTCTAGCTGCGCGGTACGAAGACCGGCACCGAGGTCGAGTGCTCGGCGCGAATCGTCTCGCGCTGCGCCGCGGCCGCCATGTCGCGCACCGTGCGCAGATCGTCGGGACCGAGGCGCAGGTCGTGCACCAGGGTGATGTCCTGGCGCAGCGGCCGGCTGAGCGTGATGTCGAGCGAGCTCATCCGGTTGCACCCCGGACAGACGGCGAGGTCGAGGTGGAGCGAGCTCCTTCCGCGCGGCGGTCCGAGCTCGCGGAAGAAGTGCCAGTCGCGCGCGCTGGCCCGTGCCACCACCAGCCCGGGCGGCATCGTCGCCGACCGCCGCATCGCGGCGCCCTGCCGGCGGCACCAGCGGCGACAGCCGACGCACAGCGGAGTCGCCAGCGCCCGGTCGACCGCGACGAGCAAGAGGCCGCAGAACAGGACCAGCTCGCACATGGCGAGCGCGGCGCAGGCCTCGGCGCCGATCGCGTCCGCCACCGGCCGCAGGCCGGGCGCGCTCATCACCACATCCGCCGCCCGCGCCCGCTCGAGCCACTCGCAACCGCTCAGCCAGAAGGCCAGCGAGAAGCGGCCGGCGTCGTGGCTCGCCGCCAGCGCCAGGGCCGGGTCGAACAGGCGCGAGAGGTGGCCGAGCACGAAGGCGGGCGCAGCGGCCGCGATCGCGGCGCCGATCAGGCTGTCGCGGTCGGAGACCTTGCACCAGTGGAGCAGCAAGACCGCCAGGAGGCCGGCGGCCAGCCCGCAGGCGAGCGGCGTCGCGAGGGCGATGCGCGCCGAGGTATCGGCGTGGCCGCCCTCGACCAGCGAGACGCGCATGGCGACCAGCGCGAGCACAGCGGCGAGACCGGCCGCTGCGCCTCCTGCGATCGCGAAGGCGATGGGCGCGATGACGGGTCGCGCCCGGAACGAGCGACGTGAGGTTCGTTGTTTCACCGGCGACTCCTCGGCGGCGAGCGCGCCCGTGGCGAGCCCGACGCGATCTCGGTGCAAGCGGCGAACCACCGCGCCGAGTCGACCTGTACGGATCGTGCGCATCGCACAAACGCTCGTCGCAGCGAGGGAGTCGTCACGTCCGTCGGTGCGGATGTAGGACCGTCTCGCCGCTGTACCGTCACTGCAGCAGGCCGGGGCTCACCCCCTCGCCGTTCGAAAACGCATTTTTTTGTGCAATCGGGACCACCGCTGGCCTCACAGTAGAAGGCGCATCGTGAGCGCAACCGCTGGACTGGAGCCTGGCGCAACCACTCGAGGTTGGGGGACCGAGAGTGCTCTGCGGGAGGCGGCGTGCTCGATCGGGGGAACGAGCGTGCTGCACCGGTGGGGGAGCGTCGGGCTTCGGGTCCAGAGTCGGGACAACGCGCGTGGAGAGCCGGCCTTCTCGCTGGTCCTCCACGCGCGTTGATCCCCCTTTCATCGCGACGCGGCCGGGTGGTATGAGCCGCGACCATGAAGCATGGCTTGCTCGCGTTCGCGCTTGTGATGTCCGCCGCATGCGGCGGTGACGACGACTTCGGCGACGGCGTTCGCGCCGACGCGCGCCCGCTGTCCGATGGAGGCGGCGGCGGCGGCGGCGACGACGGCGGCGTCACCCCGGACGCCGGTGGCGGTGACGTCACTCCGCTCGTCTGGGCGTGGGGCGACTTCGCGACCAACAACCGCACGCAGCTCGCGGCTTTCGCGCCCGACAGCGCACTGCCGGTCACGCCGCTCGCGGTGTTCCCCGCCGGCGACACCGGGCAGATCTGGAGCCAGAGCGGCTCGGCCGACTACGGCCCCTTCGACATCTCGGGATCACGCGTCGCCTTCTCCGCCGACATCGACATGGCGACCCGCTATGACCTCTACGTCGCGTCCGTCGACGGCGGCGAGCCGGTGCACGTGGTGGCGGTCGGCGACGCCGCGGACATCGAGAAGGTCCGCTTCTCGCCGGACGGCTCGAAGATCGCCTTCATCGCCGACCTCGAGCTGGACGGCCAGCTCGACGCCTACGTCATCGCGTCCGACGCGGCCCTTGGCACGCCGGTGAGGGTCAGCCCGGCGCACGCCTCCGCCTCTACCGATCTCGACGCCTCGCAGCTCGCCTGGTCGACCGACTCCCAGAAGATCGTCGTCACCGGCGACTTCTCGCAGAACGACTACCAGGAGATGTGGATCGCCGACGCGACCGCCGCGGAGCCGACGCCGGCGCCGGTGGTGGACCGCGATCGCATCATGTCGACCGGAGTCGGCGGCAAGGGCGCCATCCAGCCGCTCCTGGTCAGCGGCGCCAGCATCCTGTTCAAGAGCCGGCTCGACGCCGACGACCTCTTCAAGCTGACCGTCATCGGCACCGACGGCGAGAACGAGGCGACGCTGGCCAACTCGACGATCACCCGGACCGACGACTCGATCGCCGACATCGGTGCGGCGACGCTGTCGGGCGATCGCTCGCAGATCGCCTTCGGCGCGGACGAGACGGAGACCATCTTCGACCTATGGGTGATGCCGGCCGACGGCAGCATGTCTCCGACCAAGCTGACCGACGGTCTCGCCAACGCCGACACCGGGCCGCCCCCTGGCCAGCAGCTCAAGTGGAGCGCCGACGGCCAGAAGATCGCGTTCCTCGCCGACTACCGAGACGAGGGCAGGTACGAGCCGTACGTGGTGCCGGTGGCTGGCGGCGGCCAGACCCACCTCGCCAATGTCGGCGACAGTCCGGCCGACAACAAGGATGCCGACGCCATCTGCTGGACACCGGCCGGAGACGCGCTCTTCATGGTCGCCGACCTCGAGATCGGCAACGACTCCGACCTCTTCCGCCTGGATCCGGCGACGGCGGACCAGACGCCAGGTCTCGCGATCGGCGCTCCGCCCGACGGCGATCTCGGCGGCGTGAGGTCGAGCCACTGAGCATAATGCCGCCATGCAGGTCGTGAACCCGGCCACCGGTGAGGTGGTCGCGAGCTTTCAGGACGCCGGCTGGGAACAGGTGGCCGAGCGCATCGAGGAGTCGGCGCGCGCCTTCGCCACCTGGCGGCGGACACCCATCGGCGAGCGGGCCGACGTGCTCCGCGCCGCCGCCCGCATCCTGCGCGACGAGGCCGGCGAGCACGCGGCACGGATGGCGCGCGAGATGGGCAAGCCGGTCACCCAGGGCCGCGCGGAGGTGGACAAGTGCGCCCGGGTCTGCGAGTACGTCGCCGAGCACGGCCCGGCCATGCTGGCGCCCCGGCCGGTCGCCACCGAGGCGGCCAGGAGCTGGGTGAGCTTCCAGCCGCTCGGGCCGGTGCTGGCGGTCATGCCGTGGAACTTTCCCTTCTGGCAGGTCTTCCGCTTCGCCGCCCCCGCGCTGCTGGCCGGCAACACGGCGGTGCTCAAGCACGCTTCCAGCGTGCCCGGCTCGGCGCTGGCCATCGAGTCGATCTTCAGCCGGGCCGGCCTGCCGCCGGGCGGCTTCGCCACCGTGCTGGCCGACAGCGAGCTGGTGCCGCGCATGATCGCGCACAAGGCCATCGCCGCGGTGACCCTGACCGGGAGCGTGCAGGCCGGTCGCGCGGTCGCGCGGGTCGCCGGCGAGAACCTCAAGAAGACGGTCCTCGAGCTGGGCGGCAGCGATGCGTATCTGGTCCTGGCCGACGCCGACATCGCTCGGGCCGCCGCGGTCTCTGCCGAGAGCCGCCTCATCAACAGCGGGCAGAGCTGCATCGCGGCCAAGCGGTTCGTGGTGGACCGCTCGGTCCTCGCGGAGTTCGAGCAGGCCCTGGTCGAGCGGATGCGCGCCGCCACCGTCGGCGACCCGCTGCGCGAGGAGACCGAGGTGGGACCCCTGGCGCGCGAGGACCTGCGCGACGACCTCGACCGGCAGGTGCGCGAGAGCGTGGAGCGCGGCGCCCGCCTCCTCTGCGGCGGCGAATTGCCGCGCCAGGCCGGCGCCTGGTACCCGCCCACCGTGCTGGCCGACGTCGCGCCGCGCATGCCGGCCTATCACGAGGAGCTGTTCGGCCCGGTCGCCGCGGTCATCCCGGCCGACGGCGAGGCCGACGCCATCCGCATCGCCAACGACTCCCGCTTCGGGCTGGGCGCCGCCGTGCTGACCCGTTCGGTCGAGCGCGGCGCGGCGATCGCCGAGCTGGAGCTCGAGGCCGGCAACTGCTTCGTGAACGCACTGGTCCGCTCCGACCCGCGACTGCCGTTCGGCGGCGTGCGCGACTCGGGCTACGGCCGCGAGCTCGGCGAGCTCGGCATCCTCGAATTCGTCAATATCAAGACAGTCTGGGTCGCCTGAACCGGACGCGGCCCGCCCTTGCCAGCGGAGCGGGTTCCGGTATCATCCCCGCCCGGATGAGCAAGGACGACCTGATTCAGCTGCAGGGCGAGGTGGTCCACGTCGGAAAGGGCGGGAACTTCCGGGTGCAGTGCGAGAACGGCCACGAGGTGCTGGCCAAGCTCTCCGGCCACACCCGGCGTCACCGCATCCGCGTGGTGCTCGGCGACCGGGTCACGGTCGCCGTCTCTCCCTACGATCCGACCCGCGGCTTCATCGTCTACCGCGAGCGCTAAGACGCGCTAGCGTTCACTTCTTCTCGGCGCCCAGCTTCTCCTTCAGGCGCTGACCGAGCGGGATCTTGCGCGGCCTGGCCGACTCGCGCTTGCCCACCTTGACATCGAGGACGCCGTCCTTCATCTGCGCCTCGACCGACTCGGGGTTGGCGTTGTCGGGCAGCGCGAAGGCCCGGCTGAAGTTGCCGTAGCGCCGCTCGTAGACGTAGAAGTTGTCGCCCTCCTTGCGCTCCTCGGCGTTCCGGCTTCCCGAGATGACGAGGTAGTTGTCCTGGACGGTGACGTCGATGTCCTCCTCACGCACGCCCGGGACGTCGGCGCTGATGTGGTAGCCATCCTCGCGCTCGACCACGTTGAAGGTGGGCGCGAAGTTCGTCGGCTGAGTCAGCGTGCGCGCCGGCCAGTCGGTGCGGAAGAATGGGTCCCAACCCAGAAGGTCGCGGGCCAGCGCAAACGGGTCGCGCTGGAGGCCGCTACCGCCATTACCACGCATGATGTTCGCCATGATGTGCCTCCTTGTCCGGGGACCGAATCATTCGGCCCCCCGCGACGCAGGACACCGTAACCATGGCGCGCCCGGTCGCAACCGGTTGACCGCGCGCACTCGGATGCTTATCTGGTCGATTCGCCGTCAGTCGATTCGCCGTCAGTCCGCCGCGACCACGTCGTGGAACTTGCGCAGGTCGAGCTCGCGGCGCCCGTCGGGCAGCGCGCGGATGACATCGGCGAACCGGCCTCCGTGAACCAGGTGCGCGGCGGTGTACAGGTGATAGGCGTACACCGTCTGGCCGTAGACGCCGTCGATTCCGGTCGCGCTGGCGTAGATCTGGATGTCGGCGAAATCGGCCGGGCTCCTGCCGTGCAGCGGGCTCCGCTCGTCGATCGGGTGGATGATGAGCCAGCTCATGAGCAGGAGCGGGCTCTTGTCGCGCATGAGCGTCAGGTCGTGGAACCGGCGCATCAACTCGCCCTCGGCGGTGATCTCGGTGATGAGCGCGGTGACCCGCACCGCGGCGTCAGCGATGTCGCTGCCGCGCGAGTTGGCGATCCGCAGCATCAGGCTGGGCACGCCGTTGCGGACCGAGATGACCGCGCGGTGGCTGAACAGGACGCCGGCCCGCGGCCGGGCGAACTTGGAGAACACGATGCCGGTCGCCAGCGCGAGGGCGACCAGCCCGGTGAACGATTCGGCGAGCACGAGCACGTTGCCCGCCACCCCGCGCGGCGACATGGCGCCGTAGCCGATGGTCGCCATGGTCTGCACGCTGAAGGAGAATGCGTCGAGGAACGAGCCCGGGCGTGCGTTCTGGATGGCGTCGCCGGCCAGGAGGTAGAGGGCGGCGAACAGCGCGTTGGCCACCGCGTAGAAGGTCGCGAACAGGAGGATCACCCGGTACCAGGGGGCGCGGAGCAGCCGGGCGTAGAAGTCGAAGAAGACCCCGTGCCGGTCGTCGACCCGGACGACCTGGGAGTGCGGGTCGATGGGAGCTGCGGGGGGCAGGGGCGGCGCCACCGCCCGATGATTTCGCCCGGCTCGGCGCCCTGTCCAGTTTGCTAGGAGAGCGGCCCCTCGAGCGCGGCGCGCAGGCGGGCCAGGGCGCGGGCGTGCGTCCGGGAGGCCCAGGAGCGCGAGATGCCGAGGTCGCGGGCGATGTCCATGACCGGCTCGCCGTCGATGTAGTGGCGCTGGATGATCTCGCGCTCACGCGCGTCGAGCTCGCCGAGCGCGCTCTGGAGCCGAACCGCCAGGCGATGGCCGTCGATTCGATCCGCCACCATCGCGGCGAGCTCGCCGCGTCCGGCCGGCGCCTGGCGGCGATCGTCGTACTGGCAGAAGACCGGCAGCGCGCGCGGCTCGGGGCGCCCGGCGCGGCGCCGGCGCCGGCCTCGGCTGTGCGGACCGGCGGCGCCGAGCCCCTCGACCATCGCGCCGCGGATTCGCTGGTAGGCGAAGGATCCGAACGCCACGTTGCGGCTCGAGTCGTAGCGCCGGCTGGCCTTGAGGAGCGCCTCGGTCCCGATCGAGACCAGGTCGCCCAGCTCGAGGTAGGGGCGCGCGGTCGGCGCCATGCGGCGGGCGAGCGAGCGGACGAGCGGCAGGTTCTGGGTGACGAGGGCGGCGTCGGCGGGTTGGGTCATGGCGTCCCACTCAGCAGCCGATGTGCCGTCCGGCGGCGCCGCAGACGGGCGGAACTCCTGGCAAATTTTCGGACGTCGGCCGAGCCGGACGGATCCACCCCTGTTCCACCCGGGTCCACCCGGATCCACCTGTTCCAGGCGGTAGAGTCGGGGCGGATGCCCTGCGATCGGACGCTGTCGTATGCCGACTCGGCGGCGGCCGGCGCCGAGGCCACCTACGTCTCGCCCTACCTGGTCGTGGCGCTCGAGTGCGAGCGTCCGCTGGCGGCGCCGGTGCGGCTCTCGCTCGGCGAGGTCGACGCCTGCGCCATCGGCCGCGGCGACGAGCGCACCTGGTCACGGCACAGCGACGGTGGGACGCCGGCCCTTCGCATCGCGCTGCCGGACGGGTGGATGTCGGGCCGGCACGCGGCGCTGGCCCGCGAGCCCGCCGGCTGGACACTGCGCGACGCCGGGTCGAAGAACGGCACCTTCCTGAACGGCAGCGCGGTCGCCGAGGCGGCGCTGGCCGACGGCGACCTCATCGAGGCCGGCTCGACCTGCTTTCTCTTCCGCGACCGCGCCCGGCGCGCGCCGCGCGATCCCGTCGACCTGGTGGCCGGCGCCGCCCCCCACCCGGCGCTCGCCACGCTCAACCCGGAGCTGGCGCGCCAGCTGGCCGCGCTGGTGCCGCTCGCCGCATCGCCGGTGCCCATCGTCCTGGCCGGCGCCACCGGGACCGGCAAGGAGCTGACCGCGCGCGCGGTGCACGACCTCTCGGGCCGCCCGGGCGCGTTCGTCGCCGTCAACTGCGGCGCCCTGCCCGAGGCGCTGGTCGAGGGAGAGCTGTTCGGAGCGCGGCGCGGCGCCTACTCGGGCGCCACCGAGGATCGCCCGGGGCTGGTGCGCGCCGCCCACCGCGGCACCCTCTTCCTCGACGAGATCGCCGAGCTGCCGCACGGCTCGCAGGTCAAGCTCCTGCGCGTGCTGCAGGAGGAGGAGGTCCTGCCGCTCGGCGCGACCACACCGGTCGCGGTCGATCTGCGGGTGGTGGCGGCCAGCCACGCGTCGCTGCCGGCCCTGGTGGATGCCGGGCGCTTCCGCGCCGACCTCTACGCCCGGCTGGCCGGCGCCACCGTCGCGCTGCCGCCCCTGTGCGAGCGCCGCGAGGACATCGGCCTCATCGCGGCGGCGGTCATCCAGCGCGCGGTCGGCGACGGCGCCCATGCGGTCCGCTTCGAGCGCGAGGCAGCCCGCGCGCTCTTCCTCCACCGCTGGCCGCTCAACGTGCGCGAGCTGGAGCAAGCGCTGCGCGCCGCGCTGGCGCTGGCGGGGGCCGATCGCCGCATCGCGCTGGCCCACCTGCCCGAGGCGATCCGCGGCCGGGCCGCGCCGGCCGGCGATCCGGCGCTTCGCGACCAGCTGGTGCGGCTCCTGGCGGAGAACGCCGGCAATATCAGCGCCGTGGCGCGGGCGATGGGCAAGGCGCGGGTCCAGGTGCGCCGCTGGTGCCGGCGGCTCGGCATCGACCCGGACGCCTACCGCACCTGATGGACTCCGACTAGAGTAGACCGGTTCTCCGGCACTGCCGTTCTAGCCGGTTGGAGGTCGGCATGCGACTCGGGACGTTGCTCACAATCGGGTTGGCGCTCACCGCGGCGCCGGCGGCGGCCGAGGCCTTCTGCGGCTTCTACGTGAGCGGGGCCGACGCCAAGCTCTACAACAACGCCACCATGGTCGTGATGATGCGCGACGGCACCCGCACGGTGCTGTCGATGCAGAACAACTACCAGGGGCCGCCGCAGGACTTCGCCATGGTGGTGCCGGTCCCGGTCGTCCTGCAGAAGGAAAACGTCAAGACCCTGCCGCCCGAGGTGTTCGACAAGGTCGACCAGCTCGCCTCGCCCCGCCTGGTCGAGTACTGGGAGCAGGACCCGTGCAATCCGGTCGTGGCCGAGGACAAGATGATGCTGGCCCCCTCCGCGGCGCCGGAGGAGGAGAGCGACGAGGGCGGCGGCGGCGACCACGGGGTCAAGATCGAGGCGCGCTTCACGGTCGGCGAGTACGAGATCCTCATCTTGAGCGCGCAGGACTCGACCGGCCTGGACACCTGGCTGCGCGAGAAGAAGTACCGGATCCCGGAGGGCGCCGAGAAGCTGCTCCGGCCCTACGTCACCCAGGGGATGAAGTTCTTCGTCGCCAAGGTGAACGTCAAGAAGGTGAAGAAGGTGAACGGCCACATCATGCTGTCGCCGCTCCGCTTCCACTACGACTCGTCGCAGTTCAACCTGCCGATCCGGCTCGGCCTGATGAACTCGGCCGGCAAGCAGGACCTCCTGGTCCACATCCTGGCGCCGGGCCAGCGCTACGAGGTGGCCAACTATCAGAACGTCACCATCCCGACCAACCTCGACGTCTCCGACGACACCCGCCAGGCGTTCGGCGCCTTCTACGCGGCGCTGTTCGACGCGACGATGGCGAAGCACGAGGGCGCGGTGGTGACCGAGTACAGCTGGGACGCCAGCTCGTGCGATCCCTGCCCGACACCGCCCCTCGAGGAGACGGACCTGGCGACCCTGGGCGCCGACGTCATCCCGAGCGGGATGACCGGCTTCACGCTGACCCGTCTGCACGCGCGCTACGGCAAGAACAACGTCGGTGAAGACCTGGTCTTCCGCGCCGCCGGGCCCATCGTCGGCGGCCGCGAGATGATGATGAGCGACGGCGAGAACCCGGACGCCAGCGGCCAGCGGCTCGAGCGCGGAGCCCGGCAGGATCCGTCGGGCATGAACAACTTCCAGGCGCGCTACATCATTCGCCACGCGTGGACCGGCCCCATCGCCTGCGAGCACCCGCAGCGCGGCATCTGGGGCGGCCCGCCGGGCGGCGGCGAGCCGCCCATCCGTCCCGCCATGCAGATCGCCTTCGCGCCGCGCGACGGCAAGCTGTCGACCTACCTGAAGCAGGACGTCGACGAGATCGACTACAAGGTCAGCGAGGCCGACCACAACGCCAGGTTCAAGCCGTCCGGCATCCAGCAGCCGAAGGGCTCGAGCTGCGCCGGGTGCGCCGCCGCCACCGGCGGCAGCCTGGTCGGCATCCTCTCCCTCCTCGGTTTCGCCGCCATCGGCCTCGGCCGCCGCCGCCCCCTCCGCCGCGGCGAGTAGGTGAAGGCCTCGGAGATTTGAACCGCCAAACCCGCCAAACCCGCCAAAGTTTGATTTTGGGGTGGGCTCCGGTTCATCGAGGCGAACCCAACAAGTTCTGAGTTTGGCGCCTTTGGCGGCTTTGGCGGTTCACCAAAGGCTTCGTGATTCCTCGGGTGCTTCGCGGATATCCGGGATTCGGGGCTACCGGCGGAGGGCGCCGCGCGCGGTGAGGAGCTCGATGAGCCGGTTGACGGCTTCCTCGACCGAGAGCTCGTGGGTGGGGAGCTCGAGCGCCGGGCTGCGCGGCGCCTCGTAGGGGGCCGAGACTCCCGTGAAGCGCGGGATCTCGCCGGAGCGGGCGCGGCGATAGAGACCCTCGTCGTCGCGCGCCTCGCAGGCCTCGACCGGCGCGGACAGGTGGACCTCGAGGAAGCGCTCGTCGCCGATGATCGCCCGCGCCGCCGCCCGGTCGGCCTCCTCGGGCGAGACCAGCGCGACGATGGTGATGAGCCCGGCCTCGTTGCCGAGCCGCGCCACGTGGGCGGCGCGCCGGACGTTCTCGCTGCGCTCGTTGGCGCCGAAGCCGAGGTTGTCGCTGATGCCGAGCCTGAGGTTCTCGCCGTCGAGCACGTTGGCCAGGTAGCCGGCGTCGAACAGGCGACGCTCGAGGGCGTAGGCGATGGTGGACTTGCCCGAGCGGACCAGGCCGGTGAGCCAGACGGTGGTGGGGCGCTGGCCGAGCCGCTCTCCCCGCTCGGCGGGGCCGACCCGGCTGGCCCGCCGCTTGACCGGACCGCGCGCGGCGCGCGCCGGGGCGCCGCTGGCGATCTCGTCGTCGCCGATGTTGCGGTCGAGGATCATCCCGGCGGCGACGGTGCCGTTGGTGACCGGATCGATGAGGATGAAGCTGCCGGTGGCCCGGTTGCGCCGGTAGGGATCGTATGCCAGCGGCCGGCTGGTCTGGATCCTGACCCGACCGATCTCGTTCAGCCCCAGGCTGTCGGCCGGCGCGCGGTGCAGGGTGTTGACGTCGAACCGGTAGCGGATCTCTGCCACCTCGGCGTGGGCCTCGCGGGTGGTGTGCTTGATGCGGTAGGTCCGCTTGGGGTCGAGCGGGGTCTCGCTCATCCAGACCAGCGAGGCATCGAGCTCCTGCGACACCCGCGGCTGGTTCTGCGGGTGGACCAGCATGTCGCCGCGCGAGATGTCGATCTCCTCGGTGGTGGTGATCGACACCGACATGGGCGGGAAGGCCTGCTCGAGCTCGCCGTCCCAGGTGACCACCGAGCGGATGCGGGTCCGCTGGCGCGAGGGCAGGACCATCACCTCGGCGCCCGGCCGCAGGATGCCGCTCGCCAGGGTCCCGGAGTAGCCGCGGAAGGTCATGTCCTGCCGCATCGCCAGCTGGACCGGGAAACGCAGGTCGATGAGGTTCCGGTCGCTGGCGACGTGCACCGTCTCCAGGTGGTCGAGCAGCGGCACGCCCCGGTACCAGGGCATGTTGACGCTCTGGTCGACCACGTTGTCGCCGGTGAGCGCCGAGATCGGGATGAAGTGGACGTTCCTGACCTGGAGGCGGGTGACGAAGTCGACGTAGTCGGCGCGGATCTCGTCGAACCGCTTCTGCGACCAGCCGACCAGGTCCATCTTGTTGATCGCCACCACCACGTGGCCGATGTCGAGCAGGGAGGCGATGAAGCTGTGGCGCCGGGTCTGCGACAACACCCCGTGGCGCGCGTCGACCAGCACGATGGCGAGGTTGGCGGTCGAGGCGCCGGTCACCATGTTGCGGGTGTACTGCTCGTGGCCCGGGCAGTCGGCGATGATGAACTTGCGGCGCGGGGTCGAGAAGTAGCGATAGGCGACGTCGATGGTGATGCCCTGCTCGCGCTCCGCCTTGAGCCCGTCGAGCAGGAGCGAGAAGTCGATGGCGCCGCCGGCGTTGCCGACCCGCTTGGAGTCCTTCTCCAGGCTGGCCAGGGTGTCCTCGTAGAGGGTCTTCGAGTCGTGCAGCAGGCGGCCGATGAGCGTCGACTTGCCGTCGTCCACGCTGCCGCAGGTGAGGAAGCGGAGCAGGTCCGATCCCTCGTGGCGCTTGAGCAGCGCCGCGGCGCCGGTGCCGGCCACCGTCACCATCAGAAGTAGCCCTCGCGCTTCTTCAGCTCCATCGAGCCGTCGCGGTCGTGATCGATGACGCGGGTGATGCGCTCGGAGTGGCGCGCTACCATCAGCTCCTCGAGGATCATCTCCATGGTGGTCGCGTTCGACTTGACCGCCCCGGTGCAGGGGATGCAGCCGAGGGTGCGGAACCGGCACATGACCCGCTGCGGCTTCTCGCCCGACAGGACGCGGGCGGTCTGGCTGCCCTCGAGCGGGATGAGCTGCTCGCCGCGCACCACCACCTCCCGCTCGCGCGCGTAGTACATCGGCACGATCGGGATGTCCTCCTTGTAGATGTAGAGCCAGACGTCGAGCTCGGTCCAGTTCGACAGCGGGAAGACCCGGATGTTCTCGCCCGGCTCGCGGTGCGAGTTGTACAGGTTCCACAGCTCGGGCCGCTGGTTCTTGGGATCCCACTGCCCGAAGCGGTCGCGGAACGAATAGACCCGCTCCTTGGCGCGCGACTTCTCCTCGTCGCGCCGGGCCCCGCCGAAGGCGGCGTCGTAGTTGCCGCGCTTGAGCGCCTGCAGGAGCGCCGAGGTCTTGAGCAGCCCGCAGCACTTCTGGGTGCCGAGGTCGTACGGGTTGGCGCCGGCCGCGATGGCGTCCTCGTTGCGGTAGATGTCGAGGTCGGCGCCGATCTCGCGGACGAATCGGTCGCGGAACTCGTACATCTCGGGGAACTTGTAGCCGGTGTCGACGTGGAGGAGCGGGAACGGGATGCGTCCCGGGGCGAAGGCCTTCTGCGCCAGGCGCACCATCACCGACGAGTCCTTGCCGACCGAGTAGAGCATCACCGGACGGTCGAACTCGGCCACCACCTCGCGGAGGATGTGGATGCTCTCTGCCTCGAGCTGGTCGAGGTGAGTCAGGCTGTACTGACGGGACACGGCTTTATCGTCCAGATTGGCCCGATCGGGCTGCGGCTGCCTCGGCCGCGTCGGCGGCCACGTCGAAGAACCCCTCGCGCCCCAGGTAGGCGACCACCGCGTCGACGCACTGCTCGAGCGAGAGCTGGTCGGTGTCGAGCGCCAGCTCGGGCTCCTCCGGCGTCTCGTAGGGCGCGCTGATGCCGGTGAACTCGGCGATCTCGCCGGCGCGCGCTTTGCGGTAGAGCCCCTTGGGATCGCGCCGCTCGCACACCTCGACCGGGACGTCGAGGAAGCACTCGATGAACTTGCCGGCCGGCACCCGGGTGCGCGCCAGCTCGCGGTCGCTCCGGTAGGGCGAGATGAACGAGGTGATGATGATGAGCCCGGCGTCGGAGAACAGAGCGGCGACCTCGCCGATGCGCCGGATGTTCTCCATCCGGGCGTCGGGCGAGAAGCCGAGGTCGCTGCACAGACCGTGGCGAACGTTGTCGCCGTCCAGGACGTAGGTGAGCCGGCCGGAGGTGGTGAGCCGTCGCTCGAGCGCGTACGCGATGGTCGACTTGCCCGAGCCGGACAGGCCGGTCAGCCAGATCACGGCGCCGCGCTGGCCGAGCAGCACCGCCCGGTCGCGGGCGGCGACCGTGCTTCGCTGGAGGGTCAGGTTCTTCGAGGCTGGAGCCACGGCGCGCATCCTAGCCTTGTAAGTCGCCGGCGCAAGCGGATCCGTTCACGACCGGCGACGCCGCAGCGCGGCGATTCCAAAGAGAAACACCAGCAGGGTGGCGGGCCCGCCCGCGCCGCTGCCGGCCCGGCAGCCGCAGCCCCCCTCGTCGCCTGGGACCGTGCAGACCTGGGAACCGCCGAGGTCCTCGCACGAATAGGGCTCGGCGCACTCGGGCAGGCCGTCGCCGCAGGACTCGACGCAGATGCTGTTGTTCGAGTCACACATGCCGGAACGGCACTCGCTGCCGTCCTCGCACGGCCAGCCCTGGGCCGACTTGCTGGCACCGGCATAGGCGCAGTAGGTGCCGTCCGCCCCCTCCAGGCAGGCCGACAGCGGGGCCGGGCAGGTCTCGAGCGGACGGGCAGGATCGCAGGTGGTGGTGCAGAAGCTGATGCGCTCGTCGTCGGCCGCGACCACGCAGTCGCGGGTCTCGCAGTCGTACTTGTCTCCGCACAGGTCGCCGGGGCGGCCGCCGATCGGGCAGTCGAGGTCGACGTTCTCGCAGTCCTCGCCGCAGAAGCCGTCGAAGCCGCAGACGTCGCAGTCGGGATCGATGACCGCGCAGCCGGTCTCCATGCAGGTGCCGTCGAGCGCGCACGGGCCGTCCCAGGCGCCGACCACCTGGTCCAGCCAGTCCTGCATGCTGTCGACCCGGGTCATGAACGAGCGATCCATGCAGGCGTTCGAGCCGTAGGAGGTGACGCCGATGACCTGCTCGTCGCCGTCGATGCGCGCCAGGGTGGGACCGCCGGAGTCGCCCTGGCAGGTGTTCTGCGTCGTGGTGCCGATGCCGATGTGGTAGTAGTCGACCGTGTCGAGCGTCAGCATCACCTGGCGCTTGGTGCCGAAGCCGGTCTGCGCCGCGCCGTCGGTGACGCCGAAGCCGATGGTGCGGACCGCGATGCCGATGTCGGCGGGGCCGAGCGGCGTGATGTTGTAGGGGATGGGATCGATCCCGGCGGGTGCGTCCTCGGCCAGGCGGGCGAGCGCGATGTCCCACTGGAGGAAGGCGGGCGGGTCGAACAGCCGGTGCATCGCGGTGTCGACGATGTCGATGCGCGCGATGGCGGGGTCGTCGCCGTTGCCGAACTCGACCCAGCGCGAGCCTCCGTCCTCGACGCAGTGGGCGGCGGTGAGGACGACGCGCGGCGAGATGAGCGTGCCGGTGCAGAAACCGCTGTAGAGGACGACCGCCGGATCGCCCTTGTCGGTGGCGCCGCCGATGATGGCGAGGTCGTCCGACCCGATCTCGGCGACCTCGTCGTCGGGAGGCGCGAGCTCGTCGCCGAGGCAGCCGGTCGCCAGGGTCAGCGTCACCAGTGAGGCAATACGGGACATTGCCGCACACCTTGCCATCGGCAACCGGCCGGCGTCGAGAGCGATCTGACTGACACCGGATGTTCGCGGTAGAACTGGATAGATGACGCGGGCGGCCGTTCTGGTCCTTGCCCTGGGCTGCGGCACCGGGGCGGTTCCGGCCGGTTCGGCGCGGAGGCCCGGGGCCCAGGCGACCGAGGTCGCGGGCAAAACGGTCGTGTCACCGCTCAGCTACCTCAGCGACGAGTTCGAGCGCGTGTTCCCGGGCCGGGTCCGGCTGGCCCGCTTTGGCGCGGTGCGTCTGGCCGCGGGCGACCCGCAGCCGGCCATCGCCACGCACGGCGAGGGGGACGCCATCGAGCTGGGACAGTCGCCGGCGCTGGTGGTGGTCGACTCGCAGGGACCGCGGCTGCAGGTCGTGGTGGAGGAGGGCGCCTTCCGGCTGCTCCTGTGGATCGAGGCGAGCGATCTCAACTGGGTGATCGCCGAGACGAGCGACCTGGCGTTCGAGCCGGGCGAGACAGCGGCGGCGCCGCCGGCGCCGGGCGTGCGCCTGCGGCCCGGGCTGCCGGTGCTGCGCGGCGATCAGCGCGGGTCGCTGGCCTTCGTCAGCCACGAGGACCAGTGCATGTCGGTGGCGGGCTGGATCCCGGCGGCGCGGCTCAGCCGGCAGTACACGCCGGTCGACCAGCCGGAGCTCGAGCGCGATCTGGCGGCCGGTCCGGGCACCGCGCTGCGCGAGCGGCCGGGCGGGCGGGAGCTGGCCCGCTTCACCACCGAGTGCCACGTGGCGTACGGCGGCCGCGAGGAGTCGGGGCAGAAGCTGGTGGTGTACGAGGGAAACGGATTCGAGGCCCGCGGCTGGATTTCTGGCTCGAGCGCAGGCGGCGGGGGCAGCGCGCTGTTCGGCTACGGGCGCGGCTTCGGCGGCTTCGGCGGCGGCGAGCGGTTCCTCATTCCCGCCGGCACCTGCCTCCATGCAGCCCGGGGCGGCCCGGTGGTCGGCGTGGCGACCGACGACACCGAGGAGAGCGGCGTCGCGCCGGCCGAGGACGGGTGGCAGACCCTCGTGGTGCCGACCGGATGGGGTGATCTGACGGTGTGGGTCGAGGAGCAGAGCGGGGCGCCGCAGGGGGCGGATGCAGCCGAGGATGAGGAGGGCGAGGAAGCGGCGCTGTTCGGGGTGAGGAAGGTGAAGCAGCTGAAGCTGAGGAAGTGTCGATGAGGCTCGCAATCGCGTGGGCGACGCTGCTCGTCGCATGCAGCGGAGCAGGAAGGGACACAGGACACCGGGAACCGGGAACGGGATCGGGATCGGGAACGGGAACGGAGTCGGGACCGGGATCGGGATCGGAGTCGGGATCGGGATCGGAGTCGGGATCGGGATCGGAGTCGGGATCGGGATCGGAGTCGGGATCGGGGGCGGGGGCGGGGGCGGGCGCGGCGACGGTGCCGGTGGTGCTGGTGACGAAGCCGGCGGTGCTGGCCGAGGTCGAGACGAGCGGCGGCGCGCTGCACGACCTCCTGCAGAAGAACGGCCACGCGGTGGTGGCCAGCGCGGTGAGGGCGGACGTGGCGGCGGCCAGGAAGAAGGATCCCGCCGCCGGGGTGGGCGTGCGCGGTCACAGCCACCGCCTGTTCGACGTGCGCTGGCTGAAGTCGGCGTTCGAGCTCATCGGGATCGCCTTTCGCGTCGATCGCATTCCCTTCACCCCGGGGCGCTGCGGCGAGATCCGCCTCATCTACCGGCTGCGCTACAGCGCGGTGGTGAGCGGCGAGGAGGTGTCGTCGCGGCTGCCGATGACCCTGTCGATCGTCCTCGCCGGCGCGCCCGAAGAAGCCGGTGGCTGCGCCGCCGCGGCGCGCGCCTGGCTCCTCCCGCCCGACGCCGAGCCGCGCGCCGCCTGGCTGCTCGCCGGACCGCTCGCCGGCGCGCTCACCCCCGAGCGGGTCATCCGGGTCGAGACCAACGTCCAGATCGTCCGCTGGCCCTCGGCGGTGCGGCCCGACCTCGGCGGCCACGCCGAGTACGCGCTGCGCGTCTTCCGCCCCGACGCCGAGGGCGTCTTTGCCCCCTCGCTCCTCGAGAACACGCCCGACGTGCCGCGCCTGACCCGCGACCGCGCCGCCCGCGCCCGCCTCCGCGACTGGCTGCGCGATCCGGCTCATCTCGACGCCGTCGCGCGCGGCACCGCGGTCCTGCCGGACGAGTTCCTGGCCGAGGTCGTCACCTCGGTCTCGCCGCGCGGCCTGTCGCGCCGGGCCAACCGGCCCTTCCGCCAGCTCATCGACCCGCGCACGCTCGACGCCGGCCCGCTCGCCGGGCGCCCGCTCATCGGCTCCCCCGAGGCGCTGGTCCGCCGGCTCGACGACATGAGCTGTGCCGGCTGCCATCAGTCGCGCACCATCGCCGGCTTCCACTTCCTCGGCGAGGACGGCCCGGCTGCCGCCGCTGGCAACGCGCTCGCCGTGGCGCTGTCTGCCCCGCTGGTCTCGGAGCGGCGGCGGCGCGAACAGCTCGTCACGTCGCTCGCCGCCGGCGGACAGCCGGACTTCACCCGCCCCTTCGCCGAACGCGCGGCCGACCCCACCGGCCGCTCGGGCGCGCGGTGCGACCTCGCCGGTGACCCCGGCTTCGCCGACTGGACCTGCGCCGACGGCTACTCCTGTGCCAGGCTCGACGCTGCGGCCGACGACGGCGCCCTCGGCGTCTGCATCCCGGCGGCCGGCCCGGCGGTGGGCGACCCCTGCGAGTCAGGCCCGCTCACCGCCAGCGCCGATTCGCACCGCGATCGCGTGCGCCGCGTCGAGAAGGCGAGCTGCACGGTCGGCGTGTGCAACGGCAACCGGGTCGGCTTCCCGGCCGGCATGTGCACGGCGAGCTGCAGCGATCTGCCCGACGGCGCCACCTGCGGGGTCATCGCGCTCCTCACCCCGTTCAACAACTGCCTGGCGCAGAAGATCCCGTTTCCGCGCTGCCTGGCCGAGCACGTCTCGCCGGCGGGGCTCCGCGCCTGCAACCAGGAGGCCCCATGCCGGGACGACTACATCTGTGCGCGCACCCCGTCAGGTGAAGGGGCTTGTATTCCGCCCTACTTCCTCTTCCAGCTCCGGGTCGACGGCCATCCATAGGTCTTCCTAGGGAGATGGCCCGAGATGGTCGGTTCCGTTGAATGCCGCTCGCGGTGGTTCCGTCCCGGGTGAGATGATCGGCGAGCCGTGGCCGTCGTCGAGCCGAAAGGGGTCATCGATGGGTGGAGCTTTGCGCGTTCGCTTCCGTCAGGTGCTGCCTTGCCTGGCGGCGGGCTCGTTCGTTCTCGCTGCCTGCCATGCCGGGGATGAGCTGGAGCCGGACGAGGGGGACGACGGCGTCGCGATAGCGCCGCCGGCGGAGGCGGATGCCGAGGTCATCCTGCGGGCGGCCGACGGCCTGCCCACCCACGTGGCCGGCGACCTCGGTCGCGCGCCGCACGACCTGGCGGCCGGCGACCCGGAGCAGGCGATGCAGCCCGTGCTGGCGCAGATCGCTCCGCTGTTCCAGGTCCGCCCCGATCAGCTGCGCCTGGTCGAGCTGAGGAGCGACGAGCTCGGCTACCAGCACCTCCACTACCGGCAGGAGGTCAACGGCCTCGAGGTGGTCGGCGGCGAGCTCGACCTCCACATCGATCACCGCGACGTCATCTACCTGGCCAACGGCTCGGCGCGCGACATCACCATCGCCGCCGCCCCGAGCCTCTCGCTGGCGGCGGCCCGTACTCTCCTGGCCAGCCACCCGCGCACCGCCGGCCTGACCCTCGGCGGCGCTCGCCTGGTCTACCTGGTCGCCAGCGGCGACGGCAGCACGCACCTGGCCTGGGAGATCGTCGCCCGCGGCACCCGCGACGGAGGCCCGGTGCGCGACCTGGTCTACGTCGACGCTCACCGCGGCGCCCTGGTCGATGTCCACCCGACCATTCACAACGCGCTGAACCGCGCCACCTACAACCTCAACCACGGCACCACGCTGCCGGGCACGCTGCAGCGCAGCGAGGGGCAAGGCCCGGCCGCCGACGTCGACGTCAACTTCGCCCACGACTACGCGGGCGACACCTGGAACTGCTACAAGACCCTCTTCAACCGCGACTCCTACGACAACGCCGGCGCCCAGCTCAAGAGCAGCGTCCACTACAGCACCAACTACGTCAACGCGTTCTGGAACGGGACGCAGATGGTCTACGGCGACGGCGACGGCGTGAACGCCATCCAGCTCGACCGCGCCTTCGACGTGGTGAGCCACGAGCTGACCCACGCGGTCACCGAGAGGGAGTCGGGCCTCATCTACTCGAACGAGTCGGGCGCCCTCAACGAGGCCAACTCCGACACCTTCTCCGCCATCTGCGAGGAGTGGAAAGACGGCTCGGTCAACGGCGACACCTGGAAGGTGGGCGAGGACGTCTGGACCCCGGGCACCGCGGGCGACGCGCTCCGCTACATGAACAACCCGACCGCCGACGGCTCGTCGAAGGACTACTACCCGGAGCGCTACACCGGCGCGTCGGACAACGGCGGCGTCCACTGGAACTCGGGCATTCCCAACCTGGCCTTCTACCTGGCGGTGGCCGGCGGCCAGCACCCGCGCGGCAAGACTCCGACCATCACGGTCGCCGGGCTCGGCATGGACGTGGCCGCGCAGATCTGGTACCGGGCCGCCACCGAGTACTACCAGAGCAACACCGACATGGCGGCCGCCCGCGCCGCCGCCGAGCAGGCGGCGACCGACCTCTACCCGACCGACCCGGCGGTGCGGCAATCGATCGCCGACGCCTGGGCTGCGGTCGGAGTGACCGCCCCCGAGCCGCCGCCGCCCACCGTCCAGCTGGAGAAGGACGTCCCGGTGACCGGCGTGTCGGGTCCGCCCGATCGCACCTACAAGCTCTCGGTGCCGGCCGGCGCCACCAGCGTCACCTTCACCATCAGCGGCAACAACGGCGACGCCGACCTCTACGGCAAGTTCGGCGCGATCCCGACCACCAGCAACTACGAGGCGAAGAGCGAGAGCGCGACCAGCAACGAGACCATCACCATCCAGACCAACGGCCGGGTGGGCGACTACTACGTCCTGGTCCGCGCCTACGCGGCCTACACCGGCCTCTCGGTGGTCGCCGCATCAATAAAAAAAAAACCGCCGCCGCCGCCCCCCGGCCAGCTCGAGAACGGCGTGCCGGTCACCGGCCTGTCCGGCGCCGTGGGCTCAAAGACGCGCTTCACCTTCGTGGTGCCCGCCGGCGTCACCT